>JAAUXU010068483.1_pt1 | contig 38183 bp, 34 predicted proteins | sample 7278151 | NCBI WGS metagenome assembly JAAUXU01 (sample SAMN14350113, study PRJNA611818) | marine sediment metagenome | isolation source: surface marine sediment (1.8m) | place: French Polynesia: Moorea | collected 2018-08 | reverse complement strand
TATTTGACCATTTAACTAAAGCGAAGCGATATATGGATGATTTGATCAAAAAAGCGGCGGCCGATCTGGCTCAGGCCAGTATGGTAACTGCCTTAACCGGTGCGGGCGCTTCAATTGAAAGCAAGATTCCGCCTTTTCGGGGCAAGGGCGGGTTGTGGGAAAAAATGGACCCCATGGAAGTAGCTCATATTGATGCATTCGTGCAAGATCCGGCCAAAGTTTGGCAGCTTTTAATCAAAGATATGAAAGATGTCATCGATCAAGCGCGGCCCAATGAGTGTCATAAAGGACTCGCCAGGCTGGAAGAGTTGGGAAAACTGCAAACGGTCATCACCCAAAATATTGATGGGCTGCATCAAATGGCCGGCAACACGGACGTGATTGAATTTCATGGGACTTTTGCCTCACAACGGTGCATGGAATGCAATACGCACATTGAAACCCGCTATGTTGATGTTAGTAACATACCGCCTCACTGCGAATGCGGGGGCATTTTGCGCCCCAATGCCGTTTTTTTCGGTGAGATGATTCCACAGGAAGCGCTTTGGCGTTCCCGCCAGGTAGCAACTGACTGCGATGTCATGCTGGTCATCGGGACCTCGGCCATGGTGCAACCAGCCGCCCTTATGCCGGTAGTGGCTAAAGAGACCGGGGCAATCGTGATCGAAATTAATCCGGAAAAAACCCCATTAACCAGTGACATCAGCGACTATACTATCAAAGGACCTGCCGGTGATACCATGAACCAAATTGTGGCGGAATTGGAAAAATTTATTTAATTTTGGTTTTAGGTGTCAGTGTTCAGGTGTCAGGAAAGAAATAAAGGAGAATTGAAGATCTGGTTATCCCCTGACACCTGACACCCGAAACCTGAAACCTTTTATGGTTACACCCCTCAATACAATCCTGCCTAAAGGACAATCAAAGAAAAACATGAGTAAAAACGGCACTCCCTGGATTCAAACTGTTCAATTAGATGAACCGCGCCTTAAAGATAACACTGCCGATACCGAGCGACTTGTGCAAGCCTTAACACCCCGCCTCAACAGTCCCGACATTTGTATCGATCTGGATCTTTTAAAAACCGTACCGTCTATCTTGCGCCAAGCCCAATTTAACCTTCGTTGTGTTCTTTTTAAAGAGCAACACCACTGGGTATTGACCGATATACTAGATGCAAAGGATCCGCGGTTATGTGCTGGCTTAGCTGTTGACCTGGGAACCACACGGGTGGTGTTGCGCCTTTTGGATCTGGCCACCGGCAAGTATCTGGCTGAATCTGTTTTTGATAATCCCCAGGAAAGCATCGGTCCGGATGTTTTGAGCCGGATTCATTTTTCTGAAAAAGAAGACGGGCTCAAACACTTAAATGACCTGATCATCAGTGGTTTGAACAGCCGTATAATGGATCTGTGCACCTCACAAAATCTGCAGCCGGAAAATATCTATGCTATGGCAGTTGCCGGCAACACCACCATGACCCACTTGTTGATGGGACTCGATCCCCGCTGGATTATCCGGGAGCCCTATATCCCGGTGGTCAACAAACCCGGCGTCATCAAAGCCGAGGAACTGGGCCTGCGGGTCAATCCCCGTGCGCGGCTGTTGATTTTTCCCAATATTGGAAGCTACTTCGGGGGAGATTTGATTGCCGGCGTTCTTTTTTCCAAAATTTACCAGAGCCAACAGACCTCTATCCTGGTAGATGTGGGCACCAATGCTGAAGTTGTGCTCGGAAACAAAAACTGGCTGATTGCCTGTGCGGGAGCGGCCGGACCGGCACTGGAAGGCGGTGTTACGCGTATGGGGACAACCGCCAGCCCGGGGGTCATCGATCAAATTGCGGTGGATCCCGACAGCCATACGTTTAAAATTCATACGATTGATGATTTGCCGCCCACCGGTATTTGCGGCTCGGGGGTCATCGACTTGGCCGCTCAGCTGTTTCTCAGTGGCATGATCGATGTGCGCGGCAAATTGCTGCCGGCTGTGTGCGGCACGGCAATAAAAAAAATAGACGGTCTGTCACATTTGGTGGTGGTGCCGGCGGAAGCCTCGGCTACCGGCGCTGACTTGACCATCAGCCAGGCTGATTTGGATAGTCTCATACGGTCTAAAGCGGCCATGTATACCATTTTAGAAACCATCACCGAGTCGGTTAACATGAAGCTTTTGGAACTGGAAAAATTTTATGTGGCCGGTACTTTTGGCTCGTTTATCAATCCTGAATCGGCCATCGCCATCGGAATGCTGCCGGACCTGCCGCGGGATCGGTACCAAACTTTGGGAAACAGCTCCTTGGGCGGCGCTACCCTGGCCCTCCAATCCGATGCTTATCATGACGAAATTTATCAGATCCGCGAGCGCATCACCTACCTGGAACTAAATGTCAATCAGGAATTTATGAACCGCTTCAGTGCCGCCAAATTTTTACCGCATACGAATCCGAGTCTCTTTCCCACCGTTAAGCATTCGCTTCCTCGATAAAGAATCCGCACAACTGCCCTCATTGCAATTGTCAACTAAGTAGACGCTTTATACCACAAAGTATCAATTTGATATACAGTTTAATGGGCCGAACCGCCTATCAAGAAGTTGCCGAAGCGGTCCCTATTAAACAAAAAAATTAATTAATATTAATATCTTATCGAAATTTCACCTCAGACGTATCACCATTTCACATCCGTGGCATCATATCTGCAAAACATTTGATCAATTAGAAAAATAACGGCAGCAAAAGACCATTTTTCAGAAAGGAGGGGCACATGAATCAACAGCAATTGAAAGGTTGTATGAAAAAGGCATCCACCCGCCAAGAATATATGGCAACCAAGGACCAGAATCAACCGGTCACCATGGGCAGCAGCGTTTTGGACGCGCTCTGTCAAAATGCGGTTGAAACCAAAGATTATGAATTCAGGGAAGCCTTACTCGACATTTTGAAAAATAATGCAGAAGAAGTCCACAAGCGCTTCATCGATTATGCCGTTCATTCGCCGGACCCCATCCAGCGCCGCTGGGCCCTGGTAAATCTGAGTTTAATGGAATGTGGAACCGCCAGAGAGGCTGTGTTAAGCGGATTGCGGGATCCCAACACTGAGGTCCGCATCGCAGCGGCCATGAATGCAGGGTTATATGATGATCGGGAGGTGCTGGCCGCCCTGGAGCACTTTTTTGCAACCAATCGCTTTGCGTGTGTGCGAAATTTTGCCCGTCTGATCGTCAGACAATTGCAGCAAAACAAACGCTCCAAAATGACGCTGGATGTGGCCTGCTTGCAGGATGTGCTGCACAGCCCGTCGGTGCCATCTGTATAATGTCATCCACTGAGCCCAAAAAACGTAAAATCTCATCGCCATAGCCCATTTCTAAAAGACAGGTACCAAGTTGGGCTTCTAATCTCAAAAAGTAATCCTCAAAATCCTCGTTCAAAACGAGGATTTTTTTTGCTATATCCAGAAAGCGCATTACCATTTTATATGTCAATTTCAAATCAAGAGGCCCTATGAAAAAACCCATTTACCTGGACTATAACGCCACCACCCCCCATGACCCGGAAGTCATTGAGGCCATGCTGCCGTTTTTCGAAGAAGAATTCGGCAATCCCTCCAGCTCGCACTACTACGGCAACAAGCCCAGACAGGCCGTTGCCAGGGCCCGTGAGCAGGTCGCCGCTCTGCTCAATTGTGAGCCGGAAGAAATCATATTTACCAGCGGGGGCACAGAGTCCAATAATTTTGCGATCATCGGCTGCGCTCAAGCACTGCGCCAAAAGGGCCAGCACATCATCACCTCCCAAATCGAGCACCCCGCTGTCATCGAAGTATGTCGTTTTTTGGAAATCGCCGGATTTGTGGTGACTTATCTACCGGTTGATGAATTCGGCCGAGTAAAACCAGCGGATGTGGAGGCGGCCATTCAAACGGAAACCATTTTGATATCCATCATGCACGCCAACAACGAGGTCGGCACTATCGAGCCCATTGAGTCTATCGCTGAGCTGGCGCGAAAACACGATATAGCGGTGCACACTGATGCGGCCCAATCGGTGGGCAAGATCCCGGTGGATGTCACCCGCCTGGGCGTCGACCTGCTGTCCATTGCCGGGCACAAGGTTTACGCCCCCAAAGGTGTCGGTGCCCTTTACATCCGCAAGGGACTGGTGCCCGCCAAATTAATGCATGGCGCCGGGCAGGAAAGAGCGGTGCGTCCCGGCACGGAAAACGTGCTGGAAATCGTCGGTCTGGGCATGGCCTGTGAAATTGCCGCGCGCGATCTGGAAAAAAACAGGGCCCACATGCAGGCTATGCGCGATCGGCTCTATGAGGGCCTCAAAAAAAACTGTGGCAAAGTGCGCGTGAACGGCCATCTGCAGCTGCGACTGCCCAACACCCTTAGCATTTCTTTCAAAGGGCATGAGGCCAACCGCATTTTGGACGCCATTGGAGATGAAGTGGCCGCTTCGGCAGGTGCCGCCTGTCATTCGGATATCGTGCAAGTTTCTGCGGTGCTCGAGGCGATGGACGTCCCACTGGAGTGGGCCAAGGGCACCTTACGCTTAACAACAGGGCGAAAAACCACCCCGACCGACATCGACTCGGCGCTGCAGGTGATCTGTGCAGCCGTAAAAAACTTTAGTACTGAGCAATGAGGACTGAGGACTGAGAAGGCACATCAAAAATAAATACGACAGTTACTTATTTGCCGACAACAGAAATAAATGCACAAAACGGGGATCAATATCTACTGGGGCGACCTGACCATATTCGCTTTCAATCTCGTTGAAAAGATCCTCAAAGGTTTGGCCAAGACGATCGGTCAGCTCATAGTCTTTTAAACCGGTCTTGGCCGCCAGCCAGTTTAAAAAGGTGGTTTTCATTTCGTCTGGAATCTTACGGGCCGCCGTGGTGCCGGAATCAGCCCCTTGGGGCAACAGTTTCTCAAAGAAGGGTAGGAACTGCTTGAGCGCCAGTGGTTTTAGTTTGTCACCCTTCATATGGCAATAATGCCGCGCCCAGAGGGTTAGCAAAAGATTTTTGTACGTTAAAAATCCATATTGGGCCGGTTTATCCATCTCGATGTTCATTACAGACAACAGGTCATCAACAGCAACTACCTCGTCAAAAATCGCTGCGGATTTGTCGATATCGTCGACCGTGGCAAATTCACGGTACAAAACGCCGGATTGATAATTGTCGTAGTACAGCGGCTTTTTGACCAGAAGACCGCCGACAACTCCCATCCACCGTTCACCCCAAAAGGTCAATCGCAAATCAGCTTGCGCAAACCAACATTTAGACAGCCATTTTTCCGCCCGCCACTTCAGTTTCAAGGCCGCACCAAAGCCGGCTCGGAATATGTCCTGCAGCGGGTGCCGAATGATCAGTGCGGCGGCCCGGGCATCATCGTCTTTTTGGTCTTTTAACAGTTGCTCCAGGCCGATGCTCACATAGCCGCTGGTTTTTTTAACAATTTCCTGCAGCGCATCACGTTCACCAATGGTTCTGCGGTCTGCAACGACGACCTGATTGCACAAATGAGCGAACTCGGTTTGCAGCAGGTGCAATATGTTGGGGGCGTCAATTTTCTGTAATGCTCGCGTGAAATAATTGTCTTGCTTTAATTCACGCAGCGGAGAGACCGGTACCGGAAGAGTTGAAATCTGTTGGGAGGCGTGCGGTAAATATTTATTGTGCTTGCTTTCAAGTTCCCCAGGCTTAATCGGTTGATAGACGCCGACCGCTTCGTCAAAGGGCAAAAAGCCCTTTTCCGCCAGCCGCATGGTTCGCCAGCGATAGCAATCTTCTTCAGTTTCAGCAGGTATGACATGGGCCGCTTCCATAAAAACGTTTTGGTAAATATGATGATCTGTAGAGGCCAAGTGTTGCACAAATTGGGTTAATAATTTACGCCGCTGTTTATCGAGCAGCTTCTCGGATTCACTTTCAGCGGGCATATCGATAAACCTTAAATAATAGACATCATCCAGCGTAAAAAAGTCATTGCCAAATTCGGTTGGATCCTGATCATGTTCCCGAATTCTGACCTCCAGATTTTTGAACAGATAAAACTCAATAAATTCTAGCTGATCCTTTAATATCCAGCTGATAAATCGCTGTGCATCAGCTTCCATCAGCAAATTCATCCAGCGTGTGACCGAATTGAGGTCAATGTGATCATTTTGCCAGGTCTCGAGGTCGACAATGTGCTCCCACTGCTTGTTGGTGGCCAGTGAAAGGAGTGGCAGCGAATCCTGCGGCCCAATTTCATTGACCATCAGATAAAAATCCTGTTCGGGAAACGAGTGCACCAAAGCTGCCGGCTGGCGATCTTTCAAAATTTGATCAAGAGCCTTATCAGGCGGCAGCTCCATGATTTGTCTTCTTTTTTCCTGAAGCTGCTGCACCCGTTCAAGGGTCTTATGGTCTTGTTGCTCTTTGGGCATGGTATCCCTTCAAATATGCATTAAGAATGTCGGGCCGTTTTTGATAGATTGCAATGCCGGAATCCGTCTGATGTTGCCGGTTGCGAGTTGGGCGTCACGCGTCTTTCGGCTTACAACTCGCAACACGGAACGCTAATGACTCCATCACTCCAATGCTAAGCGCCCTCATCTTCGGGTCGCGAATTCCAGGGCGCAATTTTTAAAAGCAGCAGCATACCGGGGATCGCAATCAGGGTGCAGAAAACAAAAAAACTTTGCCATCCCATATGCTTGGCCATCAAACCGGTCACCGAGGATGCCAGCTGTCTGGAAAGACCCATAATACCTGTCAGCAGAGCATATTGGGTGGCGGTAAATTTTTTATTGGTAATGCTGGCCATAAACGCCACAAAGGCGGCGGTGCCCATGCCGCTGCTCAGGTTCTCAAATGCAATGACCCCTGAAAGCATGGCAATGTTATAACCGATTCGGGACAAAATGGCAAAACCGGCGGTTGATAGGGCCTGCAGGATCCCAAATATCCAGAGGCCGCGGTTGATGCCCAGCTTTAACAGCAATACCCCCCCAAAAAATGCACCGATCAGAGTTGCTGCCGTTCCGAAAAATTTGACGACGGTCCCGATCTCTGTTTTGGAAAATCCGGTCTCCAAGTAAAACGGCATGGTGATGCCGCTCGCCATGGTATCACCAACCTTATACAGCAGAATAAAAACCAAAATCCAGATGGCGCCGCTACGTCTGAAATAATCAACAAACGGATCGACCACTGCTTCTTTCATGGTTTGGGGTATGCCGGCCACCGCCTCCGGCTCCGGTGTCAGCAGCGTCGTTAAAATACCGGGCAGCATGAACAGGGACATAATAAAGTAAACGTGGGAGAAGGGGATGTGATCAGCCATGATCAGACCGCCACCGGAGGCCAGCAGCATGCCCAGCCGGTAGCCATAAACGTACATTGAGGAGCCCAAACCCAGTTCTTCATCAGCCAGGTCTTCACGCCGATAGGCGTCGATAACAATATCCTGGGTGGCGCTGAAAAAGGCCACCAGAGCTGCTGCCACAATCATCAGCCCGGGTTTGCTGACGGGGTCTGAAAATCCCAGCCCCACGATGGCAGCCATTAACGCCACCTGGGCGATTAAAAGCCAGCCACGGCGACGCCCGAGAAACGGTGGTACAAACCGATCTAAAAGAGGTGCCCACAGAAATTTCCAGGCGTACGGAATCTGAAACAGGGAGATCATGCCGATCCAGGTTAAATCAATGCCTTTTTCCGTCATCCAGGCCTGTAATACCCCCCAGGTGAGCAGCAACGGAAGCCCGCCGGAAAACCCCATTAACAAGGCCACCAGCATGCGACGGCTAAATATGACGTTAATTGTGGATTGTTGAATCGGCAGGTTCAAGTCGGGCATTCCCATTCACCACGAAGCACACGAAAAACCACGAAGATAGATGTCAATATTTTAAGATTTTAATTTCGTATCCTTCGTGAACTTCGTGGTAAAAATAAATGAGGCCAGGTTTATGATGGTTTATTATTTTCGAGCTGCTGCGGTGTTACAATCGGCCCGTATTTTTCTTTGAGGGCCATGAGTTCTGAGCGTTGCTTCTTAAGTATGTCAAAAAAGTGCTCCGGAATATGGGGCTCTTGGCTGTAAGCCTCTTGCTGTAAATCAATGCGCGCTACGATATTATCAATGTATAATGAAAACTGTTTACTATAGAGGTCTTCAGGATATGCTTTGTCGATACGATCTTTGAACAGCCGCTTTAGATCATCATACTTGGGCAAATAGCCGATGGGCGTTTCAATGGCATCCACTTCCTTATGGGCGCGGCGCTCCAGCCAGGCCATCCAGGCTTTGACATCTTTTTTTTCACCCAGCAATTTTTGGGAGCTGCCGCCCCGCGCCTCATCGGTTAAAAAATAATTAAGCCCTGCCAGAATCGGACGTTTATCATCATTTATTTTGTCGCTGTTAAAGAAAATAAATTGCGCATCCATGTACTCGCCCAATGATCCGGGGGTAAAAGGCGCATTAGCCCACGGCTGACGGCGAACACCGGTGGCCCCGACTTCCGTAGCCGTTGCAGCCGATACGATGCAGGCGCCGATAACAACACCCTCATCGGGATTTTTTGATACCCAGACCGGCGGCATGGTGTTACTATCACGGCCGCTGTATGTAAAGATGCGGGTTTCAACCCCTTCAGCGGCCTCATTTTTGTCCGAATAGTTTTCCAGAGCGCTGTTGGAAAGCGTACAGCGGGAATTGGGATGTGACATGGGAATCTCTTTGCCGTTTTCATCGACCATGCCCTTTTCCCAGGGCCCCTGGAAGTTGTGGCCTTTGGCCGGTGGCGGCTCCTCCCCGTTACCGGTCCACTGGGGCACCCTATTTTCATCAATAAGCACATTGGACCAGATGACCTCGGTGCCCTCATGACGCAAACATTTCATCAGGTAAGGATCCCCCTCCCAGTTGACATCTTCAACGATACCAAAAATTCCGCATTCAGGATTGATGGAACGCACGCTGCCGTCATCTGCAATCCACATCTGCGCCAAGTCATCCCCGACGAAATGGTCACCGGCCATGGCTGAGGTGGTTTTGCCGCAGCCGCTGGGCGCCGCGCCCACCATCCAGGTGATGCGCCCGCCGGGCCCTTCGATGCCGGTGATAAACATATGCTCGGCAATCTGCTCGCCTTTGTTTACATACACAGAGCGGTCCACTGAAAAGCGGTGATTGCCCTTTTTCATCAGCAACGTATTGCCGGCATAGGTGCAGTTAAAGCTATAGGTGGTCAGATGGCTGCGGTCCATATATACGCGGGCATTGGGCAGATCTTCGGGCCGGTTCAGACCTTCACTGTGGATATTGGCATAAAAATGCCCCAGCTTTTCGACTTCCCGATCAAAGGCATCATATACATTGCGATAAAGGATGGCGGCACTGTGCATCACATAGGTCGAGCTGGAAATTTCAAGCGCCGGGTTGGATGCGGGGGCGCCCACCGGGCCTCTTAGAAAGAATCCGACCATCATCTTTTTACCCTTCATGATGCCGGTCATTTTCTGCCGGATATCTTCCAATGCCTCAGCGCGATCTTTTTTATTTGCCAGCGAGCTAACCTCTTCGCCTTGATTGTGAATGTAAAATGTGCGGTCAATAATACGCCCTTGCTCTTCTTTTAGGTCATAGTGAATGGTATGGCCGTTCATGGGCAACGGCTTTTCTTCGCCTTTTGTTAGGGAGAGTTCCCGGATAAATTGACGATCTTCCTCCGATCCCGTATCGATAAAAACAGCGTCCGGCTTGCAGAGCTTGATGGCATTGGCAATTTTTTTTAGAACGTCCGGATTCTGAATGCGTTTAAGTTTTGCTAAGTTTTCCGCATCGATCGTATCTTCAAACACCTGTTGGGCCGCTTTTGAATCAGTAACACCACCCAATTCCGTTACGATGTCGATACAGTCTTTAAAAGGTCCCATGCCCTTTCTCCTTTGTTAAATATTTAAATGTAATATTTAGTCTATCATTGAAACGCCGGATGGTCAAAAAGGGTGTTCCAGGCAATTCCGAGCTAATATTCGTCAAATTAAGTTGCGTGCGATACAATGATGATTTCCGACAGCGATCGCTTGGGCACATGATGCACCAATTGCTCATCTCTCCAATAGCGGATATTACCATCGGGCCCAACGTCTTCAAGCACAATTTCTTCTTTGGGCTTGCCGAGTGCCAGCACCAACAAAATTTTAAGATGAGCCGGAATATCGAGCACGCTTCGCAAATCCTTGCGATTAATGGCGCCAAGCATGCATCCCGCCAGCCCCATGTCCCTGGCGCCCAGCAATATTGACTGAGCAGCAATTCCGTGGTCGACCCCAAATTCTTTGCTGATGTTGCTGTCACCCAGAATTACGATATACGCCGCGGGTCTTTCTCCACGCTCCGGTCCAGGCCAATCTTTTAGATAGGCGGCCCAGCCCAGACACCTAAAGATTTCCTCATTTAATGCGGGCCGACAGGTCAGAATGTATTTTAAGGGCTGCAGATTAGCCCCCGAGGCCGACAGTCGCGCCAGATCAACCAGCGATTCCAGCGTCTCTAAATCAATCGGCTGTTCTTCGTAAAAGCGACGGCAGCTTCGATTGGCCTTGATCAGATCAGCAATCATCTCACTCCTCCGGATTTAGCTCGTACAAAAATTTTTCTTCCGGCGGTATGTGCCTTCGAATCCAGATCAAAACTTTATCCATCTCTTGTCTGAGTTCGTTCAAGGCTTTGCCGCGATGGCTCACATGGCTTTTTTCGGCAATGGTCATTTGACCGAAAGTCTTGTTTAAGGGGGGGTAAAAGAATATCGGATCGTAGCCAAAGCCTTTATGTCCGGCAGGTGCGTCGGCAATCTGCCCTTCACAGCGCGCCTCGTAGGTAAGCGCTGGGCCGGATGGAACAGCAATCGAAAGAACGCATTCAAAAGCCGCTTTGCGATTGGTTTGACCTTGCATATTTTTGAGCAGCTTAGCAACCCGCTGTTCGTCGCTGGCATTTGCGCCGGCATATCGAGCTGACCGAACACCAGGCGCTCCTCCTAATGCGTCTACCATCAGACCTGAATCATCGGCCAGGGCCGGTATGCCCAGTATTTTAGCCGTGAAGCTGGATTTTTTATAGGCATTTTCCTCGAAGGTCTCGCCATCTTCTTCCACTTCCGGAATCGGACCAAAATCAGTAAGGCTTTTGATCTGTATCGGAAAGCCGGTTAGCAAATCGTTTATCTCGACGACTTTTCCCGGATTTCCAGTTGCAATCACCAGCGGTATTTCTTTGTTCATGGTAACCTCGCTGCCGGCAAACTTGCATCGGCAGTTTTTGTTGGGCTTTTGGCGCTTGATATTCAGGTTGAAAAATTTCGGATTTCAACGGTCAGGAAGGTGTAGCTCTTTAGATTAAAGCATGGGGGCTTCTTTGTAAAGATCTTAGCTGAATCTTGCATGAAAATTAATGCGAAATTTATTTTGCCCTTTATTAACCGGTCCAATAAACAAACTTATACGTTAACGTCTATACACAGGAGGCAAGATGGTTAAAAACTATTTTATCGCATTTATTTTCACTCCGCGGGCGAGTCCGCCATAGGCGGACAAGCCTCAGGCGTCCATCGGTCCGCCTCAGGCGGATTGCCTCACCCTTAAATGCCTTGCATACAAAAGCCTCCAACTCGTGCAAGACGCAGCTGTCAGCTGAATCTTGCATCAAAAGTAATGCGGAATTGGGTTTAAATCCTTTCCCCTTGAAATTTGACTGCTATCGTGTCATGAACACCGCATACTGGAAACAGGACCATATCCGGAATTTCGATTGTTAAACTTATGGGCATTCGTAAACGATTATATTTTTTGCTGGCGTTAATTATTGTTGTTCATTTGGTCGGCAGCCTGGGCTATTATATTATTTTCGATGGTGAGCCCGAGTTTCTGGATTGCCTTTATATGACAGTGGTGTCGCTGACCACGGTCGGCTACGGCGAAATTATCGAGGTGACCGGAAACGATACAGCCCAAATTTTTACAATGGTGTTGATCACTTTTGGCATGGGTATGATCTTGTACGGTATCAGTTCTTTGACGGCCTTATTTTTGGAAGGTGAACTTTCAGGATTTTTAAGGAAAAAAAGAATGGCAAAGCAAATCGACAAATTAAAAGATCATTATATTGTCTGCGGCGGGGGCGAAACCGGTAGCGGCGTCATTGCCGAACTGTGCAAAAACAACGAGACGGCGGTGCTGATCGAAACCGACCCGGAAAGAATTGAGCGCTGCAAAACCATCTGTGAGCTGCTGTATATCGAAGGGGATGCCACCGAGGATGAAAACTTGATGGCGGCTGGTATTGAACGCGCTGCCGGGATAGTGATCGCATTGCCTTCTGATAAAGATACCCTTTATGTGACCATGACCGCCCGTATGCTGAATCAACGTATTCGCATTATCAGCCGCATGTCCAACCAGAATTTGCACCCTAAACTCATTAATGCCGGCGCTAATGCCGTCGTTTGCCCCAATGCGATCGGCGCCTTGCGGATGGCTTCTGAAATGATCAGACCCACAGCCGTGGATTTTTTGGATCATATGCTGCGCAGCGGCAAGGGCAATCTGAGAATTCATGAATTAACGGTTTCGGAAAAATCCAAATTTAACCAAAAAGAAATTCGTGCCTGTGGTCTTAAAGAGCGCTATGGCTTGCTGGTTCTGGGTGCCAAAGACAACACCGAAGATATTGAGTTTAACCCGCCACCCACCCGTCTGTTGACAACCGGTACAACTTTGATCGTCATGGGCGCGGTTGAGGAGATTGCACGGGCACAGGATGTTTTCTAAAATGCCGCCTCTCCCCGGACGCTGAAGCCATTCTACGCACCCATTATGGTCGACTCATACAAAGCCACCGTAAAATCCACCTTCTCCCCATTTAAGTTTGGACATAAAAAATAGCCCTATTTCTACCCCCTACTGGTAAGACCTCTTATCGAATAGCTTTATACCCTAAGTCGATTAAAATTTATATTAACAATATTTACAATATATTAATCTCGATAAAAAAGGTTGATAGGGTCGATCATAAGTGGTATGACCTCTAACCAGATTGCTTTTAAGCATCAAACATAAGGGAGGGTATTATAATGGAACCTAAGCTTGGGCCCCCAATACGAGCTACTCATTATGTCGAAAGTATTCTGGTAACCGCCATTTTGGATGGAACTTACCCGGCGGGAGCACCATTGCCCGGAGAGCGGGCTATGGCAGGTCAAATTGGCGTGACTCGCCCCACGCTGCGGGAGACGCTGCAGCGTCTGGCCAGCGAAGGCTGGGTTACCATCCACCACGGCAAACCCACAGTGGTCAATGATTACTGGTTAGAGGGCGGTCTAAGGATGATCGGCACGCTGGCCAAATACGCTAAATATCTTCCCAATGGGTTTATAACTAAGTTATTGGAAGTCAGGGTAACGCTGCTGCCCCCAGTTGCCCGTCTGGCAGCACTGTATCAGCCGCAAAAACTGATAGACTACCTTTCCCATCATCCCAATCCCGCTAACAGCGAGACCACCTTTGCAGAATATGATTGGGAATTGCAGATGCAGATAACTCGTTTATCCGGCAACCCGGTATACGCGCTGATTTTCAATGATTTTGCTTCTGTGTTTAAAAAAATGGCCATCCTCTACTTCAGATCCGAAATATCTCGCAATGCATCGCTTCAATATTACAGCTACCTTTCAGATGCGGTGGCGCAAAATACAGATACGGTCGAAGAAGTTGTCAGATTCGCCATGCAAAAAAGTATCGAAATCTGGCATGAGGTCCATGGGTCGGATACAAAGATGCCATTATAAATTGTTCTATTTATTAAATGTATCAATGCCATTTCTGCAAAAATAATGTCCATGCGGTCACACGCAATCCATATAAAGTTGCGAGAAGCGCAGCTTAAAGGTTTCAGGTGTCGGGTTTCAGGTGTCAGTAAACAGATGACGGAGAACAGAAAACAGAGGACAGAAAGTTCGTCTGTAAATCAAACTCTCCATCTGCCGTCTAGCCTCTGACCTCTGAAAACTGACACCTGAACACTGAAACCTGACACCAAAAACGAATCCTTGAATTATGCCCACCAAAGACCTGATCCTAGCCATTGACAACGGCACTCAGAGCCTCAAGGCAATGATCTTCGATACTGCCGGTCAGCTTTTGGCCAAAGAGGCCGTAACCTTTGTCCCCTATTTTTCAGAAAAACCGACCTGGGCGGAGCAGGATCCAGAGGTATTTTGGCAGGCCCTGGTCACAGCCTGTCAGCGGATATGGCAGCATCCTGATATCGATAAAAACCGGGTGGCCGGAGTGGCCTTAACCACCCAACGTGGCAGTGTTGTCAATATTGATAAAGATGGTAAGCCCTTGAGACCTGCGATCATGTGGCTGGATCAGCGCAAAACATACGGCCTGCCGCCGGTCAGGGGGCCTTGGGGATTCATTTTTAAAATTGCCCGCCTGACAGATACGATTGGCTATCTTCAGCAGGAATCCGAAGCCAACTGGATCCGCACCTATCAACCCGACATCTGGCAAAAAACCCATAAATTTTTACTGCTATCCGGTTACCTAACTTACAAACTGACCGGAAAATTTGTCGATTCAATCGGTTGCCAGGTAGCCTTTATCCCTTTTGACTACAAACGCCTGCGCTGGCCTTCCCGCTGGGACTGGCGGTGGCGGGTTCTGGAGGGTATCGATCCATCGATTCTGCCCGATCTGGTCCCACCGGCAAAACCCCTTGGAGAAATCACCACAGCTGCGGCCGGCGATACCGGCATTCCTCAGGGCCTGCCGTTGATTGCAGCCGCCGCAGACAAAGCCTGTGAAGTCATTGGTTCCGGTAGCCTGAAATCTTCAATTGGCTGCTTGAGTTACGGCACCACCGCCACCATCAATGTCACCCATAAAAAATATATCGAACCCATTCGGCTGTTGCCCGCTTATCCATCAGCTGTGTCCAACTTTTATACCATCGAAGTTCAGGTATATCGGGGTTACTGGATGGTCAAGTGGTATAAAGAACAATTTGGGCAGCAAGAACAGCGCGAAGCGGCGCGCCAGGGAATCGCGCCAGAAACCCTATTCGATAAGCTGGTGGAGGCCATTCCACCAGGCTCCATGGGATTGATGCTGCAGCCTTACTGGACCCCCGGACTTAAAATGCCGGGACCGGAGGCCAAAGGTGCTATTATCGGCTTTGGTGACATTCATACGCGTGCGCATCTGTACCGTTCGATTTTAGAAGGGCTGGCTTATGCCCTGCGTGAAGGAAAAGAACGCATTGAACAGCGCAGCAAAACACCCATTACCGAGTTGCGGGTCTCCGGTGGTGGCAGCCAGAGTCGCAGTGCCCTTCAGCTGACCGCTGACATATTTGGCCTGCCGACGGCCAAACCCCATGTTTATGAAACCTCCGGATTAGGGGCCGCCATCGATGCGGCAGTGGGTCTGGGGCTTCATCCGGACTTTAAAGCTGCCGTGGGCGCCATGACCCATGTCGGCGAGGTTTTTGCGCCGAATCAACAACACCATGCCCTGTATAATGCGCTTTACCATGATGTTTACAAAAAAATGTACCGGCGGTTAAAGCCCTTGTACGAGCGCATCCGTGATATCACCGGGTATCCTAAATAGTCGGAATGGGTTTCATGCTGCTCTGGGTCGCACCGATGGCCCAGTGGCGGCCGCCATCTTGACCCCCAGCGGCTGCTAAGCATCTATGTGTCGGTAAATATTTGTAAAATTTACGTTATTTTAATTGGTTACAACCCAACATGATATCCCGTCAATCCGCTTTACAAACTTTAAGGGTTATGCCATAAATCCTTCCAGTTCATCTGGACGGCAAAACCGCTTCTGGCAGGACCGAAACCAGAAGAAACGCCAAATCCCATTGTTCAATTCATGCTAAAAGAGCTTTCCATTCGAAATTTTGCCATTATCGATGACCTGCGAATCGGTTTTTCCGATGGATTGACCATCCTCAGCGGGGAAACCGGAGCGGGCAAATCGATCATCCTCAATGCTGTCAATCTGTTGCTGGGAAGCCGGGCAGCCACCGATCTGGTTCGCAGCGGCGCCGAAAATGCCGAATTGGAGGCTCTTTTTGAAATAGCCTCGTCCAGCCGGGCAGCTCAAATAATGACCAATCACGGATATGATCCTTCTGAGGGGCTGTTGGTCAGAAGAACCATAGCCCGCAACGATGCCAATCGGGTTTACCTGAACGACCGCATGGCCACCATTCAATTGCTCAACACCATCACTGAAAATTTAGCCAGTATTTCCGGACAACACGCCCATCAACTGCTGCTAAAAGAGGAACAACATCTTTTAATTCTGGATCAATTTGGTGATCTGCTGGCTTTACGCGAGGCGGTCGGCACGTGTTTTCAAAAAATGCTGGCAGTGCTCAAAGAAATGGCAAAGTTAAAGGCCGTCGGGAATCGTCAAGCAGAACACATTGAGCTGCTGACGTTTCAGGACAAAGAAATCACAGCTGCCAACCCCGTCATTGGTGAGGATGAAGACCTCGAACAGGAAAGGTTGCGATTAAAAAATGCTGAAGCACTATATCAAACCGTATACAGCAGTATCGAAACGCTTTATGGTGAACCCGGTTCGGTTATGGAAAAATTGGTGGCTGTCAGCAAGGAGCTGACCAACGTTGGTCAGATCGATGCCCATTTGGCATCGAAAGCCCAGAGCCTTTCAGATACCCGTTATCAAATCGAGGATCTGATTGAAGGTTTGCGAAGCTACCTTAATTCAATTCAAGTGGATGACCAACAACTGGAAGCTGTCGAGGAAAGGCTTGACATCCTTAATAAGCTCAAGCGCAAATACGGCGGCACATTGAATGCTGTCATCGCAAAAAGCAACGCCATTAAGCAAGAGCTGGCCAGCGTTGAAAATATCACAGAACAGATAAAACAGACCGAAGCTGAAGCCAAAAAGTTGCACACCGAGCTTAAAGATCTTGCTTTAAAGTTGTCTGATAAACGCAAGAAAGCAGCCAAGGGCTTTGCCAAAAAGGTCATGGATCAATTGGCCACCCTGAAGATGGCCAAAACCAATTTTAATGTGGATTTACAGCCCATAGGCGCAGACCAAAAAACCGACTCTCATTTGACGTTTGACAAACACTTGATCACTGAAACAGGTGTTGATCGGGCCACATTTTTAATCTCACCCAATGTCGGAGAGGCGTTGAAAGCCTTGACCAGCATCGCCTCCGGTGGCGAGCTGTCGCGGGTGATACTGGCCTTAAAGGCCCTGCTGGCTAAAAACGATTCGGTTGAGACGGTGGTTTTTGATGAGGTGGATGCAGGTATCGGTGGGGGGGTTGCTGAAGCGGTGGGAAAAAAATTAGCCGCTCTCGCCAAACATCATCAGGTCATCTGTATAACTCACCTGCCGCAAATAGCCAAATTCGGCCAACACCATTTTCGAATTTCAAAAAACGTCTCTGCCGGCAGGACCCGCACATCCATCCGGCTGTTAAACGACGAGGACCGTTATAAAGAAATCGCGCGGATGTTGGGGGGTGAAAAAATTACCCAGAAGACCCTCGCCCATGCTCGAGAGCTTTTAGAGCAGTGATCAAACCAGCGTTAAAATCACTCAAATATGAGCTTTGCGTTCCATCAGGGGCATTGCAAGGGAAAATACAACATCACCCTTGACCCGCAGCCTGGCATTTTTTATGATGGAGATTGATAAACGGTTTTTGCCCTTTAGCACCATACCCATGCCATTTATTGCAATAAGCCCATTTCTGCAATCAAGAGGTGGGTTTTTATATTGGTGCCGGCAGATTTTCTTATATACCGCAGGAGTTAATATCGTGCTAGATAAAAAGGTTATTGGCAAGCTTGCGCTGAGCCTGATGTTGTTTTGGTTCAACTGGACCTGGCCGACCATCGCCAGCGCCGAAGTCTCTTTAGCGCAAGCGTCCGACGCTCAAATCATCAGAGATGTCCTAAACAAAGATATTCAAATTATGCCCCAACTGAACAAACTCAATTTCGGTTTCGGCCGGCACAGGGGCCATGAGTACTTTTATGAAAAAACCATCAGCAGAATATTTTTCCAGGATAAAAAACTAAGCGCCACAATTATCGACGTCAATATTGATCCCTCGGAGGTTACGCTTGAGCTGTCCCATCCCGCCCTGGGAACCGGAAACATTAGATTTGGATTCAGCAAGGAATTCTTGAAACAATCAACCCCCCAAGCTATCCAACATATTTTACTTGAAACGCTGGGTGATGAAAACCACAAGTATGTCGTCTTAGATCCAGATAGTAAGATCTACCACCTTTGGTCATGCAATCATTTTCCCGATCCATCCCTGATGGCTCGGATGAAACGCGAAGATGCCGATCAACAGGGCTACCGTCCCAGTGGATTTTGCTTTAAAAAAGTTGTTTATTTGCCCGATTTGGCTGTAGAAAAAGCCATCGAGGCCGAGTGGGCGATGCGGTTGCGCAATTACGAGCCCATTGAAAAGGAATCCCCGAAACAAATCCATCTTTCTGAAACTGGCAAAAACGTGCTGAAGAACTGGCCGTTTAAGCTGCTGGGCTACAATTACGCTTTTTTCTTGGCCAGCAGCAGCGATATCAATGCCTTTGCAATCCCCACCGGAAAAATTATCATCACCACCGCCCTTTTTGACTCGTTGGATGACGATGACGAACTGGAAGCGCTCCTGGCGTATGCAATTGCGCATATCGAGCAAAGGCATAGCTTAAAAAAATATTATGAATGTATCCAGGATGAAGAGTATTCAGAGGCCATGAAAAAATTGACGACCTTGGCCGGCGCGCTGGCTGGTCCTGCAGGTGGCGGGATATCCGGTGCACTAAATTTGGCACTGCCCGGCGAATCCTGCAGCCCTCAGTCTCTGATCGGCTATCACTATGATTATGTCCATCAGGCCGATTCAATGGTAGCACTATATTTTGATATTCACAAAAATAGCCGCAAGGGCCTTGAAACATTGATTAAAAAGCTGCAATTTAGCCAGTTGGCCGTCAATCTGCATCCGGACATGCGTTTTAACCCTCAAGCGAATCCGGACAGCTCACGTCTCAAACGCGTCAAAAAAACCCGGTTCAGATATTTTAATGCCGGCAGCCATTTTGTTTTTAGTCGCAATGCAAAACCAGCTGTACAGCTAAATCTGAAGTATCATCAAATCTATGGAAAAGAAAATAATGTGTATGTCTATTTAGATGACAAATCCATACTGCAGCTGGACCAGGTCAAAAATGGCGTGGCGACCTTGAAACTGCTAATAACCGATAAAGCCGGTGAACACCGTTTCGAGCATCAAAAAGATTTGTTAACCGAAGATATGTGGGGGGCCCACCTGACCTTTAGCACCAAATACGGAAATAACAAACCGTTGCTGCAGGGTACTGAAAAAATCATCCTGACCGTTGGCCCGGCCAGGGGGCCGAGTGAAAAAAAAGATACTCTAGCGGCAAGAGATTACGTCTTTGTTCCTGGAAAGGTAGAATGGTAAGTATTTTGAAAACCATAGACTGCAAGCGCCAGCACCTTTAAGACTTCAAGACCGACATAAATGGAATGTAGCGAAGACGTCGGCAACTGATGGCCCTCAAGGACCATTTGGATACGGTCGAGCAGAGCTGGCAACAACCAGAAGGTTTGAAGTGCCAGTGCCAACCAAACAACCCCGAGCGCCAAAAACGTTTTATCTCTCCTTTGACCGGCAATAACCAGCAAAAGCAGTAAAACAGCAAAAGCAATTTCTATTTTATTAAATACGCTAAAAACCAGCCGACCAATTTCAAGGCCTATTCCGAGTGTCACACCGGGAGCCTGAAATTTTAACGGCGTCGACACAAAAGAAATGCCCACAATCATACCCAGCCATAATAGTCCAATAAAAACCGGCAATCTTTGCCGTAACATTCCTTAAGCCCTTTTCTGTCTTTGATGAAACACCCTGTACCCCGTTTAGTCGGAGATAATTGCAAATACCGAAAAACCGTTTTAAATATAGCAATCCCTCTCACGATTGCAAAGGGTGTCAAATTTTTGTAGTCTGACCGCAGCTTACCTTAAAAGGAGGACATCACATATGGAAAAATTTTTGTTTGTGTTGACGCGCGGCCTTGAAGATCCGACCCGAGTCACCCGCACCTTGCAGTTGGCAAAGGTTGCTCGCGAGGATGGCAATGCGGTTTCAATTTTCTTGACCGATGACGCGGTATTTTTGGCGAAACAGGGCATGGCGGACTTTGTGGCAGCCCCTACTGGTGATGAAGCGGCAACCTATCTTGCCGATTTGGTCAAAAACGAAGTTCCGTTCTATGTCTGAATCCCGTGTGCCCAAAATCGCCAGGTCGGCGAAAACGAGCTGATTGAGACCGCACAACTTGCAGGCGCACCTAAATTAATAGAACTGTCCAAACAGTCAAAAGTGTTCACATTTTAAGATCTGAAATGTGCATCAAACAAATGAGACGCAGCCAGCTTTCGCTCTGTCAGCCAAATGCCGTATGATGAGTGGCGGGTGCCTCAAAAACGGTAAAGTTTAAAAAATAATTGCCGATAAATTATGGCAACAGTGTGTTAACACACTGTCACCCAATGCTCAGAGGGTGATTCGTCGTGAATCACCCTCGTCCATTGGGAAGTGTTATTTGACCTAGAACACCCCTCTCCTGCCCTGATCCGTCTGAATAGATCCAACTCGCATTTTAAACCATATGACCCGCTTGATATTTAGCCTCCGCAATTTTGCTGATAATAGGAAAAGTGTTGCCCAGATATTATGGAAAAATTTCCACAAACCAAAGGTCCTTTTGATTTTCGTGCGCAGGCCGAGCGACCGCATTCATTGAGTATTATTTAATTTCTCACAAAACCGTCATTTCGGCACGTTTTATGCTAAGCATAAAGGAAAATCGTTTTTCCATAAGGATAATCCCCACCGGAGAATTTGGCGTATGCAACAAAGTTTGATTTCCTTGCTCCTAGCCGTCGTCAGTGCCCTTTTAATTTTCGTGGCATTTGCCATCTACATCGGCGTATAAAACATTGCCAAAAAAATCAACGTGCCTTTTGGTAGATGCTTTCAAAATGCGATCGTCGAGGTGGGTTCGGCAAATCGGCAACGATGATTGATGTCTTTTGTGAAAACCATGGATGAGCACTAACGGAAGGTGTTAGATGGAACCGAATCCAGAAAGAAGAGATACACCCCGGTTTGAACATGAGGCAATGGTTTTGATTGAGAATTATCCGGCCGGCCAGTACCATGAAGGTCGGATGTACAACTACAGCCGAAGCGGCATGTATTTTGAATCAGATTTTGCCCCCCGGGTCGGGGCGGATATCTTTGTAGGAATCGAAAACTCTCCTTATTCTTCAGGTCATGATGTCTATCGGGCACAAGTCATGTGGTGCAAAAAATTGTCCGACGGCGCTTCGTACTATTACTATGGTGTCGGCATAAAATACTACTAGAACCCACCTTAAAAATGCATCTGGTATTCTTAGGTTGAGCCCGTTACCGGTTAGCCCGTTTACCGGTTAAAAAATAGAATTAAGCGGTTTTCCGCTTTATTCGGGCTCAACGGGCTAAACCGGCTCAACCGGCAAACCAATGTGCGTGAGCTATCTGCGGATGGATTGGGCCAAATCGTTTATGCGCTCTCTGAGTGAGATCAGGTAGCGGGCCACCTTGCCGCGGTGGTCGGCGGTCACTGAATCATGATCCCCCCGCATAACAATCAGCGGATCAAAGGTGCAAATCTGCTCCATATCCCGAAAAGCGATGCGCACATTTTCTTCACCGCCTTTTTCCTTTATCTCCGGATAAAGGGTATCGAACGATCGAATAAAATCCCGCAGAACCAAAACGACTCCCTGGGTATAGTAAATGCGGTCATCCAGCTGGGTATACGGCACTTCATCGTTGGTTTGCACCAAAAGTCCAAGGGGCTGATCGAGAAACTGATTGCCGATAATGAAGGTGAGCATATTGTACATATCATCTGAACGCATGTTGTAGACCGCGTTGCCAGCCGCCAAATCGTCTTCATACTTACGAACTAATTCAACACCATGACGATACTGGCTTTCAGTAGATGGAAACCACCAACTGTCTTCACTAAAGGCAAAAAACTTTTCCCGTGCTTCTTTAAGTGAGGCATTTTCGGCATCGACCTTGCCGTATTTGGCCAGGTTCGTTGAATAAAAATTGATGAGCATCCGCGTGGCAAATATCACCCCCCGCTGCCGATTGGCACGGTTATCCAACCAGCGGGTTGGGGATACAATCAAATCATTGACCGACCAGCCAAAAGTGGAGGCCATCTCCGCCTCCAGCCGGTTTGTCAGTGCGGTACTGAGCGCAATCCCCTTTTTGGCTTCGCTTGAGTCCGGCTGAACCTTATCGAGAGTGGAATGAATTGTTGCGCTGTTCCATGGGAACCGTGTTGCATCGATGGCGGTATAGCCTTTATAAATTCCCCAGTAAATGCAAACCGTCAGCGGCCAGATTAAAATAAAGGCCAGCAATATGATAACGGCCCATTTGCCAAATGTGGTCATCTTTGGTAACAGTTTTGTTTTCATCATGCCTGCTCAGTTTGAAGTCGAAAGTCTTGAAAGCCGAGTTTGAATTTTTTATAATTAACGGGTTGGCAACCTGGTGTCAACACATTCCCCCTATCCGCAGCCCGACTGAAAAGAGCGCAATGCTCTCGATTGGATTTCAGTTGTCTCTTGACACCAATTGCGAAAATGCTACTCTTAATTCAGGATTAATTTTGTCAGTTCTATCCGGGCTGTAAATGCTGTTTACGTTTAGGAAAATCAATTATGCTATTGAACGCTTCGCCCCTGAAAAAAATAAAAACCAAGACACCGACAGGTCAGATGCACCTATGGTTTTTAATTGCCATTGGCTTCAGTCTGGTAGGGCTACTTTGTTCTTGTGGATCCTCCAACTATGGTAAGCTGCAGTCCAGTCATGACATCACCCAAATGTTTGAGAAAGCTCAGGTTTTACCTGACCATGTGTATTATTACAGCGGACTGGAGGGCGTGCCAGATGCCATTATCGGTATTCATTCTAGTTATGATCTGCGTGAAAAAAGGTGGAGCCAGGTCGATTTTAACCATGAGAGACTCAAAAAATGGACGTATCGCATGCGGTATGTTCATCTAGTAGCACCCCAGGGCGCTTATATCGTGGGCCCCGGTGGCGATCGAGTTGGCATTTGGTTTTCCGCCCAGCGACATACCCCAGTGCGACTCGACAGAGCAAATCGACTGGTGGTCACCCCCCCCCTTCCGCCAGAACTAAGGGGCGTTCCCTGAGCCGCGTGCCAATAAAATCAATAGCTGATCGGAGTGCTTCGGCCGCGATCTTGCCTGCAGCAGCTACCAATGATCTGGATAGGGTCAGAATGTGAGGAATGAAAATGAGGCTTAAAATCCGCAAAAGGTTAATTTTACTCATCACCCTGGCGCACCTGCTGTTGACAACCGGATGCATCGCTCTCATTGTCGGCGCAGGGGCTGGCGCGGGAACTTTTGCTTATGTGAACGGCCAACTGAGCCGCACGTATCAGGCATCGTATGAGAAGACCTTCAATGTGGTTCAAGGAATTTTAGCGGACCTGAGCCAACCTATTCTGGAAGAGACAACTGACGGCACCCAAACCACCATCAGATCCGAGCGCGTAGATGGTACGCCGATGACAATACGTGTTCGCATCATTGACCCTGAGTGGTCCGAAGTTTCGGTTCGAACGGGTCACGTTGGGGTCTGGAAAAGGCAAATCTCCGAACAAATTCATGAGTTTATCGCCGAACGTATCAAGCAATAAAGCGTATTTGATTCAAGAATCAAATACGCTTTATTCGTTACTGGTTATCGGTTATTGGTAAATCGATTATGGCGAATATCGCACAGCGTATGATCATTTAACGACGAATTGAGCGTTTTTACTCAATTAGACGTTTTGAGCAAAGGGCAGTTCTGCATTCAACTCATCTATCTGCTCCTGTTCCAGTTGGTTGATGTGCCCAATATGAGAATTCATAACGTGCTCAAGGCGCTCATCAAAGAATCGGTGCAGACTATAGTTGCCAACCGCCTTAAAACCCCGCCGTATTTTATGATATCCGCCCATGCCCGGATCAAATCGCTTGATGCCGTGGGCAATTCCCCATTCAATCGGGCTGTAATAGCAGGCGTTAAAATGAAGAGAGTCAATTTTGTAAGCACAGCCCCAATACCTTCCGAACAGTCGGTCACGCTTGTGGACCAGAAGCGATAGCCCGATGGGTGTATCCGGATTCGCCTTTTTAAACGCGGCCACAAGCAAAAGCCGATGAAGAAAACCGTTTGCCAGTCCCTCAAAAAAAGGCTGCTTGAGATATTTGCACCCCCAGGGGCCGAATTTATCATTGGTGCTCTCATAAAACGGGTAAACTGCGGCTAAAAGAGCTGGTGGAATTTCATCGCCCGCAAAAGTTTGCAAATAGACCCCCTGATGTTCGATTGATCGGCGCTCCCGCTTTATATTGCGACGTTGGTTTGAGTTGAAAACGTCTAGATAGTCATCAAAACAACGGTAACCCTGATTGTGCCAAGAAAAACTCTGGTGCAGCCAGCTAATGAACCCCAAACGGACCATTAATTTTCGCCATTGCGGGTCAACGAAAAGAAAGCTGCAGCCTGAAAGTCCAAATTGGCTGCAAAGGTGCTCGATCTCAATAACCATCTGTCGTGTGATCTGATCCTCATCCTCATCAGCTGCAATTAAAAAACGGTAGCCAATCATTGGTGTGAAAGGACTCATTCCCACAAGCTTGGGGTAGTATGAGATGCTTAACTGGCGCGCCACATCCGCCCAAGTATGATCGAACACAAACTCACCAGCACTGTGTGCCTTGATGTACAAAGGTGCCGCCGCGACTAAGCGATTACCTGACCAGATCGTTAAATGCTGCGGCAACCAGCCGGTCTCAGCGGTTGTGCTTTTGGAAATCTCCATTTCGCGAAGCCATTCCCATTCTAAAAATGGTGTCGTCAAAGGCTCTGCCAGCGCATCCCATTGAACCGGATCGACTTCGCTAATGCTGTTTATCCAGGCAACAGCATATGATGTCGGTTGCGGTTGGGTCATTTTAAATCCGCACATCCTCTTGGAAATTATCGGGTGGTCACCCGTATGTTTTTTGCCTGCTTAAACTTAAGATCAAAGACCATCGCTGTCACCTTTTTTCTGAAGACCCTGTTATGATATGTGCGGTGCACCACCATCTGGTTGGCTACCGGTTTTCAGAGATCAGCGCAGCGGGCTATGGCATCGGTGTTATCCTAACCCGACAGCTTGACAATCGGGATAAGAAAAGCATATTATAGCGGTGTTTGGGAACACGGCAGAGCCCGATGATTTGCGGTATCGACGTGTGCCGGTGCGGTCATTTTCGAACGATAGCCAAGTCGCTCCCCAAAACGAAAATCGTTCAAAAAAATCAACAATTAAAGGAAACTAAATGCCACTATATGAGTTTAGATGTCTGAAATGTAATGATTGTTTTGAAATATTGGTCATGAAAAAAAAAGAAGAGGTGGAGCTCAAATGCCCTCACTGCGGTTCTGAAGAATTTGAAAGAATCATGAGCGCCTCCTGCCACAGTATAGGAAGCGGTTCGGGTAAAAGTGAAGGCGCGAGCGCACAGACGCGCAACTGCCCCAGCGGCAGTTGCACCACATATGAAATACCGGGACACGAAGCCTGATTTCAATAACCTCCCCAGAACACCCGGTTATTCGGTACCTGCCTCATGACAAACCAACTCATCGGGCCTAGTTGATTGCTTTTACTTATAGCGATCAATAGCGCCTGCGAGCCTATCTGCACCAGAACCCGCGACGCATGATTCAGCAGCCCGTTTGGGGAATTGAAATGAAACAAGTTCACATTCAAGAAAAAGAACAGTTTAAAAAACTGTTTAAGCAGGAACAAATCGATAATTTCGAAGACCGCTTCAAGGTACTGGAAGTTTTTTTACAGACCGAAAGACATGTCACCGTCGAGGAAATGGTAGATCTTTTAGGCGCCCATGGCCTCAACCTTGATGCTGAGTTTGTGCGCGACACAATGAAACTGATGTGCCGTTTCGGCTTTGCCCAAAAAAGCCGGTTTGATAACGGCGATTTGCGCTATGAACATCGCCATCTGGGACAACATCACGACCATATGGTCTGCACGAAATGCAAAAAAATTATCGAGTTTGAAGACAAGCACCTGGAAGAGTTACAGATCAAAATTGCTGCGTCTCGGGGATTCCACATGCTGCAGCACAAAATGGAAATCTATGGCATCTGTGACACCTGCCTCAAAGAACGTATTCAACTAATGCCCCTGATGATGGCAAGACCCGGCGAACGGCTGGTACTCAAAGACTTCGATGGAGGGGTCGGCGCCCGCATGCGGCTGCTGTCGATGGGATTGCGGCTTGGCGATGAAATTGAAGTCATCTCAAACGATAACCGGGGGCAAATCGCGATTGCAGCCGATTATAAACGCTATGTGCTCGGAAAGGGCTTGGCGCAAAAAATTCGCGTTGAGCCAGTAAGATCGAATGAAAAGATCCGATAAGCCATTGGTCGTGCAGAATTGAGCTCTATTAAATAAACACAGACACAAAATTGTTACAGATCAATTTTAAGATCCCTTTCTCAACTTCGGGCCTTGGTGGTGAAAGCTTATTTATTATCCAGCATAATAGTCATTTTAAGTTGAAAAGATAAACGCTTGCGATATGAAATCTTTTGAACCTGCATATATTCAAACTTTTAAAAATGGGGCCCTAAGCAAAAAAATTGAAGCCGCCCGACAGCTTTTAAGTTCCTGCTGCCTTTGCCCACGGAAATGTAACGTTGATCGGCTTGGCGGGGAAACCGGCGTATGCAATACCGCCGCACTGGCCTGGGTTTCCAGCTACAACTCACATTTTGGTGAAGAGTCTCCCCTTGTGGGGAGCCATGGCTCCGGCACCATTTTTTTTACCCATTGTAACCTGATGTGTTTATTTTGCCAAAATTTTGATATCAGCCACCAGGGCCATGGGCAGGAAGTTACGGACGATCAACTGGCAGCCATCATGCTTGCATTACAACAACAGGGTTGCCATAACATCAATTTTGTCACACCGTCACACGTGGTCCCGCAAATTTTGGCTGCCCTTGAAATTGCCATACCACAGGGGCTTGATGTCCCGCTGGTTTATAATTCCGGCGGCTATGATCGCCCCTCAACACTCAAACTTTTAGAAGACGTGTTTGATATTTACATGCCGGACTTCAAATTCTGGGATCGGGATATTGCCGAAAGCGCCTGTCAGGCAGGAAATTATGCGCAAGTGGCCTGTAAGGCTCTCAAGGAAATGCACCGCCAGGTCGGCGATCTGGTAACTGACGATGCCGGTATTGCCCAAAAAGGTTTGATCATCCGCCACCTGGTTTTACCCGGTGGCATGGCAGGCACGCGAGAAATTATGCGTTTCATTGCCGGGGAAATATCAACTGACAGCTATGTCAACATCATGGCCCAGTATCGACCTTGCGGACGTGCTGCCGAGATAAAGGGATTGAATACCTTCCTTTCGCCGGTGGATTACCAAAAGGCTTTGCAGGCCGCAACCGAAGAGGGCATCACCCGTCTTGATCAACCGAGACGACACTTTATGTAAGAAAGGGTTGGCTGCACAATCTGTCAATTGCAAGCAAGGATCGGTATGGTTCATTTTTCAGCGCCTGAAAATTTGTCTGGCCAGTGAATTTGTGAAATAATGGGACATATGCAAAAAATTTTTGCCGTCGGTGATATTCATGGCTGTTATGATAAGCTGTGTGCACTCATGGATAAAATTCCGATAGATATGGAACAGGACCAGTTGCTGTTTATCGGTGATTATATCGATCGGGGGCCAGGCTCCATCGAGGTGTTGGATTATTTGATTGATTTAAAAAAGCGCTCGCCGGGCATTATTTTCTTAAAAGGTAACCATGAGGATATGCTGCAAAATTATTTAGACGGTATAGATCGGTTTACCTATCTGCTAAACAGCGGCCAACAAACCCTGGACGCTTATTTGAACAACCGGGATGCATCTGAAGATTACCCGGTGCCGGCGGCGCATCTTGAATTTCTGAGTGGGTTACGTCTTTATTATCAAACCGAAGATTATATCTTTGTACACGCCGGTCTTCGCGAAAAAATCCCACTCGAATCTCAGAAAGAAGCAGACCTGCTCTGGATCCGGGATGAATTCATTTATTCTGACTACAACTTTGGCAAACGCGTTATATTTGGACATACGCCCTTTAAGGAGCCCTTAGTACAGACCAACAAAATCGGTATCGATACCGGCGCCGTATATGGCAACCAATTAACATGTGTTCAGCTGCCGGAAATGATCTTTTTTTCTGTATAGACTGCTTTGGTGGCTCGGGCTTGACAACCGGCAGCTGAATCGCTTAACAATCAGTCATTTTCGTACCGGAAACAGAGGCTCAAAGCCGAATTCGATGATGCTAACATCAATATGAGACGGGGTTCTAAGGAGATTAATGAGGAGGAAAATAGATGCCAGCTAACGTCCGATCCGTCATTATCTTGCTGCTGGTACTGGTGTTCTCCGCCACGGCATTTGCAGAGCGCCTGGCAGTAAAGGCTCCGGTTGCCAATATTCGTTCCGGCCCGGGCACGCGTCACAACATTTTATGGAAGGTAGAGAAATTTTTCCCGCTACTGGTAATTGACAAATCCGGCGAATGGTACCAGTTTAAAGACTTTGAAGATGACAGAGGCTGGGTACATAAGTCGCTGGTAGGCAAAATTCCGGCGGTGATAACAAAAAATGATAAATGCAATATTCGATCCGGTCCCGGCACCACTCACAATGTGCTTTTCACGGTTGAAAAAGGCATACCCTTTAAAGTCCTCAAGCGCCAGGGCAGCTGGATAAACATCGAGCATTCTGATGGGGATAAAGGTTGGATCCATAAAGCATTGGTCTGGTAAAGGGGTAGATCAACATACGTGAAACCATTGGGCAATATAGATAAAGAAAAACAATTGATTGTCGGTGTGGGTTCGGCATTGGTCGATATATTGGCCCATGAAGACGAAGATTTTTTGCAGAAAACCGGCGCCGTCAAAGGTGGCATGACATATGTCAGTAAGGAATTCATTGAAGAAACCGTATCGCTTACAACGCAGCCACCGAGCCTGGTTCCGGGAGGTTCCGCTTGCAATACAGTTGTCGGGGTAGGCAAACTGGGCGGAAAAGCCCGCTTTGTGGGCAAATGCGGCAACGAACAAATGGGACGATTCTTTGAAAACGATTTAAAGCGTCAAAATGTTGAGCCATTACTATTGCGTTCAGACTCACCTACGGGCCGGGTACTTTCCATCATTACACCCGATGCGCAGCGCTCCATGTTCACCTACCTGGGTGCTTCGGCTGAAACAAGACCACAAGATATAACCAAGCAATTCTTTGAAAACGCCGCCATTGTTCATATCGAGGGCTACTTGCTATTCAATCCAGATTTAATCTTACAGGTCTTAGATACGGCCCAGCAGTGCGGTGCAAAAATTTCGCTGGATCTGGCCAGTTATAATGTGGTTGGAGAATCCCGCGAGCTGGTTGACCATATTGTTGAATCATTTGTCGACATTTTGATTGCCAATGAGGATGAGGCCAGGGCCTATACCGGGCATAAAAACGAGTCCCGAGCCATTGGCGCCCTATCTGAAAAAGCCCAGATTGCTGTCCTAAAAGTCGGCGCGCGCGGCAGCTTCATTGCCAGTGATCATCAGATCGTTCGAATACAACCCCAAACCGGAGCCGCTGTGATTGATACGACTGGAGCCGGCGATCTATGGGCCGCTGGCTTTTTATATGGGCTGGTCAACGGATACTCTATGGAACGATGCGGCCAGCTGGGCTCGGCTTGTGGTTTTGAGGTCTGCCAGGTCGTTGGCGCCAATATACCCGAATCGGGCTGGGAAAGAATCCGGAAGTTATTGGAGTGATGGAGTACTGGAGTACTGGAAAATAGATATTCAATGACACTTCAAATTATGCTAAACCAACACTCCAGTACTTCATTACTCCTGCCATTTTTAGAAATAATGCGTGCGCTTATCCATAGCTGTATGATATAAGTTTCGATCTGAACAAAATGATATTTTGGGAGGCTAAATGGCCGCAAAGTACAAAACCCGTAAAGAGCTATTAAAACAGCCGGATGAATTCATAACTTTTACCGGAAAGGCAATTGCCTTTGTCAAAAAATATCAAAATCACCTATCTTACGCGCTCCTGGCAATTGCGGCCTTTGTCTTAATTTTTCTGGGTTACCGTTATTTTGCAGAGCGCGCCGAGATAAAGGCCTTTTCAAGTCTGCAGCAAACCCAGTCTGAATATCAGACATTGAGAGCAGCATCATCATCCGCAGAGGCATACACCAAAGTGTCGCAAGCTTTCCAGAATCTGATCAAAAAGTACGGTCGCAATTCGGGGGGCAAACTGGCCCGGGTAATTTACGCTAACATCAGTTACGATGCGGGCCAATATGATAAGGCCATAACACTTTACAAGCAGTCCCTTAAGGACTTTAAGGACGATAACGCCGTATACAGCCTAATTTTGAACAGTCTGGGGTATGCCTATCAACAAATGGATGATCCGCAAAATGCAGCTGTTTATTTTGAACGTGCCACCACACACACGGATTCGATGGTTCGGGAGGATGCGTTGTTAAACCTGGGTTGGATTTACCAAAAATTAGGCGAAGCCGCTAAAAGCCAACAAGCGCTTCAAAAAATCCTGGATGACTACCCAAACTCATTTTATTTTGACATGGTTCAAGAGGAATTAAGTGCTCAAAATCGTGAATCATCCTCCTGAAGACCGCTCCAACAAAGCGACATTTCAAGCCAACCGTTCAGTTGCCTGGTAGCAGCGCTTTAATGCTTAACACCCACTTCTAGATTGTACTTTTTAATTTTCTGATTCAGACCGCTTTTCCCAATCCCCAGCAAATCAGCCGCATGGGATTGAACGTTGTTGCTCATTTTCAGGGCACGCTCAATCATGGTGCGTTCAATCATGGCCAGCGTGTCATAGAGTTTGGCATTAGCCGGTATGCCTTCAAGATGCAATGTGTTGTAAACATTATCTTTAAAACCTTTAGGGAGATCGGAAACCCGGATGGTGTCACCCGCACACAAGATCATCACCCGTTCGATGACGTTTTCCAGTTCCCTAATATTTCCCGGCCAGTTGTAGTCATAAAAAAGCCGGTCAACCTGCTGATCAACACCCATGACCGGCGCTTCGGATTTGCGCTCAGAGGCATATTTTTTTATAAAATGATTCACCAGCAGTCGAATATCTTCTTTACGATCTTTTAAGGGGGGCAAAACAATATGAACCACGTTGAGTCGATAAAAAAGGTCCTCCCGGAACCGATTGTTCATCATTTCCTGTTTCAGATCCTTGTTGGTGGCAGCAATGATACGAATGTCCACTGATATGGTTCGGACACCGCCTACACGCTCAAAAACTTTTTCCTGTAATACCCGTAACAATTTAACCTGTAAATTTGGGGATAATTCCCCAATTTCATCCAAAAACAAAGTCCCGCCGTCGGCCAACTCGAAACGGCCTTTTTTGGTGGCCACCGCCCCGGTAAACGCGCCTTTTTCGTGGCCAAAAAGCTCGCTTTCCAACAAATTTTCAGCAAGTGCCGAACAATTTACAGCCACAAAAGGTTTTTCACGCCGGGTTGAGTTAAAATGAAGGGACCGCGCAATCAGTTCTTTTCCGGTACCGCTTTCGCCTTCAATTAAAACCGTTGCTCCAGAGGGTGCCACTTTCTGGATGGTATCAAAAATATCCCGCATTTTTTTGCTTTTACCAATAATGTTATCGAAACGAAATTGGGATTCAACCGCATCGCGCAAGCGGCGGTTTTCTTTGACCACCTGATACATGGCGATGGCTTTTTTCACATAAATGATCAAACGCTCATTGTCGAAAGGCTTCAGGATATAGGTATAGGCCCCTTTCTGCATGGCCTCAACTGCTTTATCCACCGTGCCGTGGGCCGTCATCATGAGAACCGGCAAATCTGGATCATTTGCTTTTACTTTTTCAAGTAATTCAATGCCGTCCATCCCGGGCATCTTCATATCGGTGAGAATAAGATCCAAATCAGCAGTTTTGTGCAGATCCAACGCCTCCTGACCCCCGGGGGCAGTTAACACCTCATAGCCTTCTTCATCCAGAAGTGCGCTTAAAATGGTCAGATAATTTTTTTCGTCATCAACAATAAGAATGGTTTCCATGGCAAATTAGCTTTGGTTTGAATCATTTTTGGGGTTAGTGGTTGTCACACATATGACCTCAGTTAAAGCCAAATATCAATTTCGCTCTGCAGCCTTTTCGCCCTGTGGTGCCTCATTTTTCGTCTCTGGCTTGAGCGGCAGCTCAACGGTAACCCGCGCTCCAGTGACGGGTCGATTGACTATCTGTATGCTGCCACCATGGGACTCGATGATATTTTTGACAATGCCCAATCCCAGGCCGGTACCTTGCTCTTTAGTGGTAAAGAACGGATCCCAAATTTTATTCATATTCTCGGGCGGAATACCTTGGCCGTCATCATCAAAATGCATCGTTACCCGATGGTCATTGGAACTGACCTCAACAAGGATCCTGCCGCCATCCGGCATCGACTGCATGGCATTTAGCAATATATTCAGAAACGACTGATACAGCATGGCCGAATCAGCCATGATTTCCGGCAAGTCGTCTTGAAAATTAGTCTTGATGACGTGGCCCATTTCCTTATTCTGGACCGCTAGAAAGGCTAAATTTTTATCGATGATGTCTTCCACCCGGCAGGGCGCCATATTCGGATTTCTGGGCTTGGCGTAATTGATAAAATCAGTAATAATTGAATTTAAACGGCTGGCTTCTTCAACAATGATATCCGGAAAGGTATTTTGTGGATCGATTTTGGCTATTTTTTTCTTTAACAGTTCGGCAGAGCTTCTGATAATGCCCAGCGGGTTGCGAATCTCATGCGAAATTCCGGCAGCCATTTCGCCCAAAGATGACAGACGCTCTGCGTGGGCCAAGCGCTCTTTGAGACGCAACCGTTCCATGGCCCGTCGTTGAATGATCCCTTCACCCCTTTTCACCACAAACACCAGCACCACAAAAAGCGCGCCCATCAGCAGCGTGCTGGTGATGACGACCAGAATCTGTATCTGAAAAATAGTTTTATAATCTTCAGACAGATCCTGCGCAATCTCGACCACACCAAGGATCTGCCCTGAAATTTTGCCCAGCTGCGGTTCCCAGCGCAATGGGGCAAAGGTGATTAGTTGAACATTCTTAGGAAAACCCAGCAAAATTTGTAAAAAATTTCCCCGTTGAACCAGTTTGTGGTTCCATTTGCCCGACCGCGCCTGCAAATAACCAGTGCCACCGTAGTTTTGACGACCGATCAAATACTGATCAAAGCTATAAGAGATCTCATTGTCCATACTGTAGATATTGATCTTGTCGACCTCAAAGCTATGCATTGTGCTGCGCACCACGTTGTCCATGCGCTCAAACTGCTCCCGGTTGCTCAATCGGATTTTACCGTACATCAACCCCACGGGAACAATGAACTGCACAAAAACCTGGTGGTTCAGATTTTCGATCATTACATGCGCATAGTCTTCGCTTTTTTTACGCTGCATGGATTTTACCCAATGCGTATTAAGCGCTGAGAATATAATGGTCGCCAAAAAAATAACCACCAGTCCACTGAAGGCAAAATATTTGACCAGGCGAAAAGGTTTGAGTTTATCTTCTGGTAATTTGGGTTCCATTAGTAAAAATTTTAATAATATCAATGGCTCTTTAGGAAGCGGGTTAAGAATACTAATTTTTCAAGTCAAGTTAAAGCTTTTTCCGTTTAAGTTGGAAATTATTTGACCGCTTCTACCAAAAATTTGACGCTGTACCTGGACATTATTGCCCAGCTTCTGCAAAAAATGACCCTACCCTCAAATGTATTATCAAAAGCACCTGCAATGTCATTTTTTAAATAACTGTAATTATTATTTAATTAAATAATTTGGTGGCTGGTCTATTTATCTATATGTATTGGCGCAAAACTTGCAAAGCAACTGTCCAGCATCACAATATAACACGCAAAATCGGTTTTACCAACAAGGTGGCCAATTCATTGTGCTGCCTGGAAGCCATTCAAACCGCAAAAAGGAGGCATACGGATCAGCCAGACAATTTGACACAGCTGACAATATTCACATCGGCTGCAAATGTTTCTCTACCAGATAAAATAATTAAATATAATTAAGCTACAATATAACATAACTAATTGTAATTATATATGTTTTGTATATAACTGCTTGACTCCTATAGGATTATATGCGAAAATTTAGTTAATTAACACTTATTTATGATCAAATCCCATTTAAAATGTTTTCGCATCCATTATAATCCGTACTTCAAAATAGGAAATCCTTGATCCATGGCCAGTAAAAATCGCTTAAAGGAAACCAGAGAATCATTGCTTATGAGCAAAGCTGAGCTTGCCCGGGAAGCACGGGTTTCACCCATTACAATTGCCCGCATTGAAAAGGGCATGCCATGTCGCATGGAAACCAAACGTAAAATTATTTTGGCATTGGGCCTTAAAATAACCGATAAAGACAAAATATTTAAGGACTAAGAGCATCTCATGGTATTTAGTAAAAAAGACACCCTAGTCGGACTCGACATTGGATCCCGCTCCTTAAAGGCGACTGAAATCTCGGAGTCTAAACGCGGCCGAGAATTAAAACGCTTCGGCATGACCGACATTCCCCATGGTGCCATTGAAGACGGCAACATCAATGACCCGGAATCGGTCGCTGAAGCGATTCGCCAGCTTTTTAAAGGCTATAATATTAAGGAGCGCAATGTGGCCATATCCATTGGCGGCTATTCAGTTATCGTCAAAAAAATCGCTGTCCAAACCATGGACGAAGAGCAACTGCAAGAAACCATTCATTTTGAAGCTGAGCAATACATCCCTTTTGATATCAGCGATGTAAATCTGGATTTTCAGATACTGGGGCCAAACGAAACCAACTCCAATCAAATGAATGTGTTTCTGGTCGCTGCCAAAAAAGAAATGGTCGATGACTATTATAACCTGGCAAATCTGGCCGGCCTAAATCCCTGCATCATTGATGTTGAAGCCTTCGCCCTGCAGAATTCATTTGAGGTCGGTTATGACCCCGGCGAAGATAACATTGCATTGATCGATATTGGCGCCAGCAAGACGTCTTTGAATATTCTCAAAGGCAATAATTCTGTGTTCATGCGCGATGTCTCTTTAGGCTGCAGCCAGATCAATCAAAAAATTATTTCTTTGGTCGACTGCAGTTTTGATGAGGCTGAACAGCTTAAATTCGGCGACAATCCGGATCGTCTGTCAGCAGAAGATTTAAAGGGCATTGTGTCATCGGTGGTTGCCGACTGGTGTACTGAAATAAGACGTGCGCTTGATTTTTTCTACTCCACTTACCCGGATGATCAGATCAAGCGTATTATTTTGAGCGGAGGTGGCGCCAGTATCGGCGAATTTCGTGAATTGCTGGGTGTCGAGGCATCCGCTGAAGTAGAAACCATTGATCCATTTAAAGGCATCTATGTAAGTAACCGTTTTGATTCAGAATTTATCAAACAAGTTGCCCCCCAGGCAGCCATCACCGTGGGGCTGGCATTGAGAAAAGTGAATGACAAATGATACGAATTAATCTGCTCCCTTTTCGGGCCGACCGTAAAAAAGAAAACGTCCGCCGCCAAGTATCGTTATTTTTGCTTTCGTTGGCGTTAGTGCTGATTATCGCGTTTTATTATAATTTTTCTCTGGGTTCTAAAATCAGCAGGTTTAACAAAAAAATAAAAAACACCAACGCCGAATTGACAAAATACAACGAAATCAACAAGGAAATTGCTCGTATCCGTCAGAATTTAGAAAATCTGCGGAAAAAAATGGCCGTGATCGAGCAACTTGAATCGGATCGCCACGCACCGGTGGTTTTAATGGATACCATAACTCAGGTATTGGTCGCCAAGCGCATGTGGTTAACCGAATTGGCCGTGCAAGAAAAAACGGTAAGAATCACCGGAATCGCACTGGATGAAAAAACAGTGGCAGATTTTATGGTTCGTCTTCAAAAGAGCGGTTTATTTAGCAATGTCGAGCTAAAAACGGTAAGACGCCAAGAGGTGCAGAAAACAAACTTAAAAAGTTTCCAAATTGTCTGCACCAAAGTGCCGCCACAAAAACCCCAATCCGCAAATAAACGTAAGCCGAGGGTCAAAACATAATGAATCCAACACAGGGAACAACTTCAGGAGTTGATGCCTTTTTCGCCAAGATCGAAAAAATATCAAAGATCCAACGGATCCTGATTTTTTCAGGTGTCTTTATTGCGATTATCGCCATTTTTGTTTTTGTACTTTACAAACCCAAATTAGCGGAAATTAGCAAGCTGGATAAACAGCTCAAGACCCTGGAGAAAAAACTGAAAGTTGCTAAGCAAAATGCGGCCAATTTAGAAAAGTTTCAAAAGCAAATGCAAGAAGCCGAGGTGCAATTTAAAACCGCAATGAGAGCTCTGCCTGAAAGAGAAGAGATCCCTTCATTGTTGACCAGTATTTCCAGATCCGGCCAGGACGCGGGGCTGGAATTTTTATTGTTTCAGCCCAAGTCCGAAGTGCGTAAGGAATTTTATGCTGAAATCCCTGTGGAGATGAGTGTCAAAGGTGGTTATCACGATCTGGCAGTTTTCTTCGACAAGGTTGCGCGCCTGTCTCGTATTGTCAACATCAGAAATATTTCGATGAAACGCGCAGGGGATACATTGGACCTGAACACATCCTGCACAGCGGTGACCTATAAGTTTGTGGAGCCGCCTCCGCAAAAACAGACGAATAAGCGAAAGAAGAAAAAACGAAAATAATAACCCCAAATGTAATTGACACCCTTGCTGAAAAGTAATGAAATGCCATGAAAAAAAATCTGATTCTTATTTGTAGTTTGGCTTGTTTGATTGGCTTTGTGACCGTTATGCTGGGTTGCGACCAAGCGTCGAAAGAGCCGCGCAAACCCAAGATCGTTACGAAAAAAATCAAGCCCGCGAAAAAGAAAACCGGGCCTCCGCCGCGGAAAACGTCGACAGTAGCGCAGCCTGCACCCAAGCCCGAACCACCGGCCCCTGAGAAACAGCCGCCTGAGACGCCAAAGCTGGCCCAAAAACCGCCGCAGTCAGCGGCACAGCCGCCAGAGACGAAAACGACAAACCTTTCGTTAGCGCCCAAGTCGGACATTTCTAAAATCCAGCCAGCATCTTCGGGGCAATCGGGTAGCCAAACCGCACCCGAGTTGCCGGCAGGGTCTGCCGGCGATCAGGCCATAGCTGCTGCGAAGGCATCAAAGGGGCGCCCAATATATAACCCCAGAGGTAAAGTGAATCCTTTTGAACCATTGTTCCGCGAAAAACCGACTGTGGCCATGGCAAAGTCAAAACGTAAAAAAAGAATACCGCGCACACCACTGGAAAAAATTGACCTCAGCCAGCTCAGACTGGTGGGCATTATTCTGGCCTCAAGCGGCAATAAGGCTTTGGTCGAAGAGTCCAATGGCAAAGGTTATGTCATCCGAAGGGGAACTTATATCGGAACCAACGCCGGCAAAGTGGTCAAAATTCAGCGCGATAAAGTTATAGTTGCCGAAGAATATGAGGATGTTGTCGGCAATGTGAGCCTCAGAAATAAAGAACTAAAACTTCCGAAGCCTCCTGGAGAATTTTAAGGTGATTAACCAATTTATAAGTCGACGAAATCTATCTATAGTGATCCTCTCGCTGGTGGTGCTGATGGCCTGGTTTGCCGGATGCGCCTCCAATAAAACAGCTGATATCAAAGATGTGGGCGACAAGCGCATTACCGCCATTACCGCTGACATCAGCGCCGGTC
>JAAUXU010116170.1_pt1 | contig 38187 bp, 29 predicted proteins | sample 7278151 | NCBI WGS metagenome assembly JAAUXU01 (sample SAMN14350113, study PRJNA611818) | marine sediment metagenome | isolation source: surface marine sediment (1.8m) | place: French Polynesia: Moorea | collected 2018-08 | reverse complement strand
TGTTTATTTTCGTGGTGTTGTTTAAATTTTTTTTACCCCAATGTGGCATCCAAAAAAGCTTTTTTCTTCATACTTGCTAATGGGGGTGGGGGGACTCCCCCCTCCCCCCCCCCCTTCTGTAAACAACCGTCCCCCCCCCCCCCAATCGCATAAGTCCGTCAGTCTCCTCCGTCCGTCGACGCCAGCTTAACCGTGCCTTTTTTTTTATGTGGGGCGCCATAATTTGGACCTCTCAGACCGTTTTCCCCCCTACCGCATTTGCTGTTTCTTGTTCCGCCTGACCGAGGCGGCCTCGGCGGCCTCGGCGGCCTCGGCGGCCGTGTCCGAGGCCCATGCAATATCCGGCCTTGACGAAGAAAAACACGTCCACTGTCCCAAGAAGCGTCCGCGCCGGCGTCCGCGCCCGCGGGCGCGCTGGCAATCGCTTCCTCTGTCCTCTTACACCGGATTATTTCTGTCCTTTTTGCTGGGCAAAGGAAAAATGTGACTCTGTCAAGGCCGGCCAAAGTTTTCTTTGAGTTCTCCCCCCCATTCAGATGCATCCGAGGGTGACAGCGTTGATCAGGCAGCCTCAGCAATTAGAGAAGACGCTGCTTTCGCCATTTATTTTTTCCCGTTTTTGTGTTCCCCAGGGCCCAGATAGACAGATGGAGATGGATGGAGGGAAAGGAGCAGAAGAAAGTGTCTCTCAGTCAATTCATCCTCATGGTGGATTCGCTGCTGTGCATTGAGACGCGCAGCTGCTCATGGTCGTGCTCGGCCAGACAATTGGACGACGCGTTTCTTGTCTACCGAGTTTTTGTTCTCACAAAATGAGCTCGGCGAGAAAAAAAAAGAAGTCTTCTCAAGTGTGGATTTGTAACGATCGAATAAAGTGCTACAGCGTCGATATTAACGATGAGAGTGTTGGAAAGCCCAGGAATTAATGATGATCAAGAGGGTGGAAAAAGTGGGTGTCGAGCAAACACAGTTGAGCGTGTGAGCCAAAAATATTGGTCTACATCAACACATGGACAACTTTGCTGCATCGTACGGGTGGTGTGAGAAGGGGCCAGATTTTTAGGGCCTTTTTTCTTCCCTGGCTCCACAGTCGATTCCAGAAGATGTCTGCAATTCACCTAAAGAAAAAATGTTGTCTCCCACAATATGACCCCCTGTGGATGGTTGAGTCCCTCTTTCTCGTCCATACGCCACAGTCTGGAGGACCTGGATGAAGACGTCAACTTTTTGCGTGAACGACCTATTTTTTCTGGGGCTCTCTAATGACAATTAAAAAATAACCGTCATAATAATGACTTTGTCCTGAGTGCACAACATTTGCTGCGCACGTAGTAGACACACAATAGTGGCGGCCCCGCGTGAGTGATGATATGCGAACATGGGAGAGCGAATCATGATAGCAGCGCGCAATATAATGATGGTGGTCATGATATTCTTTGGCTGTGAGGGAGCGCCCACACTGGCGAATTCAGGGCCAAGACACTCACGCCTCAACATCCAGCCGTGGGCAACCGGGCCTTTAACCGCACACAAAAGAAATAGACCCCGCACTGAATTACTCCGAGGTTGGTGTGTGTTTGTGTTTGGTATTAATGGACTAAAATCCCCCTCCCTTGCTGGTAGGTTTCAAGCACCTGGTGGCGATGACGGAAAAGCTCTTTAACAGGGGGGATTTTTGACTGATTGCTGAATAAAATTTAGATAGAGGGGTAAATTTGTGGGTTGGGGAAGACGCGAGTGTGCGGAAATAACGGCCTTTCTTTTCTCTCAACGATTTGCAATTCAAATTGGCCGCCGAGGCTGTAACGGTTATCACTGCCATCTTCTGCCTTTCTCGTTCACACGAGGCTATCTTGTTTTGATAGGCTTTTTTCACCGGCCAAAAGTGTCGAGTCCTGGTGCGCTTCGAGTCCTTGGGCGGTCCTGGAGCGCGTCCTTGGGCAGTCCTGGGTTTTGGGGCGTGCAAATTCTTACGACCGAGCTGCAGAGAAATGTTGATGTCCTTTCAACTTGAGCAGTACTTAAGGAGTTTGCATATTCACATCAAGGAGTCTCAGCTCCTCAAACTGATTTGTCACGACCTTTTTTGTTGTTGTTTGTTTGTTTTTTTTGATAGTACATGACCTAAAAATAGAGTCTCTCGGGAGTTGCTTTAAAGCTCGCTTACTCACTCGGAGATTTGATAAAAATCCGAGTGTGTAAACATCACTTTTAGTCGTTCCTTTAGGAGAAGCCATTTCCAGGAAATGAAATTCACCATTATGAGCCCAAAAAAGGATGGGATAACACAGCATGTGATACCATTTTAATGCATATCATGAACCAGTTGGGTCTAGAAACTTCCAAGGACTTCCTGGCACAGTCGAACCCCGATTTTAGCCCCCCCAAAATCGCGATTTTATCGTCTTTTCTGAGCCTACGGAAATTTTCCTGCAGGAAAGAAAGTTCCAGCTTTGCAATGTTGACCTCGGCTGTCGTGAGTGGTGTCTCTTAGGCAATCAGGGAACTTTGGGCCAAGACATTATGTAATCAATTCTAATTCTATTTGTTGGACCTTAGTTCAAGGAAGCTCAGAGTGTTTATTTTGGCCGGGTGTCGAGCCTTCTACATGGAGTCAAAGAAGTGTCCTTTCCCTATACATAATATATATAAAAAGTGTGTGCCTTAAAATGGCTGCTGCTGCTGTTGCCGACTCAGTTCAGGCTCTACTTTCTCTCCACGCTGAAGTGATTTGAGTCACAGCTTCATTCAAAGGTGGCGACCGAAGTTGCTCTCAGACCCTCGATTTGTGTCCCTCATCACAACAGAGCTGAAGTTCTCATTTGTCCTCCGATTGTTCTCTCTGATAGCTCGTTTTAAGGCTCATCAATGTCGATTTTTATCCTGACAGTGGAGAATGTGTCTGGCCAACAGTGTCTGATCTGCTTGTGTTCTATATACTGGTCTTCTATATACAGCACGGCTGGAATGCAGTGCTTTATTTTCAGCGTTTTGATCCGAGTCCATTGGACGTGCTCATATTGTCCGGGGGAGGACCAAGGACAACAAAAGGCCAAGGATATGTCCAATGACAAGGTTGCAATTGGATGCCAGATTTTTTCTTTCAACAGTCTGTCAGCTGTAGCAGCAGGGAGCAGCGCAGCTCTGCAGAATGCAGTGCACAAAACTGGGAAATATGATACACTTTTGCCCCCCCCCTCCCCCCGACCCAGAAATATATAATATATTTCCTGACTTTGGCAGAAATGAAGTGGATTTCCCAGTTTTGTAGAACATAATGTGGTTTCACGTTTCCGAGCACGCAGTAAATAAGAAATGTCAGTGAGGGAAAAAACATCTGGCATCAAGTCCATTTATTTGTCCTTTGATTTTCCTCCGTGATATCTCGTTTTTGAAGCTCATGAGAGTCGATTTCATCTCATGGATTAAAAAGCACTTAAAAGAGAGAGTTCCTGTGAGACTTGAGTTGCACAGCAGGACTCGATCTTCAGGTCTTCTGAGAAGATGAAACCAAGTCCTCAGTGGCACTTAAGAGTCATTGATGATCCTGCTGCTCGACATCACGACGACTTCGATGCTGCAGGGATGATCGCAAACAGTCATGAGTAGTTTCACCTGATTGTTTCATGAAGAGGAGGGACAAAATTGACTCTGAATAATGTTGCTATGAGCTTCAAAACACGAGGGGAAAACTAGACAAACTGCTGGCCACGGACACCATTTGCGGGACACTCTGTATCTGCCAGCAAAATTGCATTATCTCTCTCTGTTTTTGCACAGCTCGTGAGCTACTGGGCACATTTTTGCTGGCTCTCTTGACAGTATTTTAAGCAGTTATTTACTGTGCTTGTCCAGAAAGTATTGTACTATGGTTGTTCTAAAAATAGCTGCCCTGTAATGGTCGGTGGACACGCATGGAACGTACGTTTCATTGACTGTAGCACTCGTGCGTGTGTCTGACGTTGAGTGAGATCTCCGAGAACAACACAGATTAGTCATTGTCGCTGCGGCTGCGCGGGGAGCCCAAGTCTATTACGTTCTCTCCAGCACTGGCCTGAGGTCAGCGTTCCACTGGCACATCTTCGCCGGGTGCAGTTGGCTAGTGGAGCCCATGCTTAAGCATTTGATGGTGAAGCCTCAAAATGGTCACAGCCGACGTGGGCCTTGAGTCCAAGTGTCGCCAGCGGTCGCATGTGGAAGGCCAGGTACGTCACATCCGTCAGCACTTGAGGCTGGGGTTGCACCCTGGGCCTGGTCTCCCCATGTGCCCCAGATCCAGCATGTGGAAGGCCAGGTACGTCACACCCGTCAGCACTTGAGGCTGGGGTTGCACCCTGGGCCTGGTCTCCCCATGTGCGCATTTCTACGTAGCATACGAGCACTGCTGCAGCAGGATCAACTTGAGCAGCAAGTAGAGACCGTACAGTTTTCTCAACGGAAGTCTCCCTTGTGAAATGATGTATTCATGTGACATTTCCTAGAGCTGAGGAAGTAAGAGCCTTAGCCTGATCTGGAGGTGTTGCCAGGTGCTTTTTACAGTGAATACGTGCTGTTAAAGGAAAGTGGAGGCTCAAAACTTCACTATTATGACATTCTATAGATGATTTACAACCTGAAAGCATTCAAATGTCACTTCACTTTGGAAGTACAGTCGACCTCCGATATGGTCCACTAGCTCGTCAGCTGCAAAAAGTTGACCATATCGAAGGTGTTGGCCATATGGGAGGTCCAGAGACCAGAACCGCTGCACTAACCGCATGACTGCACTGCTTCTGATTGCCCATACAATCAGTGCATGGTTTTCTTTCAACTTGAACAAATAATCAACTACATTGGTTGACCTCAACGTGGCTGCGTTCTGTCCAAGGCATTTCTCGCCGTGATCGTCAGTTACGCCCTTCTTACAGTCGGTGCCATGAAAAAGGAATGCATTTTTGTTTTAAATTCAAAACAGCTCCAGTGAAAAGGGCCAAATGATCGTGTGGAAACTGAACTGGTCCTATAATTACTACACATTTAATTTATCAAAAAGCATGACCCAAAAGCTTTAGATTCGACTTCGAATTGGAGGTGGCTAAAGTTGAACTCGCCTGTGTTCAGAGGTTCTTACGTATCAACGACGATGTCGACGTCACCTCTCTTTGGAGAGCAACACGCGAGCCCGGAAGCTGAGAGGTGACCATTACCTGGTGCAGGGCAACTGCTTGACCCTTTGCTACCTCTCACTCTTCCACCTGTGCAGCCGGGCCACAAATGTCGACTCATTTTCTGCTCACGACCACGAGCTGGTACTTCTTGGTTCACAACCTCGTCACCGACGTCGGTTGCCGCCAGATTACCTTTCCGTCAGGGCCAATATTGCTCTGTACATGTTCAGCCCTGACACATGTTTTGGTGGGGAGCCTAAATTGACTGCACCGGAGAACTTCTGCTGGGCGGTAAATTTGAATTTCCCGCCAAAACATGGGCAACCCTGCAGGCATGATGCTCAAAACAGCCCCTTAGCACTCTGCCTTGGCAGACACTGATTCTGGTCCATCTGGTCCAATTAGTGTTGAACGAAAATCTGTAGATGACGCAATTTGCACGTCGAACGGTCGTGGCTGCAACTTGGAATTGTAGAAGCATCTGCAATGGAGGGGTTGGCAAACAGACTCTTCTGTGGCTTGAGGTATTTTTGCAAGTGACTTTGGCGCTCCAGACCCTGAGATTGCTGTTTCTGCATGAGCCCATCAGATGATCTGGTAACCAGGAAAGATGTGAGGTATACTGATACCGAGTACCAACTTGAGATACTGAATATCGCCGGCCGGTATTGGCCTTGGTCGGTATTCGGTATCATAGTACCCTCGGTCGGTATTTGGTAATATTGTACCCTCGGTCGGTATTTGGTAATATTGTACTCTCGGTCGGTATTTGGTAATATTGTACCCTCGGTCGGTATTCGGTATCATAGTACCCTCGGTCAGTATTCGGTAATATTGCACTCTCGGTCGGTATTCGGTAATATTGTACCCTCAGTATTATCGGCAATTCGGTATATTATTGTCGTGCTCAGTAACAGTACAAATCTACCGGTTTGTTTTCGATGCAAACCTAAGCACAAGTCTGGCTGTTGAGAACTTTGGTGTGACCAATCTGTTGAACAAAAATCAGACATTACTGAATATGTAGACAGTGGCACCCCGATTTAAGGAGCTCGATAAGCAAGATTTCACCGAGCACTGACTTATACCGATTCTTAAGTCGCACACTCTTGTTAACATGTTGAGCATTGCGGAATCAGCTGCCTGGGCATGAGTTTACGCATAACGCAGATGTGTTTCAGCAAATGAGGAACGAGATACTTTGCATTGCAAAGTGTCTGGTGGAGAAAGGCACAAGTATCTGCCATCACGAGCAACAATACGAGGGGAAACGCGTTGTCTACAGTCTTTGATCCAACCGTGTTTGTACAATATTCAAGTCTGCATGGATGGAAGTCAGATAAGAAAGATACTTACATCCCATCTTGCCTTCTCTTTGGAGGCTCCCTTGTCAGATCTTCTCTCAGTCCAGGCAAGAATTTGTCACACTTTGAGCTATTTCTGTGGACGGCAGCGTGACAGTCGAGGCTTCTTCTTGAACTGGAGGATTCCAGCTCAACTCATTCCTGAGCCAACTGTGCAATTATTCCCACGTGCTCCATTATGACAGCTGCACGAGTGGCTTTTTTTTGGTCCTCATCTTGACAGAATTTTCATAGCGCGCAACTCTTTAATGACTTCGTTCTAATTATTCTCAAGAGGTAGAACGACACTAATGCTGTTGCTGCAGACTGAGCAAAGTTCACTCCTTTCCTTTTGCCAGCACTGTAAAGGATGACTGGTGGCACCAGTAGCTTCTTCACAAAGCAATTTGCACTCTAAATCTTAGGCAAACTTTGGTCTCGATCATTCTCTGGTTTGGTCAAAGGGGACCTAGATTAAACAGTGGTGAGCAGCTAATACACAGGAATCCCTCCCTCCCCCCCTGCGGCGCTTACCCTAGCCCCAAAAGGCGTTGAGGCCTTCCATGCTCAGCTTTCTACCCACTCCACCCTCCAACCACCCAAAAAAAAAGTTTGCGTAACCGTGGGCAATGGTGAACAAAAAAGTAGAGACAGAAGTGACCCCTGTGCAAGTAGAGATAACTTCTCCAGGGAGCAAAAAGAGAGAGAAGAGGCTGAGGATGACAAAATGGAGCTCAATCTTGAGGAATTTTCTTTTTTTTTTTTTTAACTTGCTCTTTCGATTTGCAAGGGAAAAGATATCTTGAAAGTCACTTTGTCCAGCCGCTGTCACACGAGGAGTTGAGACGCGCTGCAACTTTCCACTGTAGTGGAAAGTTGCAGAAAGTCAGAAACAGTTGCACGTTGTTGCAACTACCGCACTCGTGTGTGACCGGAGCTCCGGAGAATTCCAGGAATTTCTTTCAAACAGGCGCAAAAAAGCAAAAGCATTGGAACCTTGGAAAAAAGCTCGTACACAAACAGGGTGACTCAGTGACATTGTACCAAATCTTGGCCGAGGGGGGGGGGAGAAGTCATGAAGATATTGCTGCTTCTTCAGACACTCCTATTGGGACTGTTCTTTGAAGCATTGGAAGCGACTTGTGGAACATAAAACCATGCATTGTTGCCAGTGAACCACGAGTCCCCAAAATAGGGAGTGGTAGCGACGGCTGAGACGTACAGGGTGGCCCGTGGTGTGGGGGGGGAGGGGCGTGGCTGCTGTGTCACCGTCTCCAGTCCACCCACGCCCACACACACCAAGGGCCACCCTGTACGCACGCGCGCTCACATAATGGGGATAAAAGAGGTCGTTGTTGGCTCGTGCAATTAAAGCTTTGAAATCCTCTGTAAAGTCTGCTCCAAGTGAACGCTCGAGCTACTCTTGATGCTCACAGACGGTTACAGAAAGTTCTTTGCCAAATGGCTGTGACCTTTGCAGGCATCTTGGCGGGGTCAGACGGGGGGAAAAAGAAATGAAGCCCTGATCCTCAAGGATTTTCTCACATCTCTACTATCACCTGACCATGGAAATGTCGTCGCGGTAACGGCCTTTGGCACGCGCACACAGGGGGGGGGGGGTAAGAAAATCCCCCCCTCCCCCAGGAGGATGGGGATAAGGAGGCAGCAGTGTAATTCTCTCAAAGGTCTCCTTACGCTTCTCCTTCACGCCTTAATGCCCTCGTTCCGATATCAGTCTCCCTGGTGCACGTGTGTATTTTCATTTTCTTTTCTCCGGGTGCTTGAGGGGCCGTTTGCACGGGGCCAATTTTGGGTGGGGGGCCAAAACTTAAGGGGTTGGATTGCACAACACTACTTTCTTTGGTTGACATGAGAAGTGCCAAAAACCGAGAGTCCAACTCCATGATTGAGACCGTGGGGTGCCAGAATTAAGGGGTCGGATTGCGCAACACCACCTTCTTTGGTTGACATGAGAAGAGCCAAAAACCAACTGCCAGATGATGCCACTTTCCTTCTTCACCAGTCGAGTCCAAAAAGTTCACAGTCCTGCTGAATGTTGCCACGTTTGGCTCTCCCTTGGGATGCCAAAACAGAGGTCTAGTTGCATGATGCTATTCTTTTCCCGATCAAAAGGTGCCAAACCTAAGAGTGCAAGATGCCATCTTCTTTGTTCACCCGTGAGGTGCCAATCGACTGCACGACACCACCAGTCTCTGTCTCTCATGAGGTGCCAAACGCACTGTGGAAAGAGGCTCGAGACATTGGTTTTGTAGTCTGGCAGAGAAATCGCTTTATTCCTTCAAGTCACGACGTCATTACGTAGAGAAAACGACGACTTTCGGTTGAATGGAAAGTTTTCGGTCAGGGCAGAAATGCTTTTTCCAGCGCGATTTGTTGTTGTTTCGAAGATCTCATTGTACAGTGCAAGCCAAAAGGGGGAATCAAATAGTGGCTCTCGTTGCTATTTGGGTTTCTTTGGCGCTGTCAGAAATGACCGTGGTTTTCTGATTCTGCAATCGACGTCAGACGCCCGACTGGCAACTCTGCAGTCTTGTGAGGCCAAAGGAAAGCATTGTAGAGTGTGTTAGAGAAATAATCATTTCTTTTCGTTCTTCAAATGCCAAAAGGTGTCCAAAGCTGATCGCTATCACCTGGACTCGCTTGAATCGAAAACTACGTGAGTTTGGCATGTGTCTATACAACGGCCAGGGTTGCCACCAGATCCAAATTCCACTCTCGAATGTCCTCCTAGCCTGGGCGGTCAAGGTTTGCCATCAATCAGGAATTATCCATCCAAGGTTTGCACGTGGACCGTGAAAGTTGGCACCTTTTTCTCGTGTGTGCCAGAACAGAGGGCAACATGCAATTGCACCATCAAGTTTGGCACCTCATGAGCAGGAAAAGAGTGCAATTGCAGGCGGATCCAAATATTTGGCACCTCACGGCCGGAGGTAAAAAAGTGCCGTTGCAATTGGACCCTTAAATTTGGCACCCCATGGGATCGTGAACGAAAAAGTTTGGCCCTCTTAGTGACTGGTTTGGTATTCGTCACCCCTCGAGAGCTGCACTCTCTCATCCGTAAGTCACTTGTTGTCCTAATGTAGCAACAACAATACAATGCTCACCAATGCCATAGTTGTGGCCACGACGTTGGCACAGCTCTGTAACTTAACAGTGTAGCATTGTACTCTTGTACAGTTGTGCGCAGCAACGAAAGAAAGGGTCTCAAGCGCAGACGTGACCCCGAGCTGACCCGGCCGAGGCCCCCGGGTCAAGGGTTTAACGGTCGCAGTGGAGGAAAGTTCCAGATGAACACACAACCCTTAGATCGCGAGTGAAAGTTGATTTTAGAAGAAACCTTCATATACAGATCTCCCGGAGGACTTTGGTAGCTTTCCAATGCCGCATTGCCAGCACCCGGTGAAGAGTCATGGTTGGAGATAGCACCGTGTTTAGGGCGAAGATCGAGCAGTTGGCAATGCTGACCGTGTGTGCATCAAATGTAGGCACTCGGTTGCGCCTCACACTGTGTCCTTGTGGCTCGGATGGTCAGGTTCAACAACAAAGTGTAGCATTTTTTCTGACTCATCCTGTACTTCCTCTCCTTCCCCCGCCCCCCCAAAAAAGTGGGCACAAGAGCAAACTCAAATGACGCGTTTATGCTGCTTAGGAATTTTTTGTGCGAGAGAGTAAAAAAAAACCTCTCACTCGAGAGCACAAAACTCCGGCCTTTGGCTCATTGGCCTTTGACACGAGATGAAAATTCTCTTCAGAAAACACTTGAGCCAAAAAGGGAAAAAAGGCTCGAGTGCCTGGAACAAAACACTGACTTCTTTTTTTGGCTTGACTTTGCCAGAAAAAAACAGGTGATTTGCTGACATTTTCCGGGTCGGTTGATCCATGGAGTGCCTGTTCCACTCCGCGGACTCGCATCACTTCCACTCGCTGTCTGTCAGATCGAGCTCTTATTATCATCAGCTGCTCGAGTACGCGGTGAAAAATGAGCTGATCTCTCTTCTCGCGTGCTCATGGACAATATAAGTTCATTTTCTCTCCCCCCACTCGTGTGTAGGACAAGAGCAACAAGAGCAACAACGCCAGCCCCTGCTCTCCCTCCCACTCTGCTGACTGGGGTGAGGGAGAAACGAGCTCGGACGTGTGAGCCGTACAAAGCGCATCGCCCACGGACTCCGGCGGAGGGAGTGACATTTTCGTCACTCACACGATAGGAACAGTGTGTGTATTGTTATTATTTGCTGTCAGGGATCACAGACCGGCTTTTTCTTTCTTATGCGCCGAGAAAGAAAACATTGCCTGGGAAAGGAGGGAGCAAAGAACAGGCCAAAAAAGTGAAACTGCGGGCAAAAAAAAGGGGGGGGGGAGTCAAAAATGGGGTGGAAAAGTCTCTAAATGACAGGACTGCCGGGTTCTCTCTCCTCCTCCCTCCCCCCCCCCCTTGTCAGTACAGACGAAGCCAGAAAAATTGCTCTCCTGAGATTTAGCAAAGGTGTTTGTGCGCGCGTGCGCGTCACCTCATTGCACGTGTGTGTGCCGTGCAGCCTGCGAGCAGTGCCGAGCTGCAGTCCGGCACCCACCCGGGCTGCGTCCGCCGGGCTGCCTGGGCGGCGGACGTTTCTTTTCGGAAAGTTTTTTTTTTCTTTCCAGATGCTTTCGTCCGCTGCCGAAGATTGAAAATTTGGCCAAACCATGCGTTGTCTTTTATTTTTCGTCCGTGACTCACTTGTTCGGCCTTAGTTGGGCGGATTCTGCGGCTGCTCTCGTCTTTCCTCTCCAAGGGAGGTGGAAAGATCAGATTATTTCAAACAAGTGAGCGGGTGGAGAAAAAAAAAGGGGGGGGGAGCCTAGAAATGAAAAATTTACTTACGCAGGCAGCAGAAAATTCGAAATTGGGGAGGTAGGGAAGAAACCTGATTCTCTCCTCCACCTGCTTGTTTGTTTGTTTCCCCCTTTTTGACTTCTCCGAAGCTACCGGAGGGAGGGGATCACAAATCCCCCGGGTGTCAACGTGCAGGACTCACAGGGTGTCCAACACGTACATGTCTGTTCTCTTGAAAGAGGAACTGCAACGTACTCGATAAAAGCAATCGGATTGAATGTTTTTGGCTGCTTTATCCACACTTTTCTCTCGAAATTGGAGGAGAATTGTGTGTGTAACATAAAACCATTCTTGATATTGAATGATCTTGTCTGTTTTATGCACATTTTTCATTCAAAATTGGAGGGGGATTCGGTGTGTTATACTCGTATAAAACCATTCGTGTAATTGAATGCTCTTGTTTGCTTCATTCGTGCTATTCTGTCAAAATCGGGGGCGAATTTTGTGCTCGCACAAAATCATTCGTGTAATTGAATGGTTTCATCTGCTCCCTCTAAAAAATGGAGGAGATTTGTGTGTGCAACATGAAATCGTCCAATTTTTGTCTGCTGGGTGCACATTTATTGGAGCTATTTATTTCCAAGATTGGACGAAGGTCGTGGAGGCAACAATCGCTTGAAAGTTATGTTAAGACATCATTTCTTTTAAAGTTGGTACAGAACTGTGTGTTTCACTTACCATCAGTCACTTGTGCAGAGCTGTTCTTTTTAAAATTGGAGGAAAATTGTGTGCGCAATGCATGAAAATTGTGCATGTCAGACCAAACCTGTACTTGCATCAAACTAAGAGTACAGTTGAACATTTCACACTTGTTTAGGTTTTAAGTTGGTGGAGAATCGGCAGTGACCAACGTAGTCAAAATGTGATCCAAAAAGCCTTGAAAAGCCCCCCAAAATGACTGAAACACCCTGTACGCATGATTGTGACGTTTTCAGCTTTTCATTTTCTCCGCCTCCCCTGGGAGAGCCACAGAAAACGATCGAGACCTTTGTCCCCAAAGACACTTTGTACCTATAACTTACTTCTTCTATGGAGTCTTTGTTCGACCTCTTCTTTTGTCAGTGTGGACACCGAAATATTTGCCTAGGAAAACGCACAAGAATTCGGGGGAGGGCAGAGAAATTAGAACGACTTCTGACTTGACGGAATAACTGAGTCTTCACTGTGCACTGTTGACCTGGTTCGTCCTGACAGAGCCGTCAGTTCAGGCCCAGGAGGGAGGCCTGGTGCTGCTTGACGTTGGAGTCCAGGCCTGGAGGCCTCTCAATCTCTGGCAAGTTCCAAATACACTCTCACAGTGGGAACACGGGGAGGGCGAGCAGCAAAAAAGAATGCACAGATTTGCTGGGGGGGTCCTTGGTTTTCTGGACTCACACTGTAAGTGCACTCACCAATTCCTCAGAGACAAATCACTCCAGTGATTTTTCTTTCCTCCTTTCCTGAGGGCTCGATCAGAGTTGCATGCATGTGACCAACATCAGCAGGGAAAAAAATGCGTCAGCAATCACTTTTTCTTTCTCTCTCTCTCTCTCTCTCTCTCTCTCTCTCTCGCCTGTCCAGAAATCACTGGTGAGCCTTTTCTGCACGCGTCTCCTGGGCCTGCGCCAAGTGATTTGGCAAATCACTTTGAGAATCACTTCTGTCTCGACGAGAGAGAGAGGAGGGTTTACGAAACTTGTGTGCTAGGCCCCTTGTCTAGGCCTTGTATAGGCCCTCTCCACTTCTCTCCTTATGTCCAGTCTGCTGGCTAAAGTGAAATTGGCCCTCGCTTTCTCCGAGGATACGGGAAAAGCTTCGCTCGCTGGCGGCGACGTCGAAAAGAGCGAGCGAGAAGAGAAAACGCGAAGAAGAAGACTTTTTCTTCTTCTTCTCTTCACATTTGTTACGAATGTGAAAAAGTCTGTTAATGGAAAGAATCAATTTTTGATTTTGAACCCGTTCAAAGCGTTTCCCCATGCAAATTTCCCCGGCTCCAGTCGATCACTCACGGATGCCCCAGGAGAGGGGTCCCCAAGTGGCAACCCTGGCCGGACTCGGACAACGGCGAGAGGTGCGAACCATCGGTCACGGGCGATTGAGGCGCCTCCGGCCCGTTCGGGGGGGAAGGAGAACTGCTCCATCACGGAGGCCACTAAAATTCGATCGGCACTGAATAAAATCCTCTCCGCCCCAGCAGTAAAATCTTCTTGCTGAGTTGTCTCTTGCACCGTGTGAGGCGAGAAGAAAACGCCACGTTTTTAGTCAATGCTTTTTTTTTGGGGGGGGGGGACGTTGGACAAAGAGGAGACCTCATCTTCTGCAGCTGCTGCTGGCTGAATGTGGACGTGGACGAATTTATTTTCACTCACACAGTGCTTTTACAGACTTTGGTGTTTAAAGTAGAGAAGAAGCTCACCATCTATCAAGGCGTTTGACATATCTTCATCAGTGCGTGGCGTCACTTCGCCAGGCCTCCACACAGGGCCTACCTGAGTGTATTTCTGCAAGGAAGAGTTCAAGCCCTGCTCTATCAGACCAGATCGACAATGTAGCACGTCTTGCTGGGCCAAGAACTCCTCAAGAGTGCTGGGTACAGTTGGAATCGCGTTGACTTGGGGGGGAGTGGTGAGTGTGGATACTGAGGTCACTGGGCCTCGCCACTAAACAATTGAAGCCTCAGAGGCTGCAGCAGTGATGGTGAGCAGAGGCTGGCTCGAGTTTGGACGAGCCTAGGGCAGCCTAACTGCGGCTGGCTCGGCTCAGCTCGGTTGAAGCCGTAGGAAGGAGGCGCTCTGGCTGGCTAGGGTCGGGCAGAGAGGGCAGAACAAAAAAGAGAAGAGAGACAGCGGTCAGCTGCTGGGTCAGACTAGTCTACTTAAAAAAAAAATGAATTAACTTTGTCATATTTTTTTCCAGCTCAGAAGTACAGTAGTTGTAACCTGAGGTGGCACCAAAGGTCTATATGTGTCACTTAAAACACAGGGTCGATCATAAGTGGGTGTTTTAACGCATGTTAACCACAGGAATGAACAGAGCAAAGTGTTGGATTTTGAAAGTGACACACACACAGTTGAAACACTGCGGCAGGGATCATTTTCAACGTGTCCCCTCCCCCCTGTCGTCAACAATTTGGGAAACATGTGCGGGAACAGTGTCGAGTGCGGCACGGATGACGTCTTGGGGAATTTCATCCCATGCCTCAGTCGCTCCCACATGTTTGAGTTTGCAAACATTTTGTTCAATGAGACTGGAGAATTGTTTACAAACACAATCAGTTGCAAATGCATCAAACTTGAATTAATCCCACTACAAAATGCTTTCCTGGCGCTCATCAAATAAGCGTGAGGCCAAACTTACGCCAGATCTTTGGCATCAAGTCGAAAGACATGTGCCTCAATCGAGATTCCACAGCTATGTTTATCTCTGAGCTAATATTTCTTAAAATAAGTCTCTGTTTATTCGGTATCGAGACGAAGCTTCCAACATGGCAACACTTCCTGACGTGTTTCAATGCCAGAAGCCTCACGTCATCACCGAAGATGAAGAAGTTGGCCTTGCCCAGGTTGTACATGAACACACGGACTTTGCCAATGGTTTGTGGAGTCTCCGCACAAATGTTGACTGTTCTGCATCCTTCAATCGCTGAACAAACCTAAAGAAGTTTCGACAGAACTGAGACAAGTTGTTCTGTGCGAAACAAATCCCACATTTCGACCATGATTTGTGGAACTTCTTCACAAATTTCCTACCCTCTACAAGCTCAGTGATGACTGAGCGGAACACAGAAGAAACTAAACTGAGACAACCTGTGCAATCTTGCACTGCACGAGACACTGAGTTCGGCTCAGACATGTGGGCGTCGGCTGGCAAATAGAGAGAGGTGCTTCGAGCCTAGGCCCGAGCTCCAAAGCTGGAGGGCATTTTCAGTCAGCCTGACCAGACTCGAGCTCGAAAAAAGAAGCTACTGCCTCTTCACTACCGATACATTGAGCTTCCGCTCAGGCTCGAGGGCTCGAAGTCAGCCCGACTCGAGCCGAGCTCCAAGTTCATCAGCCCGGCCCGAACCCAACTCGAAAAGCATCTCTAGTTGCATAGTCTGGAACGTTCTAGGTCAGGTCACAACTGGAACTGCCAGTTGGCAGGGTTGCCAGGTGATCTTCGACGGAAGCGCCAGCGTTCTCTTAAAAAGAAAAAAGCTTCATCACGAACTCAGGATTTGAGCTCAAAAAGCGCCATCTATAGAATAAGTGACACAACTAAATACGCCAATTGGGGCTCCAGGAAGACTCCCAAATGGCGCCGCTTCTGGCAACACTGGCCGAGGGGCAACGTAGACCGGAGTAGCAGCAAACTAGTCCAGGTCCAACCAGTTGGTCTTCCCTCGTAGAGATGGATCGAGTCAGTTCTCTTCGAGCCGAGCTGGAGTTTGGCAGCTGGAGTCGGGCGCGATTTAGGCCCGGATTGTTGAGATACTTTCAAAAGGTTTCGAACCTTCTACTGTTGACTTCTACTTCTTAGTCTCGCACATACCTGGAAAAGCAATGTGAAAAGATATCAACAATCTCATCTGTTGGGCAGGATCTCTTCTCTGCAGCCCGGACTCGACTTGACTCGAACTGGAGTGGGACTCACAGGGTGTGGAGCCGAGCCGGACCCCGACGCAGCTCCACACCCTGTGAGTCCCGCCCGGCGCAGCCCGAGTCCACCGCCCAGCCGGTGCAGGGCTGCTTGATCCTGTCTGGCTGAGTTGATGCACTAGCAGAACAAGTCCTTGAGGAGTCTGAGCATGTCCTGCCATTAAGTCACGCCGGTGAGAGAAGAGCAGGATGGCCTTCTTGTGTGCTCGTCCCCTATTCTTTTCTTTCTCTCTATCCCCAGATCCCCCATATGTGTAGTGTACACGTAGACGGAGCTCAGGTTGGCGGATGTCGTTACATACTTGAAATACTACTGCAGCAGCTCTTTGTCCCTGGGCACTTTGATCATTTTAAGGCTCTTCTTAATGTAAAAACCCCTGGTGTGGATGAGACCAAGAGACTTTTACTAGCTTCAAATTAGAAGCTGAATCCTTCAAAGTTTGATCAATGGTGTAAGTAAGCGCAGAGAGAAAAGAGGGTCTGGAAGAAGAATTGATTGCAGGGGAGAATTTTTTTTTCTCTGCTGGGGTCCAGGGATGGATGGAAGGAGTGAGGGAAATTGTCTTTTCCCCCTCTTCGTCCGCGGGGAACTTTTTCTCCCTGATGGACTTGCTCGAGTACCGGAAGGAGGTAGTAAAGGTGGGAACAATGCAAAGAAGTCCACGGACCTTTTTGGGGCTAACGAGACTTTGAAAGGGATTCCGTGTTCCAGTTTTAAGGCGCGCCACACCCGATTTCACCCCCATTCCTCTTGGTGACGTCCGTGGATGACGCCCGCACCTGCGCGTGCGCGGACGCAGTCGAGTAATAAATGCGCATCACCTGGGCCCCAACAACGCGCAGTTCATAACAGGGTCCATGACATGTTTTCGTGAAATATTTCCTCCCAGTTCGGACCGGAACTTCTGGGCGGAGAAAAATCTTTCGGCCATTTTCAATCAAGAAAAATACGTCTGATCGTTACCTTCTTCATATATAAAGTTAAGTTTTAAAGATTGAAAAAAAAAATTAGCGTCCACTTTCAGAGAGAATCAAAAGGAACTTCTCAAGTGAAGCTAAAAGCACTTCGCCTCAACTGGTTAGGCCTGGTCACAACTAGCTGAGACAAAATGACACAACAACAGAAAAAAAAAGTTTAAACAAAATTATGGTTTAGTTTTGGGTCTGATTTGGTTTTGCTTCGCTCTTCAGTTAGGGAGACCAAACCCCACGAGCAGAGGGAGTCACTAACAAGTTACTGCATGGCGAAAAAAAGTGACTTTCATGGCCAAGAAATAAAGTATTTAGATCTGATGACAAAAAATGGGAAAAAATCTACTAAAATTCTGGTTCGTGTTAATGAAACTCATCATTAAAGTCTGATATTTTAGCCCATCACCTAAAACGATATTTTTAATTCTTTGGTCGCGCTCTGCCAATTTTCATTACTCGGCAGAAAGATCCAATTTTGTAAAAAAAAAAAAAAAAACGAAATAACATCCATTTCTCTCGTCCAAAATGTCCATTTTTGCAGCTTTTTTCTGGGGTGGGAGGAGGTATAAGCATTTTTCAGCCTTGTTTTTTTTTCCCGAGCAAAAGCAAATCCTTCTCCTCCCCCCACAAAATATCCCCTAAGACATTCAATATGTCAAAGTAAGCATACAGAGACGAGGTCTCCCAGCAGGACTTTCCTTTCCATGAGCTCTCCAGGTTCCAGTTTACTCCTCCTATGTTGAATATTGACATCCAGAGGAGCCTCTCCAAGTTCGTCCTCACCCTGCACCGGTTCCTTCCCCTGAGTGGCCAACTTGGTGCAGCCCAATCAATGCTGGCTGGCAGTGGTTGAAACTTTTCAGAGCTGACGTCTTTGGTTGCGTTGAGTCTGACTTTCGCGCCAAAAAAAATTCATTTTTCGTCACCTCAGGAAATAACGTGAAATTTTAAAGTCATCACTCGTCCAAGTTGGACAAGTCGACGCACCCTCGGTCGCGTCTGCGCCAACTGCAGGGTCAGCCCAGGTCTTGGGGCCACACTCCAAACAACGATGTCATACGATTGTTCTAGGCGGTCACGATACAAAGTGCACTTTTGATGACTCATCCTGTACAATGAGACATGAGTACACGGTGATCCATGAATGTAGTGTAAATGGCGATCAGAGCCGCCAACACCCTTGACACTTTACACCTGACAGGATCACTGAACACAGCATAAAGTGTGTTTGGCGCTATAAACACTCTGACACTTTACACCTGAAAGGGGCTCTGAATGTACAGGGTTGCCATTAAGTTTTCACTTGATATGGCTGTTATGAGGCACGTGGGACAACCGTCATTGAGGACGTTCTCTCATCACAAGGCACCCACGAGGCATTGTCCCTGGAGCTGTCGATGGAGTCCAGGAACGCTGTTCGCAGAAGGCGGTCGAGGTGCACGATAACGTATGTGATGCTCTGCGTAGTGGCAACCCTGCAGCAGCGGGAAGTGCGTTTTGAACTATGAACAGCCTTGACACTTGACGCTAAAGAGGCTCTCTGAGCTCACTGTGAAGTGTATGCATGAGTTGTGCAGTTTTTCCCACCAGAACCTGAACTCTCTCCAGTACCCCATGGGCCACCTGAAGTCGCCTTAGCCCCACCCGTCTCCTCATGTTGAGGCACGGCTGTCCGGCTGTCCGGCTGTCCGGCCGGCTGTCTGGCTAACAGACAGACAAACCAACAAACAGAGTGTTTGCCGCACTTTGTAGACGCACAGCAGCACTGAGTGATTTGCGGGACGCGTAGACAATCCAAACATACAAACATGTGGGGGGAGAATGAGGAAAGAAAAGCTTTCCATCTTCCGCTTTCCCGATTCCCTCAGAAATTGCGTTTGTGCGCGCACCAAAACGAGGAAGGCCAACCTTTTCTGCCTTTTTCGCTGTATTTCGCCCTAAAATTTATAGCTGGCAATCAATGCTTGCGCGAGACGACGGAGAAAAGGCCGCGCAGCCTTCGTGATTGGCAGTAGCGGCTGTCGAAATCCGCCATCCACGAGGGGGAAAAAGCATCTGAAGAGAGGAAGAATCAATCAAAGGTTGAAGGCCAGGGGAAAAATAGACAAAAACTACGATTCAAGAGCTCTTTTTCTTACTTTTTTTGTCTGTTGTTCTATGATCCGTTTTGAATTAACCCCTTCTCTTCTCTATGCTGCTTTCATCAGCCAAGAAGACACGTTTTCCCCCATCGAGGTGAATTCGTGCCAACTCGGCCATTTCCAACAGGGAGACAGTGCAGTGGCAACGTGACAATCCCGGGGGAGGGTGGGATGGGGGGGGGTGAGGGGGGGGGGGTTGACTACACCAGACAAAACTGAGTTCTAAACAAGACGCTCTGCACTTGACGGTCTCGAGCTCCTCCGCACAAGTTGTGAAAGTCACAGGAAAGTGTCTCAATGGCTTTGTGAAAGTCATAGGAAAGTATCTCGGTGCGAGGGTCACGTCGGGCTGAGGTGGGTGTCGCCTTTGTGTGCACGCATGCGTCGCTTTAATGAAGAGCAGCGACGCAGTGTGAGCCGCAAAGAGCCTGCTGCGCACAGCCAACATGGACCACGTGTGCGAGAGGAACAGCGGCGAGTCACTCTGTTCCTCGCACACCATTGGGGCTTTTAGTCCTCCTCCTTCCCAGGGCTGTAGTAAATGTCTGGCGGAGTTACGGTATTTCTCCCCTGCTGAAGAGTGCGTGCGCGCGTGCGCGCGTGCGTATGGTTCCCAAAGTTGGAGCCGCCAGAAATAGCCCCAGTATTATGATGCCGCGCGCTGTACTTAACTGCTACTACACACAGACGGAATTTTTATCGGTGCAGTTTGATATCCGGGTGGTGCTAGCTTACACATACATAGCGAATCTCTCGCATACACACCGTCACACATAGATACACGCGCACTACATAGAGTATGCGCATAACTTATCCTTCCTCTCGGAGAGACATCATGTCTCTCTCTGCTCCTATACACACCATGCACGTACGTGCGTACGTACGTGGTCCGTGGACCTCGAGGGCCCCCTTATGAGGAAGTCTCATCAGATCACGCAAGCTCCATCCACGCATGTACGTACGTCTTTCCCGGCGTGTGCGCGCGCGTGCCCGGGCAGACTTGGTCCCTCTCCAGGGTTTTGTTCCTCTCCGTGGCGGCCAAAAAGTCCGGCCCTGGGCAAGCGCGCCCTCAGCCTCGTGCTGCACCCGCCGCACACTTCCGCCATCGACGTGAGAGAGGCCATCGAGTAGTGCGACTCTCGTTGCATGCCGGCAGCTAATCCCATTACGGGTCTTTATTCACCACATATGTTGTCGTGGCCCGGGGGAGTCGCTACCTCGTCGAGGTCAAGACAAAGTTTTTAGGAGAAAAATACATAGAACGTTACCATCCTTAAGTACCTTTTTCTCGATACAGGCATTGTATTATGAATCAGCTCTGCCCTCTCTCTGTCTCTGCATGCGTGTGTGCGCGCGCGCGTGTGTGTGTCTTATAACTTGGAAAAGAAGATTGCATGTGCCCTAAGGCTTTGGCTTCCTACAATATAGTATAGATATGAGCAGGCGGTTCAAAGTATTTCTGGAATTGCTCTGGCAGGAATCCTAAAGGTCTTTTGACGGTGGACCCTCCTTTATTTACTGCCCGAGGCCATCGATAGTGAGAAATCCCCCCACCCCCAACAGAAATTGTACAGTAGAGCCGAGAAACACAAGATCATAGCTTTCTTGTGATCGAACAGTTCAAAGAGTTCTGTAGATGCTGCTCACTGATACACAAACCTTTTTTTTATGCGCACGTGTGTTAGAGGTCATACTTTCTCACTTGGACGTGCCTCTCGAGGTCCGTTCAGCTTATTGATGGTATTTAACATTGACCTTGGGCAACGTGTCTATCTTTCCATAGCTGTACAGTGCTTGGCATAAGTCATGGCAGCTGGATGAAACGGGCTCCCCACGTTCGAACACACGGCTCTGGAGGTGGAATCTTCATGTGGAATCGGTGACCCTGACAGCGCTGGACAAGATGCAGCATCTTGAGCCACTTTGTGACCAGCTGTTTGGGTGATAGCTGCCCATGTTCACCCGTACCAGACATGCTAGATGCAAAAATCTAATGTTCGTGTGCACAAGCATCATCACACGCAAATGACATGTGCGTGCGCAGCAGGAGGGACACGTGGGACAGGTGGACGGAGAGCACTCCCTCTCCTGTTGATGGCTCTCCTGCAGTTTGTTCGCGTTTGTCATGAGGGTGTGACGATGCCCTGGTGCTGTAGGCTTCTTCTGCGTGTGGCAAGGCCAAGCATGGTCTGGAGGCTGCAAACTCTGGCAAGGGGCACTGGAGAGTGTGCGGTGGCCCCCACAGAAAGTTTCAGCCACTTTCATGATGAAAAACTCACCAAAGAAGGTGAAAAATGATGTTGTTTGCCATGGCGCCCTCTAGGGGCAGCTATCATCAAAACAGCTGGTCACAAAGTGGCTCAAGATGCTGCATCTTGTCCAGCGCTGTCAGGGTCACCGATTCCACATGAAGATTCCACCTCCAGAGCCGTGTGTTCGGCGTGGGGAGCCCGTTTCATCCAGCTGCCATGACTTATGCCAAGCACTGTATACTGGATGAACAGCACTAAAGCCCCGACTTGGGATTTCGCACATAGGGAGCATTGGCGACCCGGGGTTGGGGTTCGCGATGGGCCCGACGGTCGTCAAGGCCCCGGGGGCTGTGTAGACCAAAAGAGGGCGTTTAAGGCTTTGCCCAGATGGACGTGTACAGTTTGACCCGGCTTTTTGGCGTACAAGTGTGTATGGATTTCGTTCAGTACCAACGCTTACAATTTCAGTCAAAAGTAATGTCCACATTGCTTCCAGCAAGTAAACGTGTCACACTTTTTCTCGTACAGTTGAATCTGCTTTTAACGACGTCACTGGGGCCCCGCATGACGTCGAAAGATGCGGATTGTCGCTGTATCCGATGTCGATATAAGAGGATTACACTGTATTCTACTGATCCGGTTGCTGAGTCTGCATGTGGTTGACATTTGTAGTTCTTGCTGCTGTCGTTGTTGTTTTGCCAGTATGTAAGAAGTTTGCTTTCTTGGGCTTATGTTGGACTTTATGGAGGAACATTCCAAAATTCAAGGAGAAACGGTCTTTCCAAGCACTGTAGTACTTAAAGTTCAAAATTTGCCGAAAAAACCAAACATCTGTTTTGCAGGAATAATGCTCTTGAGATGTGTTATCAGTGACAAGAATAAAAGTGTCAGCCTTTCAGGGCTCCGGCTGACAAAGATGGTGCCCCCTGGCAACTCTGTCTTCTTAGAGAAGGCTTTTTCCATTTCTGTGCTTTCAACTAACTGTCTCTTGCAACAGTTGGACCGAATCAGCAATAATGATCTTGCCTCAACTGCTCCTCAAGTCGGTTGAAAACATGATATGAAATGACATGCGTTGTTCCCTTCCTAATGTAAGGGACCAAACCTGAGGAGACAAAACAATGTTAGAAAATAATCCAAATACATCTGTAGATACCTTTTTCAGAAGTGCATTTCTTGCTTAAACTTGTGAAATGTCTCTGTTAAAATTCGATCTGACTATTTGAATGAAGTAGTATTATTGAGGGTACTCACACCACATTTGTCAAGACACATTTCTGAACAATTCGAACTTTTGCTGGGCAACGCAGGATTTAGACTTTTTGTCATACCTGCTTTAAGGAAAAGTTTGTCAACATTTGTTATTCAAGCACGGGTGCTGTCCATCCTTGTGAATGGACCTGAGGGATCTCAGGGACATGGGGGACCTTAGGGACCTCAGGAGCCTCAGGGACCGGAGATCTTTCCAGCGTCACTATCTGTGTCTGCTTCTGTTGCATTCTTGGATGGGGACAACTTGTAGGTGAAAAAACGGTAGCTCTGGGTCATTTCTTCAACAACACAAAATACTGAAAAGGGTTATGAAGCATTCGGAGCCCGGATCCTCTGGTGATTCAGTCACGGATGGCGTCTCCATTCAGTTGATCGGACTTCATAGGTACCAGCAAAGTGTGGCAGAATCACCTGAAAATCCTAGTCTCATTCACAACTCGTTTCGAAACTTTTTTGAATGCCCACTTTACTTTCAAAATGTTCAGCTTTGCCGGTGAGTAAAATGATAAGTGACAAAGATGTATTTTAGGTTCTGTTTAAATCTGAACACTGCGAGGTCCAATAACTTCCTGAGTTGTGTATAGAAAGTTTCCGGTTCAGAGTCAGAGACATCCTATTCGGGTCTCTCTCATCAGCCTCGAATGTTTGTCAGTCAGTAGTTGATTTCTCTTTTGTTTAATTTCACGTGTAATCATTACTTTCATTTGTTGATATTTCTCCTAGCGGGCGTGAAGTGTGTTACATAAGTGCCTACAGCTCATGATGGTTGCCCAAAGTGCATTTCTGTGATCTGTGGCAACCCTTGATGACTGGAGCTGAGGCCCACTTTGAACATGTTGTTGCAGACTCAGAGCAAGTTTTTTTTTGCCGCCAGCACTCAAGCTCCGAATTGTGAGAGCGCAGATTCTCGTGGGATGTTAGTAGATGGGTGCAGATGTAGCTGGCTGAGGACTCTTGGAATGCGCAGGAAATCATCATCGATGAGAACTCATCCATTCCACTTTCTTGTCTTTGTTTGGCATCTTTCTCTAGCAGCTGCGGTTTGCGCGGGTAAAAGTGAGTGAAAGTCATCACTCATACAGGACCAGGGAACATTTGGCTAATTACTCATACACTGAACGTACATCCACAGGACTGCACGTATTGAAAAGACTTTACGCCCATAATTCTGCAGTAAAGTTTTTTCCATTACGGGCTGTATCGCTGTTCTAAACAAAAGAAATTCTCTATTGCAGACTCTCTGAAACTTAAAGGTTAGTTGTGGATTCTACCTAGCATCAGTCATCATCTTAAATATAGCCCTAGTAACACCTTGTTTAGCATCTCAGGACAGTACTTTTTTTTTTTAAAAAAAAGGCACCTTGTGCAACCACTATGAGGGATGTAATCGGGCTTAAAAAAAAGTCGGGTTATTTCCGTCGAATCCAGTTCTCATCGGTCTGAGCTCGACTTGGCAACCTTTCAGGTCGGGCCGGGTTAAGTTGGGCCTCGGAACAGCCTCAAGCAAGACAAGAATTGTCAGGTCAAATTCAATATGCAAAACATTTTTCACGGAGACTTTGGCTCTGACTCTTTGTTTACCATCAAGAATGGGCTAGTCTTGAGTTGGGCTGTAAAGGAAGGGATCGGGCCGAGTCCAAAGTTGGGAAATCTGGTCGGGGATGGCCAAAATAGGGTTTTGGTGCTGCCCGACCTGACGACATCACTAATAGCTCTGTAGACGGAAACTTTCCTCCTTACTGGATCACCAAAGCCAGAGCTGTAGCCTCCACCTAACGTCGCTATGTAGTAGATCTCATCAACCTGATACCAATTTCCTGTGCAAAGAAGCAGAAGAAACCCACCTAAACAGCGGAATGAGGGTTTCTTTTTATAGCGACGTTTTCCGCCTGGTTTTCAGCGCACTAATCAGAATTCTAGCAGATTTCCTCCGTCGGTGACGCGTCGGATCTGTCTGAGTGAGAGGGAACGACTCAAGAATAGATTAGCCTCAGCCTCCATCCTCTGCCAGAGGTCGGTCTCGGCCTCGGCCGGGTCCGGCCTCGCACGCCCGAGCTTGTTCGTTAGCCTGGAAGTCGAGGATCTCAACTTCTCCCTCAGCAGTGGGTGAAACTGTGTCATACAAGTTTGACTCTTTTCTTCTTCCGGATGGGTGCGCGTTTTGCGTGAAAGACTCAGGCGCGAAGAACCTTTGAGGGGAGGGGGAGGGGGGGGATACTGTTCGTAACTGGGGAAGTCCTGGCAACCCTGACTCCTCGGTGATTGAATAACATTCTGCGGTGCCACTGCGTCAACATCTATGACACAGCACACTTCCCGCCCGTCCCAATCAGTCTAAGTGTTGTCACTGGGAGACTCCGACGGCGTGGCAACCCTGTCTTTTTTTGACGATTGCTGGAGTAGAACATAAAGTTTTATGGCATGCTACTGTCAACGTTTATGATATTATCCACTTTTTTTTCCCTCGCCGAACGGCTTCAGGCAGAATCATCCAGCTTATTGACGGTGTGGATTTCCGAATTTTTGCCCACCCTGTACGCGGCTGCTGGCTCATACGTGCGCACGTGGGCGGACGTCAAAAGATATGGCAGAAATTTCCCCCACCGGAGGTGTTCCATGCCTAATGGCCGAGTCACGCGTGATAGGGAATTTTTCTGGTGCTCACAGCAGGTTGTGAAATGAGGTTGTGACAATGGGGGTGGCTGAGATTGGGGTGAGGGGAGAGATATGTTCTCATTTCAGCCATTGTCACACAGCCGCAATTCAAAAGCCCCTCCGGGCGTATCACAGTTTCTCGTCACGTATAACCCGGCCCGTACGAACGTAGGTCGAGTGTGTGCAGTCGAATATGGACCCGTTGGTTCCGAGTCAGGCGTGCCAAGCGGGGATTTTCTTGCATTTCTCTTCCATTGTGATATGCGAACATCACACACACACACGCACGCACACACACACACAACCACACACACACCGAGGAGATAGAATTCGAATTTACTCAACCACGCACAGTAAAGGTATTGGAAAAAAATCACTTTCCCTCCAAAGAAGAGAGTCCCTCTTAGACCCAGCTCTGTGAGCCAGAGACAAAAGAAGGGGAGGTTATATTTAGCATGAGGCCAGAGGAGACCTCGCCCCCCTCCTCCCCGCCGGCCTCCCCGGGGGTATTCTCCATACGCGTACTTGAGCAGCAGCAGCCGCCGCTTGACTTTGCATCTTCCTCTGTGTGTGCAGGGGGAAGAAACTCCTGAAACTCACTTTTTTGAGCACATAAAAACTTTCTGCTTATTCTCTGACGATCGATCTGTTGGCGGGAGGGTCTTTCAGCATCGAGGCTGTCTCGCTTTACTCGACCAGACAGCGGAGCCGTCTTGAGATGGGGAAGACTCATACAAGGGGAATAAGTGCATTTGGGCTGCCACCGGGTGGTTCAGGGAACGAGGGCATCTCAGCTGGCACAGGGTGGTTCAGGGCAGGAGCAAGCACTCTTTGGCTGGCACAAGGTGGTTCAGGGAACGAGGGCATCTCAGCTGGCACAGGGTGGTTCAGGGCAGGAGCAAGCACTCTTTGGCTGGCACAGGGTGGTTCAGGGAACGAGGGCATCTCAGCTGCCACCGGGTGGTTCAGGGAACAAGCGCATCTCAACCTTCCCGGGATATGACAAGGGTTGATCCTCCTCGTGGACACGTTCTCGGCCTCCCCTGAAAATGGGGTCGCAGTTGTTGACTGGTTCCAGACTCTTTGCTTGGGGCACCCGGTCCTTTATCCGGTTCTTTCTCTCCTTTGTCTTGCAGAGTCAAGTTTGTCACTTCACCTCTCACTCTCACTTACATCCAAATTTGATCTCTACTAGGTGATTACGCTGATTTGCATGAAGTTGGAGGGAAAAAGGCTGACTCATCTGAACGACCCTGTATTTGGGGACAGATTTTCTGAGGGGTCTGACGTTGGACTCGCTCTGGCAATGACTGAACTGGCGGGTTTTGGGTCTGCCTCGCTAGACAATTTTATACCTAAAGCTCGTCTGCTCCCGATCTTCCTCAGACTCAATTGTTCCACTGATGCCATTCGAATTCGCAAAAGTTTCCAAAAACTTTTTCCCTCACAGCTCAAGCTTTTCGTGCCACTCGAATTGACTCGAGTCCGGACAAGTGTGGAGTCAAAATTGGAAGATTTTATATACCAGTGCCCGATTCGAATGATAATATAGAACTAATAAGAATTGGGTCTATGAGAGTTAGGTTGAGAGATAGACATTAACTGCACAAATAGAACACTGAAATCCAAATTCTGCGCCAATACAGAAACATGCCTGGAAAAATGGACATGGACATCATCTTGCACAAGCAATCAACGAGTCTCAAAAGTAGAGTGAAAGTGCTCATTCAGGCTAAAATAGTTCGTCTGTTACCTGAATAACAGGTTTCAATTGGCTGAAAAATTTGTTCAAGTCATCTCAATATGCATTCTATAAACATGCCTAGTAAAATAACCGGTGTCACCGCTAGCGGAGACTCTACTGTGACACAACATGACTGGAGTCAGAGACCAAACATGACGTTTTTGCCGAATATCATGTTTTGGGACCGGATTAAACCATTTCTGGTTAGACTTCTCAGGGTTGCCAGCGATGACAGTTCGTCATGATCTTTGAGTCAGTCGAAAAGGTCGTGGATCAAAACCAAGCCCATCAAGGACAGAGCTTGGGCCAGTAAAACACCAAAATGGCAACTCTGGTCCGAGAGACCTGCCGGGCATGTGATTTTGCCAGTCTCAAGGCTGACGCAAAAGAATCTCCGAAGAATCTGGGTAAAGCCTGTCAAAATCTAATCGTTTTTTTCCGATCTCCATTATAGGTGAGTATTCGAAAATACCTACGAAAATCGGACAAAGACGTGACGATTCCTAGCAACCCCCAAGGGAAAATATTCCATGTAAGATGGACGACGAGGAACTCTGCGAGGAACTTCTTGGACCGAAATTAAACTCTGAAGGTAGGAGTCAACAATTCCATTTATATCTAACCGTATTTCCTGAAATTGGCAGCAGTTGAAAAATGCAAAAAAAGGCCTGCTGCTTTTTCTGCAGGTTCGATTTCCCCCCCCCCCTCCAATGCTTTCTCCAGATACCATCAACAATGTCATGAGCTTTCATAGGAGTGGCAAAACTCCACTGTAGCCCTGGTAATATAAGGTGAGACATTAGGAGTTCATTTGGGCGGGGACTCAATGGACATTGTGTAGCTCGCAGAGACTTATTTTAGCACCTAGGTGGGGAATTTCACCCATTTGTTGGGCACCACCCACCGAAACTGCGAAGCAGCTGGCAGCATCAGGACAGTAAATAAAATGTTTCTAGTTTTCTAATATGTTGGACTCTGCCTGACAGTTGACAGCCACTTCCAGTGAAGGAAGCAAGTGTAAATCTTGTGTTGGCGAAAAAGGTCTTCTAATTGAAAAACTAACCATTAAATATGTGTATTTTTTCCCGTTAGGACACTTTCTGGGCCATGGAAACACAACTTTTCTCTATGCACGTGTGGATAGCTTAAAATGCACTGTTTCAATTGGGATCAAATGGGGATTGGACATTACCCAGGAGAACATTCACTCTGGCGACGCCAATGAATAATTTACATGAGAAAAAAAAGTTGAGAGGAATAGGGTTGATAAATACATTGATTTAGTGGTATAACTTTCAAGGAATTTTGTCACTCACACTCCTTAACATCCTCATTCAGTTCAATGGACTCTATTCAGCTGACAACCAATGTATTTAAGATGAAACCCAACTGCCACAAAATTGCAATAGCTTTGTTACCTTTTATGTCAGTCTGACCACCAGAAGAGACAGTTAACTTTTGTCCTACTAGTCCGAAATAATGTCTTGGAGGCCGTCGTACACAAGGACAAGACATCTTTTACCTTTTCGAAATGAAAACGCTGTCAGTATAAGACAGTATGACTTTCTTTATGCTAACAACTTTCTCTGTTCCTCCCATGCAATACACGTGAGGTGCCTCCAAGCAGGTGGTGCTGATTCCGAACCCATCTGCCCGTACGTGGGCCTGAAGGCCTAGGGGACACTGATGAAGATGAGGAAAGAGGACAAGTGCTGAAGTGAATGGCAATTTTGGCAGCGCAAATCGACGTCACCCACGCATGGGTTCATCAAGTGCTGAAAATGACTGCCATCAAATGAGCAGGGCAGAAATGGGCACGGTTTGGGCACATCTTGACTGATTCAGGGTCATCGTCAGAGCTGGGAGAGAAGCATTCAAAAAGGGACAAAATATGCACATAAAAATACAGAAATGAGGTCTAACAGACAAAAAAGAAGTGACACAATGCACACATGAATAGTCCACTGTCTCAAAAAATATGCACCTCAAAATGTGATGCGTCTTAACCATGTTTCCGATGTTCCTGTCTCCTCTTCTGATCCACCAGAGGATGTATACAATGCATATATTTGGCTAGACCATATTTTTTTAGTCTCTTTCTGCTATGTTTGGTGCCAGACTGCATTTAAATTCGTTTTTGTGAAATCAAACAAAGAACTAATCAGTCCCCTTTCAGCCTTCAAAGATTTATATTTGCACAGTACGTACGGATGTTAGGTCAATTTAGATTTATGCTCAGCAAGAAAGTCACGTCACGAAATGCAAATGAGGTTCTTTCGGAGGATTGTTTTGTTCTGGTGCTTTTGGCCACATAAGACTCCATTCAGCCACTTCAAGTAGGCAATTGATTCCTTTTTAAAGAGGGCATTTTGGCATTTTACAACTTTTTGGCATGCTCTTTGGCACGTTTGGCTCGTTCACTTATCTTCTCGTAAAAATGTAGAAATCGCTACTAACAAACAAACTCTCCTTTTTTATCACCCTGTAGATTAGTGCCAAAAAAAGAAAGTCACCTTGTGAAGTGCAAACATGGTTGTTTTCGGAGGATCGCTTCGTGTCATTGCTTTGGGGGCGTCGAAGACACCACTTATCCAGTGGAGGCCTTCTTGTACCATTGCGTCCGTGGTCCTCTCCATCACCACCGACGCCAACGTGCAGAGGACCTTCAGCATGGTGACCCCGTGCATCGTGGTGGGCCTCAGACACAGATTCACACAGGAGAATCTCTCAAAGATCGGTGTCACTCATTGTTTTTTTCATCCTCTGAGAAAGTTCCCATGGACAAAAAGGTCCAAGTCGACCACGCAGGACAGAGACATCCAGGCTTATTAAGACAGATAATGGGATGTCAGCTAGGATATGGTACACATATTCAGTGTCTCTCATCCATCCACACTTCTTAAAAAGCGAATCTTTGTTTTTGCATAGTGGCCAAACAAGGGGGCCAAGACGGCTCAATGCTGACATCATAGTTGCGAGGGTCAATGGCACGGACATAGGCTCGATGGCGGCGGCCACGAAGGCCCACCAAAAAACGGTTACGGGCTGGCAGCGCTGCTGCTGCTGCAGCTGACGCAAAAAAACTAGTGAAGAAGTTAGGTAAGAGATCATGCACGTGTGAGACTCCGGCCGGTCAGAATGTAAATAGTAAGGGTAGTGATGGATTGGGCTCACAGAAGTCGGGCTTCGGGCTCCCAAAAGTTGTCCCACACTTGGGCTGTCGGGTCCGCGCTTGGGCTCAGCTTTACTCTACTGCTAGTTGTGCGTCATGGTTTTCCTCAGAATGGAAACATATGGTTTTGGCTTTATATGTACCAGGTTTCGTCTTTAGGCACTGGGCAATACTGTGCATTTCAGCTGGTAACAACCCTTTGTTGAATTAGAGTGAGGGTTGCGTGTTCAGCCAGGGCTCCAGGTTTTTCAGCTGCTGTTTTCCTTCGCCACGCTTATACCCTCTCTGGGTTGAACTTTTGGGTAAACAATGCAACAGAAAAGGTCAGACACTTAAAATTTGCTCATAACTTTGGCTCAGACGCTTTAAGTTTCATGAAACATCATGTGTGCCTGTGCAATGATAATACCAGCCAGTTGGACTTGGTCTTGGACCAGCTGGGACTCATCCATTGCCCTCCAGCTATAAATACCCCTTCTTCAGCTGCAACAGAAAAGGTCAGGCAGGTACGCACCATAATCAGGAGTTGTTGAGAACACCTCTTATGAGAAGTTAGAAACCAAGCCATTTCATGCATTTTTGCCACTTTCTTTCCGCATCATGAAGGAGACCAAGGCTAAAGAAATGGCAACTAAAGTTTGCATATCTTCTTTACATAATGAGTTTTATTTTTGATCATCTTTGAATTTTACGAGTAAAAGAAAGTTGAAGGAGCAAACTAGAAGTGTCTGCCAATAAACGGGCCAACTCCAATGTTGACACCAAGCTTTTCTGAGGTTCTTGTGTGAGGTTCTCCTCCAACTTGGTTGACTCAGTGAAGCCTCCGATCAGTGCAATGTGAGATTCACAAGATGTAACATCAAGTGAGACAATACCAAGTATATTTTAGTCATTTTAATAAAAAATTAAAATGATTTCTGCCGTTGTCGTCTCAACCACGTGTGCAGAAAGTGTGTGACCGTGGAGCAAAACTGCATAAAAGTGTAGTTTGCAATTTCTGTTAAAAGATAGTGGTAAAAAGTCATGGTTAAGTCGCATGTCTCTGATCCTTTGAGTTGCGGCTGACAGGGGGTGAATTTGTACCAAGAGTACAGTGGACGAGTCCGAGCTGATCCAGGACCAAGGTGAATTCCACAGTCAAGCATGCTGTTTCATTACATTTTAAGGCTCCTTAACTAAAGTGATGTGGAAAATTTAAGTGTCTGCCCATTTTTGGTGCGCACTCTCTCCATCTGCGCATACAGATGCATGATATGTCCACCCTGAATGGGTAGTTTCAACTGTTATGGCATTATTCACTTTTAAATTCATCAGACGTCTGCCCCATTGATTGGCTTGGCATAAATCCAAGATTGGCAAAATCCGTCCACATTTGGCCAACTCTATTGCAATGTGAAAGAGACACCCTGGAAAAGACCCTTGGGGAATCAGAATGGAGCCTGCGATAGCAGAAAATTTGCAGATTTTCCCACTTTGGCAACTCCTTTTTTCCCACCCCGAGCCGAAATCAGTGTACACCAAGACTCAGCAGTGGAAGCCTTGGCTCTTTTTTTTGCGCAGACACCCAGATGACGAAAGTGAACCAACAGAGCTTGAGCGGATTCGAGGTTCTCATCCGGGATTTACGATTTGCCTGCCCAGGGTGCGATTGTTGCTGGCAGCTCTGGGCGGACGAAGCAAAGCGGAGTCGAGACCGAAATGACCCACTCAATTTTGGAAGCCCCTTCGCAAATTCTATGAAAACTTCTGAATGTCCCATTCTGAAAATTCCACTTCCGCTTCTGCATATTCGGAAACGGAAGAGCGCACATTACTGATCCGGACAGCTGTTTTAAGACAGCCTAAGTGGGATGAGAGAATTGAGAAGATCCTGGGAGATTCCATAAGCAAAGTCATTTTTGGGTAGGCACTTCTGGGCTCAGGCGCCTTCTCAGAGCTCGGAAAAGAGTCTCCACGCCTTCCAGAAGTAGACATTTATCTTGGTATGAACGCTTTTTTGGGCGGGCTTTTGGGGATAGCGGTGTGAACTTCAGCCCGACTATTTATGGGGGTGACACAATTCAAAGTATGAGTTTCATCACTTGAAAATGGGTGTCTTAGGCTTTATGAATTCAAGGAAGGCAACGATTTAAAAGAACAACTTATCATAGACGAGCATTAGTGCTAACATCCTATAGTAGTCAGCAATGGTGTCTTAGAGTAAGATATTTGAGTATTTAGGACATTGGGAATAAGATACTTGGCTCTTTTATGATGTCCTTTGCGGCTGCCCTGTTTTCTCCGCAAACATTGGCTAACAGCTAAAGCTGTGCTGAGATCTGGAGATTTGGCATGAGATGATTGTGGTTTTGGGCACTGTCACGTATTATGATATTTCTGGGTTGACATTAAAAGTCTTTAATCTATCAACACTTTCAGCCCATAGCGGCCTGGGATAGCAGTCACCCTCTCAACAGCTGCGCGTGCTAGTACATAGCCTTTCTTATTGATTTTGCACCTACATTGTGGTCAAGGTCGACCATTATTGAGACATGACAAGTGTCAAGAGATGCTCATCTGCAAATGAGAGATGAGGAATTTTTTTTTCTCTGAAAAAAGCTTTCTTTTTTGAAAAAGGGCCAGGCAAGAAAGCGAAATCCGACAGTTGTAAATTCGGATATTCGCACATCCCTACTAAAAGCTGTTTTCGATTACTTCTGATTCCAACAGTGCTAATGCACTTGTGCTTTTTTTTAGTCCTTTCACCATGATGAAATGACGTCACCTTATGAGATGACTTTGATAATTATTCTCTGTGTCAAGGAAAATAAAAGTCAGGATGTCCATCTCAGCCCATTTCTTTGTTCTCTCTCTCTCTCTGCCCCTCCCCCCCCCCAACGCACAAACGAATAAGCTAAAGTGACCACAGACCCGACCTAATTACCTAATTACAGGCTAATTGGACGGTTGTAATAACTCAATTTTGCCAGCACATTATGAGCACATCAAGGAACACAGAGAGTATAAAAGCTGCCTCGTCTCTCCAGGGCTCTTCCCTTTTTCGTACAAATATGCCTGCAGCAGCCTTTGAATGTGGATGAACGAGGCTCTGGGATGAAATTGTGAAAATTTCAGGCAGAATATGTATTTTTAAGTGTTTTTTTAATGCCCGAAAAACGAGGTGGGTCCACACACAGTGAAGCACTTAAATTTCGTCCCCAAACCATCAACATAATGTACATTTTCTAAAGCAAAATTGACAATTTCAGTCTTCTTCAGTTTCTACGATGGCCTCTAAAGGCTCTGCGCCTACTCTCTACTTTTTTTCATCGATCATATGAGCCCAAGCACTCCGCAAATGGCCAAGGTGGAAGAAAAAGAGCAACAACTCACCAACACCCTGTACTTCAATGGTAATGCTGTGAGCACATTTTCCCCTCCCCCCCTCCACAGTGCTCTATTGACAGCACCAGAGTTGCCAGGTCAGCCAGCCCTGGAAGAAGCTTTTGGTCACGACGACTTCTCCAAGTCTTCTCTTGCTGAGATGACAATGCCTACATGTGACATTGCAATTTTTTTTTTGCACGAAGAAATGAACCTTTCCAACACCTGGAATGGGTCAGCCACTGAGGCTTGCAGCATCCGCCCCTGGAGAGAAAGGAGTTCCCAAAGGGTCGCACCAGAGTTGCCACTCCAGAACTTCTGTTATTGTCGTAATGAAAGTGCAGTAATGAAAGCTGTTGCATCCCTTTGCTCTTCGAATGAGTCTGTCTGAGACTGTCAGATATGAGTTGTGTCCTCAAAGAGTAAATTGAATTCATTGGAAAACGGTCTTCGGCAAAAAGGTCTCAAAGAAGTTGACAATCCAAGGACGCAATCTCCAGAGAAACGTTCTCCAGAAGAAAAAAACTCAGATATTCCCTCTCATATTGAGCAGGAAAAGTCACACTGACAGAGGAGTTATTAATGGAAAACAGCATCAACAGCTAACACAAACGTTGAGTCCTTGGGGCTTGGAAGAGATGAGGAAGCTCGCACGAACGTCGGGAATTCCAAGATGAGTTTTAGGAATTCCATGGAGGTCCTCATTCCTGCCCCCAACTTCACGTCTGGGGAGCACAGGGTGGGCACGGACGCTGAAGCCGTTTGTCACCGAGCAAAGCCTGATAATGTCACAACCGTGGCTTGGCTTTATTGACGGTAGGGGGAGGGGGGGGGATAAAATTCTACTGCGGGTCATACTTCACACTTACGCTGCAGAATGACACACTTTTATGTCGTTGACCTTCGTGACCACCCTGTACATGGCGTGGAAAAAGTGGGGAGTGGCAATGTTGTCACCAGTGATATGCCTCCCTGGGCCCTGCACTGCATTGCTGCACTGCTCACGCACCTGAGTGGGGCAGCAAAGATGCATCACGCACACGAGCACACGCGGCCACCCAGAGCATTAATGCATGATGCCCACTGGTGCACACGCCCCCCTCCCCCGGAGGCGCGTGTGCACTGACACGCACAGTGGCACGCCCACATCGGAGGCAAATAGCGAATAAATGTGTGAGTTTACTTGGAAAAGGAATCCATGTGGGAAAAAGCCCCGCGAGTGGCGGAAGAAGAGAAGATAAAGGTTTTTTTCATATCGTGAGTGGAACCAAGAAATGGTTCCCCATTTTTTTTTTTTTGCATCGAGCAGCCGCCAGAAGAATGGGTGAAGCAGGTTCTGTCTTCTTCCTTCTATAAGTAATGGATAGGATATTTTGTAAGTACGAACCAAAGTTTTGTGTTAGCTTGTTCCATCTCACCTCGTGTGAGATTCTTTTGGCCACACGATGATATCACCACTATAAATATCAATTTCTCTCCCTCCCTCCCTCCCCCCCCCCTTTGAGCCAACAACACCCTTTTCTCATTCCCCTCTTCTTCTCCCCTCCCCTCTTTTTTGCAGCAAACCTGTTCTAAATTGGGGTGCAAGCTCGACCAGATAAAAAAATTGCTTCAACAAATGTTTGGTAGGTGTCGAAAACATCAGATCTGATTGAGTGCAAGACCCACAATGCTGCATTTATTGGGCATGACTCAAGTTGTTCCTCAGCCTGCTGCAGTGGATGCTTGACAGATCTGCGTCATCTTTGGTCTCCCACAACTTCTGCAAACAAAAACTTTGCAGTGTTGGAAATTTGCAATGTTGCGCTTCTCTCTTGCTCCTCCAACCATCGCAGGTGGTGGAAAAAAATGAACTGTCCGAAATTGCCTCTATCAAGGTTTTACAGCTCTGTTCATCTTGAACAGAATTCTTGAAGTGAGTCTGTTTATTTGGCATCGAGCAGAAGATAACAGCATTTCTCAACAAGGAGCCTGAAGTCAGCAATCAACAGGGGTTGAGACATTACATTGCTTTCATTAAGTTAAAACATTGTTCATTACATTAAAGCACTTTGCAAGCACTTTCGTCTCTGCAGCCTGAAGGTCAGTGGCTGCCTGAGGCACAAGGGCAGCAATGGGGGCTGCAGAGACCGAGTGTTGGAAAAAGGCCACAAGCCAAATCCACACTTTCTACACAAGATTGTTCATTTTGTGTATACAATTTTACTGAGGCAACCGCAGGTCCCATAGATTGGTGACTGTAGTTGCTTTGCTAGTGCCTGAGGAGTCCTGACCTGTACTTTTCCACCCACCCTCAGTACATGGGTGGAAAAGTAGGTATTTTGCCAAACCTCTTCAGTATGAATAAAATGAATGATCTCACATGAAGTAATTTCATTATGCAAGCATTGCATTTCAAACGTGACATTACAGGATTCATTACTTTTGCACGCCATCAAATTTTTTTTCCACACTTTATATACACTGTATGAGAAGTTGCAACTCGAAAAAATATGGGGCTTTTGAGACAGTCACTGAGGAAAAGGAGTAGCAGCTGGAGTCTGAAAGCTTCCAGCCAGGGTTGACACAGTCTTGCTCAACTCTGCAGGCAAGTTCAAAGCAATGGTACTGAGTAATGTTTTTTTGAAAAGAAATGTCGTCACATGTGTGTTCTTGAAAATGTAGTGGAATTGTATTACACATGTAATTTTCATAACTTGTAACTGATTGCTTAAAGAGATGTTGTTCTTGCCCAACATTATCATTTTTGCATGATTTTCAGACACTTTTCATGGGCAGATGCGATGTTTTCCTTTCCTCTTTTCTTCTAGATATTTCATGATTGAATAAGTGAGAGAGTTGGCAAAATTTTACTCAGCGAGACTTTTTTACATTACACGTTGCTATGCGACAGCTACAGCCATGATCGCTCAGCCTCTACCTGTCTACAACCTTGAGTAGCACATTTTCCCATTTTTTTTTTCAAAAAAGGCACGGTCTGTACGGGAAATCGTCTGATGGGCAATAAAAAGAAGCTGCAGCAGCTTCACTACAAAAGAAACAGCAGCAGCTTCATTACAAAAGAAGCAGCAGCAGCAGCTTCATTACAAATTATTGGACTAGAAAATGAATAGAATAATTTTTGCTCAGAAGTCTTTGCTGCATCTCTTTCACTAAGGTCATCTTCTGTTACAACCATCAGCAACAGTAGTATTACGTTTGCAAGAGGTGTCTTGGTACTTTCATTTTATTCAGAAAAGGTGGGTAATTTCGGCCCCAATCAGTCTGGCATTTTCTGCCATTAAGGCTCAATGCACTGTTTTGCTGCAGTTGCATGCATTTCCTCAAAAGTGCAATACGGTTACAACCTCCCTCTTATGCCAAGCTCAGCCGTGCACTGCACAGTGCAGTGCAGATCAGACACAAACGGGGTAAACACGGCAGTCAAGGTTGGAGGCAGATGATTATGCATGAAGCTGTCGCAGATCAGCAGCAGAAAAGCCTTTGTGAGGGCAATTTCAGCTCATCACACCTATTCAGTGATGAATGTTATATATGACCTGTCTACGAAGAACGAATGAGAAGAAGCACCAACTTTGGCAAGAAAGTGGCCAAATTTGGCGAGAAAAATCACCAAATTCTGTCAAACATTGTCCTGACACTTGGGAGGCCTCCCCCTGCCACGTCTTTCTCGATGCTCTTCCCCTAACGGAAACCTAACCCAGGTCTGCAACGCCTGATGGATTAGTCACTTTCAAAGGTCTGGTGGAGCAGCTTTTTGGTGCCCTCTTGGGGCAGTATAAATTGGCAGGCTTTCTGCCCATGTCAATGGTACAAGTGAACTCGATTTTGCAAAACAACAGCGACATTTTTTGCAAAGCCAGATGTTCTCTGCTACGACTGCTCATTTTCACACAACTTCTAGTAAGCTATGTCCTACTGTGACATCCTCTACTTGCATTTTTTGCTCATGCAAAATTCTGTCACTCTGTGACAGGTTAGCATAGGCATGGGCAAGTGCCATTCAACGAGGAGGGTCGACATTCGTGAGAAGCCTTATATCTGTGAAAAAGATGTAAGAGCATCTAGGAATTATGCATGTGACACCAGGCTGAGAGGTTACTTACTTTTCAACACTCACTCGTGGATGAACAAATTCAACTGTTTGGACAATAAATGCTCATATTTTTTGCAAAATGCAAAAAGTTGTTCGGAGAAATCAGCTTATGAAGCGAATTGATCATTCTAAACAATAAAAAAATTCCATGCTGTTCCACCACCGACAGCTGGCACAGGCAAGAACGTGGACAGGATGCAGGCGGACAGGAGGAAAGGTGGACCAAGACCTGTCGATAACTCCTGGCTCATTGTTGCGTTTCACATGAAGGCAGCAACTGACTTTCTCAGCCAGACATTTAGTGATCAAAGGTAACTTGTTTTTTTTTTCATTTGCGGAAAACCATCTTCTTTAATACGTCACAGGTGTTTGTGCAACTTCATGTCAAGGCAGCTGATGCTGGGATGCTCAACGCATGGGGTGAACTCGCACGTAAACACCCATCTCAGGGTCTGGAGGAGCAAATTTGTTGGTAAATAATATCCCCGATGCCACAGAAGAGTCCTCCACTGAAGGC
>JAAUXU010010327.1_pt1 | contig 38257 bp, 36 predicted proteins | sample 7278151 | NCBI WGS metagenome assembly JAAUXU01 (sample SAMN14350113, study PRJNA611818) | marine sediment metagenome | isolation source: surface marine sediment (1.8m) | place: French Polynesia: Moorea | collected 2018-08 | reverse complement strand
GCAATATTAAGAAAATTATGGAGGGGTCACTTTTGGGCAGAAATGAAGGCCCCACCTGGCACTGGAGTGGAAGATCGCGTCTATATTTTATGTGTTTTAATTGCCAACGACTCCTTAAGCATACAATTTCTCTCAAAAGTGATGTAACTCATGTATACTGCTCAGGCCTCGAGCTTCCAACAATGTGAAGGGAGTTTTTGTATCTGCAGCGTCAAGGAAATTAATTTTTTTTACAGCATGCTCTTCATTTTAGTCAGCTACAAGCTTGCCTACGTGCTGCACATTAACGCTTGCTTGAGTGGAAAACATTTTAGTATACTTTTAAACATAACGTAGTGCTTCGGATCCGTGGTTTCCGCTGATCTCTGGAGTGCCTGAACGCAATAGTGTATATAGCAATCAATGTTGTGCCACGTTGCTTCAGGAGAGGACATAGGGAAGTACAGGACTCTGCTGACTTAGCAAGGATGAGACTTCCACCTATTGCATGTCCGTTCATTATGTTCCCCCGAATCCTCCTTCTGTAAGGGTGTCGACATCGCCAATCTTACAAGCTGAGTCGAGTCAAGCTGGGCTTCAGCTCACACTTGGTAGCTCGAGCCACGAAATTCAAGCTTTTGCCCATCCCAACATCACAGTGGCATCTTTCCCTGATGCGCTGTTGCATGCTTGGGTTAACTTGTTTGACAGCCGACAAACAATCCAAATTCGGGCTTAAGTGAGTGCCACGCAGAGCATGGGAGAAATATGGCGAGTTTTTAGGTGAAAAAATGTTGATTGTATGAATCTTTTTTTGAACAATATGTGATACGACTGGCAAAAAATGTGGCGTTCAGTAGCGGAACACAGGCAAGGTTTGGGCATATGGCAAGTGGTATGTGGCAACGTCAGAAAAGTGTGGACTAAGAGACTAGAGCTTGGATCAGCTTTCTATGTGAGGCCTAAGTTCATAAGCTTGGTACGGCTCATCTGAAAAACTCTTGAGACTTAGCCCACCCAAGCCTGAAATTCTCCCATCAGTTACACAACTTAGTTGTGTAGTCTGGCTGCACTTGAGGACTTATGTCGAGAAGGTGGACGTGAATGATAAGAAGGTGTCTGAGCAGCTCGGTGTCACTAAACCTCATGCCATCCTACACAACATTCCCCACGTGTGGATTCACTGAGTCTTCTAAGGCCTTGCAATAAACTTCGGGCAATGAAAGTGAACTCTGCCAACCTAAAGGAATTTGCCCTCGCCATCAGCATATTTGAGCTGGTCAGAGAAGCATATTTCAAGCATCCGGGTCAAGCATCCGGGCTGCTTTCGGGCTTCTCAGGAGGAGATGGGAAAGGTACAAGCGACCTATGGATCATACGCAGGACCCCAAAAATGTCTTGCGAGCATTATGAATTTCAATTCATTTCATATGTCAGTCATCACTGGTTGTCTGTTATACAATGAGATGCTTATTTAAAGGGTATGCATAAAACTTTGTGATGTCAAAAGCCTCACGATTTCCTTGTCCATTCTCGAGCGTTTTGAGCTACAATCAAAATCAGTATTCACTTTTCAAGGTTGATGCCCGAGGATCTGCTCTGAGGCCCACATGAGATCCCTCTACGTTGCATAATTTGAAGAATCTCCCATGGTTTCAATGCCTTTTTTTTTGAAGTTCAGGATACTTTTGCTGTGTCATTCTCCAGTCCAGTCACTTGGCTGTTGGCCTCAAATGGGGACGACATTCAGGAATGGCAGCCAACCGAGACTGGGACTCATTTCACCATTATGCTGAGTGGACGCAGGGGCTTTGGAGATCCTCAATGGTGACTGGCCAGGAGCACCATACACGCCATTCATCAAGTCTGGTCATTGCTTCCATTCACTTGGAGTCGGCGTTCATCTCAAATTGGGTGACTGCATTTGCGTAATTGGGGCTCAAACTCGAAGAAGAAGCGAGACCACCCTGCTTTTGCCAAATATGCTTCAACTTGTCAGTAGTCTTACTGCCTTTTATTACTTCTATATCATATAAAGGATGGACCAAAAGTAACTACACACTATACTTATTAGAAGTTGTATGGTATACAATGTGTCACTTTACGCCACCATTAGCTATTTATGTCATCTGCTTATGGGTTTCATGCCAAATTGAGTTAATTTTGACCAAATGTGCGATTTCGACCATAACCGGCAATTTCTTTGAATCGAATTTCATGTAACAACTGCTGAAGATGAAGGCAGACTAAAAGGTACCAGCGGGTCCCAGAGGTTTATACAGGGCCTTTAAGTGCATTCTCATGCTGATCACCAGTGTAATTTTCTAATTAAACTTTAATTTTAAAAAGATTTCGTACGTAGGGTCAGAATGACATCTATGTCGACTGTTGATTTTTAGCTTTGGTTGAATTTGGTCCAATTCACAGTCTGGTTCACAGTCTTTTTGCCACAATTTTCCCCTGACAAAGAATCAGCCTATTTTCTTTCTTTATGTTTAGATACGCTGTTGCACCCTGTAAATCCTGCACAGCCTGAGTGATAAGCATCTCGGTAGGGGGAATTACTTCTGGTCCACCCTAGACATTTTATTGTTTGTTGCTGCCTTCAGTTGCATGGCAAATGAATTGTTTTTAGTCTCAATTGGCTCCTAATTTCTCTATGATAGTTGTGGCTTGCTCTTTTCCTTGCCTTTCCCTGACACCCTCGCAGTTGCTCTAGCACTCAAACAACTTGAAGCCTGAGTAGCAAATTTGAAGCACAAGCAGCCGTCTTGGAGTGCACACGGCCAACCTGGAGCATTCGAACACCAGTGACCAATTTGGAGCGGAATATCTTCAATGTTGGAGCACACATGTATTTTCCCAAAGAACGTTTGATAAGAAACGTTTGTTTCAATGAGAAATGTAAGATCGTTGCACACGCTAGTGTGTGACCCCAGCCTTCGTTGGCTGTTGTGACGTTGGAACATGTGTTCTGCCTTCCAGGGAAAGAAGTTTGAGTCAAAGGACAGTCGGCCTTTGATTTAACTTCACTAAGTCGAAGTTGCCGCTGAGCCAAAGGTGGCTCAGAATGAGACATTTTGGACACACTGAGTTATGCGTCAAAGCTTGGTGAACTTTTGTAGCTGGTGTTGGACCAGACTTGTCGACAAAGAGCAGAGTCTGGAACAAAGAATGGGCAAAGTTGCTAGTTCCCTTTTTCAAAAAAAAATGCTCATGTGGTGCTCAAACCACCCTCGTTTCTCCTTCCTGATAGTCCCTGTTAGCCACAGCGCGATTGGTTACGAGAAAAAAGTCTTGAGGTATATCAGTTTACGTGGCAACCGCGGACTCCGACAGTGACGTCATGGGGTCACTTCGGTTATCACGTCGGTTTTCCTGACTCCCCAAATCAGTCTGGATCGATCTGAACGAGAGGTTACTCCGCTTATGACGTCATAAGCAGCGTACTGTAATGCGAAGGTGTGACTGCTACAGCATTGGACAATCTTCTTCATTGAGCGTATAGTATTTGTGAAAAAGTTTGAAAAAAAATCAAAGTTTGTGGTTAAATCAAGGGTGAAATGTATTGTATTATACGATTCAAGTAGTGCAGCCAACGACGGATTTCATGCACTGATGCATCCCTATTTTCTCTGTACGAGGGAATATATCAAGTTACCAGTTACAGCAGAGAATGGTAGCTGTGGGGCCGACGTTCTCGTACTAGGCAAAATGAGGTATGGAATACAGAACTTAAATAAATTAGACGCAGTATGCAGTGTGTCCCAGAAACACTGGCAAAAGCTTTAAGGTATCGAAAAGAGGTATGACCTTGTGGCCTCTACTGATGTCAATTGAAGTTGTCTAGGTAGAGGGAGGCCGAATATTTTGCCCCAAATACCCCAGGCATGTGACAACCTTGGTCTGTGCGATGAATTTTCTAATTTTTTACTGTTCATACGATCTTCATGCAAGACATGTCAAGCCACTTGGACATGAAATTCCTCCACGCATAACATTCCTCTTCCCTCACATCTCAAATTTGAAGCAATAGAGGCCACAAGGAAGTACCCGTAAGCACCTTAAAACATTGGGCAATAATTCTGGAACATACTGTACATAACAGTTTCGACCAGGTGGTTAAAGATCGCTGAAAGTTGATTGGTTGGAATTCATTGAGACTTCATGTAAATCCATAAAATGGGCTGCATGGGGTGGCCTAAAGTTTTCAGACTTAAAAGCGTAATTTGTGTTGCAGAACGAAAATTTCGGGCAGAAAGCTTTGGCCTCAGTGTTCAGCAACGATTGAAGAACCTACTTCGTAGTCCACTTTCCCTAAAAGTCCTTTATCCTGGACATCTCATTCTGCCTGGCTCGCTCGAGTAGGCATTGCATTAGGGGTGACAGTGAGACCAAGGCAAGACAAAGCTCATGAGCCTTAGATCTCACTTTACATCATCACATTACTTCTCAGTTTGCTAGTATGCACAGCATAATGTACATTCTCTCCTCCCTTTTTCCTTAGGACAGTAGGGTAATCATAGGACTTGGGCTCAAAAACCTAAGGCTCACCCAATTCTCAGAAAAATTCCTCAGAGAAAAAGTATGCCTGTGCAGCTGTTGCCACATCCATTGTCCTGACAGGACAGGCAAATGCGGAAAAGCACCCAATACACCTGAGGTTACATTGTCAATATTTGCAAGTGTAGAGTAAAAATGTGATGGATGGTTTTGGGACAAAAACTATCATTTTGCTGAGAAGCCTTCAAGGAAAGCTTGAAAGTTTAAGGTCTCTGAGTCTGCCCCAGTGGAAACTAAGTGGGAGCTGAATTGGCATAAAAAATTAATAATTTCCTTAATTTACTCAGCTGACCTTATTGCCACTCTCCTACACAGATTCCTCTTTAGACACATTCGTCGAACTGCATCCGACAGTTGAAAAGTATTGACACCCAGAGCCATTTTCATTTCCGAAACCGATAGATTCCGTGTACTGTAATGGAGTGCAGAAATACGAACTGCCTCACCTGCATTTTGGCAGCTCTCTTGACATGTTTCCATTTGGCACTTACAGCCAAGCAGCGTCAGAAGAAAGTGACCCCGTATGTGTTGTATCTTTGGAGGACAAAGTGTCAACGTGACGTCCAGCTGAAAATTACTTGGAATGATTTTCTATGTGGCTGCTGTATGGGATCATGAATGAGTGGAATTGGAACTTCTTCCCAGATGTTTCTTGCGACACCAAAAAGTCCTTCTCGGTAAAGCAACGTTTGGGCATGAAAATGTGTTTCTACATGTGGGACACTTGACCGCAACATGAACAGCTCAGACATTACTGTTTCAGCTGTTTATGTGCGGATCTCAGCCTTCATGGTCGTTTTTTTCACTTCCTCCTAGTTACCCTACCAAGGCTTTCAAAAAGGAATCAATGGTCATTACCAATTCTTCGTCAAGATGTAACAAATTACTCCCCCTTCCCCCAATTACCATTACATTGACTCCAAATGATGAAAAAGGCCATTTCTGCGCTCTCAACAGTATGGGGTAGGGAGGGTAACGTCCAACTCTGAGAGTTTATCGTCTTCCTCTTCCTATACAGTGCTGACCAAAAGTGGCGCCTACTTGACTATGACCATGAATAATAATAGCCTTATCATTGCTTAGTAACAAATTGTCACGAAAATGCTTGAAGAACTCGTGAAACCCACGGAGACTAAAGGATCGCATGAATTAGTCTGAATCATCATCTATGCCTATATGGTTGCTAACAGCAACACGGATTCCCTCAATATGACCATTACCTGCTGGTATAATGGCCCACAGTCTCTTTATCACCTTAGCACACGATTTTTTTTTAAATGCAATTGGTTGCAACGGTCTTCTCTCAGGTCTCCTACAGCTTCTTCACCAACGTGAAGTAGCTGGGGGACAACATGGAGCTCGCACAGGCCTTTAATATCGACTGCACAGAGGAGTCCAGTTTATTGAAATTTGCATAAACGATGTCTGAAGGTATTTTCAGCCTCTCGCTGATGTCCCTGACCGAGTGGATCGTCATATCGTCCTAAAGTGGCTTGGCCATTGTGTTGTATATTTTACTGCCAGGTTGCTGCCACTCCCCCCGGGTTGTTCTTGCTTTTGTTTTTTGCTATCATCTTCTGGATTGTGGCCAACTTTTTGCCCAAAGTTACACCTCGAGATTAAGAACACTTGCATGTATCTTCAAGAGAATAGGAGTAAAAATTGTTGTTCATCAACTTCCAAAAAGCAGTACAAATCATGCGCCACGTGTGGAATAAAATTGAACCAGAGGACTTTGAAGCCCTAGTAGAACATGTCACAGAAGGTGAGGAACAGGATGGAGATGAATGGGAGGAACAAGGGAAAATTGAGAGCGAACAACGAGATGTGGGAGCTGAAGAATGGGATGAAAATAACGTCTTTCTGCTGTTTTGTGCGGGTCGCATGAAAGTGCTGTACACAAAATAGCCTCGACTTTGCTGTACAGGACAGCATCAGTCAGGAAACGCATGCATCTGAAGAGGAGAGGAGTAAAGAAGCCAGTTGAGCAAGAATGAAGACTTTAAACCCTAATATGAGCTTAGTTATTTTGCTGCTTAGGACTCCTCCATAGATCTTGTACCCGACAAAATTTCCTTTCCATTGAGAAAAGGAGCACTTCATTTCATGCACTGTTAGTGGAGTTGTGTGTTGGTACAGTGTCAAGCCAAAGAATGCTTACTTAGCATATTGCATCTAGGTACTGTTTATATGGCATGACCATTGATGTGCAGCAGCAGCTGCAGTTCAACGCTGGTGTCCTTGAGGCCGATTCTTTTACCACGGAAAATGTTCTTGCCATGCGAGAAAAGTCTCACTCATTAAGTTAATCACATCTTTACGAGTCGGAAGTTATGAGCAGAGCTGGGAAAAGTATTTGCTTTTTGCCGTAGGTTGCGTCTGCCACGACTCTGACCGCTGTCGACGCTGCTGCAGTGCGCTGGATTGACTTGGTGGACATGAGGATTTCATTCAGCGCAGTCACGGATGCAGTCTGTGGAAAGTACAACTGTTTCTCCCAATTCAGGCGGAGAGTTACGATTGGTCAACTTTGTCATTGCAAGCATCATTTCATCTTTTCAACGTGAAGTCTGAGCAGCAATGTTACCACATTCGTAATGACCCACGCAATTGTCATTACTCGTACTTCATCGCTCTGAAGGCTTAAATGTTGTTGCCTTCACTCTTAGGCAGCATATTCAAGAATCCTTTGATGAAAAGAACTGAGTAACATGACTGTTCTAAGTGGGCAGAAGCTGTTTCTCTGTGCTGGGCTCTGGTGACGAACATTTGAAGGGTCGTGCGAGTCATTCAACGTCCTCCATCTGGCTCGCCAAGCGAGGACAAAAAATTGGCACCAGATGAACAGATATTTCTGGTTCGGGTTTAAATGGAATGCCTTTCATTTTTAATCCCGAGATTAAGTCAGGATCCTTGTAAACCGCGGTCTTTCGAGATTTGACAAATATTAATATTTTCATCACCGCCTAACACTATCACGACCACTTCAAAACCCGTTGTTGTTTGAAATGGCTCTTAAGACAGCTCAGCGGTATCTTTCCCAAGGAAGGACTTTCCTGATATGACTTTTCTAATATTTTCTGAGCGCTTTTACAGTAAAAGATCCTTTCACTGTGAAAGCGCTCTTGCTCTCCACTGATGTGGGCATCAAATGGTGCTCAGAAGATGCCTTCTCAACACTTGATGCATTTGGCAACATTCATGAGGACACAATGGATAAGAGCTATTACAAACAACAAAAATGAGCCTCGGAATCCTAAGATTGGGGACTTAAAAATGCCGGAAAGTTGCAGGATTTCCAGTTCCTGGCATCCCAGCGATTAAATGCTGCACATACTTCCGCATCTCCGTCGCCTTTAAGCCAATTGTAACCAAACCTCTTTGTTATTGATGGCATTTTAGATTTGGAGGTAGTATTTTTGCAGCGGTATTTTGTCGGGCTGCCACAAGAGTGTCTAAAATAATTTAAAGGACGTCTAACTTGTTTAAAAGGGGACATGCATGATTTACACCGGCGGCCAATTTTAGTGGGGCTTTGCCATTAAACCTCTCCTAAGCTCTTTTACTACCTTCTTCTGTGCGGTAAGAAAGAAGGGTTGAGATGTACGTACCTACGTAATTGCCAGTGCAGTGCAGTGGAACCCGTCCATAGTGCTCATTGTACCAGTTTCCCCGGGTCTTCGTTCAAAGCTGCATTTGTAAAGTAGAACTTGCTTCTTACAGTGTCACTGCTGTTGCTTTTCACCTTGAGGCACTAAAAGCGGCTTCTGCTGCACAAGATTTCTCAAGTACTAAACGTGATGAAGAAATTTCTGAGTGCTGCACGGACATTTGCTTGCTGGCAGTCATTAAATATTGCAGACCTAAAGTTATCTTCGTGGAGTAAAGCTTTGGGAGAAGCTGCTCCACTTAATGTAACCCCGCCTAACCTAATCTAGACCTAGATGCATCTACGTTCTGCGGTAGCCAAGTCTAGATAGGCTGGCTGAGTCATGAATCATTCAGATCTTAAGATGAGGAGAAGTAACTACATGGGTGATCCCATCTAGCGAGACACTAAGTTTTCGTCCCAACTCCATGAAACAGACAAGAAAACATGAACATTGTGAGTAATAGACATTGCATATTTAAAGTAACTGCTCAGACCTTGATGTCGCTTCCTTCAACCTCAATAATGGCCTCTAAAGGCTGTGAGAACATCTACTTGAGGATGTGCTTCACTAGATATGATCACCCTCAGAAAATGCCTAATACTTGCTTGTCTCAAGTCTTTTTGTGTATTATTCGATTAAAAAGGAGCTAGTTCGTGAACCCCAACGTTTCCCCACCCCAAACTTTTTCGATCCCCGTTTTGCCCTACCGAACGAAAGGTTGCGGCCGCTGCCGATTTCCATCACTTGTTCGTCGGCAGTGGCGGCAACATCTCCCCGGTGCACCGCGACAACGGCTGGCTTCTCCTTCTCGGCCGCCAAATGCGTGGACGAATTCTTAAATGTGTCTGGATGAAAACAGGAGCAACATCAATCGAGGCCCCGACGGAGGGAAAGGGGGAGACACTTTCATGCACGTCTGCCGGCGCAGGTAGGTGAAGAAAAAGAGAGATCTGACAGTCAGCAGCAACACGTGAGCGGAGAGCAAGATGTAGACCAACGTCAACGTCCTTTGTCCCTCACCCGGGTTTGACTTATTGGCAAGTGAGTCTGGAGTCTCCTAGGAGTGGCCTCCTTGATTAATTGAGTGGCCTTTCCAGCCCACCAAGTCAGGCCGTGAAGATACGGACGTGGATGCACGCCAAGAGGGAGAAAAATCCAGGCAAGACCGGAGAAACCAACGAACTACGGACTCTTTTGGGTATTTATCATTAATGCAGCGCTTTGTTGTTGGCTATGCTTATAGGCTCAACTACTCACGTGTCGTGCAGATTTGTCAGAGCAACAAAGCATTTTGCAGCTTGAGTTTCCTTACCCAGCTACCCCCAAAAAGATTCTATGACAAGCAGGAAACCACTCTGCATGTAAGTGCTCAATTCCTAACACTTCTTGCTCGTTGGGCTTGAAGCAACACTGTAGTCTGTGCACTGAACACCGTTGGCAGGCGCTCTCGCCCCCAGCATCCACCAGTCTACAGTAAGAAGAGATATGTCAACAAAAGACGCTGCGGGGTCTTTCAATCTAGGCGCTTCCTAATAGACTAAAGAGGGTAGCGATCCATTGCAACAACATGAGAGAAGACACGGGCATTTCGAAAGAAGAGAGAGAAAGGTTGACTTTCCAAGGGAAATGCCTACTATGCTCTGGTAATGCTGAGAAAGGGGAGGACCAAAAAAGTCAGCGGAAGAGGGAGAGAGAGGAGAGATTGTCTCTCCCGCCTAAATTGACTGGCGTGACACCTGAAATCTGCCTCCGCAAGGCATCACACGAAATGGCATCATGGCATTGATTGATGTGCATGAGTGCGCGTGGGGATGAGTTCTATTCGACCCAGGTGCGACTCGAACTAGCGGCTGCGGACGGGCGTGGCGTACCAGGACAGTCACGTTTTGCGCGTGGGCGCCGGATGATGGCGCCACCGGGTCAACGTCCGTAGACCAACCAAAGCCTGGGGTGGGCCAAGGGGCCGCACTCCTCGTAGGGGGCGCTTGGAATGCTGGTCATGTTTCTTTTTCTAGTGCATCTCTCTCTCCATATATATAAATCTCATGTTGCCTATCAGGAAGTGACACAAGGAGTTGGGGCGGACTGTGATGGCCCAGTGCGCCTGCAGTTGCAACTGCACATGATCATGACATGCATGGAAATCCTCGCATTTTGAGTAGAGGGTAATCGAAAAAACGAGTGCCTCCAGACCACGGCCAGAGCGCTGAGCACCATGGAGGAGGGCACCATCCGAAACTACCGGGGCTATGCCCGTTACTTGGCTGGTGTTCGATAATGCCACCAGGGGCATGGAAGCATATACGATCACAGGCCTATGACTTTTAAATCTTACTAATGGGTATCAAGTGCAAGGTTGCGCGGTGTTGGCACTAGCACGACTGAGCAGCTTTCATTAAGTACTTTTCCGCGCGTGCGCACGGAGCCGGAATTAGTGAAACGACACCGATTTTGGCATCGCCTCAAGATCTTTGCCCCCAATTGGAGAAAAGAGCTGGTTCAGTGATTAATTCGAAGCTTGAGCTTTTGGATGTCGTCCCTTGATTCACAAACTCTCTCCCTTTTCATCCTTCCACATTTTGAGTCTCGACAAAGCTGAGTCGACCACTTCTTCCGACAAAATGAAAATCCGGAGGTGATGCCAATGCTGGCGTCATTCAGGTGACTCCGTCTCCTAGCACACATACTCACGCACACGATTGAGTCAGAGGTGTGTACTGTAAGTTGCTCAGTTGTGCCAGTGCCAACACCGCACAACCTGTGTTTGATACTCATTAATGATACCTAAGCTATCGGCAGACGGTTGTTCATGCTTGAATGACTCTCGTATTTCTTCAGGGTTGCCAAGAGTCGACTGATTCATTGTCAAGAACAAGGACGCTAATTCTGGATCACACGATCCGTGCCTCTCAGACAGGCGTCTCCCCACACCTTCCGTGTGCGACTTCTTGGTAGAATAGACGCTGCGCTTGTTTTCAGACCTGGTGTACAATAATGATGTCACGAAGTTTCCAGGAGCAACAAGAAAGTGTTCGCACACAATGACAAGTTCAACACAGACTTTTTACTGACATAGTAGTTCAACACGTCATAAAAAGAGCTTCATAGTCACGGCTCAGGATATTGAAGGGTTACAAAGGTTTGGTAGAAGACGAAGAGGTCCTTACTTCTTTGCTCCCGGCTGAGTCTTCGAATAAGAAAATTGGGGTTATATTGCCCAATAAAGGATTTACGACAAATTTTGCCAGACATCCGTATTTTAGACGAGCTTCAGGTTGCTTGGCAAAGTTCGGGATATTTCGTCCTTGAACTGAAGTTCCTCCGACAGCCGACGTTCTACGTCACAATGTAACGTACTCACTCTCATACGTCCCTTCATGGACGACTACACAGCATGTGCGAGTGCACATGCACCCATGCGTGTGCGCATGAGTGAATCCGACTGGCTGAGTCCAAACCGTCCGCTCAATCTTGACCCCCTTCCACCCTTTTTCCCGACGTCTCTTCACCTTTCCTCTCTCCTCCTTCTTCAGTGCGCTGCACGTTTTACGTGACTCACACTGCAGAGCTTCTTTTCTGTGGCAATTTTACAGAAGCTGCGGCGCCGGGGTGGTTATATCCTTCCCAGGGGGTCGGTATAATAAGCGCTTCATCTCAACGTTACAACTCATGCCCAGAAAATGGGTCGGGCGTGACACCTTGTGTCTTGAACCACGGTTCAGTGCCAGCCAGTGTCGTGCTGGTCTCAGCGTTATTGCTCGCCATTCAAAGCGGATTAAACGATACTAAAGGGCGACGAAGCAACCAGGCAGAGACAGCCAAGCAGGCACAATGGTGGAAGTACTCAAGGTACTCGTGGAAGTAGCACTCACTCCTGTGCATATATTTGCAGAGCGGGAAGAGGAACAACTCCGTGTGTGCTCCTCATGGGCGCCGATGGAAATCCGACGTGCTTCATACGGTAACCAGACAACTGAGACAGTGACAACTGGACGCCCTCGCACTACCCAAGCGTGTACTGCACTTTACAGTCTGCACTACAGTCTGATCTATTTTTCAGCAATCGTGGAAACTGCACTTGCAACGCAGACATTCATGCAGGACGTTGTGTAAAATGAAACCTCCATCAAATCCTTTGTTCACTGCACCTCCCAAACAGTGGCTACGACCTTGCTGAGGAAGCTTAGAGAAGAGAGCTTCTGGAGTTGTGGGTGTCAGACCAAGGAGCCTAATTTTTTTTGATCAAAGAAAACCTTCTGAACAAAAGACTAATAATTTTTTTTTAAAAAAAAATTGTGGCTCTTTGCTTCGAAAGTTGTCTGGATTCCAACCCACATCCAAAATACAGTGCTTGGTGTAAATAATGTCACTTGGTACATATCTGATGAAAAATTAGGCTCCTTGGTCTGACACCCACAACTCCAGAAGCTCTCTTCTCTAAGCTTCCTCAGCAGGGTCGTAGCCACTGTTTGGGAGGTGCAGTCAATAAAGAATTTGATGGAGGTTCATTTTACACAAAGTCCCCCATGAATATCAATGTTGCAGGTGCAGTTTCCAAAATTGCCAAAAATCATCTCACCCTACTGTACATACATGTTTCATTGTCTTTATGTATGTATGCTTAGGTGAGGGTGGTTTCCCAGGAGTGAGTCTCCCATCTGTCATCAGTCTCCCCATCGTCTGGGAGTCATTTCGTGGGAACGCTTGACATGCCAGCAAAGTGTGTGACCACTAGATGTCTCCGTGGCCAAGAGGACCAACCGCTACAACAGAAAGCTCAAACGACGAGGACACATCTAGCGGGAAATTTCAGAACTGTCTCAGGTGACTCAGCTGCTGGGGTAAACCCGTCTACTCGTACAACATGCGCTCATATTCGTGCAGGTATGGGTGCGTGCGAATGGGCTTCAATTTTAAGTCTGCCATCACCTCGCAGTACATGCATTTGCATGGGTCGTTTGAAGGGTTGTCGATCAAAAGTTTTGTTCTCATTTTACGTTACTTTCTTGTACTCTTATTGACGACACTGCAATCTCGATCTTTAAGCCAAGAAGTGTGCAGAGATTAGCGCTGTTCTCGCTTGTCCCAGGCAAGGGTAGGACTAAGCTGGCAGATGGGTGAGATTTCACTTTTTTTACTTCTTCGTTTTCTTACTGTGTTTTTGTATGTTCTGGGAGGGCCGGGGATTCATGAGGAGCCTGAAGTGCTCACCGTGCGATGCTTTTGAATGATCATATGTTAAAAAAACAGGCACTGTAACGTGGCAGAGGCCCTAGGAGCCCTTAGCTCCTACACCACACCTCTCTCAGAGACAGCCGACTATACATAAAAAGTCGAAATTTTCCTCCAGGTGAGGGAGCTGTAAATCTCTCCTTGCCCTCTCACCCCTCCCCGACAGGGTGATCTCGCTGGAGTTGCTGCGTCGCAGCTAGAGGACCCGGTACTGTGAAAGGCTAATTCGCACGCACCCGGCATAAATGAACGAGACTCCATGCCAAATGTTCTTCATACATACGTCGTCGTTCTCTTTGGTGCCACCGACGACCACTGCGGGGTCCTCAGGGGCCTTCCAGGAGCTGCCGCCGACGTCGGTGCCGCCCCCGCCGTACATGGCCGAAAGAACTTAATTGCTGGAGAAGAAGAGAATGAGACGCTCAATCATAAGTCTCAAGCATGACTTTCATCATCTGTGCAGAAAAGTGAATAGTACCAAAAGTTCTTGCTCTCACATTTTGAAAGCAGCTCTCTCGTCTAAGAGAAGATTTGACTTCAAACCGTAGAAAAGAGAGGACAAAAATACCTATCTGCAGCGAAGCAAAGACTCGCTTCTATTCAGGCTTTTTTCCCCTGTGGGAAAAGTGAGCTCTCACTTCATTTTCAGCTTTTTTTTTAGAGCCGGTTTGTCCACTTTAGTGGAAAGATAGATAGGACAACTGCCAAAAGAGGAATTGGACACACTTTGCACGGACCACTGAGTGCAACAAAGGAGTACGAACTGGCAGGTTTCATTTTCCGTATACAGTGAAAATAATGTGTGTAATATACATATTAGGCTAGGTCGAAAATTGGAATTCCCCATGGGTGCCCAAAATTTGTAACCACATCCCATATGAAGACTTCGTAGTCAAATGAAAGTGAAAAACAGGAGTCTTAGCTATGCCCAAATACATTTAAAGTTGCATAGTACTATAAAATAAGTTGAAAATTTTTTTTCAGGACTTGCTGTAAAATATTTTTCTGACCAACTGGATCATGTCAGCATTTTGGTCAGTGATTTTCACCCAGTTTGGCTGGTTCTGACAGCCACTAGAGCTCAAATCTACTTTCACAGTGCATTTACTACAGTGGCTTACAACATAAATTTCAAATCAAGTTGGGCATAGGGAAACACAATTTTTTCCAAAATATTTGACTAAATCTTCATCTTTTGAGCCCATGTAACAAACCCCAGACACTGTCAGGGAATTTCCAAAGTTGACCCCCTTTCGACCTAGCCTAATAATACATATAGATGTGAGCAAGCTCTTGGCGAAAGAGGGAGGGGGCTGATGGAGGAAGTTGCGACTCCCACTGGGTTTTGGCGGTATAAAGCTAAGAAAAACAACCGACTTTGTGCATATGGAGCGGAGAAACAACCAGTTAGTTTCATCAAGAACTGCATGGGAAAGGTCGGGAAGCGCTGGTCTTTACTTTATCATACATAAGTTTTGTGACATTAGCCACCAGAGGCTCCTTGGTAGGGGTGCATCAGGTAGGAGCCGTTGGTCACCATGACATGCCGCTGCCTGTCCCTGACGACCCTGAATCACTTGATCAGGTCATTCAGGTCCAACACATCAGTCGTCAATTTCGTCGATCAAGTTCTGCCTCTTTGCTGGACCACAGATGCCCCTTAAGCCTTACTTATTCCCCAACTTTTGTGCACATCTAAATCAGAGTGACAAATACAGGGTGCACTCGAATGAGCTCTAGAAGAAATCGACTCAAAAGTCTGCTTTTAGCGAGCGAAGTCAAGTAAGATTTGCATCCATGAAAAGGACATCTTTTCGCAAAGTAAATGTCGCTGCATTGGCTGAAAAAAGCACTTGCCATGATAGGAAAATGCAAAGCAAGTCACCATCCTCACACTGCAACTCCCGAGGAAGTTAGTTCTATGCACACGAAGCATAAGAGAAAATGAGTTATTTTTTAGCCATTTAGGGATGTTCTTTTACGCGAATCAGTTAAAATGTGACATCTCTACACATCGTTTCCAACCAGTGAATACCTCCAGCACAATCTCACTTGTAGTCATACTTATTTAGGGTAGGATTAAAAAGGCCAAAGCAAGTAAGGCCTTTTTTTGTTTCTTCAGTCTTATTTTCTTCGGTATGAGTCTAGAGGTCTGGATTAAAGGTCCCCTGAGGGCCTCAATTCAGCTTCAGCAAGTGTTTTTGCAGGCTTTGACATGACACACCAGCTGGTTATTTGAAGCCAAAACTTTATGTCAATTAAGCACAGAAGAGAAGCAAGCAGTAAGCTCATGAATGTAAGGAAGGAACATTATATTTTTTTACTGTCTGTAGTGGTGGAAAAGCCCTGAGAGTGTCCAACTTCAATCACCATAAGCAGTGACCATCAACTCTTGAGCTTCTCTGGCAGTTCTTTCAGCTCTGAATAAGCTTTGACGATGGCAGCTCGTTCCGTCTCAAAACTTCACAAACGGTGGTGCGTCAACTGGGTTGCAGAAACTGAAAAATGTTATTGGCTGCCTTTTCCAAAATTTTGCTTCATATTTATTGCGCAAAATTGTCAGGTCTACTAATTTGTATTATATAAGTTTTTTGCTCAATGGCTTCCCTGAGGAGGTTCGGTCTCCTATTAGTTTACAATTGATTACCCTCCCCACATGTATGATCAGCCGAGCAAGAAGAATAAGTCTATCCGAAGCTGCAACTTGCTCTTATAGCAAAATTGCCCCTATGCGATGAGTTCCAAGCCGGTGAGAGTCCATCCCCGCCCGAAAATTGCACCTGACCGAAAATTGCATTCATCCTCAGTACAGTGGAAGCTGGAAATGCTGCCTCGGTCGGCAGAAATGGCGTTGTCGTTTCGAGGCGTCTTGTGATGCAGAGTTGCCATCTTCCAGCCTCTTCTCAGCTTAGCTTTGGTTGTCTGGGTTGTCGAGTGACGCGACTCACGCGTTGGCCGCGAGGTTTCAGTGTTAAAACGGGATTCAGCGAATTTTGTTTGACGAAATGAGCTTCGGTTGTGATTGAGATTCTCTCTATCAGGATGTTCGATTCGACCGATCGTCCTTGTGATAGAGTTCAGCCACTGACCAGTGAGCTGGACTGTCGATCCAGTCTGTCACGCATCTAGCGCACTCGGGCCTGAAAGACCCGTCGGCACCATCCTCGTCACCGCCTACCTTCAATGACGCCCAACATCGTGTCCAAGGAGGGAAAACTTTCAACACTTCATTTCCAGGCATTAAGTGACAGAAGACTGGTCGTGTCGCAACGCACATATGCTGGAATTAACACTGCAATCTTTTATCTATCCCTGGGGTGGCTCAGTGCATCACTTGACTCCGCTGAAGCCCTCTTTCAGTGTCTCTTTAACTTGAGACAGCGTTTCTACAGCTACGGTCGTCTACTTCATCAAGCTCAGTGACAGAAACTCAAGTTAAGATTCCCACCAGCAGCAGCGGATTAAAGTCTTTTGGCCCGGGTCCGCTGCTGCTAAGAGCGCTGACGCACTTAGTACGGACATGGAGGGGGAAGGGGTTAAACTCAAGCCATGGCGGCTGGACAAGCTTTGGCGAAAGGCTTGATCAGTGTTGGCTCGGCTTGAGTTTATTTTGTCTCTGAGTGCACCTGCTGACAGCTCACCAAAGGAGAGTTACATAACACTTATTATATTGTGCTGAATAAAGCACCCACGAAATCTTTCCTACAATTCTGTAATCTTCTCCGCAAATGCTTTCTCCTGCAGCCACGGTTACCGGCTCACACGAGGATGGAGTCCAAAGGGAGAGGAGGTTTTTTTTCAACTTGCATGCAAAGGCCTCAGCATGTAGGATGCACTGGATGCAAGGCCAGACCTGGAAGGCTGACATCAGCACAAAATGGAAAACCTGGATCGGAGCAAAGAGTATTTCTTGGCAACTCCTTCATCTTCCCTCTCCACCGCTTCAATCAACCTTAACTTGTCAGAACTATCAATTGTGGCGATTTTCAGAATTTCCTGTGGGACTCCTGTCCAAGCACTTCATATTCTTACATTGGAGGCATTGCTGATAGTAGGGGCCAGAGTGACTCATGCTCTTATTCTTCTTCTGCGTTCGGTGTAACTATATTATCAGGCATCATGGCCCTGTCGTAGTCAGCTAAGAACTGAGCCCACTCAAGCCAAGAGCTCGCTGATGCCGCACCAGAGCCACAAGTCTAGAGACAACGATTATCGATCCCTGCTCATGAGTGGATTAAAACTGCATGCCAACGCATGCAGTTGCTTATGTTGAAGGGTCGGTTACGTTCAAGGAAATACGGCAAAATCATCGGGAGGCCGGACTGTTACGTACCAGGTCCCCAAGGTGGGGTCTCCCGATGTCACGTCGTCTATGTACGAAAGACCCTGTATGGGCACGTACTCTGCGTTGTATTTCGGCTGCACAGGAATTAGTAGCATCTGCCGTTGTGCGCCACTATGACTGCTTCTACATTGGCGAAAACTGTCTCTCTTGCGTCTTGCACCTGTGCAGCGTGATTTGTTTTGTTTTTTTGTTTTGTTTTTGCTCACTCACAAAATTCCCTGTCCGTTGATCCCAACATCTCTGCGAATGATGCTCAAACAGAGGAGCTACACAGGATTGCCCACGTGACGCCAAATCTTGCTTACCCGGTACGTAATGCTTGTGCAACTGGAGAACACATTGCTTAAGGGCTGCATTGTCATTAGACGTCCTACTTTCCCGCAAAGTTGCTACTTCGGGGCATTTATGAGGTAAAGTGCCGGTCAGCAGGAAAACTATTGTCATTTTGTGGCCCTGGTGTACACTGCATCCCCAGTTTCCAGACATCCTTAAGAGGACCATGCTCATACGCGTCATTCCCGAACTATGAATTCTGTTTACAGTGCGACACGTTCAAAATCTGCTTGTCAACGCATGCACTAACCCCGGTTATAAGAATCACCCCGGATCTGAGGATCTGATCTTCACAAGCAGGTGATTCTTATACCTGAGTAATTATCTTGAGCCCTTCTATTACGGAGAAAATTGATGGATTTCGCCTTTACTGCACCGTGCACAGTGAGAGCCCTCCTCGCCTCCCCTTGCACCTGCTTATTTGCTCCTCTCCACAAATGACTTTTATTTCTTAAATTTAAGTTAGAGACAGAAATCTTGTTAAAGTAGCAACCTTAAATTTGCAACAAATTCACCAGTCGCAAACAGCCCAATTTTAGTCCCTAGCAAAGGTCCAAATGCAAAGGAATTCCAAAAATTCACAAGGCGTAGCAGAACTTTCTGCACTGGCCAGCCACCAAAACCAATTGAGCTCAGGAGCCAGTGGTTCTTCTAGGCGGGAAAAATATTCTTCGAAAAGTTTGGAGAAAGTGACTTTAATGCATTCTTTTCTACGAAAACTTTGTTAGTCATGTTCTGTAGCATCAAAAAAGTCACTGTTGCTTATGAGCGTCTGGGATAGAAGTGTCATATCACCAGAAGGTGACATTTTGGGATCAATAGACATGGAGATGTCAGCCCCAATTTCTAATCATAAATACCAACCTGCCATCTAACATAAAGCAGTTGGACTTTATGTTGTCTGTGTGTCTGTCTGCCTGCATAAGCCAAGTCAAACTGTCTCTTCCTGGTACTTTTGACTTGGTCCAGCTCGAAAGCTGGACCCGCTGCCATCTATAGCGTGTGTGTGAGTGTCTGTCTGTCAGGTTATGGGGACTACAGAGGCTGGGACTACAAAGGCTGGGACTACAGAGGCTGGGACTACAGAGGCATAGACTGAACAGGCAGTGACTTTATAGTTGGGGGCTTCATTGGAACTACCAGCGAAGCGGGGCAGATCTGCTAGTACTGTATAAAATTAAATGTGTGTGTTCGGACGCTTGTTGTTAGGCTGATATTTTAGTTGAGTCCCGTCATATCAGAAGAATTGTACAAGACCGGCAAGGACTCAAACATTATACGCCTCCAACATGGCCACATAGTCAGCCTCTACTTCGGATGACGCCACCAGCAAGAGCACCGTGACCCTGGCCGGTATCTTCGTCTAGGAGACGTCCCGCTTGTCGCTCTCCTCAGGACCTCGATGACAATTGATACGACTTGACTCTTCCTCCTGGTTGTATGGGTATCCTAACCGGAGTTCCTCTCTTATCTGAGAAAAGAGAAGGACACCGGACACCTCTTTCAGGGCGACGTCGCACTTGCTTCGTAAGGCGTCTCGGAGAGTGCGACCTCAGCAAGAGGTCGGCCCTCCCCATTGTCCCCATCGCCTGGGGATCGGTGAGCTTCTCTCTGACCAAGGACCTCACAGACTCGGTGGGTTTCTTTTGTCCACCTGCGACCACTTTCGCATGCATAAAGCCAGGAACAGAAACCGACTGCAGCGAGATGTTTGTAAAAGTTTGAACAAATTTGAGAAGAATTGCAGCAATGACACATCAATCTCCACTTAAGCACGGACGATTAAGTTTTTTCTTTTTCTCTGCCTCTTGGGTTCCCCGTTTATCGCCCATTGTCCTGCAACGATTGAGGGGGGGAGCCAAAAAAAGGGGCAAGCGCAATTCCAAAAATGTCCTCTCGGCTTCCAAGAATAATGAGTATAGAGCAGAAAAAAGCATTCTTTTTTCCTGCAAAAGATTGCGCTTTTTGAGAGGAAAAAAGGTTATCAGATGTCCAATAGCGAAGTTCCCGAAGAGGAAACTGCTGTACAAAATTACTTGGCAAATGCCTTTCCTCACAGACGTACGATGCAACGTACACGTACTTGGAGTTGTAAATAACGCTTCTATCATGAGTCGAGCAAATGGCTATTTGTACAATGTTATTGCTAGGCGAAGCACAGTCTCGCCAAAATATTAATTTATTGTCGTGCCTTCAAAGTTATCGGTGGGGATCTGAATCTCGTTCGAAGAAGGAGAGCAATAAATGGATACATTATTGGTTGTAAAATGAAGGTTGTTTATTCTCAGTTCTTCCCGAAGACTTTTTTTCCCTTCTTCCAGAAACTTCGTGACCTCAAACTTCGATAAAAGCAGTCTCAGGCGTCTGTTTTTGGTCTTATTTGCAAGGTCACGGTTGTTCCGCATCGTGACATAATGCTCAGCTTTGCTCCGGCAGTCGGCGACCGTGTGCGGGAAGTTGCACGTGTACGGGAAGCAGAGCCTGACGCTCATCTTCAGTGGGAAAATCTCGCTTACCTGCTAGTCTGAGATGTTATGATCTGCCCCGGTGGGAAAAAAGGAGTCAGTCGTGGGAGAAGAAGTTGTTCTGGGAGGCTTCGCACAAGTCGGACTGACATTTCTCCTCAAGGAGTCAGAAGTCAAACAGCTCCTCAGATTTGTTTGTCAATCCAACACCTCCATTATCCCGAACGAACCTTGCGTTCAAACGGACTTGAAGTCCTGGACTGGACGGACCGAGGGGGAGAAAAGCTGGGAGCAGAAGGAGAGAGAAGAAAGTTCTGTGTACGTATTAATGGTGCATACGCGCCTTCCACACACAGGACAGTACAGTGCTGTGCTGCACTCGTAGAGAGGAGAGACAGCAGTCGGGGGATGAAAATGTCATTGCTGTAAAACCCTCAAATGCTAAAGCTGAGGGGAATCTCCCAGTCATGATTGGGGAACGATTTTGGCCTGGCAGTGCCATAATAAAGAAATGGTCTCCCCCTTGCTGCCTCCCTCGAGAGGAGGCATTTCCAGCCCAATCATTCAACACACATTTGATATAGATCTAAGCGAGCGGGACCTTTTTCTACCCATGTTTACTGTTGTTAGAAAGTGTGTTTTGTTTTCTCGTGTGTGAGAAAGAGAGATAACTCAAGGAGCCTGCTTGCTAAAAGGCCACTCGTAGGTGTGCGTATGTACTTCTTTTCATATGGTCTGCCTCAGACATACGTACAGTCCACGTACGTGTGAAAGCATTGAAAAGTACTGCAGGCGCACACTCTACGGGGTGCGGCGGAATTAGCTTCCTTTCAGCACTCGCTACCGAAAGCGATGCTTGCAGCAAAACCGGGTGTGCAAGCGACATCCACACAAAGTCAGAGAGCTTCAACTCATATGGAATTAGGTGTTCCTTTTAACTAAAATACAACTGATGTATTTCGAATTCTTCCGTAATCACCGAAATGGCTGAAACGCTGCTCGTCTCATTGCATCTAAATAACGCATCAAGAGCAGAAACAAAACCTCACAGAGTTTTCGCGCAAGCGACCGTAACAAAAAAGGTGAATCTGCTAAATTTTTAGGCGCCCAATCTCGTATTATATGCTGAGTGCTTAATTGAAATGGGAATTTTCAGTGAACAAAACCAATATGGCGAAACTTTTTTTTTTTGTCAAAAACCAACGTCGAGAGTAGTTCATTCACTCTTTGCCTGAATTTACTTAGGCCGCAAGGACCCGGTGTACCTTTTGAGATACCATCGGTCCCATTCTCATGGACAGCAGCGCTGTGCAAAGCAGCAGAGGTACTGGCAGTTGTGTGCCACACTTTTCAGTCATTCTGATGACTGTAGAAATTGGGATGGCGATGGCGGCAATGATGACTGTGGCAACAACGATAGTGACGCCAGCAGCATCATGACAGTGGTGATCACGACAGTGGCGATCATGACAGTGGCGATCATGACAGTGGCGATCACGACAGTGGCGATCGTGACAGGGACACCCACAAACGGCAGATTTGCGGTGGACCCCCAAATGTGTATGACCAATTTTTTACCTACAATTGTCCTAAATTTTATGACATTTTTCAAATTGGCCAGAGTGATCAGTTATTTAGGAAGTTCTATGAAAGTCGGATAACTATTTGTATAACAGAAGGGGTCATGGTCCTGCCTTGAAAAAACCCAGTCTCCTCATTCTACAGAATGATAACGTTACAGCTTACATGTCCCATGCAACAGAAAGACTGGAATGCGAGCAAATTTTAGTCCTTAAAACGTATATCGCGGCACAAGCCTTTTGTTGACTCCTCATGTGAATAAACAGTAAAGCCCACAGCTTGTCATCTCGACACAATCGCAAATTCCAAGCAAATCTGCGCCGCCCATGTCACCCACATGCTCGCAACACACACGTAGAGAGCGTATTTTCGACCTTTCATCCCGGGGCCAGCCAGTTGTCCAGACAGAGGAGCCCAAGTAATGCACCAGGCATATTCGTCGTCCTGTTAGGTGGGGTGCACAAGTACAGCCCTTGCCGTAAAGAATTCCACTCGGGAATAAAGTGCGGGTGCTTCTTTTTTTTTTTGCACTGAAACGGTTTTTTGTAAGCTACTTTGTGGAATTGGTCGAGACATTTCTGTGACCGGTCCTTTGTGATCTGGTCGCAGGGGATCTCGTTTGAACCGTCACACCAATGCAGGTCCGGGGCCACGGGTAAGGGGGTCAGGAAAGGCCTGGGGTTGAGTCCAAGACCCGTGAGCGATGCCAGACGGTGACAGCAAGCGACAAGATGCCAAGGCTGGCTCGTGCAACCAGGCGGGCACTCAGACTTCGCAACGCATCCCCGTTGGTGAGGCCGATGAGGCCAGGGGATGCGGTTGATGCGTGGGCGTCAATGCCCGACGACGTGGAAAAGGTCTTTCGATCGTGCGGGTCTTCGTGGCCCATGGAAATCATCAATTCACGCACATTTCTCGCCGTGAAAAGGTTTTTTGGCGTGGCTGAACTACTACGACGACAATCTTGGTGAAGATGACGGCGCCAGATCCCGGGGCTGATTGTCGTGAGTCCCCACCACGGGTGGGGCCCTTGTCCCATACCACACAGACTGCGCTGTCGTAGCGCGGATGGGGTGCCTGCTGTTGTAGTGCGACCAGTCGATGCACTCCTCAGACCTCAGTTCCTCCAGAATTGATGGGATGCCGCGTGCCGAGGCACTCGTAGTCCCAGGGGTGCGCGAAACCTCCAGGTGCTGGGGGAGAAGATCCACGGGCAGTGGGAGACCCTGTTCACGCCCACCTCTGCGCGCAGCTCCAGCCGCTTCTTCCTCCCCAGGACAGTAGAAGATCACGGCGAGGCTGCATCAACAGTGGCCCCCACAAACGTTACTCGTCGTCTATCATAGTAACGTCATGACAAGTTCACAACAATAAAAATACATGTTGTTATTCGTTAGCAGTCTCATCCTCTGAAAGTTCCTTCGTCTGCTTCACTTCCTGTGCACGTCTTGTCACTTGCGCACGCTTCGCGGGGAAGTCGAAGAGAAAATGAAGTACGATTTTGCGCACGCAGTACGCCCGCCGGGTGAGAGGATCGGGGGGGGGGGGAGGGAGGGACCCGGAGACGAGGGCGTTGCGAGGCGGAAGCCCCCCGAAAATTTCAGCAAATTTTGCCAAGAAAAAAAGGGCCGAAAACTGCCATAGACGGTCAAAACCGGCGCTATTTTTCATGCTGCACTACAGTTTGTGATTGCTCATTTTGAGCTTGAGCACTCAGTTGCCGCGTTCACGAGTTTCAAATGATAGATTTTTTTCGAAAAAATATCCACAACCTATCCAAGTCACTCCAGTCTGTGCACTCCATCAACATAGACTGCAATTCTTTACGACAAGAACTGCATATGCACCGGGACCCAGTACTTCTCGTGCCAGCAGGATTTTGGCACCACCTACCATCCCAGAAACCTCTAGCACCGCATAGTTGTGGTGTTTTCAAGTCAAGATGCTGATTATGTAGAGAGGGCATGGGGCACGTCTTGGTGGCATGAATGGAGCAGCATTGGTTGAATGTAGGAAAGCCCCAGACCGAGAAGCAGTTAGCTACATTGTTTATTTATACGACACGCCAGGTAGGGGTGTAATGGTGCAGACGTTTTAGTGACCAACGTTCGCTGACAACAGTGCAGAGCAGATATGTGGTAAAAGATCCATGTCTCAACACGGTGTATGCATAACATGCTCTCGATCTACGACACTCTTTGCGCTGTAATGTTATCATGAGAGGTCGGCTTCAAGAGTGGCTCACCTAAAAATCTGACTGTAGCCACCATTCGGTACATTCTGGACATGAGGTTTCACAGAGCATTCCCCAAGAAATTATGGGAATGCTCTCACTATTTTTGGCTCATGCTCTACTCTGCTTCTCGAGACCGGATGTTTAGACGAATCAATTCTGAATCCGATCTGCAGAAATCACAGAAAAAACGAGCTCTCACCGTCTCAGGCCAAGGATGAGATATAAAAAGCCGATTTTGGTTCAGTTTGGCAACAGTCACTTCTTTTTCTCTTTCTCTTCCTACCCTGACCCTGACCTATGACCTGGTCATGACTTGTAAACGTCCTGGTTCAATCAGGACTCGACTCTCCGAGTTGTGTACGCCTTTCATTACATTTTGGAGTCAGATAGTTATTAAGATAAACCGGAAAACTCTTGATAAGAGACTTTCCCTGAAACTCTTTCTTGTTCTCTGTGTATGTAAGAGACTTGGGGTCGATAGAAGACTGACTGGTCATAAAGAGAGAAGGAAAAACATGCTTTACATATTTAAATGCAAAGTCATGGCCGGCTCCATTGCATAAGTTGCTTGATTCCCCTTATACTGTATATTCTACGCAACTTGGCATAGCTGGTCCAAATTTCCCCCAAGAGCTGGCATTTACAGCATCTTGTTCTGTCATGGCTTTCTCCGTTTGCAATTGGCAAGCCGCAAACAGGCTCAATTTCGCTAATGACTCGATTCAACTTGAGTCAAGTGGGCCTCTGAATAAACGTAAATGTTGAGTCAATTTTTGAGTCGACTTCATGGAGTCAGGACGTCTGACTTGACTCCAGAATTTTCGAATCTGAGTCAGACTCGCCAGCATCACGTCGTCCCACCCCCAGCGGTGTTTAGAACTCAAATAGCAAATTCAAATAGCGTCAGAAGCCATTTTTTATGGCAACATTTGCAGAACAGTGGTAGCCCATGTACAAAGTGCGCTTCAACTGTGGGCAGTCTTAATATAAATTTCAAGTGGCCAGCGTGGTTCTCCTTTTCAGCGAGGTTTCGACCTCGCTGGAAAGGAAACTTCGTGCTGAAGAGTGTTCATTTACCAAGATTTCCACTCCATTTGACTCGATTTTGTGCTGGTGTGCAAAAAAATGCGGCAAGGTCACCTCCCCACACAACCCCACAGGTAGGCCCTGAAAGCAAGCAAATACATATTGCTCTCTAAGTAAAATGTGCTTGAAATCAATGACACAAACGCGTCACAAATGACGCAAGGATTCGTTAAGACTGCAGTTTTTGCAGGCAGAAAGGAAGAAAAGGATGTCTTCGGCTGTCTAAGTCATCTTGTAGAGCTCCGAGGTTCGTCATGAGGTAAGAGCTTCTATTTCTTCCCCACATTGCTTTTGCAGCAGTTCGAAATCTGCATAACCCAGCTCGCGCGACTGGCCATAATTGAGGCGCAACCTGCATACTTTTATGTATACTTGTATATAATTTTTGTGCGCATTCGTGTGCACGATCAGTCTCGGCTGTATGTATATTTTTGCGATCGCTCGCCGCAATATAACTTGGGGTCAATCAATCTCTTCAAGCCGTTCAAAAACAAACAAAAAAATCCGTTGCAAATCACAAACGTCGATGAAGATGACGTCTACGGGTTCGACTAGAGGTGGGCGCGGGTCCAGGGCCGGCCCACGAATTCTCCACCAGCAGCCTCTGTTTTTTCGACCCTTAATGCTCATTTGCTTGCACTCCAATCTACGAAAAGGCGTCCTACCTCCTGCACAAAATCTGAGCTTGCTCTGTGGCAAATAAAGAGCCTTAGACAGCAAAACCTGTGTTTTCATTATTCCATTCTCTTTATCCTTCCCTTATTTTGTACACTATTCCGGGGCTTTCGTGTGGCCCGCAGCCGGCACCTCTCAGCTCACTCCAGCCTTCGGCTCTACGTACCTCGAGGCGCGACCCACGTCTACACGAACGTTTTTCACAGCATTGCGAATGAGGGAAGGAGCCCGCCAGGCATTTTTGTCAGCACTATGCAAAATGAGGGCCAGTTTCTACCTTCTACTTCCTGTATCATCACTGTATTGTACATGCAACACACACACACGCGCGCGCTCACAGCTGCTCTTCCGCACACGTAATCAGGGTAGAGAGAGGGGAAAAGGCATTATACGATCTAGGGATGTGTCGGGTTCAAGCCCGAGCCCACAGTACCCGCACCGTAGGGGGAAGGTAAGAAGTGGGCCGGTCAAAGCCCCGGTTGTCAGCCTGATTAAGGCTGCACAGAGCTACACGGAGCTCCGTTGATATCGGAGCACACACACCAACAATCGGCTGAACCTTGATCAAGTCCGAGCCCGCGTTATTCCCGCTCGACTCATCCCTAACACGATCCCTGCAGCAAACTGGATGGAAGAAGCCTTGAGCGAATGTCCCGTGTACGTAAAAAGGTCGAGCCTTTCTTCTAATTGGTTCCCTTGCTTTTGCTTCCTTAGTCCTGAGCATTCATGCTGCTGGTTGTGAGCCCCTCATGGGCGTTGTCTGCTTGTACACATGTATATGGAAATACCTGAAGTGCAGTTCAGTGGGCGAACCTATAATCGAGCAGTAATCATAGACACTTAATTGTTGGGCGCTCAACAGTAAATATGAAAGGGTTGATATCATCTTCAAAGACAGCAATAAAAAACGAATGGTGGCGCTCTTGCAAGACATGAACTGAAGCAGTAATTTTTGTTCTTCACATGATGCAGCAGTTGTCGTCCTGCTCCTCCTCCTCGCTGGAGCTCGAGTCGCTCCTGTCATGCACCTCCTCGGCCAAGGAGTTGTACCTGGACGCAAGGAGGAAGAAGGAAAAAAAGGTTTTGTAACGCAATGCTGTTCCCAGTGCACGACTTTCGGTCCTTACGCATCGACCATCGCGATGTACTTGGCCCGGAGCCTCCGGTTTTTCTCCCTCAAGTGGGCGTTGTAGGCCCTGAGGGCAGCGAACCTAGCCATTGCAGCCTCGCGCTTCTCCTCTCTCTCCGCCTATGGACACGAAGATAAAGAAAGACACGCACTTCACGCTGTCCTCGTTCTACTCACATTGGCAGCGTCAACCATTCCGCACAGCTCTTCGAACGCCTCTTTGGCGCTGTCGTGGTGGGACGAGAACTTCTCCTTGGCCTCATCCATGGTAAGCTTCTGGTGGTGGTCGTTGATCTGCATCAAACGTACAAGTAAGCTGTCATCTCTCACAACTGTTGCTGATCATATTAGGGCAAATTGTGTGACTGCAGCTTACGAATATTGCGTTGTTTCACTCACCTCCGTCAAAATGTGACTCTTGCCTCGTACGTTGGAGAACTAAGATATAAGCAGAACTCCCCGGGCTACCCGACCGTGCTCGCAATATGGCGAGAAAAGACAACAATGAATCAACCGGCATTTCCGATAAACACTTCCTTCGGGTGATCCAAAAAAAAATGCAAAAGTAGGATACATCTCAATGTGAACAGTTGGCTTGGTAGAGCAGAAAAAATGTAGAGCCTCATTGGAGCAGGTAAGTTACACGTGCACTGCACATGTGCATTTTTATGCATCTCATGTTAAGCCTCTAAAGAATATCTGCCTTGTGCGAAAAATCAGTCGGCATGAGGTAAGTAAAAGGTGTTTGGAACGAATTAAAGATTTTTCTGACAATTCCTAACTAGAGGTTGTTACGTACGTGAATCCAACATTTTTCCTGACACGCCCCTCATTGATTGTCACATGTTCCTGGCAGACACAGTAACGACTAATCTGCATGGTGCATATAAGTTAACTTCAAAGTTCCGTGCCCTCCGGCAACGGCATGGCACAGACAACTTCAGCAAGAAGAATCTGCGGGAGAAGGAGAGACTTCCAGCTGAGGGTCTCCCCAGCCGATCCAGCCAACTTCTTTATTTACCCAACAAACCTCAGCACAAGAAGAAATGCGATGGAAATGACTGATTTTATTCTATCAATGCCGGAAAAAAATTGGTCTCAATCTATGAACAAAGCTTTCTATCGCAATTCAGTGATCAGAAACGTTCTGTATTTAGAAAACACCGACCAACGGGATGTAAAAGGTCATCTGCTTACCTCGTCATGTGAGTTGAGGTGCAATTTCAGAATATGTAAGCTTCTGGCATCCTCCCCATGCTTCGTGCCTCTATAAGCATCTCAGATTGTCTTCGCCCTGTGTGGGTAAATGCTTTAAAATCACGCAACCTCAACGATGTGAAAGGCTCAGCGGGGTCTCCTTATGATTCGTGTTTAAACGGAGGCCTTGTGGGCAAAAATACGAGTAGGCAACTTAAATTAAGCACAATACTTGTGATCGATAGAGCTGAAAAACATTCCTTTAATGCATGTAGGGCAAAGTTGGGGCAATCGAGGCTAATTCGCACACACCCTGTACAAGTGTACACATCCATGTGTGTATCTACTGATATGTGCTCGCGCTAATGCAAACCCAAATCCTCTGCTATGCCTTATCACTTGCCCTGAAAAATGTCGATGAGGAAAATTTCTTCTATTCTCGCTAAGACCCAAAGTGTTATATCAACCGTACCTCACCGCCGGGACTGCTGTGTCCATATCAAACATGATATGGGACAAAGTTACGAATGAAAGAAGAAGTGACTTTTGCGCAGCAACACGACATACAGTCCTTGGCGTAAGTAATTTCTGCGGGGAGAACTTCGCTGCATACGCTCTTCAGGAATGTGCTGAGGTGGAACTTTTATACGATGCGATCAATTCAGATACTAAACACATCATTGAGAATTGGGGTTCAACGTTGTGACTGTCCATTTTGATACTACATGGTTCACAAGACAACACGGTCGAGAGGCTGGACTATTAACTTTTAGGGATGTTGAAAATTGGGTTAACTTTATGGGGGCCTTACGATCCCCCAACAGCCTTATCTGAGGGGGATCCCTCAGACCCCCCCTTGTCGCGCCAGTCCACCAATCCCCTCGTGTTTGCAGTGAGAGGTTGCAAAGGTTCCATACAACTGCAGACTGCTAAAGGCAGCTCAAAGACATGCGTTGGGCTCGCGAGAGGTTGCAGTCGGCAGCAGTTCTTGAGTATCGAAACATTCATCACAAAGACGGGTTATCTACTGAGAGTAAGAGATTGACGACAGCATTATTACACCAGGATCTTCTCAAATCCGCCTAGCTTTGAAATGGCCGTGACGACGATACACAGGGCTATGCTGTCAACTATGTTGTTTAGATACTCCCGGTATTTCCATTCGCAACCTCCTGTCACTAGGAGAGTGTAAAGCAAGGCTATGCATACCGTATAAGGGAAGCATGTGCAGCAGATGTGTTACTCCGTGTTCACCATTGGTCTTAAAACTACAATCAATACATGACTGCATGCAACAGCAAGTGTCTACGTTCTTCTTCGGATCAAGTCACCATACTCAACGTCCTCCAGTGGTCAAGTGAGATGCCTCCTTCCAAGAGCACAGCTGACTGCTTTTGACAGAGTTGCCAGAAAAAGTTTTGTGTGCAGAAATCATTAGCCTGTGAGAACTAAATAAACTAAGTTTTTGCAAGTTTATCATTTTTGTTAATGGTTTTATTTAAAAAATGCCTAATTTCATCAAAATCTGCAAAAATCCTCAAAAAATGCCACACAATCTGTTTTTGATGACTCACCTGATATTCTGAACCCTTGCACTTCTATCAAGGCTCCTTCCACACTAAAATGGTCACTTTTTTGACAATATTCATGGCCAGGTCTTAAGAAAGTTGCCTGGCAAAGCTCCACCACATCCAGTTTATTTTGCTACTTCTGCTGAAAATGAGCAACAGGCAGTTGCATGATCAACTTTGGATCTTCAGATGCGCGTCACCCTCATGAACAATTTCTTGTTTGGGGGAAAGAGGGCAATGAGGACTACTGCCTCAGGAAATTCAGTTACCTCCGAGATCACTAAGGCCTCAAATAACCTCAATTTGTGGCAGGTTTCAGATTGCTGAAGAGTGATGGTTCTGTAAGGATCACATTAAGATCCTGCAAGAATCAGGTTTAAAACAAAGTAGAGAAAGCCGGGACAGCCACAGCAACAATATGGAGTGGGAGTGATGGCAGGTGGAGCAACGACTGCTGAGGGAAGTGAAATGACAACTGGAGTGGTGACAGGAGCATGACCAGAGCGATGAGGACAAGAGCGATGAGGACAAGAGCAATGAGGACCAGAGTGATGACGACCAGAGTGATGACAACCAGAGCGATGATGACTAGAGTGATGATGACTGAAGCGACAATGACTAGAGTGATGATGACTGGTGCAACAATGACTGGCGCAATGACAATTGCAGTGATGATGACTGGAGTGATGAGGATGACGAGAACAACAACAGGGAGCCAGAGCAACAACAGCTGGAGCGACAATGACCAGGGCAATGACAAAGAGCTCAAGATAGAAAATGTACTGTAATTTCCATCATGCCTGCCCCTGTGGGGTGGGTGGGTAAGCCAGCTAGTTTTTCATAAAAAGGCGTTTAAAGGTGTATTTGTTGGTGTACCCAGGGTCACTCACACATATTGTGCTGTTTAAATCGGCTATAACCTTCTTAAATGAACAAAATGACAATTCAGGATCGCTCATGAGTTTATTTGTGGGATTTTCAAAATATCAAGCAACAAAACAACAACAACGAATGGTGAACAACGAATGAGTCTCCAGATTGCTGGGAGACAAAGAATTTTTACGGCCAAAAAATGGCGTAGAATTAAAAACCCAATGAGTAATTTCTTCATACAGGGTTGGGTTTAGCAGGAAAAAACCAAAAGGCCATGCATTTCAACCCTCCAGGAAATGCATGGAAGCCCTGGATGCCAGCAAATTTGATCGTCACTCACCACTTTGAATAAAGATTACTCAGTATGTCCAATCACTTCAGAAATCACATGAAGAGACAGCAGAGACTGGTGGCAATAAGTGGCAGAGCCTCCACCCCAAGAAAACCGGCCCTAGCAAAGCTAAAACATGTCCTACATGGACAATTGCTAAAGTTGGATTGGGATCCAGAGGGCTTATCCTCTTACTCCAAGTACAAGCCTCAGAGTGATGTCAACAAGATTAGGCATGAGCAAAGCTTCCCTTCTTTCCTCTCTTTCAATAGCCCTACTTCAACTAATTATGATTCCCTAATTTTGAAATATTTGTTCAACTGTCCAACTTTGTCTGCCATAGTCTTCTAGACACGGGCACACCACGCAGTGCAGGAGGATGCTCTCAACTGGTCATTGAGCTCAAGGTACATTGACTGGCTGGAAATAATGCATAATGACTCATAATCTTTAGTGTGAGAGGCACACTAGAGAGGTGTGTCATGATGAATGCTGATGACTAGAGATGGCAAAATATGCAAGAGCATATTTTATGCAAATATGGCATGTTTGGGTGCAAATTGCGTATTTTGTACATTTTTGCAAATTTTAGCATATTTGACCATTTTTTGGTTCTGGGCAATTCTGGCTTCAGAATTTGAATTTGGCGCCTCTGAGTGTGAAATTGTTGGACAATAATCGATACAGAGATTGAGATAGAAAAACAGAAAACAGATCATTATCATCTTCTTCCTCCTCCTCTTCCTCATTTTCTTCATCCTCTTCTGTGTCGGGCACTTCACTTTCATCAATGATGAAAGTGAAGTGATCAAGATGCCAAGCCCCAATGACATCATCAAGGAGTTCAGCAGCCCCAAAGTATGAGAGTTCAACCCACAGAAGAAGACATTCCTGTGTCTGCTCTGCTCCATCACCTATGTGCAAGGCAGAAAGATGCTCATGGTGCAGCACGTGAACTCAAAAAAGCACAAGAAAAACCTGCAACTGAATGTGCTGAGACAGCAGATGCTCATGGTGCAGCACGTGAACTCAAAAAAGCACAAGAAAAACCTGGAACTGAATGTGCTGAGACAGCAGATGCTCAATGTTGCCAGCTTCCCGCTGCTGCCTTCTCGCTTCAAGGAGGACCTGTGCAAAGCCTTTGTCACCAGCAACATCCCTCTGCACAAGGTCGAGCATCCCACCATGACCAGCTTTCTGGAGAAGTATGCAAAGGACACCATCCCCAGCAGGCATACCCTCTCACACATTATGGAGATGGAAAACAAGGCCATGCTCACTGCGATCAAGGACAAATTGATGGGAAAGTCACTCTTTGTGACTGGATGAAATGACTGACTGCACAAGGAGGTTCATGTGTGCCATAGTAGTCGGTCCCCAGGACAGCAGCTTCCTCAGGAGGCCATTTCTGATCGATCTGGCTGATGTTGTCCAAGCAAACAACCAAATGGTCCATCAGTTCGTTGTGTCAGCCCTGTTCAAGTTCCTTGGGGAGCAGCTTGGCTACTAAGAAGTCTAACTCTTTCTCACAGATGCAGCTGCCTACTGCTCCAAGGCCAGGAGAGGACTGAAGAACCTGTTCCTGAACCTGCTGCACATGATGTGTGCATGCCACAGAATCAACAGGGTCACGGAAATGGTCCGCTTCACCTTCCCAAATGTGGACAAGCTCATCTCGGAGGTGAAGAAGATCTTCATCAGGTCCACAAGGAGATGCACTGAGTTTGCAGTAGCCTGCAAATTTCTCCTTCCTCCTGAGCCAGTCCTGACCTGGTAGGGAACTTGATTTGCTGCTGTGTTCTACTATGCCAAGCACTACAAGGTCATCAAGGAGCACATCCTGGCTATAAAGATCAAGAGCTGGGCCATCGAGACAGCTAAGGAACTTTTCTGCAATGTGATGATTCTAGGAGAGCTTGCACACATCACGTCAAACTTCCAGAAGCTGGACAAGTCCATGGAGAAGCTTGAGGAGCAACAGCTGCTCACTCAGAGCATGAGAATTGTCTCAGAATCGGATGACAGCCTTCACCTGGAGCCCTTGAAGAAGAAATTCATTAAGTTGTACTCCAAGAACCTGGACTTTAAGAAGCTCAAGAACATAAATGAAATTCTGGTAGGGAGGCAAGTGACTGAGGTTGAGAGAGCTGCTCTTCCCTCTGAGCCACAAATTCTTGCAAAGAGTACTTGTGCTCTGTTACCTCAGTCAATATGGAGTGTCTTTCTTGTCTCTGAAAGATCTGCTGTCTTACAAGTGACTCTGTTTAACAGGGAGTCACATCAGAGATCAAATGGTGCTCCAGTGGACCAAAGAATTGCTGAATTCTGAGCAGTGACTGTGTGAAAGTGTGCAAAAATGCCAATAAAAGTGAGAAATTTGTCTCTAAACTGATATAACAGTAGCATATTTTTTTAGCATATTTCATGATTTTCTAGAACTTTCTAAAGTAGATAGATTTTCTAAAATAATGCATATTTGGGGTGCCAAATCCGCAAATTTTCCCACCCCTACTGATGACTGCTGGTTTTTCAGTTGTGATGAGCAAGCACTTCTTCCAGCTAATTCTGAGTCATGTGTAGACTTTGCAACAAATTTCTGTTTCATTGATGTGAACCTTAGTTTAGTTTCTGCACTTATGGCAGAGCTATGAGTTGATTCTTTCTGAAGCCATTTGACATGCACCCTGTACAGAACAAATTGTAACATCAGTTCACAAGAGTATGCTGTGACCTTTTGACCACCTTTGACCTTGTGTATACTTTTGACCACAACAGTGACAAACAGAGGAAAATTGCCCTGAAAAAAAATGAGAACAAACAACCTAAGGCAAATATAGCCACACATCAAAGCTTGTGTTACATCAAAAGCCCATGATTAAACTTTGAAACGAGCCCCAGAAGTCAGATATCTGTTCACAAAAGCAAAGCAAGGAAGTTGCAGCTAAGTTAGAATCAAATTCTTTTTTAAGACCCTGTAATCATTTTAATATAGGATCAAAAGTATGATAAAACCTTGCTATAAGAGTTAAATCCTTGAAACTGATTCTTTTAGAGAGGTTCCACTGCAGTGAGTGGGGTGGCATCACATTCTGACAATGTTCCTATGGGTCTACAAGTGCCATCTTTGCATGCAATCTCATCCAGAGAATCACAACTATCTCGAGGGACTTCTGAGAAAGAACAAAACAGAAGATTGCAATGAGAAGGCACCAACTGTGTCATTGTTGTGGTCCTTTACCACTTTTACCAACTGCCAGTGGCAGCAATTGGGCCTGGGGTACCCCTTTTTGACCTAGCCTAATGATCACAATAACAAAGTTAGTGAATTTTATTTGCCAAGCTCCATTCTTTAAGAAGTTTCTTATTGATGTCTCTGTCAACTGTTTTTGCTATCATCAATGAGGGAGATGTTATGGAGGTAGCTTTTCACTCTGCCTTGGTCAGCCATAGTGTATCTGTTGAGGAACCATGGTTTGATGTGTGCCAGCTCGACCAGCTTGACATCATCACAGCCTCCAAGTGGCCTCTCCCACTGACAGGCCAGCATGTCCACAATGCTTTCCTCCAAATCTAAGAAATTAGACCAAACAATTGTTGACACACCTGTTCCAGGATGGCATTTGCCAAGATTCTTCACCGTCAATGGGCATGTCCCTCAGAGTCCTGGTTCCAGTCTTGCCATCATATGTGTAGTGGAACTCTGGGTGGTGACTGTTGTGTTGCAAGTGATGGTCAAGTGCTGAAAGAAACACTCAGCCAAATCTTTATAATAACTGTATGTACCTAATATGGTTAATGTGAGGGAGTTGCCAAGTGAGTCACCTTTCTTCCACACAGCTGAATCCTTGGTGCCCCTGACCCACTGTTCTGTGTAACCCAAAACTTCCACAGGATCCAGCTTAGACAGGTCGTGTGCTTTCATCTTTTCTCTCTTCAGGTTGGGGAATATGCCAAAAGGAGCAATTCGGTCATAGCACTTCATGATGAAGTGTTTGTGACTCATGACTTGTCCATGATGTCCTCGGGCACCAAAGTCCACCCACAGCAATTTCTGGTCCTCTGTCATGTCTTCTTCTGGCTTGTCCGGATCCTCCAGCAATGAAGACAACACAGAATTTAGTCTCTTCCCACTCCAGTGTTGGAGAAAATATTGAGCACACAATTCCCTCATTCTTCTTTTTTCACTCCCAATCTCGGGGTTCCCTATGACTGACGGACAACCTAGGTTGGTCATAATCTATTTGCCAGGCTGACCACTGGGCAGGGATCAATGATAAGCCACACTGGGTGTTGCATGAATCATGGCACACTTTTTCCTTGGCTAGAAGGTTTTCAACTTTTGATGGGACAACTTGTCCCACTGCTAGAACTGTGGCAATATGGGATTTTGACGTATTCTGCCTCCTGCTCAGTTGTAGGAAGAAGTGGCACTCGTTCTCACACTAAAAAAGATCATCTGCACCTGGGCAATTGTAGAGTCACTTCCACAATGATGTCCAACAGAGTGCAGCACTGAAACTGCGAATTGCCGATGCTCAGATTATCGGTACAAAGAATGTGCTTAAACCTAAGACTTGGCATATTCACCAAAAACTCCATACACCTTGTCCTAGGCACTGGATAGGGATGCCCTCAATGTACCAACAAGTTAGGCAGGTGACACCCGCAGACCTCATGGCAAAGCTGCATTTCACGTTTCACAGTTTGGTTTTGGTTGAGTTAACCTCAATCTGAAATACTCACAGACTTGATCCAGTTTTTCACAACTAATTGAAAGTCACACTCACTCTTCATAATTCTATGTGCAGACTCAAAGACATGTATTTGGCACTTGTGAATTCAAAATTGCACTTTTCGGTCACATAGCCATTGCTCCTTTTTGAAAACTAAACCACTTGTTCTTGGACAACCAAATACACTTGCCTCCAAAAGTATTTGAACACCAGCTCTGTAGTGGAGAAGTGGGCATATGTAGTAATTTTTTTTGCTAAATTGCCGGTGCTGCCTTTGATAAGCAATTTCCTCCCACGTGAAAAGTTCAACTGCTGAGTCTGCAAGCTTTCCAATGATGAAAGTATAGTTTGTGTAGCTTCAATATCAACAGAGCTTTGCATGATTCCATTTAGTACAGTATACAAGCTAAGTGCATTGACAAAATGGCCAGCGCTGCCTTTTATATGCAATTTCTCTGAAAATGAATGTAATAACTTCAACCACTGAGACTTTAAGCTTTCCAATGATGTAAATACAGTTCACATAGCTGCAATATTAGGGAAGTTACAGCTGCAGGAAAAAGTGTTTGTGAACACTTATGCACACCCCTAAAAAGGGACTCACTGCCACAGTGGCAGCAGGTGGGTGGTGGCAGAGTCACAGGGGGATGAGGTCTGGAGGGGGGGGGGCAGTCAAAAAAAATTAAAAATGCTTCCAAAAATGCACGACATTTCAATATTTTTGTCCCTCTGACAGGTGTTCAAATACTTTTGGAGGCAAGTGTACCACATAAGAATGATTTTCAGGGGGAAGTGGTCACTGCAACTTTTAAGTGTCACTGTGTTGATAGTAAACAGCTAAATACAGTCCTTGCCATAAGTAATTGCATTGAGCATGACAAGACCTGAAACACTGTACTGAAGTGTGTTGGAGTGAAAATGTGATGCAGAACATCTGCACACATATAATGTAATGAATACTGTAATATAACATAATGAAGAGCCTCCTCTCCATGGACGGTGCACCAGCACACACCACTAATGTCACACTGGTTGCCATGTCACAGGCCATGGCTGAGGTTGGGGGAGAATTGCTTGGCAAGTCTGACTGGCCAGTAGACTCCCCTGACCGCAGTCCTCTAGACTTCATGGCATGGGACACCCTCTGACGAGCTGTCTGTGGACCAAGAGGGGTCTGCATACTGGAGCAGCAAATCAAGGCAGTACGTGTGAAATATGAACATTTATTACTGGCAGAGTCATTCCGTAAGTAATTGTGTCGAGCAAGACGAGACCTGAAACACTTCTGAAATGTGTTGGAGTGAAAATTTGATAAGAAATGTATAGATGTGATACTTGGGCACAATGTTGAGCACAACGGTTCAATGTCAAGGCTGCCCATTTTGATGCTAGAACGCTCAAAAGGGGGGCTATGCCAAACAGGACTGAAATTTTTGTTGGCTTTGTGAGGGCGAAAAAGTAGATGAAATAGACTGATATTTTCATGCAAAAAATCCGTGTCCAGGTTGAGGATGCTAGGTTCGGTGAAGCCACAACGAGAGAGCAACAGGGGGACAATTTCACATGTAAACAAAAGGCATTGATCACAGTAGGGACGTCAAGGCTAGTGACAACTGCATTCTCTCATCACTACTGAGTATCTGGACTGACAAGCTGTGAATTCATTCTCTCGCTCCTTCTGAGACCAGCGATCTGGACTGAAAAGAGTGCAACAGGGTGACATTTGACAGTGCGATGTTTATTCTGCAGTCAGCAGTTGTGATGGTGACCCTCTATATAGCCTCTGTTTGCTGGCACCACTCATTTGACACAGTTGTGAAAATTGCAGCTGTAGGCAACTGTCAGCCTCCACTCCAATCCAAAGTCAAGTGCGTACATTTGCTACGTTTGCTGTGGTCTGTAGTCAGGATCCTGGCTGTTCCGATCGGCCTCAGGAGTAGTGAGAGAAGGCAGACGAGATCCCGGGCGTTCCGATTGCCTCTGGAGTAGTGAGAGAAGGCCGTCCAGAGCTGTGCAGACCAGATGGCTGTCATCAGAAGTATTGAGGGGATCATCAGACATCCACACAGAAACTGTTGTAGCAGGTGAACTGCATGGATGAGTTACACTTCTCTGTCACAAAACGCACCATAAGACAGATATCAGAATCACTGGGTATCAATATCACTGTAAGGTTCTAGACGTTCATGGCCATAAGGAAGTCTGCCAGCAAGCAACAAAGAGTTTGCAATAATTGGCAAAGGGCTACACTAGACATGTATGTCTGCTTCCTCAT
>JAAUXU010167051.1_pt1 | contig 38275 bp, 46 predicted proteins | sample 7278151 | NCBI WGS metagenome assembly JAAUXU01 (sample SAMN14350113, study PRJNA611818) | marine sediment metagenome | isolation source: surface marine sediment (1.8m) | place: French Polynesia: Moorea | collected 2018-08 | reverse complement strand
AGCATCAACTGTGCTTGTACCGACTGGAGCAGTGAGGACGGTCAGTGCCGCCATGCTAAACCAGTATTGTCGTCCAGCACTTGTCCACATCCTCTCCTGAAGCAGCATTGGACTGTTCTAATAGCTAAATGTGGATCCTGAGCAACGTCACTACGCCAGCAGGATCGACAAGGGACTTTCACCTTGCATCATGGACACACTCGGCAGCACAGTCCTACTGTCACCGTCATGTCACTGGCGTTCGACCCCAGCCCCAGGCTTAAGCGGCCGCATCTCCTCGCGGGAACCGCGGGCCGCCACTGCGCAGGCGTTGGAGCAGAGTCTGCTTACTCCTCTCTGGGCTGAACTTCGGGCTGAAGTACGTCTGAGCTTTCCCTCGAAATTGTTCAGGCTCGGGCTTCTCCTGGTGTTGCGCACAGGGTCGTTCAGATGAATTCGCAATTCTTCCTTTATGCACCAACACCCATTTTTCCTACTTCATCAAGATTGATATCCGGAAGAAGTAGGGATGAGGTAAATGTGAAGTGACTACCACAAAAGAGGTGCCAAACAAAGGAGGTGAAATGTTTTCAGTGACAGCCAAATTGGTCACTGAACATGTCCCGCAGGTCCAACGAGTCAATCATCCATGACAAGAACAACCGACCGACGAAGCTGGCTCAGGGAGGCCCCCCACTAGTGTTGCACGTTGAAAAGCTGTTATACCCAATTTTCCAGAACCACCCTGTACGTAGCTGTCGTACGTTCTCCATTTTTCGCACTGAGTGATGTAAACGAATCGAGCCACCATTAGCCCAAATCGGTGCTAAGTCATTGTCAGTAAGGTCAAAGCTGAGTTAGAATGTAAAAATTATTGCTGTTTTGACCTATTCAAAATTTTAGTACTAATTTCTTACTTATCATGGGCCCAAGCAGCAACTTGGGCGTCGTTAGACAACAACCCGAGTCACTTCATGAGCAGGGCTGGCGAATCGAGCCCGTTCAAGCTACATCACTGGTCGTACTTGGCAATCCTGGCAGTGACGACTTCACTTTCATGCAACATGAGTATCTTCAGTGACGTGCCCGCGGCTCCCCCCATCGAGGTGTTCAAGCTGACCCGCGACTTCCAGGCGGACACGTATGACAAGAAGGTCAGCCTCGGCGTGGGCGCCTACAGGACGGACGAGGGGAAGCCATGGATCTTGCCCGTCGTCAAGAAGGCAGAGGCGAAGCTGGCCCAGGACATCGAGAAGGTGTGTCATTCATTTTTTTAAGGAAAATATAGCTACAGCATGTAAGTGCATTGCAGGAGACCATCAACCACGAGTATTTTCAAGTGCTGGGCCTTGAGCCCTTCTATTCTGGTGCCACGGCTATGTTGCTGGGTCGTGATTCCCCGGCCGTCAAGGACGGTCGAGCCTTCGGGTTGCAGTCACTCAGCGGGACTGGTGCCCTCAGGAACGGGGCCGAGTTTCTCCACCGCCAGCTGGGGTTGAGCACCTACTACGTATCGGACCCCACCTGGGGCAACCACAACCTCATCTTCAAGAACGCCGGTTTCACCGATGGGCGCAAGTATCGCTACTGGGATGCGTCCTCACGGGCGCTCAACTTCGACGGGATGATCGAGGACCTGAAGGCAGCTCCAGAAAGGTCGGTCGTGATCCTACATGCATGCGCACACAACCCGACGGGCATCGACCCCACAAAAGAGCAGTGGAACATCATTGCCGACGTCATCGCCGAGCGGAAGCTCTTTCCTTTTTTCGACTGTGCCTACCAGGGCTTCGCCTCGGGAGACCTTGACAAGGACGCGTGGTCCGTGCGCAACTTCCTCGACAGGGGCTTCGAGTTCTTCTGCGCACAGTCCTTCTCCAAGAACTTTGGCCTTTACAACGAGCGTGCAGGAAACCTGACGGTGGTGGTCAAGGATGCCTCCGTGGCCGCCAATTTCCGCTCCCAGATAACGCTGCTCATTCGTGCTAACTACTCCAACCCGCCAGCCCACGGCGCCAGGATCGTGGATATGGTGCTCAGGGACCCCGCCCTTTATGACGAGTGGCGCGGCTGCATCCAAACTATGGCCGATCGAACAATCTGCATGAGGAAGGGTTTGCGCGAGCGCCTGGAGAAGCTGGGGACTCCCGGCACCTGGAACCACATTACTGACCAGATCGGGATGTTCTCGTTCACCGGTCTCTCCCCGGAGATATGTGAATTCCTCATCAAGGAGAAACACATCTATCTGTTGAAGAGCGGACGCGTCAGCATGTGCGGAATCACTCCGCACAACATCGACTACGTCGCTGAGTCCATTCACGAGGGAGTCACTAAGTTCGGAGCCAAATGATAGCCCGTTGCAGTTATGATGATAATGATGCAAGTACCTCAGAGCGTACTTCCAGTGGCAGATGTTGCAGCTGCGGGATCGTCGCATCTAGGGCCCGATTGAAACTATAGTGAAGCAATCTAGTTCGAGTAGAATGTTGAAATGTCGAACGCAGATTCGAATACAGCTTGATCAAATTACAATTGTGTTATTCATGGACAAGCTGTCCCTGGGCAAGCTTGCCAGTCCGGTCCTGGATCGATGCAATGTGTGCAGGTATCAATCACATTGCAGACACCTGAAAGTAGCAAACAAAGTCACGAAACCTCATCTACTGCAAATGACTACGGCAGGTTTGCTAGCCTGACCCATTCGCTGGCAGGTCTGGATCATCTGAACGACTACCCGAGGCAGTCCAAGATCTGGCCGGGAGGAGTCAGCCAGACGAAGTCCAGCTGAAGTGCCACAAGCCGGATGAAAAGCCAAGTCGTAGTGATCTTTGAGGTCAATGTGACGCACAAGGTCACCGAAACCTTATCAGTTTGGTGTCATGGCAAGACTGAAAAATAAAATGATAACAACTGTGCCTTGCCTAGTCAATGTTTTGTTTCATGTGGCAACCTTGGCGTGCAATACTAGTCCAATTCCATCACTTCGTACTTCATTGACTGGTCCGTGTTCAGGATGACAACGGAGGCGGTTGTCAAGACCTCTTCCGAGGCCATCCTGGACGACCTCTTCTCGTCCATCGGCAAGAGTAAGGACGTCGATTCGTCCGAGGATGAGTCGGAGTCGAACGAGGAGGAGGGGGAAGAGTCCACGGTTGACTCTTCCTCCTCCTCCAACGAACGTCATCGACGTCGGTCTCGTGACAGCGCCGAAAGGAAGAAGAAGCATCCCAAGAGGTACAAGAAGAAACACAAGAAGAAAAAGAAGAAGAAGCGCCGGAGGAGGAGGAGCCGCAGTGACGAAGATGAGGGGAATGACGAAGACAAAGTCGAGAGTGAAACTCGGCAAGTACGAAGACTCAGCGGCGGCGACGACGAAAGGAGAAGTCGCGAGAACGGCGGAGGGCGGGTCTGGCATCCAGGTGACGACAGGACGCAGTTGAACCGTCCTGATCGCCGTGATGTCGAGCGCCGCGATTTCGAGCGCCGCGATCACGAGCGCCGCGACCACGAACGCCGCGACCACGAGCGCCGCAACCACGAGCGCCGGCGTCAAGATGAGGAGCACCTGGACGTGGAGTTCCTCGATCGTCGACGACGGCGTGAAGGGGAAGATGACCGAAGACGAAGAAGAGAGGAGCGCCTTGGCCATCACGAGCGTCACCGGCGGGTTGCGCCTCCGCCTCCCCCGGATCATCTGGCTGCGAGAGAGCGCAGGGAGGCCTTTGGGCGGCACAGAGACGATCGCCGGACGCAACCGCCGCCTCGGCGGCCACGTTCGCCATCGCGCCAGGAGACGCGGCCGCCTGTCAGGGGGCTCAAGGACGAGGACATCTTTTGGGAATCCACCTGGGAGGCCAAGCAGGTGCAGAAGAGAGCGGAAGATCAGGTGAGGATAAAACAGACTAAAGATATTGAAATAGTCTTGCGGATTCGCATGGTCTTCGTAGGAAAGGAAAGGAAAGCACTACTTGGACTCCAAAAGACCCCGGAGGGAGCGCACCCCGACCCTGAGTCCCAGCCCGAAGCGGAAACGTGAGCGGTCGCCTAGTCCAGAGTGCGAAGAACTAAAGAGGCTGAGAAAGCTGAAAGAGATCCAGGAGTTGGTCGTCAAAGACAACGAGAAGTATGTGGCCGAACCTCTGGATCCAAAGCTCTTTGAATGGGACAACAAGTGAGATTTCACTGAAGTGACGCGATCCTCCTCACTTATGATGAATGACTGTTTTAACACACTTTTCTCAGGTCTAAGATGTGGAGAAGAAAGGTTGAAACTGTGGCCAAGGAGTACAACGACGAGATGAAGCAGAAGGTTGAGGCACAGTTCAAAGGCGACCAGCTAAGTGCAATGGAAGCGTCCGAAGAAGTTCCTGAAAATAACACTTCTGGAGGTGTTGACGAGGAAGAAGAGCCGGAGAAGAAAATCGATTCTTCCCAGCTCACTCTAGACGAGATTGAGGAGATCCGAAGAAAGCGTGAGCTCAACAAGAAGAAGAAGGAGGTAGAGGAGAAGAAAAAGAAGCGAGAAGAAGAGGAAAAAGAGGACGGCGAGGTCAGATCCGACGAGGAGGAAAAAAGCAACAGACGTCGACGGTCTCGGTCCTCCTCTCGGCGACGGCGCAGCCGATCCAGAAGTAGGAGGCGAAACGAATATTACCGCAGAAGCTCGCGTCACTCACCTAGGAGAGATGGTCCGAGGGATCGGGACTATCGAAGGGGAAGAAACTACTACCGCTCTCCCTCGCGTTCTCCACGACGGCGGCGGCGACCGCGCGACGGCTTTCGTGATGCCGCCCCCCGCGCCGCCATTGACAAAGAGAAGCTCTTGGCGATCGCCAAACGGAATGCCGTCAAACTTCTCAGCAGTGACAATCTCATGGGCATGGACCACGACCGCCTTATCGCCATCAAGTCGGGCGGCCAAAGCCTCAGGCAACTCACAGAATTCTGTCGCGAGCTTGCCAAGAAGGGTATCTCCGATGAGCTTTCAGACCACGACTTGGGTGGCAGCAGCGGCGACGAAGCTGAGTTGCATCACCCGTTCATGGTCAAGGACAGACCGCTGCCCGGGCCTCTGGCGCCCATCGTGCCTGGCAGCAGCCTCTCCCGTGATGGAATCAGCTTAGAGAGACTCACGCCGGCTATGAAGAGCGCGGCCAAAAGCCACCGGATGCTTGAGTTTCCTGTTTCGAGCGGCAATGCCCATCGCATCAAGGAGAGTACTGAGGGCACTGCCGTCCCCACTGACGCCGACGACGAGACAGAAGAACCGCCAGCCGTGTCTGTCAGCACGACTAAGAGCGAGACTGTCGAAAACGTCGTGAACGAGAGTGCTCCTTCTCCCACAGAGGCGGAAACGTCGCCGACTGAGGCTGAGATGATGAATGCACAGAATCCTCTTGGAGTCCTTATGTTTGGAGGACAGAAGGAACCACCTAAAGCCATCACCATGGAGGAGGAACTCAACGAGGAGCAGGAAATAGAGAGTAAGCCCGAGGTGGACGAAAAGCAGGAGATGGAAGAGCCCCAAGAAGAGAATGATGCCACAGAACTGCCCTCTGATGCAGTGTTTGATGCAGTGGAGGAGCCGCAAGCAGACATCGGGACGATTGTGGGCCAGCGACTGGCGGCCATGAAGAAGTTAAACGAGAATCCTAATGACGCACAGGCATTGAGGGAGATGTACGATGCGCAGAAGCTTATGTCTGACTGGGCGGCATCCAAGAACAAGCCCGGCCAGTTCACCGGGCACACCGGGGCAAAGGTGCTCTCCAAGGGCGAGCTCTCTAGTGGAATACAGGCCTGGGCCAAACAAGAACAGTTCACGGCTGCAAAGAAGGTGAGAAATGTAGTTGGTCTGGTAAAAGTACATCCGTGGGCTCACTGACATGTCTATATCCAAGGAATTAGTCTGCTCACTTTTGACTCACCCTGTTCACAGACATTCAGTGTTGCGGGGCTGAATGGATTTAGTTCACTTCTTCAGGTATCCGGCGGCTTTGGTGAGTTCATGCTGAAGAAGATGGGCTGGACCCACGGTGAGGGCCTGGGTAAGGACCGCAGCGGTGACGTCGACCCGTTGACCCTGGACATCAAGATGGACACTAAGGGTCTGATGGCTGCAGAAGAGAAGACCATGTATGGCGGGAAGCGGCGAGGCAAATCCGATGTGCTCACCATGACTGGGATGAAGGACCTCAGCGGAAAGCACCCGGTCTCCGCCATCATGGAGCTCGCCACAAAAAGACACTGGGGTCCCCCCAACTTCACCCAGGTCTTCGAGTGCGGACCCTCACATAGGAAACAATACATCTTCAAGGTGAGAAGGCATTGTGTACACCGTTAAAGGTGACACACCCACGTGAACCTTCTGTTCCTTGTAGGTGACTGTGAACGGCGTCGACTACCAGCCCACGATCGCGTGCGACAACAAGAAGAAGGCCAAGGCGGACGCGGCCACCGTCGCACTCAGAGAAATGGGGATGCTGCCAAAAGACCCAAACAATCCTCTCTAACTTAATCTTTGCGTATATGCGAAAGACAAACGTTAGTGGACTGCGCAATTTATACTTATAGACTACTAAAATTGATTCGTTGCCTCAGAACTTCAAGATGTGTACAAATTTGTTGTGCTCGTGGAGTCTTTCTTGTCTTTCTTAGCTAAATTGAGTGCCACGTTTGAGTCATCTGTTTGGACGTCTGTCTGTGAGTTTGTCTCCTCGTGTGCGCGGGGCCAATCACGAAAGTGTTCTGGTCCACACAGAAGCAGGTGCCTTCCTTGGGAAAGATCTCGCCAAGACAAATAAGATCCGGTCTGTTCACGGACGACTTCTTGAAGTACACAGTCATGCTTGCCGATAACCGTGCTGTATGAAAAGAGGTTTCATCACGACTGTGGGTTAGTGACACCAGACAAGAAGAGTCTGTCTTGGTAAGTAGATGAGACGTGGGCAAAAGCTGGTAGGATGCCTATGACTGTGCCGACCCTAGAGCTGCTTAGCAACAGCAGAGGCATGGTCATCTCTGTTATCAATTCTTCCAGCACCACAAGAACATAAAAGAAGATCCAGTGACAAAGAGCATGAAACCTCCAAGTCTTTGTACTGTAGTCTTCTTACATCCCGCGGTTCAAGGAGTAAGCTATTGGGCGACAGAATCCCGAAGAACGTGCTCCACCTACTCGTCCTGAAAGAAATATTAAATAAAAGCGAAAGTGAAGGTGCAACGTGGTTCAGATGAACTTAGGGTACAATGTTCAGTAGGAATGCCTCGAACAAGGAGTTGCTACGTATCCGACTGAGGTACATTGGGATGTACAGTCCTTCTGGAAAGTCATTTCCCCGAGCATGACATCACCCCATAAGCTATACTGAGACTTGTTGAGGTGGAACGTGTAGATGTGATCCTCGGGCATAATGTTGAGCACAGAGTCCCAACGCCAAGGCTGTCTATTTTGGTGGTAGAGTGCTCAAACGGAGGCCACCTGGAGGAGGGGGCATGCTGTAGAGGTTTGAAACTTGGCTTTTTGAAGGGGTAAAAGGTTGATGAAATTGCCTGAAACATTCATGGCAGAATCCTTGGGATTGGCTGCCTTGGGATCTTCAAGAGGTTCGAGTCGCTCTTGAAGGCTGTCTTGGACTTTTCCTGTAGGGCGTAGACTGACCATCCAAAAAAAAGCTTCTTCTATTCTGTAGAGATGTAGCTGTTGATCCACGGATCATCGGTGGGGCAGTAGAGAATCACGAGGCCACCCACGACCGAGAAAACGCCAGGGACGTAAAAAAGTGCCTCACAACTGATCCAGTCGTTGACAAGGCCAGAAGGACCGAAAATGTAGAACCCCGACGTTAAGAAGACCGTGGCGACTTTCTCCTCGTCTGTGGGGAACCCGGCTGGCGTAATGATGGGGTTCGTGGGGGTGAGGAGGCCTATCGAGTATCTCATGCCGAATCGGAGTAGAATGAGGCCCACACAGCCGAATGTTGCAGTAGTCCATGGCAGGATTGAACGTATACGGCCGCGGTCACGATGGAGCGGTCGTTAGCGGAGACATTCCTCGCCATGATGGTGCGATTCACCACCTCAGAGATCATGTTGCGAGACTCCAAAGGCTTTGCAACACATAACATGATGAATCGTACGAACATACGAAAATGTCTACAACGTTGGGGGCTCTGAAGCGCCTGCATCTCGGCTTGATTACGTTGCCTTAACCAAGTTCGCTGGGCTCGGGCTGGGCTCAGACCCGAGCGAACCCGGCGAGCGAAACTGCAAAAAAATTAAGCTCGTGTGATGTTCGCAGGCCAACGGAGCATCTTTTCAGCCTGACCAATTCATCAGCCTGAAGCTGGAGTTTTAGTTTCGTTCCTAAGTTTCTAGTTTTAGTTTTTGTTCCTAAACAATACACTGAAAATAATGTCTGTCCTGTAGGTGGTAAGGACCAAATATACCTAAATAAATGTTAGGGAAAGTTAAACATTTCATAAAATTGCACTGTAGTATGCATACGATGATGTAAACCATGTTTTTGCCATTTCCACTGATGAACAATGCATTCTTGTGACCAATTTCTGCGCTTTTGAACCCCTTGCACGTAGTACATGGCTCAGCCGTGACAAAATTTTGCACTGTCTTCGCTGCCACTGAAGTACCTGGGGCGGGACTTCTGGGTCAGCCAGGACAAGGAGACCCGAGTTTAAGCTCAGCTTTCCAAAGCCGACCAGTACAGCAAAGAGCCGCCCTTTCAATTTGAATTTCCCGCTCTTTTCTTCTCATCGGCGGTTGGCCGAGAATTTAAAGTGCCGCGCGCAGCCGCAGGCACAGAGGAGAGCGAGAAGGGACAAGACCAGACCCCGGACTCCGGAACTCCCCGGGCAAGTTCAAATCGGACAGGAGGTCGAGCAAGGAGCTGCACGTCGCAATGGAGCTGATGGCGGAGACGGCGGTAGTGAGCTACCACAGTTAAGCTGACGAAGAAAGGAGAACTCAGTCAAGTCGTGTGAGTGTTCATAGCTGATTCAAGTAATGAGCGATGACGTTGGCGATTTAGCTGAGCCTTTGTACCCTGGCGGGCTTTGCCCCGGTAGCAGCCTTTAAAAATACTGTTTTAAGTAGCATTACTCAGTCGCATTGTGCATTAGGCCTCAAAAAAGGGTTTAATTGTGACTTTACCTACTTAGCCCTGTCATCCTCAGGCGCTAAGTCCTCGCAATGGCTTTCCCACGCGCCCGCTTGAGGCGCTTCAATGAGACGATCTCGGCCACGCCGTCTCCCTGGGACTACGATCCCAAGGACCCAAGTATCCGGAAAGGACCCTCCATTGCCGAGGTCAAGTCGGAGAGGTTCGTAGTACTGGAAATTGAACATTTCATTATACAGCTCTAAAACTGCTCATTTTAACTTGTCATCGCTCCTGTTTCACAGGTTCGCCCACCCGCGAGACGTGACCCCGGGGCCAGGAGAGTACGACCCGAAAGTTCAGGCGTCGACGAAGAAGCAGCTCTCGACTCTCGACACTCGACACTCGTCCAAGCTACTGAAGACGATCAGGCAGAAGAACCTAGACTGCAGCACCAGCACCGACGTCTTCTATACACCTTGTGGAAAGACACCCGGGTGAGACACGATTACCTTCGTTCGTGCAGTCCAAGTCCAACAAGAAATGACGTATCTGTTAGGACAATATGTCCAATGACGCTGCACTTTTAGTCTAAAAAGGCCCTTGGGATATCGTTTGCAGATGCTCTCGAATCTCTTGCGCCAGTTCCTCTTCCTGCTCCTCCGTTGCTAGTCCGAATCATGAGGCCATTCGAATCCGCTGCACCGAACTTGAGGCCAAGGTGTCACAACTTGAGGCTCAGCTGGAGGTGGCGTCTGCGAGCAAGCGCAGAGAGAGGAAGCTCGAAGAGGAGGTGGCTTCACTTCAGAAAGACCTCGACGAGCAAAAGGTTCCCGCTGGTCAAGCTAGGTACAACAGTACTTCATATTCGACTATATTCTTAGGTCTCACTGGCAGAGAAACTCGATTGCCTCCAAGCTTCCACATCCGAGCTCAACGTTCTGAAGGAGAAACTGGCCGAGGTGGAGGAGGAAAAAGAGCAAAATCGGAGCAAGATTGATGAGCTCGAGAATGAGCTCGAGCTACTTCTTCAGGTTGGTCTTTGGTTTCGAACATGCGTATACGTAGTCAAGCTTAGGCCTGGCCTTCGAGGCCACCTTCGAGGCCAGGTTGGTTTTTTGACTCAGTTAGGTATTGTTCAATCAAGGAGAATTGTTAACGAGTTTGAAAAGCGCTTTGTTACTTTTCTAATGTCGAGCCATCCTGTAAGAGCCTTGTTGGACTTCCAGGACAACAAAACACTGGAGGAAACCGCCGAAGAGAGCAGACGGCGTTTAGGGGAGGAGAAGCAGAGCTTGGAGGAAAAGGCCACCTTCCTACACTTCACCCAGGAACAGCTAAATCATCAAATAGAGGTCCGCTTCCTTCAAGCGCCTCCAGGACTTTGACTGAATTTGCAGTTATCGCAGGAAAAGGACGAGCTGGTGACCTCTCTTCAGTCGCAGACGTCGGTCCTGAAGGAGGAGATCGCCAGTCTGAATACGCGCCTTGAAGCCGCAGATGAACGCGCAGCCGAGGCCGAAGCCGTCTACGTCAAGGAGAATGCCGAGAGTGAAGCTGAGTTTTCCAGGTTGATAAAGGAGAAGGAAAAGCTGTTGGCGGAAAAGTTTCGCCTCGTTGCACAGGTAAAGTCCCCTAAACGCATAATGGTTCTTAGAAAAAAGTGTGGATTTCCAGGCCCACGCTGCGGTGAACGAGTCAGACAGGCTGCAGGGGGAGAACTGCACGCTGTTGGGCGAGCAAAACCAGCTCAAGCTGAAGATCGAGGACCTGGAAGCTATGAGAGACAAGATCCGTGCAGAGGTGAGTTGGTCGGTGGCATATGGATGTTCCGCGTTACATTTCCTTGATCGTTGTCGACAGTGTTCAGCACTCAAGGCTGAGCTGGAAGTTGCCCAGAACGATCGCTCAGCTCTGGAGGAAGAATTTCGTCGCCTAAGTGATCAGCGCTCCGGCCTCGAGTTGGACCTGGCCTCGGCGCTGTTCGAGAAGGACAAACTGCAGAACGAGTTGGATGATGTCGATGAGGAGAGAGCGCATGCGGTGGCCAAACTCCAGGAGAATGCAGAGAAGGAGACGACCCTCAAGGCCAAGCTTGCAGAAGCAAAGGAGGACGCAGAAAACAAGCAGGAAGCCATCAACCAGCTGGAGACTGCCGGAAAGGAAGAGAGGAAAAAGTAAGGCACCTTTGTAGAGCTGTCACATGTGTGGCAATACAAACGACTTCATTATGCGTAGGATTAGCAGCCTTGAGAACACGATCTTCGACCTGAAGTCGGAAGTGTCTGAGCTGGAGATGAGGTCGACGTCTCTGCAGGGAACCTTGAGCGACTCCGAAAACCATCGTGCAACTCTAGAAAAGGATCTGGCTGAGGTCAAGCTGCAGATGATGAGCCTAACTGAAGAGAACGCCTTGCTTGACGAGAACTTACGAGAATCCATTGAGACCGCTGCCGACATGGAACACCTAGAACTGGAGGTCAAAGACCTTCACGAGATGCGAGTCATCCTCGAGTCCAGGATCGAGTCTCTCGAGCAGGAATGTGAAGAAGTTGGAGGCAAGTTGGAGGCACTCATCAAGGACTCCAATGAGAAGACTGATGCCCTGGAAGCGACCTCTGCTTCACTTCTGGCTGCTGAGGCTACTGCCGAAGCCGTCTACGAAGAACTCGAGGGCGTAAAGACTGAAAGAGCACAACTGTTAGAGATGAATGAAGACATATCCGTGCAGGTCAGTCATCATTCGTCATTTCAATGTATTTGTGCTGCAACGAACAATTCTCTTCTTAGGTTTCGGAGGGTCTGACGACGATCCGACTTCTTCAAGACCGCGAGATCCACTTGACAGCCCAGATGGAGGACTTGCGTCAGGTGATTACAATATGGTCCAACTGATCCACTGAAAACATTTCGCACCAGCCACTGAGCTGCCCAACTTGTTCTTGTTCGTCACTGTTGGGAATCAATCAAACAAACTACCAAGCGAGGGCGAAGTACCCACGTTCGTTAATTCAAGGCCGTTTGAGCCTTTTTGACATGCATTGCGTAGGAACTCGTCATGTTTAGCACCTTCACATGTACAACCACAGGTCTTGAAGACTTTTTTTTGTTTCGCAGGTGTCTTCAGACTTACAGTCGCAACTGAAGCTGCAGATTTCAGAGGCCCAAGCGGCGGCTTTCAACGCCGAGGCTGAGCGCGACGAGGCCGTAAAAGAGGTCGCCGTATTGAAGCAAGAAGTTTTGTCCAAGGATGCCATCATTGTCAAGCTCCTCAACAATTCGACCTCCCTGGAGAAGGGTTTGGAAGAGGCAGAGGAAAAATCAGAGGCTCTGAAGAAGGAGTTGGAAGTGGCAGAGGAAAAAGCAGAGGCTCTAAAGAAGGAGCTGGATGAGGCAGGAGAAAAGGCAGAGGCTCTAAAGAAGGAGCTGGATGGGGCAGGAGAAAAGGCAGAGGCTCTGGAAGAGGCGCAGCAGAGGTAAAGATCGAGAGATAAACGTCTGAAGCGTAATTTTTAACCACATTTCATACAGCCTAGTCAAGGTCAAGAACCAGTTGGAGGAACGCGATGCCCAGATTTCCTCTATGGCCTCTGAGACGTCGTCAGAAATTGAGCAAATAACAGCCCACCGCAATGAGATGGAAGCATTGCTGAAAACCTTCATGGAGGACAACTCCAGCCTCAAGAGGAAGTTGGAACATGCCCTGCTGGAGAATGAAAAACTTTCTTCCAACGATTATAAGGCCAAGTACGAAACTCTCAAGGCCACGGTGGAGCCGTTTAAAGAGCAACTTGAGTACTACGAGATGGAGAGGAGACTGCTGAAAGACCAGGTTGGATCTGATCCTTGTGCCAAGCTCAGCACGTATGCATATTTTTTTTTCGTCATGTCTAGAACAAAGCCACCGCGGAGAAGCTGAAGGAGTTGGCTGTTCAGCACGGGAAGCAGTTGGGGCATCAGAATCACAAGCAGAAGATCAACCACCTCGTCAAGCTCAAGAAGGACAACGTGAATCTCATGCAGGTAAGAGGCATTCAAGTACATCGGGCGTGGCACGCCTTGAACTTCGACTTATTCTCGCAGGAGAAAGCTCGCCTCCAGACCGAAATGTCTCGCCTTTCCAAGCTCAAGAAAGACAATGCAGACCTCATGCAGGTATTGGAGTTGGTAATTGACGTTGTCGAACTGCTCCTGAACCCAGATTGTTCGCAGGAAAAATCCCGCCTTCAGGCCGAAGTTTCCCGCCAGGCCAGACTCCTCGCTCACCACGAGGCGACCTTTGTGGGTCCCAGCGATCACGCTGCCACTCCTGCCGGCCACAACAAGGAGAACAATTACGGGAAGCGCTCGGTCGCGGCCACTCCAAGGTTCCCCCTGAACTTGACGTCGCGCTTGACAGACTTGAGGCGCATGACTGTCGCGGTGTCGCCGCTAGCGGACAGGAATCGGACAACGGTTGACGAGGACCCGAAGCTCTAAGCTCTCTTCACGAGTGCCAAGTACAAATTATCGCGCAACGACGCCTTGAGATTCTTGGCCTTCGTTGTCTCTATCTTTCTTTTAATGTAGAGAGTGCCTAAGTGGGCTAGACGTTTTCAGTTACAGACGACTATTTCTTATGTGACTTGTACTAAACTATATTTGGTCGTACGTAGTTAAGCTTCAGCTTCAATAATACCATTCTGTGTAATTTCGTACAAATGTCTTCTTTCATGCAATTGGAAGCATGGAAGCCCCAATTTTGATCGCTGATTGTTCTAATCAAGGTTACTCACTATCATTTCTCCGCGGATTTGCCTTAAGTTCTTCGAGCTTTTCGTACAGTGCAGCCACGCTTTCCCTCAGCGACTCCTCGTTTACCTTGACCTTGAAGATGGCGTCCTCCAAGTCCGACGTGGCTTTTAAGACTTCCCCGTTGCCTGCGGATTTATGTCCTGTAGTGGTGGAGGAATGTCTTATTTTATTCTTTCCGTCGTTCTGGTCGAGAGTGAAGGTGCCCTGCCTCTGATGGCTAGGCTGCTGCGTCCAGTCTATGTCAGTCAAGAACCCGCGGAACCGCTCGGCTGAGATAGCTTTGAGGACTAAGCGGTCGCTGTCGCCGCCGCCGCCGCCCTCAACGCTGGCAACCTCCACGGCTGCTAAGCGGCCACCCATCAGCCAGGCGGACAGCAACGAGAGCCCGTCCCTATCTGGAGGCACGCTAAGACAGAGCTTCAGAGTGCATTGGGCCAAGACATCTTCAGCACCGTCAAACTGACGCTCCAGATCATCAAGCGCTAGCGTGATGGCGCTCTGATTTTGCACAGGACACGCCAACACGCGCAGGCGAAAGTGTAAACCACTCTCGGGCTCTCTGACACACGCACCACGGGCGTCCAGCAGCGTGACCAGGGTCAATTGAATGCTTCCTAGGACGACGTCCACTTGCGCCGCTGTCAGCCGCCACTTGGAGGTCCCGGCACAGGAAAGTATGTGCGCCTGAGCTGGCAATGCCTCAAGTGCCGGACACCTGGCGCACGCCGGATGCCTCGTGCGGAATCCGTCCGTCTTATGCACGGAATATACCCTTGCCAAGCATTGGCCGGCGTCGTAGATGAGCAAAGTGGCACTTCCATCACCGCAGGCGCCGATGGCCGCTGCACCTGCCTCGAAGGGGAAGGTGGCCAGTGGATCTTCTAACTTGCGCCCCTTGGAGCACTTGTAGAGTGCCGAGGTGCCCGAAGTCCTGTTTATGGTCAGGAGATAGCCGAGGCGCGCATCCTTTGGGTCTTGTAGCAGTGCCACCGGCTCAGTCTCCTCGCCTAACCTTATGGCGCTCTTGGAGCAAATGAGCTCGTCTTTCTTGTTGTTGCACGTGAACCACTCGACCAAGAACTTATTCCTGCCCGCCGATTTTGTCTTGAATGCAGCGGCGACAGTTATGCTTCCTCCGCCGCCTTTGCTGGCACCCTGCGCCGATAGCGCCAACGCGCCATCCTGGCCCTCAACGGGGACTTGCGCCCTAGCAGGCGTGGGTCTAAGGCTTGAGCCGCCGTCCTCCAACCTCAACTTACGAATCAGCCCCCCGGCGGAATAAACCGTGGGCTCGGGCGCGGAAGGATCGGCGCAGATTAGACTCACGCCCTTTCCCAGGACGTTGACCTTATCGTAGCAGGTGAATTCCGGCTGTTCCAGGGTGAGGATGTTGCGTCCCTTGAGGCGTAGGTGATGCGCAGTCAGCACACGCTCTCTACCCTTCTCTGCCAGAAAGACGGCGCTGGCACCGCCCTGGTTGGGCACTAGCGTCACGTCAAGATGTCGGGTCGGCAACTGCACCACACTCTTGGCGGCCAAGGTCCAGTCATCGCCGCCGCGGGTACGCAGCTCGGCCAGCATCAGCCGCTGGCCATCGCCCGAGAGCGCCACCAGCGTGCACTCCAGCAGCGCCAGACGTCGCGGCGGTTGGCAACAAAAGTCGTCATCGCTGAACTGTCCGACCTCCTCGACCACGAGGTTGACGAGGCTGCTCTTGTGCGCCGGGGAGCCCCCACCGGCGTCGCTCTGGTTGCTGCTGATGCTCAAGGTGTCGCTCATGGTGCTGTTCTAAAGTGCTTTCTCCGCAGCATCTTCTTGAGCTGCTGCAGCAGCCAACTTGGTAGAGGTCGACGTTGCAGCAGCGTTACTAAAAGGCTCTCTCATCTCCGTTGGGCGGTCCCTCTTGAGCGAAAGCAGCGCAGCCGTCGACGTCGACGTGGTCGTGGAAAAGAACACGCCCAGGGCCCGACTGTGAACAGAGGAAACGCCCTTAATGAATGACACCATCGTACGGTAGCATTATCATGATTGCATTTCATTCCGCTCAGAAACGAGGCTGTGTACAAGACTTGTTCGTGGAGCACAAGTACAACACCTGGCACCTGTGGATGCACTTGGACGCCACGAGAGTTTAGAGGTTCAGGACACAACTGGCTCAGCTGCACATCTGTGCTTTTGTGTGCGTATTTAAAAAAATATTCGTGAGTTGATAGCACTGATGACTGTACTTCAAAAAGGCGAAGGCAATCGCCACAGACAGAGAAAGGCCGCAGATGCCTTTCGTGTACCTGACGACGAGCAACAGCAGCAATGGCTGTGACAAAAGGAAGTATGTAAATAATCATAGCTGCCTATTCGATCAAACAACTTCTCCTGCTCACAATCATGGACGTGGTTATTTCTGACCTGGAGCTGGAGCAAATCCTACAGAGCCTCAACCCCTCGTCCCTGGAATCCGTGGGCTCAGGTACACTGTGCAATGAGCAGAGATGTCGCGGACTTTTGCCAACTGATATGCAACAGGCCATTGGCTTCGCCAAATGGGCATGCTGGAAGAGCTGAACGTTCAGGCGGCCCTAGAGGCGGCCTCTGCCGAGGAGATCGAGGCCGTCGGGCAGGCGGAGGAGAGGGTAAAGACAGGGCTGGTGGAACGCAAGGGGACGCTGGTCATAGTGGTGAGGGAGGCACTGGTGCTCGAGCTCTGGAGAGAGAAAGTCTTGCCCAGGTTGCTCAAGGAGGGCGAGCCTCAGTCAATTGTACAGGTAAACGAGAATGAACCCGATGAAAGATGCAGTCTGTTCCACCTAGATCCCCGTTTCCTCCAGCTCTACATGATCCTGTTCAACGAGGCCAACTTGGTGAACCTGTTGGAAACGGTTCTCTTTGACGGCGAGGCCTGCCAGAGTCTGGATGAAGCAGCTCTTGACTTAATGGACTTTTGCGCCAGGCATTTAGCCAAGATGATTTGTGACCAAGAGGAGATCAACGAAGTCCAGGAGTCTTGGTCTGCAGCGGCGGAGGAGACGCCCAGGCAGGAGCTGGAGAGGCATGAGAGGACAACGTTTTTCCAGGTCTCGGAGATAGTACCCTTGTATACGTAGTTACGTGACGCTAAGACTTGGTCCAAATTGTGGCAGATCTCCATAAAATGCTTGTCCATCATTCGCTACCTCACTGACCAGCTCGAAAACTTGCCTTTGAGCTTGACGTCGCGCATGGTCAACACGCACGACGTCCCCATGATGTTAGTCAAGTGCCTGGAGGACCAGCCATGGCTCAAGAGAGGGGCAGACGGGACTGCAAATAAAGTATTTGAAGGTGCTCAGTGGCAGGTGAGGTCCATGCTTTGGCGCGCTTCCCTGATCTTCACATCTGAGATAAAATTCAGGATCTGGATGATCCAGACGTGGTGCAGAAGATGGAAGGACAGACTTGGCTGGCCCTCTTTAACCTGCTCTCTAAACCGATCTCAGCTGAGAAGTACGAGCTGGATCAGTATCGGTGTTCGCAGCTCCTGAGATTGCTCAAGCTTCTGGATCGGGTCGGTTCTCAGCTGCCTTTCACCGGGGACCTGCGCAAGTGGTTGCTGCAGCTTCAAATAGGCGCGACGCCACCGAAGAGGACCAAAGGCCACGTGCTCATAGAACCTGTGGCCGCCATAAGGGATCAGCTGGAGCGTAGGTGAGCACTGTGATAGACTACCTTGAAGAATACCAGTCCTCGCTAAGCGAGATTTCTTTGCATAACTCGGCAGCTACGCTGGTCATTATGACTCCATAGCCAAGGATCAAGCTCAGCTCTTGCTGTCGTCTCGTCCAAGGATCTCTGACGAAGATGATGACAACTTGCTGGACTCCGAGATCTCTAGACTGCTCAGGACCTTCGAGAAGGAGTCTGTACAAAAGCTTCTGCTGGAGAGAAGCACGAGCGAGCACGCCAGCACCGAGGTGGCCAAGGCTAAGAAGTGTTGCGTCGTGTGCAGGAGCAAGAATGCCAAGAGTAGATGCTCTAGGTGAGCCCAAAAACAATTTGAACGATTCGTCTGCGACGATTCGCTGAGGGTGAGGCGAAATCCAGTAAGAAATGTGTAGAAAGAGATTTTGCTTCACCCTGTACAGGCTGGGTGGAAAGTCACGGGTATCCAAGTACAGATTACAGTCAATGTCTGGTTGTGCTCAGTCCAACTTGCTGTAGATGGTCCGAAGTGAAGGAGAATATTGGAAAGTTCCGTTGGGAACTATCAAGTGCCGAAACTGTTTGGAACAGATGAAAGGAGAGAACTTTCCAGCATTCTCTCTCAGAGGTGAAAAGGCCAGAGCACAAAACTGTCCCAGTCAGTCAGATCCTTTTGAACTCACCATGTACGTATGTGCAGATCTCACACAGGTACTTTGGTCTCACACACAGGTGTCACACCGAGCGCTACTGCAGCAGGGAGTGCCAAGTGAGGCACTGGTCCAAGCACAAGGCCAAGTGTCAGCAGCTCAGCCAAGAGCCCAAGATTCAAGAGATCTTAGACTCGTAAGCTCAACCACGACAGGAAGTGGATTCATTACTGGTACTGACGCAGTATTAATAGAACATTTTCGCCGCACTCACCGCTCCCGCTCAGTCTGAACCGAATTTTGAGGAATTTTGCACTTCTTTCCCCCAATTTTTGGCTTGGTTGCAGCTACTGACGATGACGATGATGATGATGCGCTCACTGAGCCTTCTTTTGTCGTTCCGCTCGTTGCCCATCACCCTAATGCCGCGGAGAACCTCTTGTCCGAGAGCGCGCGCGAGGGAGACAACGTGCAGGCGCGCGCGCTTGTGTCAAAAAAATATCCGTGAAAATGCATGCGTGGTTTTACGCTTCATTTTGTTGCATGCAGGAGAAAAATTTTTCGATTTTGTCCGCAGCAACAAATTTTCATCTGCTGCGTGGTCGCGGCCAATCGATAAAAGAACCGTTGACAGGAGAGGAAAAATCAGAACAAGAAGAAAGATGTGTGAGAAGAAAACACCTCAGTCATGCAATGTTTGTACCACAGGGTGGGAGAGAGAGAGGATGTACTATGCGAGAGCCCCGGACGGCTGTGCCGCGGACGGTTGCGCCCCGGACGGTTGCGCCCCGGACGGTTGCGCCCCGGACGGTTGCGCCCCCGGACGGTTGCGCCCCGGACAGTGGAGCCCATGCAAGACAGCCTTCTGACGCCACCAGTACAACTGGTACTAGATTTTGCTTCAACTTGCTGCGGACCACATTAATAGGGTCAAGTTGTTATGCACGCCAGACACCACACTGATACTGCTGAGAAAACAGCATGTACAAAGTGCTCAAGTCCATGTTTGCATAAGTGCTAGAGTCCCTACAGGGATGGCTGACAATTTCGATTGTGCGGGGCTCCATCATACTGGGCACCATTGTAGCTGAGACTCCATTGTATTAAGCCAAGGCTGCATCACCAAATGCGATCCGCACAAGCACGGCGAAGGTGGAAACTGGCATTGTGTTGAATTGCGTCACTTAGCGATGGGTCGAATGCCTGACTTTGAGGATTCGTGAGTCAGGAACCATTTGAGCCAAAGAAAGGAGATTCATGAGTCCTCAAATGAATCATCTCTGTCCAAAATAGAACTTGCCATGAATCATTCGAGGAAATGAAACATTGATATGAGCTTTATGTAATGGAAGAGCAAATTGTTGCATAAACTCAAACTTGCTCTATTGTTCGAGACAAAAAAGCCTGGCAAGCAACACATCAACAGTTATAACGATCAAGTTTGTGGCAGAACTGCTCTCCTCTCACTGACCCCATGCGTTGCCACAGTAAGGATGTCAGCCCAGCCGGTCTCAGGGCTCAGGATTTGGACGGTTTTCAAAAGGTTGAACAGAAGGATTCGGTGACTGATGAATCATGATTCGAATGCTCTTCCGAGCACCCAATTTTTTTCCAATTTTTTGTACTTCCCAGATTGATGAATCATGATGCGACCTTTACGTCGTACAACAACCAAAATGAGCACCTGAGCTTGAGTTCAATGAGTGCTAATCTCGCTCCCTTTTACTGCCGAGGAAATTATTGTCCACCCTCCTCTTCCTCGTTCAGTTACAGTTATACTTGCGAGCTGTTGATGCGCCATTTGGCGGGCAGGAATTTTCTCCACGGCGCAGATACAGAGGGCGCCAATTGCGCCAGGAAGCCCTTCACAGTGGCTGCGTTAAAGCTCGTCCGCTGTCTTACAAGAAGCGCTCAGGTGGAAATCAATAAAGCTCTGGCACTACTAAGAAAATAGCCCAAGCAAACAGCCTAAGCAACGTCTAAGAGGAAAAAGAAGAAACTTAAACGTTGCTTCCAGTCGAGTTCTCTTGCATGCTGAGCATGTGCAACTGTGAATGTCTGAACTTGCAGGTATCCGCACCTACGATCATAACGGTATTGCAATAGTAAGCACTGACGTCGCGCAACCTCCCGTTGTTCGACACCAACTATTGCATGACGCCATGAAGAAGAGGAAAGAAAGCCTGGGACAGCTGAGAAAGTTGTTTTTGACAGATTGATCAAGCTTGCACAATGTCCAAAGTCGGCTGCGTCGCGACCTCGACTGTCGGTTCTCCAGCTCATTCCAGAGTCCGAGGTCGCCGACTACATGAGTGGAGAAGCCGCCTCTGCTGCTGTTGCTGCGTGTCACCAACTGCACGACGCGGAGCAGCCGACATGGTCAAGCTAAAAGGTCAGTCGCGTTGGGATCGTCTGGGCCCAGCAAGGCCCGAACCTGGGGTCCGTTTCTCTCATCCCTCCGCCTGCAGGCACCAAGAGGAGGATCCCGTAGCATTTGAAACTCTCTGTGACTTCTTCAGACCGACACGTGTCAGCCATACAGCCAAAGGCAGTGAGATACTCTTCGTTATTGCTCCTGTTGTCATGAGAAGAGTCTCACAGGTGGACACCTCTTTTTCTCTCCTCAATTGCCTCCCGTGCATGGACCAACCATAGCTGCTCGGTCCAAAGAGGCAGACCTAAAACGTCGTCGTCTCTTCTGCTGCATTCCACAACAACAACCCCAGCAGCATCAGCAGCAACAGCAGTAGCATCAGCAGCAGTCAGCTCAGCCAGCAGGAACTTTTCTTCTTCTTGTGTCTCACGAGCTTCATGAAGTAGTTTTCCTTTTGCTCGGTCCATGTCGTTTTAGGCCAGCCCTGCTGCTGTTGTTGTTGTTGTTGCTGTTGTGGCTGCTGCTGCTGCTGCTGCTGCTGCCTGTGCAAAAAAGAAGAAAAAGTTATCTAATGCATGATAGCTTTTTTGTGGCATCGAGGTTTTGCAATGTGAGTCTGTTCTGCAGTCGGCACCTTTGCCCCTTTTTTGCTGTGCACAGGATACCTCGAGGCAGCTTCTCAGCAGCAAAGCCAAATACGTGGGCCGAAGTAGAGGTTCAGGTGTACTTCGTTCTCCCTCTCACCTTGCCTCTGCCTGGCTTTGCTCTGCTGCTGTGCCTTATTTATGCCTTTTTTGGCAAATATTCACGGCAGCTACGAGGTGATGTGAGCAAAATCACCTGTGTGTCAGGCAAGACCCAATCAGGGCTAAGGTCAAAGCACTCAAAAGGCCGAGTAGGCACAAAGGCCACACCCCAGAGAAAAAGGAGCTGGTTCCAACCTGAGAAGCATTGGAGTTCCACACCAACAATGACTCAGTTCAATCCCAACAGTGGTGACTTGGGTAAGACGTGACATTTGTTGACCAGCTTTTGGGCACCATGGACAAGGCTTTTCTCCTCAGATGAGGAAAGGGTGACGTTGATCGTCAGGCCTTTGTGCACGGCATCCACGGGTAATGCTCAGCTCTGTTTGTGAACTTTGGCTTAACTTTATCTTAATGTATGCATGGTTTAAAACATCCATTGTTTTTTCAAGTGCACAAGCCAACCTGTGTCGTAGGAATGCTCCCGTTGCAGTGCCGGGGAACATCTTTGTGACTCACACGGTTGTCGACTTCGAGTGGTGTTTACCTGAGTACGAGTAGTTCAGATTAACTACTTACTATGAGGTTGTGGCGGTAAATTTAGATAACATGCGAGAAAAGCTGTTTGTCGCTTCTATAGCAAAATGTGACTCATGAAGCTGTGTCAAGTTTCTTAACAAACACGTGTGTGTGTGTGTGTGTGTGTGCGCGCGTGTGCGTGTTACAGAGGCCAAGTTCTGCATGGTCTTGCAGAACTCGTCGGTGGACTTCATGAGGATGACGCACAGGGGGTGGGTGGGTGGGGCAGCAGGTGCCACCACCACCAATAGCTCACGTCTTTGCGGAGTACAACCACAGGTACTTCCCCCTGACCCCGAGCACTCGAATGTCCCGGGCTCCACCGCGTACGAAGTCGATGCGTAGCGCAATAAAAAAGAAGGGAAACGAAGGCCGCGCTGATAACTTTTGCAGGTTATCACATTTGCGATAACCTCATTGCACGCTGAATGAAGGAGACTTGAGTGTAGGAGGAGCGAATCCAATGAGACGTTCATAAGTTCATCCTCATCCGAAACAAAGTCATGAGTGACAGAGACCGGGCTAACAGGAGCAGAGAAAGCTCCAATCCTAAGAAGGGCACTATCAATAGTAGGCCCAGGGGGTGGAAGGCCTATGTGGACGGTACAAGGGCAACTGGTGGCATGGGCTTTGCTCATCTGTGGTTCACTTCCTCTTTCTCTCTCTGGATTAGATGTGCTGGCGCGCGCCACCTCCATCAAGGATGAGCTGGATCGTCTGCGCCACGGCACCTTCCTGTACAAGGTCCGCGAGAAAAACATGCGCGGCGTCAAGGTCTACCGGAGGAAGTACAGGCTCGACATGGCCGACCTCCGGATCACTTACCATCCAAACAAGACCGGGGCGGGCAACGCGTGCGCCGGAAGAAGAGGTGAACACAGCTTTTAAGGTAGTCAGGGCAAGATTTTTCTTCATTTCTGGTTCAGACTCTCCCTTCATCGACCTGGGCGACATTTGCGAAGTCCGCGCCGGTCACGGCACCGATACCTTCAACTTGGTGGTCAAGGACGTCAAGGTGGACTCCACGCCCACCATAGACAGCGTGCAGATGCCTAAGGAATGTTGCTTCTCGATCATTTTCAAGGCAAGTGTCTGTTCGTTCTAACGATATTTTATTCACAGTCTCATTTTTTTCAAGGAGGGCAACCCCTTGGACCTGGTGGCCGAGAGCAGGAGCGTGCGCGACAACTGGGTCGACGTCCTTAACCACCTCGTGGTGACCATCAGGAGTCTGGGACAGCAGCAGGAGTACGAGCTGTAAGTTGCATCGTCACGCGCCAGATTGAATGAAGATGTCTTAGTTGGTAGTAAAATGTCGAAGGCTTTGAAACAGTGCTATAGGATCCATTGAAATTCTCATCCTTTCATCGCCATGCAGGTTCCTTAAGAAGCAGTTTCAGAACGCCGACAAGAACAGCAACGGGAGCTTGACTTTTGACGAGGTCCGAGTCCTGGTCGAGCAGCTCAACGTCAAGATGGCCAAGGACGACCTCAAGGCCCTGTTCAATGTCAGTAGCATCAAAATTAGCGTGGCTGACACTTGTGCCAAACATTCATGCAAATTCATATAGGCCGCCAACAAGGAGAGCTCCGGTGGCAAGGAGAAGCACGAAGCTCTCAACGAGGACGAGTTCGTCGCCTTCTACTACAGCCTGCTCAAGAGGCCGGAGCTCGAGGAAGTTTTTCAGAGGCGAGGAAAATATGTCTCCGACATTGAGATACTTGCAGAAATGTGCAACTTTGTGACCCGTTTAACTTGTGCAGGTACTCTGACAGCGGCCGCATGAGCGCCGAACACCTGAGGCGCTTCCAGCAAGAGTGCCAAAAAGAGGAGCTTCTGGACGAAGAATGCCAACAACTCATCAAGGCCTTTGAGCCCAGACAAGGCCAAAAAACTTTGTCCCTGGAGGGTGAGAGGACAAAGCAAAGAACCTTTGCCGTGCTCATTTCATCTTGAGGATTCCTCCCCCATAGGTTTCACCCACTTCATGATGTTCTCTGACCTGCAGGAGATCAGCAACGACGAGCAGAAGAACCTGGTGTACCAGGATATGTCCAAGCCGCTCTCCCACTACTACATGGCGTCATCGCACAACACGTAATGTCGAGACGACGACGACATTGGGAGGCCTTTGGGTCATTTCAGCTTTTTGTTCGTTCACCAGGTACTTGTTGGGCAACCAGGTGACTGGTGAAAGTAGCGTGGACGCATACATCAACGCTCTCAAACGGGGCTGCCGATGCGTGGAACGTGAGTCTGATCACTTGTTACGTTTGATATGAGCAAGATCGAGAAAAGCCTTTCTTGTCCGTCAGTGGATTGCCATGATGGGGACGACGGCGAGCCCATCATCTACCACGGCTGGACCCTCACCACGAAGCTGCTCTTCAGAGAGGTCATCTCGGACGCCATTAGGTGAGGTCGTCGTCACGCATTCACCTGCAAATCTCCATTGTGAATTCCCCAATAGGCCGTACGCGTTCTACGCGTCTCCGTACCCTCTGGTATTGTCGATTGAAAATCACTGCTCGCTTGAGCAGCAGGATCGGATGGCGGATTACCTGAAGTCCATCCTGGGCGAGATGCTCTTCTCGGACCCCGTGGACGAGACTGCGTCGGCGCTGCCTTCGCCGGAGTCACTCAGGGGCAAGGTGTTGGTCAAAGCCAAGCGGATCCCCCCGGGAAAGACGCAGGACGAAGAGATCGAGGAAGAAGACGAGGATGACGAGAGGGACGAGAAAAGGAAGAAGACGGCCAAGGTGAGGTCCCATTCAGACACTGGCGGAGATGTCCCACCTCTTTGTAGGTAGGTCCAACTCCGCCAGTGTAAACGCACCCTCATTCTCAATGTTCAACATCATGGTAACAGTTGTTGTGTCATGCACAGAGCCTTCCATTTTACCTGAGCAATGAACAGGTAGGTATGAACTTTCGAGTCCTTCACGAGCACAGAAAATGACCCATTCACAGATGTCATCCACAGCGCAGAAACGACCACAGCACCTCAAACTCACCAAGTCGCACTCAAAGCTAAATCTAGAAATGTTCAATGTGCTTTCACGGAAAATGCAGCACCTTCCTTTGAATTTATTTTTATTTACTTCGCAGTGGCAAAGTCTGTCAAGGCGCAGATTTAGAGATTTCTTATTGCAGAAAATCAGTCAAAAGCTGTCCGACCTCGTGAACTACGTGCACGCGGTCCACTTCCATGACTTCGCTCACTCCTCCGCACACGCGCGCTACTATCACATGTCCTCGTTCGGCGAGAGCAAGGCGACCAAGATAGTGGAGGAGAACCCCAAGTTGGCCAGGCAGTTCGTAGAGTACAACGCGAGGCAGCTGTCAAGGATCTACCCTGGAGCCAAGAGGCAGGACTCATCCAACTTGAAGCCAGTCAAATTTTGGAATGCGGGATGCCAAATCGGTGAGACACATTGAACTTCACAATTCCTAAGGGCTTGAGGGGAGTTTTTTTATTTTATGAACTGCCGGGACTTTGATGAAACTATCTTTGTACAATGTATCATAGGTGTATCATGTGTTTCCTGTCCGAGTAGCTTCACGTGTATATGCAGAAAGCACGTACAGTACTACAATTCTACCACGTTTCTGTCCCGGCTTAGTTGCATTGAACTACCAGACCGAAGACAAGGCGAACCTGTTCAATCGCGCGCGCTTCCTCGACAACGGCGGCTGTGGGTTTGTCCTCAAGCCCAATTTCCTGAGAAACGTGGAAGACTTCGAGTACTCGCCGCTGTCGCCGGCGGGACTGCTGACGCCCAAGTGGACGGTGAAGATTCAGGTCGTGAGCGGTCAACATATCCCGAAACCGTCGTTGAGCGGCGAAGTGATCGACCCATACGTGAAGGTGCGGATTCGAGGACACCCAGATGACGCCGGAAACAAGGCCAAGACCGAACATGTTCAGAACAACGGCTTTAACCCGGTCTGGGCCGAGAACTTCGTGTTCAACGTCTACGTGCCCCAACTCGCGTTCCTCGAGTTCAAGGTTAAGGACCACAGCAGCACCGGCTCCGACAAAGACATCGGGTCGTTCTGCGCCCCTCTCACCATGCTCAGAGAAGGTAAGAAAGGACGAGCCACTTTTGACTCACCCCGTAACACGCTCAATTGTCATTCCAGGCTATCGCCGAGTCCACCTTGAGGATTACTCAGGCAAGAAACTCTCCCCGGCTTCTCTATTGGTGCTAATCAACATGGACAAGGGAGACAAGAGCCAAAAGGAATAAAAGGAATCATGATAATTAAGCTTTATTAATGCGATTAACCGTGATTTTCGCAACCAACGCCTAATAATCTCAATCATGTATAATCTGGCCTCTCGTCATTTGTATTATATATTATTCAATTCATCACTAGTCAGAAGGCCACCTCTTTTCCTGCGAGCTCTCGCATCCTCTTGGTGAAATTGGCTAAGACTCACTTAAGGTTGGTTCCTTTTTATCTCCAATCAGGACCGACCGAGGCTGAAAGAGTTTGCCACAAAGTGTGCAAACCGTGGCTGGACACCGAACGTGGCAAGATCGGTGCTCATTGTGTCATACAATAATACCGTTTAGTCACTATTATAAGCTACCCTCAGACCCAGGTGGCCGCCCTTGACGAAACCCACACTTTGGCTTTGCGCATCCTGCGCTCGGCCACACACACACACGCGCGCGCGCGCACATTATTATATATATGAGGTATGAAGCGCGAGGTCCAGGTGTTCGCCAGTCTGTACGTCTGCAGCTGTCATGAGGTTGGCGCTGCTTTTCACTCGCCGTCCAAGAGGGAGTGAGGATGCTTCGAGGCCGAAATCGAGGTCCAAAAGTATCTGCTGCATGTCATAGGGGTCCAATGTTGCATTTCCTACATCTGGTATATACGTGAATGAAAAGTTGGCTCTCTGTCCTCGCATCACTTGGCAACAATGACACATGGACCTGAATCAGCATGACGAGGAGAGGTGTCTTTGGCACCCTTTGTTCAGGTTCAGGTTTGCCAACTCCTGGGTTCAGGAAGTCCTGATTACCATGAGCAGGCACAACCAACTGTTTCTGAGCACATCTCAAATGCAAAACATCTTTGGCTGTTATAAGCATTAGCCACTGTACCGACTTTTTTCAGCACTGAAGTGAAATGAACCATTTTGTAAGCAACCTTCTATTTTCGAACAATCCCAACTTTAACACAACTGGAATGCTGAGCAGACAAGTGCAAAAAGTGAACCTAAGGACCCTATTTTGCATGGCATCTATTACTGGGTTTAATAAATTCTTTGTTGTTTCATGGCTGAAGAGTTATGAATAGTTCCTGAAGTAAATTTTGGAAGTCTCATCAATATCATAGTCATCCAAATTTCTGAAAATGGTTCGTAGACATCGATTTTTCATGCTCTGCCATGTTCTTCCTTCACATACTCCTCTCTCCTCCATAAGCTTCCACAAAGCGTTCCCTTTGACGCTGTCGAACCTCCTGTTGGCCACGATGTAGTTTAACATACTGACATCTTCTTCTCTGGTATATGCGCCAGGGATGAAACGACTCGTCCTGTCATGGTCGTTGTCCTCGCTCTTGAAATGATCAACGCCCGACTTTGGCAGGATGTATCTAATGAATCTGTTCTTCATGGACTGCCAGGTGCGATTCCGAACGACCATCTTGTTTTCCATCGCCACCCAAAGACCTCTTCCTTTGCACTCATTGAAGTATCCGTTCTCCACGATGTAATTGACGATGGCTTCATCTTCTTCACGGGTATATGGAATATTACTTGTGGACATCGTCGATAAGTTGTCTGAGTCTGACGGAGATTGGGCGTCCTCAGGACGCTGGTGTGGAATCCCTCGGGAAGTCGAAGGCTGGGGAGACCGTTCCACACCAGCTGCTCCTCTTCTCCTATGGTGTGGATCAGAGACCTTCTGAGGCGTCCCTTTCTGAGGCGTGCAGATCAGTGGGTCCTTCTGGGCGCTGGTGAAGAGCCTGTGCTTTGCACTCTTCTTGGCACCTGGACCAGCGGGGAGAGGGGGAGAAGGCGGAGGAAGAGAAGGCGGAGGAAGTGACGGCGTCGGCGGCCCTTCGGAGGACGAGGACGAAGGAGCAAGGAAGCTTTTCTGGCGTCTTGGCTGGATGGAGGACAACGGCAGCGAGTCATGATCAGAGAGGGCGGAGGAATCGCTCTCTGCAGTGTTCTGCTTGGTCGTCTTGTCCTCCTGGGTGCCTCGACGTCGGCTGTTCTGCCTCGTCATCGCTGGTTCCTCGCTGTCGGAGTCCTCTGAGACGTTCTCCCCCGCCCAAGCCCGTTTGAGACGAGAGACTTGCCTCTGCGTCAAGTCGAAGGTGCTTATCTGGGGCAGGATCTGTTTTCTGAAGTGTTCCTTCATGCTCTGCCAAGTTCGGCCTCTGCACACTTTGTGTACCTCCATGTTTTTCCAACAGTTTTTGCCCTTGAGCAAGTTGTACAGCTTTTTTCGCACAATGAACTCCAGAATGGCCCGTCGATCTCGGCGCGTGTAGGGCATGCGGCCCTGCTTTAGGAACGGTCTTCGTCGGACGGGTTCCTCCGCTTCTTCGACATCTGAGAAGTCGGAGCAGGCCACGCCAGTTTGATCTCCAACCCTCGAAAGTTCGCCCCACTTGACGTAGCCGAGCAAGATGTCGCACGGGTTGTATTCCTCAAACCTGGACTGCTCGTTGAGGCGATACTCGGACAGATTGGGCAAGAGGTCGTTGGCCTCCACACAGTCAAAGATGTAATTCACGTCATAAATATCCTCACGTCCTGAAAGGCCAAGCAAGTCGTCATTGACGGTAGTCACTCCATTGCCCTTGCGTACGACTATGAGAGTGTGGAATGGAGTTGGCTTCACGCCACAAAGCTCTTTTTGATCAACAACCTTGCAAATTCTCTCCCAACCAGTTGTATTAGAGTCCAAAAATGCTCACCTCTTGTACCGGGGACGAATGTCCGGTTCTGCAGAAGGTCCTTGTCCGCAAGGAGGATCCTGTCATCGTCGGAATCTCTCTCCCTGGGGTCGACGAGGACCCCACCGCCTTGTTCCACCAATTCTCTGACCCGGGATCTCAGTGGCCCCGGCGACAGCGCAAAGGTCATAGGGTAGCGGTCGCCAGACCGGGCGAAAAGCCCGAAGAGGTACGGGTGCGGCCTCATTCTTAAATTTTAGATCCTGTATCTTGTCTATACTTGCAAACGTATTTAAATCCGGTCGTTGTTGCATGAGCTGAGGGCAAAGGAGGGAATGAATTTAAGGATGTAGCAAGCCAGTCCACGGCCGTCGAGCCGGTCCTCATTTTTAAAAATTCCGGAGCCGCCCTGATTCGGGCCCGAAAGCTGAGGGACTACTGGACATCCTGGAGATCCCCTTAGTCCGTGAAGGCTAGGGTGACGATGCGGAGCAACACAACAGTTACAGGCGCATGTCAAACGTCGGCTCCAGTCGTGAACCCTTCAGGATCGAGGCTGTTGGATGTATCTCTAGCACTCAGTTATAAGTGGCGCCAGCTGTTGCCAACTTGTGACCAGACTTGGGTGAAACTTCAGACGAAAACAAGGACTGTGGTGACATCTGATGTTTTGTTTCAACCTAGTTGATTGGAGCAGTGATGCATGCGACATCTGAGCTGAGTGTGTCCGAGCAAAATCCATCTCACTGGTGAAGATGCTTATGACGGAGTCGTCTGGAGCCCATTCAGTAACTTAGTTCTCACTTATGATGCATTCAATCTCACAACGGACACCACTTCTGACACGCACCAGATTTGAACATGAAGTTTAACGATTGGGCATGTTATGCAAAAGTTTGTTGTTAGGTACAGGCGTATAAATATCTCCCACTTGACATGCCCACTCTTCATATTTCTCCTGTTTTCATTGCATCCACATAATTGGTGGCCTTTCTACTCGCCGCAACTGGTCACAACTGCTTCCGCGCCCGCCTCTTGGAAGTAGTGTTGCCAGAAGTGGCCCTTTTCTGCCAAAAGACTTATAGTGCGGTGGCGCTATTTGGAACTTTTTCTATTTTGCGCTGGCGTTTTTTACCTAATATCACCTGCAACAATGCTCGCAACAATAAGAGCACAGAGCAGAAAGGGGTAGAGGCCTCCTCTGGCCTATTCTTGGTGTCAGCGGCGTCTGGCCACTGGAGTCCTAATGCTGCTCCTGCTCCTACTGCAACTTCTGTAGTCCCTAACCTAACCTTTTCTCCTATTTCCCAGCTGTACGGTAGTCCTAGCACAGGTGTAGCTGCTGCCAATGGGGAAAAAGTGTTAGCACCTTTTAAAGCAGAATTTTTGAACTTATGATTGACAACGCATCAAAAAGATGGATTTCATGTGAAAGTAGAAGGTCTAAATATCCACATCACTGTGAAATATCCGACATTTATACATTCAGCTCATAACAACAGGACGCATAACTTTGCTAATTTTAGCCCTGTCTTGCCAGAGGTGGTGACTCTTATGTCTTCAGTGGGCCGAAATGGCAGCTTTTGTGGCAGCGCCTGCCTCTGCTTGGATCGAGCCCGCTTCCCTTTTCAAAAATCACAGCTGAGCAAGATGTAACAACGAGAGTGTTTCAGAAAAACAGCTGATTCGTTCTTGCGAGCCCAAAACTTTGAGTCGGAGTTTGAAGGCAACCGCGAAAAGGAACCTCGATTCCGTTAGCCCGATGGCGTCACAAGGCCATATTCGTCTGCCACGCGGTGTTTTTTCAAGCAAGCGAGGCCGTCCTCGACCTGGTCCGCATCGATGACCTCACCAGCCTGATGGCAGCGTTAGCAGAGACCCTCGGGAAGGAGTACCTGGAAAAGACTTCGAGGTCCAAGTAGCGCTCTAGCGACTGCGACGCCTCGGAGTCGTTGGGATCGTCATGGATGAGTTCGGGTCGAGGATTGGACACACTTGGGACAAATGAAACTCAAACGTCCGGGTCGAGGCGTTCGTCTTCACCATGCAGGAGGGTGCGCCTATAGCCTACTTTCTTCTGCTTCCCCTCGAGTGATAAAGAGCCCAACAACAACTGCACCTTAACACAATCCACCATTCTTAAACGTCCCATGGTGAGTGAGGTAACACGACGTCCCCCTCGAAGTATCCTTGAAGGAACCTCTAGTGCTTGTCAGGGACGTCGCCGAAGATCTGTCCTGACTTCATTTAGGGTCACGACTTCTTTGCATTGCTGAACGTCTGGAGGTGCAGCGCCATGGCGAATCATGACTGGAGGCAGGTGGAGCCGCCCATCGACTACTTCCAGATTGATTTTGGAGGCCTTTTTTCACATGCAAGGACTTTCTGATTACAGTAACCTGCCGTTCAGGATGAGATGTTGCCAGCAGGCAGAAGACTTCAAAGCCCGACCTCTTCCAACCGATCGTGTCATCACGGCCTTCGCCGAGTATGAGAAGTCAGAAGCAACCAAGAACACATCCGCCCTCATAAGCAATATTTATTGTAACTGTATCAATGCTGTTCCACCCGGTACGACATTACAGGTGACTGCAGGGACTTCTGACTCGCCCTGTACAACTCTAAGAGACCAAGCCTTGTACAGACTTTCATTACCTCATGCGAACGTTCATACGATATAAGCAGAGAAAAAGATAAAACGGAAGCAGTCATTGGAAATACTTCCCAGCTTGATGGGTACCTACGTCGCTGGGTAGGAAGAATGGCAAAAACATAAAGCGCTGTGTGTCTGTATGTCTGTCCGTCTGTCTGTGCCTCTCACCACGCACTCTTCGCACTCTCCGACCTCGCAAAAGCTGAACAGACACACGTAAATACCGTCCTCGCACTGCTTATGATAGATGTTCTCTGTACGAACTAATAAAACAACCTTTTGGGGATGGCGTTTTGTTATGGCTCAAAATATTGGGAGTCAACGGTCGTACAAAACCAAGCCTACGGTAACTGCGGCTTTCCGGAGGTATCTCTCTCACGCACACGCATGCACGCGCGCAAGAATTCCAACCTGTACAGAGTGAGCGAAAAGTTCAGTGAATACCAAAGTCGAGGCTGCAGCCTCGAGAGCACAGATGCTCGAGTGTGGCCTCAATGAATTTCAAACATTCTGAATGAGACACCAAGCCCGGCACGAATCAAGCTATTTGGGATGCTACGAACGTACAGGGACGTCTCGCCTGCACCTTGCCAACAAGTTTGTCTCCTCCCAGGTGTTCACGCACTTCGTGGTCGGTCCCCAACCGAAGGTCATGAAGTGCCTCCACTTTTGTGACTTTCCACTCACCCAGTAGATTTGACTTTCCTCTCCCTTCCCATGTGGGAAGTAAAGCAGTCGTCCTCCAGTGGTCGAGGCGTCACACCCAGAAAGTGCTCAGAATGAAGAAGGACGCCGAGGACCAGCAGGAGGAGCACAGCGGCGGGTTCGGCCGACTCAGCCAGGGGTCCAAGGACGACCTGGGTGTGTGCATTGTCATCGTCATCATCGTCATCATCGCAGTCGTCGTCACCGTCGCCAAGGCCGTCGTCCTGGACCTGCGCAAGTACCCAGAACTCTTCGGAGAGCTCAACCAGACAAAAACGCCCTCAGATGATTAAAGCAAGCTTTCATTTGGCTAATTGAGGGCAGAGCAAAGGCAGTGACGCAAATGTGGAATGTTTTCGCACCGAATATGCTAAGGACGAAAGAAAAGTCTACTTTGACGCGTGTGTTCTAACGTGAGGAGCATGAGCAAGAACCTGAAGAGAGAGAAGAGGTCGATGCGAGCCAAGACATTGGTGTTTCTCCCCAAGCCAAGGAGGAAGTGAACAGAATGTCTAAAATGGATGCTTTCCTTGTCCTAAGTGGCGTCCTCGTACGCATGTGTACAGTTAATATATAAACCATGAAAAGCTTGTATGCATAGTTTTAAGACAGACACCTACTACACAATAGGGATTTCCATCCTGTCCTGCCTGAAGTGGACGCAGTTCAGGGCCTGCCAGCAGCAGCCCTCTTGTCAGCAACATTTGTTCACGTCCATTCTGTTGTTGGTCCAAACTGTGAAGTCCTTTGGCTGCATCCCCAGCACTTGCGTGACCGCAGCCTGACCAACATCTTTACCCTCGCCTTGAGGTCCACCCTCTCTTGTCGGGGCTCATAGGATCGACAGGGATAAAACACCCAATGATGGTGGGATAGCCCATCTTTTCCGTATCACACTGTAGTTAGTCATGACTCATGACATGAGTACGGACTAAGTTTTGACCATATATTTCTGGACTTGTCGTCACGGGTAATAATGCCCATCAGCGCATCGGGGGCACACGTTCAGTGTACCCCACCAAGATCTGCTTAGTTATATTATACATTCTGGCAAATATTATTAAGGAAAGAGTTATAAATTACTGTGCTCTTCTTCTTCTTCTTCTTCACCTCCTGCCAAAGTTGAAGCCTCTTCCTCCATTAAGGCTGCCGAGATTGAAATTGCCCACGGCTGCGTTGGCACCGAAGGTGGGATTGGCACCGTTTGGCCCCCTTCCATCAAAGACGACCCCCGTGTTGACGTTTCCGCCCAGTCCGCCGGCTCCACCCTGACCGTCGATGGAAGCTCCGGCGCCCACGAACGGGTTGATGTTCTGACCGTCGAACTGGCCGCCTACATTGAAGGTGGGGGCCAAGTCACCCTCGCCAACCTGCAATAGAGGGAGTTCAGTGCCCTGTTGAACTTGTACCTCTTCACCTGGTGTTAAAGTACAGGGTGATCTCTCAGTAGGGAACACTTGAGACAAGGCAGGATGTGTCTTTGAGCAAAACATTCAACAAGCACCGTGATGTTCACTCTGTGCAGAGTTTTTCCTCTCATTGGCCTTGCTTTGCCACGGTTTCGCAAGTGAAAGCACGCACCTGCACAGCGGCTCCGACTTGGGGCACGACCTGATTGGTGTGCGGGTTGAACGCAAGTCCAAAGGTGGGTCTGGCACGGATGTTGTCGTTGCCCTCGGCGATGTTCTTGAAGGCGAAGGCCCCGGCGGCCAGCCCACCGGCGCCCGCGATCAGGTGGGAAGGGTCGTTCAAGTTAAAACCGCCGAATTCTGCAAGGACAACGCGAGGACAACGACTTTGAGCATTGATTGATCTTGAAGAGCTTTGTTCTGACGACCCACTGTGATAACCTGAGTGATGACAACTCGGACCGACAGGGCGTCCAACAGGAGCGAGAGCAACAAGAACAATATGGAGAACAAGTCCGACTTTGCCGTGCACCCCCTCATCGAGGCACTACAGTATGTGCGGAAAGACATTGATCTGTACAAGGCAAAGTTCTCAAGTTGCAAGCTCCAGGTTCTCCTCGGTGCAGTCAAACACCAGTTCGTGCTACCTCACAGAGGGAACGACGCTCCTGTACCTGGTTCCCTCCTGACCTAACCTCCCCCTTGTCACATGACCAATTCCTTGTCCTTGTCATGCTCCAGCCAAGAAAGATGAGATTCTTACAGGTGAGCAAGGATCTCTGTGGGGTCTGGAGCAAAAGTACCAGACCGAGATGCTTGATTTTGACTGTGCAACTGATGTCTGAACTCACGGGGCCTGGCAGAAGCTGGGATGGCGAGAGCTGCTACAGCAACAAACAATGCAACAGTGTTCATGTTTCCAAGTTGTTCCTGGGTCACTAAGTCGAAAAATGCCTCTTTTTTGCCTCTTTGTCTTTCCTCGCGCTTCGTGCTTTGTCTTCAGGGCACAAAGCCGAACTTGCGATTGGAATGGTGGCTCTGGACGGCGCGACCAGTGAACGAAAACTGTTTCCGCGTGCCCACGGACATGCCTGATATTTATACGGTCGCCCCGAGGACCACATGCGTGGCGTGCGTGTGGGGACTCCCGACAGAACCTGAATCGATGGAGATTAAGGATAGCTGTGAACTGTGGAACCACGACGACAACGTCGAGGCAGCTCTTGATATTAAAGCCTCAAACATTGGTCCGGGAGGAAGCGTTGCGAAAAATTCTGCAAGGGAGCTTTGGCTCCATTGGACGAAGACCAACTCATTGCAGGGCTTGCGAAAAAGAAGAAAAAAAACCACGCCAACCACCCTGTATCTCATCTCGGTGCAACAGTTTTGTTGCTCCTCCACCGCCAGCGCAGGCGCGTCAAGGACGACACAAGCGAGTTTTGTGGGTTACGCATCACGCAGGGCGCGCTTACACTGACACAGTTTCGTCCTTGTCCTCCTGCGTCAACGCATCCTCATTGCTGTGGAGTGAGCAGCAGAACCAAAGACGCGGGTGAAGCCTGAGGTCGGCCAGAGTAACCTGGCCCTTATGCGTCAGCACGTCTTCACATAGATGCGTCATAAACACCGTAGGTGTCTGCGCGTACTATGCTGAGCTGCTGGCCAGTGTCAGCATGCCCTTATCCATCATCTTTTGTTTAGGTGCAGCAGAACATCGACTTCCTGGTGGGAGTGGCGCTGCGGCAGGGGGCGCACCCGGACGACCGGGACACCCTGACGGACATGACCCTACTCCAGGCGGGTGCCAACATGGAGAAGGCTGCCGAGGCAAGACAACGTGCACCACTGGATGAGTGATGCCTCCAAAAGATAGGTTTCTGATGCTCTTTTTTTCTTCAACATCCATTGCTCATCCACTTTTGGGGCGGGCCTCTCAGCAGCTTAAATCAGTGATGTCACTCTCCAGGAGCTTCACAGCCTCGCACGACTTTGCCTCCATTGCTATCAGCAGCTGTCACCTATAAATCTACTCGCGAGGACGAGACTTTCCGCGAATAAAATATGTCCCCATCATGAAAGTCACATCCCAAATGTATTGCATAGTTCTACGTAGGGTTGAACAATCTTATGTGCATGTAAAAATCTCCATCACTTCAACAGATTCCTTTTCATCGTGATTATTTCTCCGCTCCTTCTCTCTTGACTTTTTCTCGGTTTTTCCGTCTGGAGTGCCAAACTTTCAGCGTGCCATCATCGGAGGCGGAAACACATCTTTCCTGAGGATTAGAGTTTGCAAGGAATATTAGCAAATTGATGCAAGTCGCTGCCTCGACACCGTACTGTATATACATTTATACATTGCTGATACACACTGTACATCAGGCTAGACCAATTTTTTGATCGCTTTCTTTGTTGCCAGATTCCACTGGAGTCTATTGCAGTCAAATGGAATGGAAAAACTAATCTGTTGCTCCTCTCCGCCTTTAAAGTTTTATCGACTCTGTGCATAAGGATGTTAGGTCAACATTTTAAATTAGACCTGCTTAGTTACGCTACAAATGCTACAATATAGCAATCAGACATGAGCTCCACCCACACACACAGGGGGTACAGCCTTCACTGTCCACTGCACAGAGATGTGTATTACACGAAAGTGTGATATTTTTTAAAATGCGGAAGCTCTCTGGGGTTCTCCCTTAAACATTACTGATATTTGAAAAGTTTTATGACATAAAATCACTATTATATTGCAGTGGTACAATATAGTGTAACCCGCTACGCTTGCGAGGTAGAAGCAAGTTCAAAGCAACAAAGCTGTATTGTGCAAATTGTATATATAATCACAGGGTCTAGGAGAAGTCTCGATGACTGGAAGGGTCCGACACGCCAGAAGTCCTATCGATGTCGCCTGTCCTTCTCCGGCTGCGTCGTCCTTTTAGATTCCGGGATCATGAATCACAGGTGCATATCAACCCTTGACCGGATGTGCCATTATCATCCTTCAGTGCTTTCTCTTATACTTCCCGCCATCGCGGATGTGCCAAAATAATCACAATTTTACCAAAGATTTTACTTGTGATCTGTCCATTTGAAGAGGCTTTGACCGACTATTATAGACCGGAGCGTTCCTACCTGATCTTTTGGGTCCAGAGCGACGCAATTGACGCACTCTTCGTGTCCCAGTTTTGCAACGAGGGCCCCGTGGGCCCGGTCCCACACGCAGCCGAAAGAGCTCTCGGACCCGGACGACAATAGTTCCGCAGACACGTTGCAGTAGAGGTAAAACGCCTTCTCGGTGGGAGTGTAGCCGTAGTGCCCGACAAGGATCTGAAAAAGGATTAGTTGGCTCCAATGACCGGCACTCCCCTTCATCGAGCCTGTCTCCCTCACCCTTCCCGTCGGCTCGAGCGTGCCCACGTCGATCTCGTGCATCTCGATGGCAGTCGCGATGGGTGGCGCCTGTTCCGACGTGGGCAGGGCGTTCCGTGGCCACGACCGCACGTTCACGTACAGGCGCTCGCCGTCCGGGCTCATGCACTGCAAGGGACGAGAGAACGACATCACACGACCGACCAAAAATTCAGTCCTTGGCCCCTCACCATTCCTATGACGTGTCCGTGGAAGTCCAGGACTTTCTCCGGGGCTTTCAGGATCGGAGGCTGACGGAGGTTTTCGGCGCTGATCCTGCCAGAGATCAAAGTGTTTCAAACGTTGGTGGCTGTGGCAAACATGATGTCATGTTGTTGAAGAACCTTCACCTTTGAAAGCCCAGCTGGTGAGGGACTTCAGCCTTGTCGCCGCAGAGGAAGTAGACGCAAGCCTTGGCCTCGTCCAGGGCCACCTGACTCGGGGGGTCTGCGACTGCTACACCAGCTAGAAGGCAAGAACAAAACTTTGTTACACTTTTGTTTTACATCAGATTCGAAACTTTATCACAGACAGATCTTCATGTCCGACTGCACAATTCATATCCGAGCTACGAGCACTTGGTCAAGGCCCTGTAAAGGCCCTGTAAAGGTCAACCATGTGTCCGACTCACTCTGACGCTTCGCGTTGCCTTCGTTCCAGTCGACTGGAGAGGAAAAGCGCTTTCTGTTGTGACTCTGGACGTATCGTAGATAAACCGTGCCCTGGAAACACATCACGTTGCCATTGGAGGCTTTCGTGGCGCCGACAATGAACAAGTCTCACCCTCAAGTTGTTGATGAAAGAAAAGATCTTTCCTACGTAGCAGTCGAGGTTGAGCACTGGCTGCGGAGGGTCCTGCTCGCTCAAAAGGAGGCCGACGCCGCCGCCGCCGCCGCCGCCGCCGCCACCACCGCCACCGCCACCGCCTCCTTCTCCTCCTTGAGTCGCCGCACCCATCGTCAACACTTGGGGTACGTCTGGCTGAAGAAAAAGGTCATTTTAGCTGCACCCAACGAAGTCAAACTTTCTCACCTCTTCTGGTGTCTGGCACAGCCATATGGAGGCCTCCAACTCCCCCTGCCAGTCCGTGTTCATGATGCCGGAGAGAAATCTTAAAGGAGACGTTAGCATTGATCTTTTTTTTTGGGGGGGGGGGGTTTAATTTTTTAAGAATTCCAAAAAGTTGAATATACAAAACCCATTTTAAATAAAAATAGTTTTGTTAAAACTTAAAAAGACGGTAATTTAGGCCTGTTT
>JAAUXU010100060.1_pt1 | contig 38277 bp, 35 predicted proteins | sample 7278151 | NCBI WGS metagenome assembly JAAUXU01 (sample SAMN14350113, study PRJNA611818) | marine sediment metagenome | isolation source: surface marine sediment (1.8m) | place: French Polynesia: Moorea | collected 2018-08 | reverse complement strand
CTGCTACTTTACGGTCTGCTACTTTACGGTCTGCTACTTTACGGTCTGCTACTTTACGGTCTGCTACTTTACGGTCCGCTACTTTACGGTCCGCTACTTTACGGTCCGCTACTTTACGACCCGCTACTTCACGCCCCGCTACTTCACGGCCCGCTTCTTCACGGCCCGCTTCTTCACGGCCCACTATTTCACGGCCCGCTACTTTACGGCCCGCTGCAGCTACTTTACAGTCCACTGCAGCAGGCAAATCTGCAATGGACTGATCTGCAACATGCTAATCTGCAATGAGGGTAAATGAAAACTGCCCAGCAACTGAAATAGTGGCATTAAACTACAAACGGACAGCTAGGCAGGACCTTAACACCCTCTTTGGATTCTGCCGCTCTCAGGCGTTGACGACCCTCGGGCACCCCATCCTTTTATATGGCCCGAACCCATGTTTAGCTAATCTGGTCAATGATATTTGAATGTCACACGCAAAGCATGACATAGTCATCATGGGAGAGAAGATAGCCTTGATTCCTGACTGAGAGTCACAGCAGATCACTCCAATTCCCTTTTTCAGTTCTGGTGCGTTTGAGAGGAGCCACAGCAGGGCCTTCTGTATCGCAACCAGTTCTTCCTGATAGATGGAGGCTTCGCAGCAAAAGCCTGTGCCTTCATATAGTCCTCATATAGTCGGCCTCTTGGAGTAGAGTAAAATGTATTACAAGTACAAAACCGTTACAGTTGCTCAAAGCACTTCAGGCAGTAGGTACCCTTACCCTGCACAGTTCCCTTGAACGTGGATTAATACCAAAAAAATGTACCTCAAAAAAGAAGTGCACCAGGTTGTTACCATGAGATAGGGCTGTTGTCTTGTGAAGGAAACAAAATCATTTCCTGACATCTACAGAAATTGCTGTTATTGCAGAAGGTCTAAAAATCAAGTTCTCTGGGTTGAATTATGAAAAAAAGGTCCTGTGGGCTGTAACTTTGTTCAAAGAGGTCAGAATAAAGTGAAGGGAAACAATTGGAACCATTCATATTTTCTCAGCCATGGCTTGCGACATGGCAAAGGTATTTTAATATTAATTTTCTTCTATAAATTCTATGTATTCTCTTCTCTCTTCTATACTTTTCTTGTAAAGATTTCATGCTTCTGATTTTTTCTATTTTATTTTTTGGAGGGTTTTCGTGGTTTTTTGTTGGGATTTTTTATCTTCCTATTAACTGTGCTCAAGAGACTGTAGATCTTATAAGTGCAAGCTGTTGTGCTTCAGATATCAGTTTTTATGATCTTTTAATATTGCTGATAGATGAATAAGTGCTGTGCACCAAAATGTCACATATGGACACAAAGTGAAGTCTGTTATGATACATAATGTATGCGATTGTTCATACCTTACACCCTGAATTCCTTCGTCGCCGACAGCACCAGGCTGTCCCGGTAGTCCAGGCAGGCCACTGTCCCCAGAAATTCCGTTTGTGCCATCATTTCCCGGAGAGCCAGGGGCACCACGATAGCCAAGCATTCCCTTCCTCCCAAGGGAGCCATCTCCAGGCTCACCGAAATAACCCTTCAGTCCTAAAGTTCCGAATTCACCAGGGGCTCCTTTCGGTCCTTGCATGCCTGGGATGCCTGGATAGCCATTTCTTCCATGTCTGCCTTGTTCACCCTTTTCTGCATTCTGTCCTGGTTTTCCATTTATTCCAGGTAGACCATCTTGACCAGCTAGTCCTTTTTCTCCAAATAGGCCGGGACGCCCTCTTATTCCTGTTTGGCCATCAGGGCCTCGAAGACCTTTGTCACCAGTGATCCCATGATCACCTTCATCCCCTCGTAGTCCTTGAAAACCATCTGGTCCTTGTAATCCAGGCAAACCCATTTCACCCTTATAAGAACCACTTGTAGTTCCAGGTAACCCTTTGTCTCCTTTCCCCCCTTTTTGTCCCGCCGGACCAGAATCACCTGTGGGCCCTTGTTTCCCTAGCCTTCCAGGTTGTCCTGCTGTCCCATCTAGGCCATTAAAACCACGATCTCCATCTTCGCCTCGCAAACCAAATCTCCCCGAAAGGCCAGGTATTCCGGCTTCTCCTTTCCTGCCGAAGAAACCAGGAACACCATTCAGTCCGAGGTTTCCTGTAGACCCTTTGTCTCCAAGTGCTCCAGGGGATCCTCTTCTTCCTTCCATTCCAGTTTGGCCCTAAAATTTTTGTTGTTTAGTCTTACCTCAGTAAGAGCATTATACGAGGAAGTAAGAGCATTATATTTACCTTTTCACCAGGCATCCCCCTTCTACCGACAAGGCCTTGCTCTCCAGGAAATCCCTTTTGACCTTTCTTGCCAAATAACACCCGACCATTTTCGCCAGCTTGTCCCTTTAGTCCATCTTTTCCTGGCAGTCCTGGCCTCCCCTCAAAGCCTCGGCGACCAGGTAGTCCCGGATCTCCCTTTCCTCCTTTGACACCGTATGATCCACTGGGGCCTCTGATTCCCGGTGAACCCACATCGCCCACTGAGCCCTAAAATCAATTATGTGAACTTAGCATTGAATACTATTGTGTTGGTTGAAACAAACAACCTGCAAACTGGAACATTTCCTACGCTGGTTGATGCAATTGGTTGTCGCACTCATTTGAGTGCGACTTCACTACAGTTGGGATTACAAGAAAAATACAGAGTGCAGGAAATGATGATCAAATCAAAGGTATTCTGATGAAGTAAAGTCATATCCGTAACGTTTAGAACATTGGAAAGAAATGTCAATAAATACTTTTCTTTAATTTGGCTGGCATCTCCATCAAATTGTGGATGGTTGAGGGGGTCACTATGTTTTAGAGTTGCTAATTTAGAGATAGGTTTAACTATGAACTAGTCATGTGGCCATCATTGTTGGTTGCCAACAATGCCATGCGCACTATGTCAAACAATACTGCCAGCAAACATAGCGTAGTTGACACCTCGGCAAGGAATTAAGTTCTGCTATTCATGCATTCAACCTACTGATTGATGAGAAACAAGGCAATGGAGACAAGACAAAATAGCCATTGACAGTCGGGCACAGCCCACAACCATACAGAACATAGTGCACTACCACGAGGTACAAGACTGGACCATTTGCATCACAACATCTCCAACACCTCATTTTTTTGTTGATTTTTTTTAATTTTTGGTTAAATAAGGGGTGTTTATTGGCACCGCTGGAAGCAGCTGTTCTCTAGCTTCTATTTGAGGCCAGCGAGGGCTAGGGATGGATCAGGCCGCCATTTTGCGGGTTTCGGGCTATGCAGGTTGGGCACAAACAAGTTTGGACTGCGGGCTTGCGGGCTCGGGCTCGACCCGAATCTATCCCTAGCCAGAGCCCTCTACAACAGCAATTATGTTCAGGAGAGACAAAATGGAAGGGGTATGTCAATGGGTCGTCGCGCGCCTCGGGATGGGCGAGGCAAAATCACACATTGCCCAAACCCTGGACATGGCCTGATTGACAATTTACCGTGTCAACAAGCTCTGTAAGGAGACCAGGGCCTTCGCAAAAAGGGCTCGGGTTTGGGCCCCCTGCACTGCCTGCATCAAGGAACTCATTTCAGCTGCGACAGCCGATGTTGTGGCTGAGCCATCCACCTCCATCAGGGGCTTGGTGAGGGACTTTGATGTGCCTGAGTTCAGCATGGGGAGGCTTGTCAAGCAAGATCTGTGCCTGAAGTCCCTTGTCAATCGGCCACGGCAGGTGCTCATCACCAGCCATCGCAAGAAGAGACTGAAGCATGCAAGGTGGATACTCAGTCAGCTGAAGAAGGGGAAGGCTCTGGGTTCTTATATGAGAAGGAGTTCCTAGTGGACAAGCATCACAAGCGAAGGAACTCCAAATATATTGCTAAGTCCCCCACTGCTGTTGCATTTGAGACCAAGTTCATCAGCAGGTCAAAAAGCAATGATGCTTGGGTACATCTGCTTTAACGGGACTGTCTTTCCACCTCTGTGGATCCTTGAGGGGGGAAACACTGAACTCCAGCAAGTGCCACTCACTTCTTATTCATCAAGTTCTGCCCCATCTTGATGCGACCTATGGGCGAGACAATATCATGTGGACCCTGAACAGGGCATCCTGCCATCCTGCCAACAATATCCAGCACCATCTGCAGAGGTGCTTGGGATCCACGGGGTTCTGGTCCAAGGAGAGGCGGCCCCCGAACTCCCCTAACCTGAGCCTAAGTCCTGCTGGACTTCTCACCCTGGGTGGGAGCATGATAACCTGGTCTGGACCTAATGATGCCCTAAGCGTTGCAAGCCAGCAAGATGCGCAATTCCTTTATGTTCGTGTGCAACAAGGAAGGACGGTGTAAGTGCGAGACTGCGCTGGGGTGAGTGAGGGCACCAAAACGGCCCTAAAGTTGTTTACTAGGATGAACTTCGGTTGATGAAGACATTGAAGGCAATCTCAAATATATCCCTGCATCAACCTACATTATGGAACCAATATGGTAGTAAAACAAATTTTTCTTGGGGTCTCACAAACGTCTGTCATTAGCAGATTAGGAAGTCCTCTAAACTTGCAAGCACATTTTCTGCAACTTTCTTGTAGTCCCAGTAATTGCTTAATTCTTATCACAAAGCAAAGGAAAAGCACACTCGTGATTTTGATATAAAGACATGTTACATCACCTTTGGTGCACTGGGACCTTGCTGTCCATCGGGACCAAACCTCCCAGGCGATCCTTTGTCTCCTTTAAGTCCATTGACTCCAAAAGTGCCAGGTCTTCCCATCTTTCCATTCAGACCAGAGGCACCAAATTGACCTGGCTCTCCTTTCATTCCTTTGATGCCTGGAATCCCTTGTACTCCATTCTTTCCAGGTGTCCCATCTCTTCCTCTGTCACCCACTTGTCCTCGATTTCCTGGGCTTCCGATGTCACCTATTGTTGTGTTGTAGAATCATGCATCCATATTCACATGTACATATACAGATAGACACATGCTACTACATACTGTGCTGTGGCCAGTCGTGGATCAATTTTCAAGTCCCACAAAAGCCAAGTTAGGCATTCTCAATTTGCTTTGAGGCAAGTTCTTTCGATAAGGCAATAACACACACAAAGCTGAAGCTTTAGACAAGCTAGGAGCACTTAACATGTAATAAATATGAAAAGTTAGGCCACTTCGCACCTGTTTTCTGGGAAAGTAAAAATCGGACAAAAAACAAAGACAACTCTACCAAGATTCATCCGATAAAAAGTCTGAACCAGAGTCACCGGCAACATCTCCTAATGGGGAAGAGGCTACAACAGCAGTGATAAGAATATTAAAAACCAGGAGAAGCTTCTCCAACCCGAAAATATCTTAACATATTGGCCAGGAGGGTGAAGTAAATGTTTTTGATTTCAACACAATACCAGATTCTGCAACAGTATCTCTCATGTCAGCTGATGGCGCAAAACAGCATAATGGAATCACCACATCAAGACGTGATCAATGTTTGATCATATCTATAACGGTGCTCCTCCCTTATGAGAAGTATCGATACAAAAGAGATGCCCACTGGACCACAGACCACTCCTTGGTGGTTTTACTGAAGATTTACCAAGTCTAAGACTAAAGCATCTCTGCCTAAGAATTATCGATTGCTCCTCCAATGTCCAATGGAGTCCAGGAGCGACACATGCCATTGCCAGTGATTTATCACAGAAGCCTGCTCTCTCTTCCCCTAAAGAAGATGGTGGCAATGAAGATGGAAAAAGTTTGGCAAATTCAGCTATGCACAATCATTCTACACAAAAAAATATTCTGGCTATCTTCTCACCACGTCGCAATGCCGTACAAAAATGGCTAGCACGAATGATCTCTTCACGGAGACATAATCACTTTCGGCAACAGGATCATCGTGCCGTGCAACCAATATACATTACAATTTCTACATTAGTCTTAGACTGGGTAAATCTTCAGTAAAACCACTCCCACACAATGGAATCATAGGTGCAGTGCAGGCCACTAAACTATTACGCTAATGGCCTAACGTGTCCGGAGACATCTGAAGCCAGTCTTTTCAAATTCATATCTAGCGAGCTCAGGTCTCAATGTAGGTGACCTCTATAGAGCAAAGAGCTCACGTCTCTGTAGCAGGCATTAAAATCTCAGTATTTTAAGTAGTTCTAACTGCCACACAATTAGATACAAACTTAGATAGGACGAGATGAGGACTTCTCCAAGAAGTGAAAGAGTGTGTAAAAGCTGCATTTCAAGTGCTGAATCAGAAGAAGGACAACAATCAGAAGGACAACACCATGGACAGGTGGCACTTGAATGGGCAGAATTGCAGTGCACGACTTGGGGTGTCCAGTGCAGCAGAGACTTGGACCATGTCCTTGGTAGAGTCGTTGTTGTTGCTATTGGGGTGGAAGTAGCAGCTGCGGCAGAAGTATCCACTTTTGTCAGTTTCAGAAAGCATCTTGTCTTCAAATCTAGGAGCTCATCCCCCAACATGGAGATTTGCAGGTCAGTTTGGCTGTGAGCTATTTCATGGCCGCCATTGCTTGAGTTTAAAATACACATTTTGATGCCAGCAAAAAATAGACAGCAGCTCTTAAATCGTAACTGGCAAGTGACTGCTGTCTAAATTTAAAGGATTCAAAACTGTAACAGCCACCTAACTTAGGCATCTGATGACTTGAGATGAGTTCAAAAATTAAAAAAAACCTGCTTCTGCACAATTATTAGTAACTGAGAATAACATCAACAATTGAATCCCCCAAATCAGAAAGAACCACGTCATCAAATGTTCGCTTGTGCACCTTTGAGAAATGTCTGCTGACCTCTTTGAACATGGTGAACACGACTACCTAATTCTGGCTTATTCCTATTCAGGTTATCCATGGGTCACTGAGTTGACATCTTTGACTACACAGGCTATCATGGAGAGACTCTTTCAATGGTTCACAGATTACAGTTTGCCTAGTCTCATTCATGTACATGGAGGGCCTCGATTCTGATCCAAAATTAAAACCTTTCGCAACGACAACCGCATTACTCCAGAACTATCTTCACCACATCATCCACAATCTCACAGAAATCCCGAAGCCGAGGTAAGAAATGTATCATCTGAAGTTTTGCTGGAGGCTCTAGGCTGCTTTGACTGCATCTATACCTGGAGTCGAAGATCTAGAGTGCTTTGATTGCGTCTATGTCTGGAGGCCGAAGTTCTAATTAGACTGTGTCCATTTCTTGGGGCCGAAATCCTTCTTCAATGTTAAGCCCCTGACTATGTCTTAGCCTACAAATCGTGTTACTGACGACTCCTGCAATGCCTGATACATACATTTAAGCTATATATATATATATACATATATCTATAACGGAAGCCCAGTGATGTAAGCCTAGTCTTAAGTCAGTATTTGGATATTCTAACCCCCCTCTGTAAGTATACCTTTTATAGATTAAAGTATCAACCGAAATGCTTCAAAATGCTTGAAATAGGGAAATGGTCCAGAGCAAGAACGACCACATGTTGCTTTTAGCAACTAAAAAGCAACATGTGACCTAAACCTAAAACACATTTGTCTCAAAAACCATTTGATCACACCTCTACAATAAGTCAATATGCATCAAATACATCACACAAGAGACTATTTAAATTGATCGGGTTTTGTTACAGCGAAATATTCATGTATACGTATTTACATATAGACACATGCTATCCAATGTGCTGTGGCCAGTCATGAGTCAATTTACAAACCTCACAAAAGCCAAGTTGTTTCACTCATTCATGCATGGTAGAATTACTGCTCTTAGCAGCCACATCTTGCTCATAACGCACCTATGAGTCCAGTAACACCGGAGATGCCACTTTGACCCGGTCGACCAGGTCTACCTGGAATACCAATGATTCCTGGTCGTCCTGGCAGCCCCGGAGGACCTCTTCTTCCGCCGAAACCTGGTCTGATGCCTCCAAGATCTCCTTTTCTCCCCTTAAAAATCACGTATTTCAATAGTTATGGAGACTAAGGGTTTTTTATCGCAATCCGGGCAACATAGCAGCTGAAACAGTGACTCATGTAACAGTAATGTCATAACGGGAGCTGTTTACATTAGCGACCAACAACGTAGTGAGTGTCAGAATGATGGTTGTGGACAGATTTGCCAGCTGAGGTAGCTATCAAGCAATGCCGGCAACAGAACTGAAGAGTTGTCTATCAAGTCAACAAGGCTGCTGGCCTTCATAAAGGCTTGGGCTAACCACTGGGATTCAGAAATACCGAGAGGTATCCTGCTCTATTCTGTAAAACTTACAGAATACACACACATCAGCCATTATGATGTCGCTAATTTAGAGTCACTATCCTTCCAGTTACTATTGCCCGTCCGAGCCTTTTTATCAACCATACCGGGAGACCTGGTCTGCCACTGCCTCCTGGTGCACCCTTGGGCCCCCTCCTGCCTGGTAGACCATCTGGGCCTGATCTTCCTGAATACCCTGGAGCCCCACTAAGACCTGGTTCTCCTTTAATGCCAAGATCTCCCTTTGGACCAGTTCGCCCTTGAATGATGCTTCTTCCAGGTTCTCCACGTCTTCCTTTTTCTCCAGGAAAGCCCTGTTAAAGAAAACGGTAAACTTTCAAATTTCCACAAGGTATTGCCAATGAAGCGAGTCACTTTTAACCAGTACTTAAAATCTTTGAAGATTGCTTTTTCCTCAAGCCGTACCACAATACCTAGTACCAGATATTAGTGTATTCTGAAAACTTTTCAAGATTATGATATCTGATTGGTCTTATCTACTTGGGAAAGATGCTCCTAGTCTTTGTTCCTTCAAGTTTTCCATGTACTCCAGGACAATCTTTCATTCATTTGAATTCTTCACTTTCCATAATTTCACCCCTAAGTTGACCCCTTTTCGAAAGACCTAGTCTAATGTACATACCCTCGACATGCACAAATTGACTCGTTTAGAGCCGGGTTGGAACATTTGAACCTGACTCCAGGTCGAGTTCGGGCCCTCCAACTCTGGCTCACCTCCGAGTCAGCAACCCCCCCCCCCCCGACTTGAACCGAGTGAAAATGGCTCGAGTCAAGACCCGACCCAACATTGCAAACATGTACACTCACCAGCAACAAAAGGAGGAAGAGGGACAGGTGACACAAGTGGACAGATTGTGCTCCTTCTGCTGCTGTCGCATGGACAGTTTGTACATGCTAGTCATGTGGCTGTGACACTGCTTTTGTGCAGGAACCTAAGTTGTGTAGCATGTCTTGGGATGGTAAGAAGGTGCCATCTCCAGGGTGGGGTTCCAGGAGACAAGGAGCCCTCTCTGATGGCACCCTCCGGACCATCCCCAACTCAACATCAAAATGGGCAGTCACACAGTAGCTCCAGATGCTGCGTCTTGTCCAGCCCTGTCTGGGTCACCGATTCCACCTAAAGATCCCGTCTCAATAGCTGTCAGTACAGCGTGGGGAGCCCATTTTACCCAAAGGACATAAGCACTGTCTTACAAAAAAGACCTCGCTAGACTGAAGTCTGTACACATAGGGGACTGACTTTCTCCATATTTTTTTAACATCTTCTGCCTATTTTGGAGAATTCTGCATAAGAAACAGTCTTCCACATTTTTTTACGTTTTTGCTTTTTTTGCCACGCACTCTTTAGAGCTCCTGAGTAGGCCGTTCAACTGATATGTTCGGACCTGCAGTATAGCCTGCTCTGGATATCTTTGGACAAGGCCACCAATGCCATGGAGAGGGTTGTAGAGAATACGATGATTGGCAGCCTCAGCAGCGTGTATTTCCAACTTTACCTTGTCAACTGCTCATTCCTGGATCATGCAAGTGCTGGAGAGGTTGCCAGACTCGCCCAAACCACCCTACAGCGGCTCTTTCCCAACTTCAACTGTCAGGTGGCCAAACTCGCTTTGACATGTCACAGATGGGGCCCACTACATGCTAAAGGTGGGCACTGACTTCTGCTCTTTCTACCCCAGCCTCCTGCACATGACTTGTATGGCACACGTCATCTACCGTCTCTGCGAGAGCGACATTGTCGATGCCCACAACGTCACAATGCAGCAGGCTGCTGTAAGGGCACATTCGATGATGATCCGGACTACAACTGGGTGAAGCTCCTTTTTATTGATGGAGCAGCTTACTGTCTGATGGCTGGGTGCAGTCTGAAGGAGCTCTTCCCACAACTACAACATGTGAGCTATGTTGCTTAAGCCTTAAGTCATGTGGCGGAATCGGCTCAAGCCACATAACCCCAGGTGACTCTCCTGATTTCCGAGAACACAATTTTTTACAAAACCATTTGACTACGCCTGTATAATACGTCAATATGGGTCAAATATACCACGCCAAAGAGTAAATTCAAAAACTGACACCGTTTCGGTACAACCTAGTCAGGGGGGCTTTTGCCATCAGGGCTTCGACACAGGACCCCTCAAAATGCTCATAGTACTGCGCATGTGTGCGAACGTAAGCGTGATTGCCGGCATATTCATGACCTACTTGTCTCCCGTTCCTTCCAGAATCTCCTTGGAGTCCTAGCAGTCCCATCTCTCCAAAAGGTCCCGCATCGCCAGGCCATCCATTCAAACCCGGCAAACCAACTCTTGATATCCCAATGTCTCCTTTTCTTCCGTCCAGGCCTCTAAAACCCTCGACGCCACTGAGGCCAGGAGGTCCAGGGTTGGATGAGTTTCCAGCGTCACCCTTTTCTCCTTTGTTGCCCTTCTCTCCGAGAATTTTGCTTAGCTGAGCAGGGTAGACATCGCCTTTCTCTCCTCTGACTCCAGGATAACCTTTAGGTCCTTTAGGCCCACGCTGACCCCTAAATGAGCAAGAATTAGTTAGGAAACTAGGAGCAAGGGAAAGATATGGAAACCTGTAGTACATTAAAAACGTTTCGTGGTTTGTACGTATCTACTGTAGTCAGCAACAGCTTCTGTGTGTCTTACTCCACCCATTTACTTGCAAGCCAAATAACCCTCAAATGACCCCAAAAGCTCATTTTAACCTCGTTAATTACTGTAAGCAATGGATTTCTGAAACTGAATTTTTACATCACATTACATGCACCAGACCATTTTTCCTGCATGCTGGTAAAATTGGAAACCGCAAGCACTTTTTGACTTCTTCATTTCCTCCTTTGAAATGACTTCCTTCAACAACAATGGATCATTGTAGGCGGTCTCTGAGCTGTTTTGCCATTAAAACAGCAATCTGACGAGTCACACTGTTGTCTCACTTCTCGTCAGTTTTTTTTAACTTATTGAACACTTCTACTGCGAGACTGCACCTTCAAAGCATCTTTTACAGTTGCCCGAACAGCAAAGTCTAATATGTTTAAGTCTGGTGAACGGGGTGGCCAAATTTATATTCGGATGAGTTGGATACCCCGATTTTTCGACTCTTTGGCTGGTTATTGCTCCATCTGTCTGGAGGAATGAGCTGGACCAGAATCACTAATAATTTCTCGCCAAGACACATGAGGCAAATAAAATTTTTTTTACAAGAAATCCAAGAAATTCGAGAAATCAAGATCTGGGGTAGCTGGTAATGAAAATGCAAACTAACGTTTTGAAACGCTATAATATTAAATTGTAACAAGCATGTCAAGTTCTTACAACCGCACTGAATTCTCATGCGCAGCCTACATCTTTATCATGACTTCTGGAGAGATTTATCGCTGAAGCAGATTCTGTATTTTGGCGCTATTAGACTAGTCACAGGAAATGCACTCTCTGACTCAACGGACTCAATGACGTTGATAGACAGGAGTTCCCAGTGACGTGAATCCAAGTTCTTGGTCAAATGCCTGTGCTCTCGTCAAGTCTGAATTCTTGCAGCTGTGACTTAAAGGAGTTGCCCTGAACATTGGATTTGCCTTAAGGGCTCCCTTTTATGGCTTTTTTTAGAGCTGAATCGAGACTTCTCTCAGAATGTTCAAGCTCGACTTAAGCAGACAGGTGCTCTGGGTCTCCTGGGTCGGTTGGACCCATTTTCGCCACGGACTTACTTTTTCAGTCCTGGGTCATCCTCATCTTCATGAGGGACTACGTGCACCAGGACATCAGCCTGGATGATGTTAAATACCTTTACTTGAAATGAAGAACAAAATATTTTACTTACACAAGCCCACTGTCACCCTTAATCCTCAGCTTCTCCTCCGGGGATAACTCAAGGGGACGCCCAGCAAAACCCTGAGGCCCTGGTCGTCCTGGAATGCCGTTCCGGCCGGGACTTCCATAAATACCTGGACTGCCTCTCATTCCCTAATTGGAGGGCAGAAAGCAATCAAGCAAGCAAGAGGGAAATTTTTACTTATGCGGTTTTACTTATTTTTTACCTTTACACCGGGAAGCCCAGTTGTTCCTGGTAGACCAGGAGGGCCTTGCTCTCCTTTTTGTCCCATAAAGCCTGGAAATCCTGGCTGTCCTATGTCACCTTGTTCTCCCGGTAAGACATTTTCTATCCCCAGGATGGCTCCCTTGTTTCCTTTCGTCCCTTTTTGCCCTTCTAAGCCCGAGAGTCCCGGCCTTCCAGGAAGTCCAGGAAACCCAATATCGCCAGGACTGCCTCTGTCACCCTTAGTTCCAGAGTACCCAACAAATCCAGGAAATCCTCTTGCTCCAGGAAAACCATCTCTCCCGTTGATACCAGGTTCTCCCTTACTTCCAGGCTGACCTTTAAGCATAATCACACTTAACTTACCATACATATTCATTTTGTGTGTAATTAATTGCTAACCATTGGGGCAGAAAGTACAATCTTCGCCTTTCTCTCCAACAACACCCTTGGGCCCATCTAAACCATCAAGGCCCGGTATCCCATTAGGACCAGGATAGCCACGTCTTCCAGGTTCTCCAATTGGTCCTATAATGCTGAAAAAAAGAAATGTGGCAGACATACCACGCACTGAGCATGCACAAACTGTAAATGCACGCGGTACAACCAAATTTGACTGATCTGTGGAAGCCATACAAAAGTTGTTACTGTCAAAAGCGTGCTCTTTCCCCCATTTTGAGCTCGGCACTCTCAGACTGATCGAACTACCGACGGTCAGACAGACTGCATAACGTGACATAGTTTCATGACAAGTGCTTCATACCCTCTGCCAAGTCCAGGATAGCCTTTTATGCCAGGAGGGCCAATCTCCCCTCTCTGCCCTGGTTCACCGGGAATCCCTGGCTCTCCATCTCTGCCAGGAGGTCCTGGAAGTCCATAAATTGTGTCTCCTTCGCTTCCTTTGAGGCCAGTTATCCCAGGAACCCCAACTTTCCCTGGAGGACCAGAACGACCAGGAAATCCTGGAGCGCCACTGTCTCCATTTTCACCCTTGATTGTTAAGCCAGGTTTTCCTAGTCTTCCTGGTCTCCCGATGGGTCCAGGTAGTCCCGCACTGCCCTTGAGACCTCTCATTCCGAATAGCCCTGGTCTTCCTGGTGCCCCTCTTTCGCCCGGATATCCTGAGTAAGGGTAGAATTAATTGTATTTGAAAATTCTTGTAGTCCTCGCCATTAGCAGTTGGACCGAGAATGACATCACCATAAGCTGCACGGAAATGTGTTGAGGTCAGAATTTAACGCAGCATGTATATATATGACATTTTGGCATGTAGAGTAGAGAGCTTCAACATCAAGGCTGCCAGTTTTGGTGCTACTTTGGCGCTTTTGGTGATTTGTTTTGGTCGGGGGTCGTCGTCTCCATCTGTGATAGGTTGAGTGGTGTTGGGATTGTTGGGAGGAGGAGGAGAATTCTTGGTTTACTTCTGAGGGGAAGACATAAAACTGGTTTCGTCTGCACCTGATATCGTCAAATGTGGACTCTGTAAAGCTTCTACGTGAGGGAGACATGAGTCACTTTGAGGAACAACATAATCAAACAAATGAAAATACAGATGCGATTATGCAAATCTTGCAGTCCAGGTGGCACTCAACAGAACTAGACAGACCAGATCAGTCTGAGCAGCAGCAAACAAGACCAGATGGCATTCAACAGAAAATGGCAGTAAAGGTCTTCCTCAGCTATAAACTTGCAGTCTACATTGTACTCAGTAGTGGGTCGGGTTGAGATGTCCTGGCGGTCGATGTCAATGAGGTTTGTTTACATGTCAATGTGTGACCTTGGTGCTCTCACACTGTAACTGCACAGCACCTAGAAACCTCCCAACACAGGCACTTGCGTGCTTCCACACGGTGCCAGAGGGCCTTAGGAGTCAATCTTCCAGGAAATGGTAGAACTGGGAGGCAGGTGGTGTCACCTGGACTCCCCCCCCCCAAAATAAAGCATTTTCACACATGTTGCGTTCTCAAAAAGTCAAATTTCAATCTTCTTTGGCCCGCCCCCCTCTCCAGGTGGTACCCTTTGAGCACTCAAGCACCAATACCGGCATTGTCGCTCTGGACTCAACAATGTGACCACGTATCCCAACTACGTGTTCCACATGAAAATTTGACCTCACCACATTTCCATACAGGTTATGAGGGGATGTTATGCTTGGCAGAATTACTTACGGCAAGGACTGTACAACATCTGATTTATCCATACCGTCTGGTCCCTGAGCACCCCTGGGGCCCTCCTTCCCTGGTTCAGCCATGTCAGGGTCAAATACACCTTTTGGACCAGCTGGACCTTGTTTGCCTGGTCTGCCAGGTATGCCTTCCTCTCCATCTTCCCCTTTATTGCCTTCTAGACCAGGTCTTCCAGACTTTCCTGGTGCTCCTTTGAATCCTTTTGGGCCAACGGGCCCTGAAGAACCAGTCTTTCCAGTTTTGCCCCTGTGACCTTCTTCTCCTACTTCTCCTTTGAATCCAGGAAGACCGGGTCTTCCAGGCAATCCCTAGGTATAAGGAAAATGTTTTCACTGACAACAGCTCCATTGACGACAACTAAGGATGTGACACCTACTCTGTCACCTTTCCACCCTTTGAGCCCAGGAGGTCCTTGTGACCCAGTGTATCCTGCATCCCCTTGCTGCCCTTTCTCTCCTTGGTAGACTATTGTTATTACCGGTGGTTCTTGTGGTACTTTCTTCTTCCCAGGAATGCCTTTGGGTCCCGGTTCTCCTTCTTCGCCCTGTAAGTAAAAGTGTGAATGTTTCCTGCAAAGGCCAAGTCTCTGCTTCGTTGAAACCTTAAATTTCCACTCGTCTGGTTTTGCTACAGAATCGCCAATGTCACCTGATGCCCCTGCCTCTCCCTTTTGTCCAGGAAGGCCGAGCCGTCCTTGGTCTCCACGAGGACCTTTCTGACCTTTGATGGATGATTGAAGACCGGGAAGGCCCTGCAACCAGACAGTGTATCGATCTATAGATGTAACTCATTGATCCACTTTGTGTTGCATGCATTGATCGTAAAGAAGTTCCTCTTGTTTCAATACTTTTCCTGCTTCCCATGAAAAGTATACCTGTTCTGTAGTTTCTCGTATTCTCAGTTGGTTGGAAATAAAAACTCATCACGAGTACATGATATCGTTGGTGCACTCAGCCTTGCAAAAAGTGTCATGGAATCGTTCAAGCGGCGTAAGCGTGCAGAGATTCTGCCTGGCGTAGTTAGCCGATGTGTGATATCAATATTTGTTTGGGCTGAGTGGTAAGTCAATGGATGCCAGACCCAAGCCAGGCCAGAAGCTACGGAGGTTCAGATTCTAGAAGTTATGAAAGTCCTATGAGCTGTTGGTTTACTACGAACAAAGGTTGCTCACGGAAGGCTGAAACTCAGCAATTCCAAGGGATTGTTTACTTTTTAGGGATTTAATATGTTCGTAACATGTATCCTGGCCTGGAAAAGGGTGACTCAAGCATCCACGGAGCTCCAATGTCTGAGTAAAAAATCACTCACATAAGTGAAAAAGAAAAGCCTGGGTCTGCATTGCGGGAGACGCAGTGACCCTGGATCCTGCCCGTTTTATGTTGTCACTACACACACAGGGGTCAAGGGAAGTAGGCGACAAGTTGCTCTTTGAGTTTGGTACCCCATAATATCTGGGACCAACTGAGTGTGATGTGCAGTGATGCCAATGTCATAAAGTTCTGGTTAAAACGCACCGTTTGCCTTCCACAAGACAATTTCTGAGGTGGACTATTCAATCCTACCCTGTGCGTATTGACCCATTTACAGATATTTCACCTTTGGAAGTACCATCTACGCATTCATACATTTGTACACGTCATATAGCATGCCTTGCTCGTATCGATTGTCGTATGCATTAATGCGCATCTAGCCCTGCATGAATACCGCTATTCCCTAGTTCAACCAGAGGGAAATCTGTTCTGATACCTGAACTCCGGGTTCCCCATCAACTCCTCTCTCCCCCTTTGTTCCTGGGGAGTTGATACCTCCATCTCCTGGGTCGCCGGGGATTCCGATGAAACCTGGCAGTCCGTTAGGTCCTCTGGGGCCTATTATGCCGACACGTCCCATTGGACCATCACAACCGTCTGTTCCATTGCAGCCGTGAATTCCTTGGGAACCAATCTCGCCTTCCAAACCAGGCAACCCCTGCAGAGACGTGGGTGTAAATTTCAGGACATCATTGTTCATCATTCCATACAGGAATGCCTGGTGTTCCTCTGGACCCTTGGAAGCCAATGTCTCCTCGAAAGCCCCTGGCTCCCATGATGCCTATTCTTCCCCGGTCGCCCTTCTCTCCCTTCGGACCGGGAGGGCCCTCCCAGCCGGGGGATCCGGGGCTGCCATGTGTTCCTCGTAGCCCAGGGACTCCTTGAACGCCAGGCAAGCCTTTAACACCCTTGCAGTAGCAGCGTTCGGCTCGGCGGCAACCTTTGCACCCTTCCTGAAATCAGTCAGTAGTATGTAAACAGAGTTATTAGAGTACAGAACACAGCAGTGCAGAAGGGATGGCACTGTTTCGTATGGTGGAAATATTTAATTGTGGCACAATCATGGGGAATTTCCCAATGTTTTTTGGGACAAGTCAGTCTGAAGAACATGAGTCTATGCGTAGAAGTTTAAGTACAATGCATGTGTGAAATTTCAGAGCAAGAGATCAATCTTAAGTGAAATTATTAACACAGTTTCATTTCCAGGTCTTTTCAAGGGGCGCAAAAAGATTGCACTAGCGCTAAAAAATGGCACAAAAGGGATAAAATGACAACTAAAATGGCAATATAAATCTAAAGGAATTTACAGGGCCTAACGATAAATTCGAAGGTTTGAACTTCATCAAGTACATGTTGGACATGGTGTGGGTGAAAATTGGATATAGTAGGGCTAGAATAGACGATTATCATCACGAAACCTTCATGTAAACAAAAAAAGTACCCTGGGAGCAATGGAGGACACCAGAAGGAAAACTATCTGCCAACTTGTCCACGCAGGGCATGACATGCCTGCCATCACCAAGGTGATTGGGTACCCCTACACAACAGCGTATGGTGTCGTCAGGAGCTTCAAGGCCACAGGGATGGACCACAGGAAGCCTCACAAACGGTACAGTGACAAGTTCCGCTCATCCACCTTTCTGGCTGGCCTGAAGAGGAGCATCAGAGCGAACCCCAGCATGCCCATGTCCATCCTGGCCAAGAAGAAGAGGGTGAGCATGAGTACGATCCGAGTGGTCATCAAGAAGGACCTAGGCATGCACTCATGTGCCATGCTGCACCACGTCCAAGATGTTGATCTTGACGAAGTTCAAACCTTTGAATTTATCGCGCGGACCCCGTAGTCAAAACCCGATGTGAGCATACCAGGATGCTTGACTGAAACTGGGACCACACGGATGCACTTTCTTCACTTTCAAGGCCATGTAAGAGGCTCTCACCGCAGTGCCAGTATTAAGGTTCCCAGGCCAAAGGAGGGACAGTTCATCCTTGACACCGACTTCTGCCAGACACAGAAGGGTGGAATCCTTTACCAGATACCAAATGATCAGGAAGTCATCATAACACATGGATCAAAGGAGCTCAACAAGAGCCAAAGGAATTGCATGCCTACAAGCTGCATACATGTATCACCTGGATGGACAAATACGGATTCTACTTGGGTACTAATGGAATTGGCACCACAGACACGTGACTAATTACGGTGTGCCTACCCTATACCCTCACCCTCTTCCAATACTGACAGGCATGTAGTTACAGCTTGTCATAGTGAGTTGGGCGACAGAAATACACAGAAATATGTGGAACCAAGCCCACAGGTCCCCACAGGAACCCAACACATGTCTAGACCCAAAGAGATTGCACTGCACCACAGGTTAAGCTAGTCCCACACCTACACTTACATACCCAAAGAGGCACCCACACTGCTCAAATAGGGTCATCAGGAGTAAAAAAGTAAGAAAAAAACCTGTTGGCGTTATAAACCTATTCATAATTGTTGTATCACCCTCAAACTTGGCAAAGTGTTGTTTTCTAAAAATATACATATTAGACTAGGTCAAAAATTGGAATTCCCCATGGGTGTCCAAAATTTGTAACCACATACCATTTGAAGACTTTATAGTCAAATGAAAGTAAAAAAAGGAGTTTTAGCTATACCCCCCCAAATGCATGTAAAGTCGCATAATACTATAAAATAAGTAAAAAAAAAATTTTCAGGACTTACTGTAAAATATTTTTCTGACAAACTGGAGCATGTCAGCATTTTGGTCAGTAATTTTCAACCAGTTTGGCTGCTTCTGACAGCCACCAGAGCTGAAATCTACTTTCGCAGCAAATTTACTACAGTGGCTTACTAAATTTATATAGTAAGTTACTATATAAATTTCAAATCAAGTTGAGCATAGGTAAACACAATTTTTTTTTCAAAAGTATTTGACTGCCTCTTCATCTTTTGAGCCCACGTAACAAACCCCAGCCGCCGTCAGTGAATTTCCAAAGTTGACCCCTTTTTGACCTAGCCTAATGCATATGTAATGTATATGAAGTAAATAAAGTTCTTGTTACTACTAAATTTTTGGACTTTATTTAGTGCTGACCTTAGTATGACCTTTTCACCTAAATTTCTCAAAAAACTCCCATCCAAAAATTTTAAAATTGGACCTGTGTTGTTCACAGGAATACACAGAAAAACCTCCCTCCAACAGTTTTTTTGTTAATTTTTTATACCTGATGACCCTATTTGAGCAGTGTGACCCGGATGACGGCACGTTAATGCCTAACCAAACAGGGTGTGGGTTTAATAGCATCACACATCACAAATTGGATACAAACAAATACGTCAGCTCATACCTGCGGCAAACACTACAAGTGGTCATATGAACGGACAACACTCGAAATGGATATCCAAGAAATACGGGCTACCTACAACTGAGGATTAGACTGGATCATACTGAACGGAGGAGTCCGTGGAACACTCCGCAGGATATCTCCAAGACAGCCAATTGGGCACAATAGTGCGAAGCCAAGGGGACGGGAGCTGTACAGGCACAAAAACCGCCTTTACTATTTTTGTAATCCCATGACTATGACTTTTGTAATCCTATGACATTACAGAGTTTCTCGAAGGGCCTTGGGTGTGGGGTAGGAATAGACAGCATCCAGGAAACAGAGGAGGAACGCCAGTGGCGACTAAAGGGCCAAAACCTGCACACCTGGAACTTGGACTGGACACCTGGACAACTTCAGCATTATTGGGACCCAGATTGGCATCGACAGATCTCCTCCGGCCATCCACGAACCTCGGAGCGTGAATTTTATATGACCTTGCCTTCCACTGTTGTTGCTCAGGCTTCTGGTCGGTATTTCAAGATCTTGATAATGTTGCCCTCGTGGTAGCACTCGACAATAGCATCACTTCTGCTGGCCTTTTCTTTGATGACATTAATTTTTGTTGCTTGTTTTAAAACAACAGTCGGATGCTCAAGTGGCGGCAATTTCCAAAAAAATGATTCACTCCTTATTGATCACGATAACATTGGACTTTGTGTGGATTTAGATGCAAGACCCAATACAGGGTGTCCCATAGTTAGGGACACTTGGCTATCTCATAAGTGTTTCGAAGCAGTGTGAGCTCCCCAGTTCCTCCAAGCAGTGTTCCTTGACATCAGGAACCAGGGCAAATTGGAAGTCTCCTGTCCATTTGAAGCCTTTCAAGCCAGCTTAAGTGACAGTTGAGAATATGCAGCTTTCCGTACAAATTCCCTGCTCATCATATTATGTCGATAGCCATTATGGCACTTTTCCCTTGACAGGGGCTTCTAAGTAGACGCACACTGTGCAGTGAACGACAATCATGTACGTACGATGTATGTGGTATGCACATTGTACAACATGAGTCATGAAAGAGTCAATGGGAAAACATAAACGGAAGCAAGAGTCAGTGAGGGCCCAGGGAGAGTTGGTCAAGAAGATGAGGGAATACGTGCGGAGCCCCCAAAGGTAGAGGATGTCAGAAGGACATTCTGTGACAGCCGGTGACAGCTGAACATCGCTGTAGTCACCTGAGCATCAACTTCCTTTGCACTCCCCCTACCTACTCGCATGGAAAGTGGAGTCAAGCGGAGCTTCAGAGATCCGGTCCAGTTCCGTCACCTCTGTATGTGCAAGTGCCTGAATAATATTGACTGGTGATGAATCAAAATGCACAAAAGCAGAAGACTCTAAAGTCCAACAAGTTCTTGCCAAATTTTCTTTGTGTGGCATCTGGTCTCAAGGATAAAGCGGTATAGATACATAAGTTCGCACACGTTTGGGAAACGCTTCAAAGTCAAACGAGTTTTTGCACTCTACTTGCACTCTGCCCAGCTACAGCATGGAGCTAAGACAAAAGGATGCATTATAAGGTGGTAGCGTCATAAATGTGGCCTTACCTGGCCGATGGGCAGCTGCTCTCCCATGCAGCACTGATTCGTCAGCAGGGTCAGAAGCAGGATGAGTGTCAAGCACCATGAGGATGTCTTCATTTCTCTAGGATGTCTTGATTCTTGGTGTCAGCGCCGGTCACGTCAAACATCCGGACGGATTCGCCAGAGCCCCAATGGCTCGGGGAATTCCTGTACGAACCAAAGACTTTTTCACCTGCTTTTCTTTCCTTCTGCGAACAAGATGCTCAGCTCAAAGAGAGGAAGCGAGGAGGGGAGGGTAAGTTGGGCCAAACAGAAGCTGCGGGAGGGTTGCGAGCTCTCTCGTACTCGTTTGAAGCCACTGACTTCTTAGACGAATTTTGTCGGGATCCGCTTAGTGCGACACGTGCGACTCCTCACTGTACCAGTGGACGAGGCCAAAGATCCCGCCACGTCTTGATCTGGTGCCACTTGTCCACAAGGACCGCGTGCGAGTCCTGGACCTGGTTCATGGCGTCAAACGTACTGCACACGCTCAAAGCAAACACGCTGAAGCAGTCGGATACGTGTGTTTTCCCTCTACTCCCCGCCAGTCAGCCAGCATGCAAGCGGCGAATCGCCGCTCGTCAGGCCGTTGAAGGCGCGAGACTGCACGCAAAATTCTTCTGTGCGTGCTCCTTTTTCCAGTGATCGGCGGATCGGGAAGCGGACGCGAATCTCCTTTGATCCTCCCTCCCTCCCATCCCGGCCTTCCCCACCCTCGTGTCAACCTCCAGTGGTCCTCAACGGGCTTTCGGCCCGCCCACGGCCGACCAAAGAGAATGAGAGTGTGAAGACGTGCGGTGATTTCGCTCCCCTCAAAGCAGTGATATGGAGAAGACGTGAGCAAAAGATGGATCTGTCAGCCGCGCACAGGGGCTGGAGGCACCTATGGAAAGGGCGGCCAACCCGCTCGAGCCTCACCATGTGGTAAGCACTGAATTCATTCAGGACAGCAGACGAGCCTTATTATACCAGAGGCGTCATTACAAAAGCTCGACGGACTCTATTTCAGGTTGACATTTCTACTCGTGATCTCACTCTCTTTCGAGAAGACAACGACCTCGGTAAGGCCGCTAGTATCACTCATTCTTTTCAGTTACATAGTCGAGGCGTCCTCGTAGCAACAAGCCAAGAATGGATGAATGTATGTGTGTGTGTGTGTGTGTGTCCCCGTTTGCCTGTGCCTCACACCACACGCTTCGCGCTCACCACGTGCAAAGGCTGGTAAAGCTGGAAACCGGCCGCGGCAATCAGCTGCTCAAAAGCTGGAAATCAGCCGCAAAAATCAGCCGCAAAAATCAGCCACGCACCAGCCGGAAATCAGCCGCAACAATCAACCGCCCATCAGCTGGAAATCAGCTGCAAAAAATCAGCCGCGAAAATAAGATTGGCCGCAAAAATCAGCCGTCAAAAGCGGGAAATCAGCCGCAAAAACAGCGTCGGCCGCGCTAAAGCTGAAAGTGGGGCGCAAAAGCGAGAAATCAAGTGTCAAAATCAGCCGCCCACACACAGACGTACATTCGGGCGATTCATATTTTAGATACGGTATAGTATGCGCAACGACAGCACTTAAGTACGTAGGAGATATAGTTCTTCATTGTGCAACCTCGTTGAAGGATCTTGCTGGCCCTTTTTTGTGGATGGAAGACGCGGTCATTCAGCACAATTTTATAGAGCTGCTCAATCAAAACAAGGCTAAATAGTCGCGCAAAAAGTTGCGCCAGCAACTGATACGCGTTCACATGTTAGTTTTGCTTCATCTGGATCCATATGTTATATGACAAAGAAAGTGCCTCTGAAGCTCTGTGTGCATCTTGACCCCATATGTTAAATGGCATTGAAGTGACAACGATCTGATGATTGTTCGGATAAACAAAAATTTCGCTGGCATTTTTCTTAGACAGAGGCGAATTTGCAGTTTGCACATGCATGAAACTTGGGGGTCTGTCTTTCTTCTCTCTCACACCCATGCACGAGCACACAGCCACGCATGCAGGGTATCAGAGACAAGTCCTGGCCACGAATCACGCGTGCTGACTCCCAAAGGAAGTGTGACCAGGAGAACATTGGGATTGGCCAACCTATCTCTTTGGGGTCCAGCAACACTGGACTCCGGAGAAGCTTCCACTTGCCCAGCATTTATCTGCAGTGCACCATGTCACTGTCCGTCGGCCAAGACTTGAGTGCAACGCCTGAATTAGGACCGTGGTGTGTACACGGGTACCATTTCCTGGCTTCTTCCTCTTCCTGCTGAACATCATCTTGCCCTCTTCCTCCACCTTCTTTGGCGGCATAAACACCTCTCCCGATCTCGCAGCCGGAGACAGCAAGAGCGTTCAAATAAATACACATGTGCGGCTCTAATGTAAACACTGGGTGCTCTCAGAGCAGGCAGAGCAAGTGACTGCTCGTATTCATTTTACCATCATTTACTCCAACGAGTGAGATGCGCCACATCTCGAGAGCGAGATCGTCTTTTCCCGTTTTCGGCGTTGTTTTTCCTTGTCAGCACCAACCTTCTTGAACGCGATTTAATGGGTGTCTCTTTGTTATTTTTGTTTTGTTTTGTTTCAAGAGATGTCGCTTGTAGAGACCGGGGCAAAAAGGTGACTCACCCAAGAATCTGGAGCCATCGTTGTTCAGTGCTGCTCTTGAAGGACCATCAGGGCATTTGGCCTTCCCCGGAGAGAAGGCTTAAGTGCAAAATTCCAGGCTTACATTATTTTGGCTCATAATGTACTCGTTTTTTCGAGTGAATGACAGTTTCTTCCAGTCTGCACTCATGCGCTAAAACTGTCACAGTGTGAACTAAAAGCATTCGAGGGGGGGAGGCGTAACTTCTTGCTTTCAGCGGCCAATAAATGGCTCTTTCTTTCACCTGCACCCTGCGATCCATTCCTGCCTGAACATTCTTTCAATATATGTGTAATATATATTTGAACTGCGTGTTACACTTGCTCATAAGCGGATGCATCCCTATTGTAAGAATCGCAACTTGAAATTCGATCGGACAGAGAAGGGAATCGGGCATTAGGAATTCTTATCTGCGAAGTCACTTTCGTCACTTTCCAAAATTTCCCCCCTACTTTTCCCCCTCCCCTCTCCCCACCCCGTTCGTAGCTGCCTGAGGGAAACTTGTGTTCGTGTCTTCTTAGAGCTGAAGATGTTACTTAGATACGTACAGGGTGCGGACAAAATCTTCGACCCGTTTGTTTGACATGGTCAAGAGCTCACAGGACGTCCTGCACGAATCCCTCGTATAACTTGCCTGAGTTGAGCTTGATGTTGGTAAACAAGTGACACTTTCCGTTCATGCATTGCAGCATTTTAAGAGGGTAAAATTCTTGTCCCCACCCTGTACTTCAGAGGCGAGACATGCGTTCCACTTTGTACGCGTGAGCAGCTTGTTCACATACGTACAATTGTGCATGTGTGTGTGAGAGTGAGTGCCCATGTGCACGCACACACACTCACGCGCGCATGCCATAGGAGAGAGATGAGTGCGCTTGTAGTAGACACGCTGTGTACCTGTGCTCCATGTTCATATGCCTCTGTACTTATTCTAGGCTAGTTGGAAAAGGTAAAATGGTATTTTTTTGGCTTGAGTTTTGGGCCAAAGTTCTTTGGTGCTAGGCCAATGTTAAGACAGTACACCTATTATCACAAGTTAAATATTCCCGGAAATTAGCGGACGAAACAACACAAAGAAACCAGTTGAATTGAAGTGAGAATAACGAACTCTAGAAGGGGCAAGATGACGAATTCCGGACTGCAGCCCTATTGGCTCCGTCAGTTGCATGACAAGAACAGGAAGGACTGCCCAAGCAAATTTCAGTGATTCTCGAGTCAGCCTTGAATGCTTTTTTCACGGGGCACGAGTAAAAAGTGTCCAAGGATTAAATTGGACTTTGCGGGTGAGAATTAATACCTATAGTTTGGTCAAACAAGCAATTTTCTTTGGCGCCGATTCATGTGACCGCCTGAATGGATGGTGTGTTCGCTCAATTCACTGATTTATAGCTAAATAGAGAAAGTCAGTGCTTTTCTGGCTACGTTCAGCCTTTTTGGATGCTTCTGGGCCTAATCAGATGCTCCATTGCCAAAGGAGAGTCTCCAGCCACCTAAATGTTTCTTGTGTTTACTTGTTTTAGCCAACTCCCGCACATTCTGGCCTCTTCATGGTATTTACTTCCTGTCGTACCTGATTGCTGATACAGCAATGCTTTCTTGGTCTTGATCGGCCGTCTTACCTTCAGTTTTGCTCCAATGGGGATATCGTTTGTCACCATTGGGAACTTTGATTTGTTTCAGCACAATTCCTGTTCCCAAAACATGTTTGCATAAGAGGTTTATTTCATGCCACTTGAGCAGTTGCAAGTCTTCACATCTCGGTCAGCACAAGCTCATGTACTGCTACAGCACAAGCAACAGCTCATGTTGATTTAGCTCTTCAGGTCACAGGTTGTCATGCGAAGAATTGCTGTTCTACGGATGGGGCAAAAGACAGGATCTTCAATTGTGCAAGTAGATATGACTTCTTAGGCTAAGAAGGTATTCATTCCGCCAAAATCAAAAAAGTGTTGGCGCAATTTGTTTAGGTTACTCTATTACGGCCACAGAAAAAGTCTTTTTTTTCATTGACAGTGAAAACAGTGAGAATAGTCGGTCACTTTAAAAAAATTATTTCTCCGCTAGTGTCGGTAGGGTCATGCCAACTTCGATTTGCATATTTTAATACGCTGTGAAATATATTGCCATCAAAAAGTGCATAAAACGTTAAACCCTGGTCATGTCCCAGCAAGCCAAACAGACTGGAGAAGTGAAGGACAACAAGTTGTACCATTCAACACAGATATGTGTTTTGATGTGAGAGTCACTAAGTACTTGCTGGCACTGAGTGCCTCAATCTCCCTGAAACCTGAAAGCAACTAACGATCTGTTCCACAAGATCCCAGCAGCTGAACAATATGGACATCAATCATCTGCCACCAGGAATTCTTCAAACCCATCCACGGCACCTAGATCAGGCATGCTTATGACATGTAGATCAAGCATACAAATAGCCCCAGATCAGGCCCTAAGGGTTCCATTTCAGCAGGCAATGCAAAGGCAACTTGCTTACAATCACGTGTATAGACCTTTTGATTTGTCTAGCGCACTGTTGCCACCCGGACTACGCCATCATCTGGATTCACCCCAGCCTCCACCACTTTGCCGAGTCTCAACAAAGACTGTGACAGTGTTGCCTATTTGGAAGTTCCTCCTCTTTTCATCCCGCTTGTTCCTGTGGTGTAGAGAGAGAAAATCCAGTTCTGGCCGTAAGTGACTGCGCCGAGCATGACATTACCTCAGCAATAATGACATTTTGCCCAATTTTTGAACTTGCCACCTTAATGCAAACACTCAGGAACAACTTTGTTTTGAAGTCGGCTGTCAGTCGCCTCGTATAAAAAGCCAACATGCTGTCTGAGCAGACCAGGCGTGACCTAATTTTGAGCCATTTTTTCGGCCAGCATCGGTCCATCTGCCATCGCCAAGAAGTTGAAGGGCATTGTGAGCTGAGTGTGATCTTGACTTGAATGTTCTGCTGAGTGCAACAGCAAGGGTCGCTACTGCTGAGAATGATCTGGGCAGCAATGTTCGCTGCTGAGGACGACGATAGGGATGACAATCTGCACAAGTCTCAACTGTCTGGTAGAGGTGTCGCTACGTGAGTGGATGAGTCTTGACAGCCAGATTTCACTACACTAGAGATCATGCAATAAAATAGCAATGGTCAATGGAGGAAGCAAAATCTTTCATCCCTCACTCCATATGACCCTCAATTTGAAATTAGATTGTCCAGATCATCGTCCTGAGTAAGAGCAAATCTTGCAGTCCAGATCGCGCTCAGCAGAAGGGAATGTTCCAGTCCCCATCAGTGTCGAGGTCGAAATGTCCGACTGTCAACGCTGATGAGCTTAGCTTACATGTCGAAGTGTCACCCAATGACTCTTTCTGTAGCTGTTGTATGGTCTGGAAATCTTCAAGTATGGAGCATCGCACATGCGTGATATCCTCTGCTCCATGTAGATTTGTTTCCGGACTGCGGCCACGTGTGGCGTGCGCCCACGGAGTTGTCCATGATGTGAGCAGTAACAGCGTACGGATAATAAGTGACTCGAGATGTGTATCAGAGGACGATCACGTATTAACTGTCTCTCACTGAACGAGAGGGTCTCAGCTCCCAAGGAAGAGACATGCCTGACGCCGGTCGGCTTCTTCAGCCAAGGAAGCTGACCTTCTATCGCGTACAAGCCACGACCTAGAGCATATTATAATAAACGTCACGGTCCTGCCACGGTTATGGTGCTATATACAACAATGCTATCCAGGTGTGTAGGCAATATAATGTTCACTACACCTGGACTACAGCAAGACTACGTGTGTTCACGTCGTCCCCCACGAGAGCGGCATGCTTCTCTGCTACGCCTTTACAGTTATTTCCGTACGTACTTTTACAGCATTACCTAGGCACCTCTGTTAGGACGAGTGCGGTGATTGTCATGGCATTGGACACCGCATGCTCGTAGTCCAAATCATCTATAGTGAGAGTGGTAGACTTAGCGCTCCAGATAGTGCAACTACGCAGACATAGTGCAACTTTCTACTTCTACTTTGTCAATCTCAAGACAGATGGATTTGTCACTTCGAGATCTGGACAAAGTCCAGTTCCAGATTGCGAGATACTGCAAGGGTTGCAGAATCTGCAGAGACTGACTGACTGCCCTAGGTGTCGCATGTTCGTTTCCTTTAGCACATTGCTACCTGCACTATGTGTTTTATATGAATTCAAATTCGTCAGTGCATTTCTTAGTTGCACTACGTTGCTTTGTCTTAATGTTGTTGGTCTTCTGATCTTGGCGTCGAAGGGTGCATGATTCTTAGGTTTGTAGTCCCTCGCTTAGGTGCCACCTATGCAGTACTGATAAATGCGCTCCCACAGGCAGATTTAAGGCATGGTTGCTAAATGAATGTTGGATACCAGCACTTTTGGAGTACCATCTACGTCGCTAGATGGCGCCCTCAGTTTTTTTGACGTTTCAAGGTTAGGCGCCGCCATTGCTTCGATCCACTTTGAAACAATAGTACACATACACGTATATTTTATACACTTATATATCTTGCACAGAAAGCGCGAGGACTTTATGTAGTCTGTCTGTCTGTCCGTGGCTGATTTCCAGCTTATGCGGGGCTGATTTTCGCGGCTGATTTTGAGTATTTTCGTAGCTGATTTCAAGCTTTTGCAGGGCTGATTTTGGCGGCCGGTTTCTAACTCTGCGCCGAAATTTTGCCGATACAGTGTTGGTTGTTCTACATTATTCTGTTTTAACGGTCACTTTGGTTCTGCAGTCCTGGTTATGTAGGTTGTATGATTGTCGGATCAGTGGTTGCTTGTCCAAGTGTCACCTACACAGTCTACATAGATGCATTCATGGGCACATCAGACATAGTTGGTAATTAAATGTTGGGCACCAACATAGAATCCCAACACAAAAGATCGACGTATCTTAAACGTACACAAAGTATGACTTGTGCGGAACACGTAAGCATATACCTTTTTGAACACCCCTTACTTTGCGGATACATTTATGTCTGCAGCAACTATTTTTTTTTCTTTCAGGAACTTCATTCTTCTTTCATCGGCCACCAGAGAAGACAACGCCAAATTGACCGGAATGACAACCCCAGAAGTGCTTATGACAGCGTCTACCGCAGCTATTTTAGCGGCGACGCCAGCGACAGCTACAACGACACTAGGATCCCTTGGACCACTACCTCTGGTCAGCTTACGTGTGCTCCAGGAAAGAAATGTGGTGTCAACTGTGGGGGTGGAAATTTATGCACCTCTCGATGTCTGGCAGAGAAAGGATCGAGAGTAAGCATTGCAGAAACATTAAAGTGAACTATTAATACTGGTCACACATCGTGTACTTGACGAAACGTTTAGGGTCCGCCCGGTCTAACTGGACCACAAGGTGAAAAAGGTCAGCAAGGGTATGTCGGTTTTCAAGGACTACCTGGACCAAAAGGAGATATGGGAGAGCCCGGTCCACAAGGTCCTCGGGGACCAAAAGGAGACAGAGGCATGATAGGAATGCCAGGATATGCTGGCACTAATGGAAGTCCTGGCCTGCAAGGACCGCCTGGTGCTCAGGGATTGCCTGGCCTGGATGGCTGCAATGGAACAGATGTAAGTCATTCATACATATGGATGTACGTAGTAGTGTGTGTACTGATCGGAACAATACCGGTCAGTAGACTCATAAACTTCAATATTTCAAATTCATGTTAAACAAATTTATCCTTGTTGAAATGTTTCTTAATATTTTTCTCATTTCTATGCTTCCTCTGCTTTTTTTCATGCTGTCAGCTTTCAGTAAGAAATTAAAAATTCATCACGAGTACACGACACCTTCTTGGGCTCCAGCCTCATTGAAAGTGTCAGTGACTCGTTCAGTGTCTACATGTGTGTGCGTGTATGTTCCCACCAACTGTCTAAATACTCCCAATAATTCTTTGGCAGTGATAAATGTATCCTCGTTCATAGGGATCTCCAGGTATACAAGGTCCACCAGGACTTCCCGGACCAAGAGGCTATCCCGGCCAACCGGGTCTTAAAGGAATTAAGGGAGAACCTGCATTTGCCAGGCCAGGAGCTAAGGGTCAAAAGGGTGAGCCTGGACTTCACGGCATCAGAGGAGTTCCCGGAATCCCTGGCGAACCTGGCCTACCAGGAAGAAAAGGAGATTTGGGATTGCCCGGACTTGACGTGAGTGAGCAAAGGGGTATGCACAATTGGAAGTGTAATTTGGTGTGCACATATCTTTAGTAACTCACGCGGGGCACCCACGTAATGTCTCTGGATTGCCAAATCTAAATGTCTAGAAGGAGTCCATACTGCGACCCATATCACCACTATAGTCCGGGGTGAGCGTTTTGTCTGTCACATTGAGAGAATCAAGAACATTCATGACAATGAAGATCAAATTGGCCCAGGGGCCAATATACACATATTCGAAAATATTGGCACACCACGCATTAATGGCCGTTTGTATAACCTTTATGACATGCTCCCTCTGTCGGAGAACAAATGATTCATGGTTTTGCAGGCAGGTCATTGGTTGAAATGCATATTTTAACTCGAGGGAGCCTAAAACAGGAGTGGATGGTGATGTCTTTGCTTATCTGTCAGAGTACTTTCATCAATGAGATGCTATTGTAGGTGATGAAAACAGAGTCTTCGGCATTTTTGTCTGCGACCTTAAATCACGTGCTGTCAAGACAGGCTTGTCCACTAAAATGGTAAAGAATTAATCTTTGAAATAAGGAGTGTGGAGCAGTGGTCCACTTTCAGCTGCAAAGTGTGATGAAAGAGGTTTACACAGGGGATTGATCAAAGCAGCAATGGAAAAATTTGAGAAGACACAATCAACTATTTCAAGCATCCGAAGAAAGGCCAAGCATCAAATGGATGCAGGAGATCATGTGGATGTTTGCAGCCCGCAGTGCTGCTCTATGAAGTGACTTTATTAAAGTTTATATATCAATAAAGTCCGTAAATTGTGAAATAACGCAAAAAGCCTTTATTAACTTGAAAATCTGTACTTTCACAAATATCATCACTGTACCGAGTTTGAGGACGTTAGTCCAGAAATTTGGAGTTCGACTTTAACTTGGACAATGACTTAGTGTCGTGCACCTTCTCTTCCTTGATGATGGTCCTGACAGTCGAGACAGAAACTCCGAGAGACTTGGTGATGGGTTTGAAGGTCTTGTCTCTCTTCTACTGAGCAATAATGTGCTCTTTCTCCATAGTATCCATAGAATGGTCTTCACCATGGTGATTATGAAAAGGTTTTGTCCCCCCCTTTAGCTGTACAAGTGAGAGAGACCTCCATCAATTTTTTTTTCTGCAAGATCATCCAGAGGTTGCAAACATTTCCTGGTAAAACCTCCGAAAATACATTATTCGTAGCATTTTGAAAAGGGTGCCAATAACTTTGAACAGGTATACTTTTAATTTAGATATCTAAGTTCTTCGTCAAATGAGATACAACAATCTTACATTTAAAGGAAGACTATCGTCCGTGGCCAGCAGTGACCAGCAGGAGCACATAGGCCATTAACTACATATACAATACTCATCAAGTAAATTCAGACTACTTTTGGAGTTGTCAAGCAGGGTTTGCCTGGCTCATGATTCAGTTTTTGCGGTTCAATAGTATTGCAAAGTCTTCATGGTTGTCTTCTGATCAAGTGTTGGTTTTGCTAGCATTTCCAGTCACACGGAGAACATGTAGAGTGTTTCAAGCTCTCCTCCGTGCTGGTCATCAACCACATGAAATTGTGCGACTTGTGGGATGCTCATCACGGCCAAACATTTTCAAGGTGAAAAGCGCTGTGGAAGCGGGAAAAGACTTTTTTAAAGTGAAGGAAACAGGACTCTAGAAGTGACAGGCTCATCGACAAGGACTTCTTAGATGGACTCATCGATGAGATCGCCGAGGATCCCAGCCGCTCCACGTCTGTGATCGCTTGGATTGCTGACGTGTCTGAGTGCACAATTTATCGCGCCGTCATCAACCTTGGACTCAAGAGCTGCGTGCAGAGGGTCCAGCACTACCTCACCCCCACAACCATGGCCAACGGGTCTCCCAATCCAAGAAGCTCCTTGCCAACCTCGGCCACCTGCTACCATCATCTGTCCGGATCTTCTCAGACGAGAAGCTCTGGGCAGTTGACCAGGCGGACAACAACAGGTTCTATCATATATTGGCCTACAGCCACGAGGGTGTGCCACTAGAGACATGGTCACTAGTGACGGATGCAAGTTCTCGTGCTGGATGCCGTGTGCCCTCGGCCCCGAGGAGTACATCAAGCTGCTGAACGTGAAGGTGCGACTGTAGCTGGAAGAGAGCTACCCTGAGGGAGATTAAGTCTTCCAGCAAGAATCAGCTGCCGGCCACAAGGCGAAAGCCACCCAAAGATGGCTTCGGCAACACGTTGCTGACTTCTGGGCACCTGACTAGCAGTCAGGCGCCTAGATGCCAACATGATAAAGCTTCAGGTCCAGGGTCTAGAAGGCGGTGGCTGCTGGGGAGGAGGTCACATTGAAGATTAGAAGTTCTTTGCCATGTCAATATATTTTGTTAAATCATGCCTAGTTGGTGGTTTTCTCTAAGTTGCGCACTTGTCTCAATTTGAAGTCTGCACCCTGTAGAAGCTCTATAGGCCCGGTTTGAATTTTGCAGCACGAGGGTCATGACGAAAAGTGTGTTTGTCGTTTATGCAACCGCTCACACAAGGACTCCCGCGTTAAGGCCGAAATATAAGATATACTTGCATTAACGCAGAATCTGAGAGGGATGCCAATTATTTTGGGCTCAAGTGTACATAAAATTGTCAGAGGAATAAAAATTGCAGACGGACAGTAGTTGTCAGTTGCATCCCCCAGTTTCATTGGAAACTGCCAATTTTGTGACCCAGCAGGATCAGCCTTACGGATGCTTAGTGGCAAGATTTCTGCGTCAGATTATAGGCATATTGTACGAACATTAGTGCGTATAGTGCATTAGTAAAAAAGTTATGTGCCCACTAAACCTGACTAACTTAATCCCAAACATCAACCTAATCCTCACCCAACCTAATGCATAAGTGTGATAAAGATGCAATCTTTCAGGGCCTGTCTGGCATGAAGGGCGATAAAGGCCAGAAAGGAAATATGGGAATTGCCTTTTATGGACAAAAGGGAGAACCAGGTTTGAGGGGCCCTCCTGGCCCTCCTGGAGAAGTCCAAGACCTGACTCAAGGCGAGCCTGGTCATCTGAATGCTACTGGTCCACCTGGACAAAAAGGAGACAGGGGAATCAGGGGGAACACCGGTCCTTCTGGGCTACCGGGGATCAAAGGAGAGAAGGGTGATGTTGGCTACAACGGACTGAACGGAGCTTTTGGAGAAAAAGGCCTCCCAGGACTGCCAGGACCTAGAGTAGGGAAAAACATTACGCCAACACTTAGTGGTCACGTAAAAAAATATTTTTCAAAATGTGTTTCAGGGTCGCGAAGGCCGATTTGGTCCACCTGGTCCAATGGGTCAAAAAGGAGATATGGGTCGTGATGGCTTTGACGGACTGAAAGGGCAGAAGGGGCAGAAAGGAAAGAACGGTTTGCCTGGCTTAGATGGACTCCCAGGGCTGACTGGACCAGTTGGACTTCCGGGGGTAATCAAGTTATTGCATATTCATTACAAGCCATAGTGTGCCCGAAATGTGACTTTTTTAAAAATGACCGACTACTTGCAGAAACTGCTTGAATGGAAAGCTATTGTAAGGGGCTGAAGCTTACTAAAAGAGAAAAATGAATGAACTCAGCCTTTCTGAGATAGTAAGGCGTAAAGGTTACAAGAACTACGTAAAAAAAGTCCAGAAACTGTGAAATGACACAAAAACCTTCATTTATCTTAAGATATGTACATTAACAAAAACATGCCATTTCCAAGTTTCACGGTGGTAGACGAATCGTAAATAGGGTTTCTGACTTGTTACTCTGCATAAAGAGTAGTCGGAAATGGCGCCAGTGATCCAAAAAATGGTTTCCCTACAAAAGTGTATGTAATGCAACATGACAAGATTGAAGGTGACAGAGCAAACATAAACTGTTTTTAGTGCCAAATTGTCTGTAAACATAGAGATTGCGTGAATACACACAGATCAGCATGCATTACAACCATTTTAGGAAGTCATAGTACCACCCTATTTTAGAGGTTCCCTCCCTGAAGGGGCTGGTCCACATGTCATCACGCAAGAATTTGAGATAACATAAAGATGTCAAAATACATATTCACTAGCCTCAGCATAGTTCATACCATTGTTTACATTTCTACTAAGACTTGCTGCTGATGGAGTGGAACATCATTAGCAACAGCAGTACATAGTAACAGCACGACTGTTTGCTCCATCACCATCGAATTGATAGTCATGGGGTTCTTTTGGGTAAAAGTGGATATTCTGAAGTTTTTTGTCTTTTCACAATTTCTGGGCTTTGCGTGGTGTTGATAACCATTAGGTCTGAGAAAGGCTGGGGACAATTGTTTTAGTATAATGTGTTTTTGCCCTTTTGGATAGCTTTCCATTCAAGCAATTTCCCGGAATGGTCACTCATTTTTTCTAAACTCACCATGTAGAGGCACACCGTGACAAGGAATACAACTGTTGAAATGTTTGAAAGGGAGGAGTTGGCACTCCAGGGCCTCGTGGTCCCACAGGCCCAAGAGGCTTTCCAGGTCCACATGGACATCCAGGCCGTGATGGATATGACGGCGCACCAGGAGAAAAAGGTTCAACGGGGCCCATGGGAGGACCCGGCCTGCAAGGACCATCGGGTCCTGAAGGTCCAGCTGGAGAAAAAGGGGAGAAGGGAACTGCTGGTCTTCCAGGATTTCCGGGGAGTCCTGGGAGTCCTGGCGAAAGAGGACCACCTGGCTCTCCTGGTCTTCCTGGCCTTAAAGGAGATAAGGGTCTTTCCATTCCTGTGAGTAGTGACTTGTAAAAACTACAGTCCTGAATATTTATTGAACAAAACTAGCATTTAAAGTGCTTCCGTTGGTGATGTGTCTCTGAATTCAGCAAGGGGTGATAACAATTGAGCCACAAAAAAATGAGAATTTTTTTAAGTTTCATGGCTCTGGATACTGCTGATACTGAAAATATTGTTTCTTGCTCAGTTCCACCAAAAATGTAGGAATGGTGAGGAAGTGGACAGATGAGGAATTTTGCACAGGTGCATAGACACTGTCTAGACACATATGTAACTGTTCAAAACCTCCCTAACTGTTACGCAGATCATTTTGACACTTGATTGTCTTTCTTTCTTCTGATGTCAAAGCCGCCTGATAAGCACTTCAGAGTACAAAAGTCAGGAACCTGGCAGGTTTTTCAAAACAAGTTGCCACAATTCCCGGAAATGTGGCAGGAATGGATAAGGTTTATCGAAACCAGGAAATAATTTCCAAATTAAAACTGCCGAAATTGGTGAAGAACTTCTTTGGGAGTTACTTACAGGAGATTACAAGCTCCAGTCACAACGCCAGTCGTAAATCTTAATCCTATGAGAAACAGAATCGACAACATAACCTTCTTCAACATAGGGTCCAAGAGGAAAGGATGGTCTACCTGGCCGGCCTGGGATGACGGGAATGAAAGGTGAACGGGGCTATCCTGGACTCAGAGGAGTTCCAGGAGATTCTCAAAAGGGAACACCTGGACCTCCCGGAGATGGTGGCCCCATTGGTGACAAAGGAAGGGATGGACTTCCTGGGCGACCAGGCTTGCCTGGAATAAAGGGAGACAAAGGAAACACTGGAGGACAGTGTCCAGCATGCTATCCCGGTCCCAAGGGACAAATGGGACTACCCGGACTGAATGGAAAGGATGGATTGCCTGGTTTGAGAGGCATTCCTGGAGGAAGAGGCATTCCTGGAGAAAGAGGAGATAATGGAGCACCTGGGTTGCCAGGGCCTCCAGGGGAACCAGTAAGTTGCACAGAAGTATGAGCGCAAAGAGACCCAAGTTACACATAGGTCACTATGTATTCACACTTCTCATATTAGTATATGACAACTGTCATATGGCTAGTGACTGCAGACGCTAGTGACTTCAGAGGCTAGTGACTACAGAGACTGGGGACTACAGAGGCTAGGAACTGCACACACAAGGACTACCAAAACCCAGGCAATACCAGGTGCCTTTGCCAGGCACCTCGGATGGAGTACGTGAATTAAATGCACTCTCATGATTAGGGACAACCTGGGAGAGATGGCTTTCCTGGATTGAAAGGTGACAAGGGAGAAGATGCATTTGTTCCTCAATACCTGCTAAAGGGACCGAAGGGAATTAAGGGAGGCCCGGGACCCCTAGGAAAACCAGGTCCACCAGGACGTCCGGGGCCAGTGGGACCGCAAGGTCTGGTGGGTCCGACTGGGGCTCCCGGACAAAAGGGAGATATTGGCTCACCTGGAGTTGATGGACTCCCTGGAAGAGATGGCTTTCCAGGAGAAAGAGGAATACAAGGTCCGGAAGGCAGGTAGGTAAAGTTCTTATAGTGCTCTTTCGCACTGTGTAAAGGAATGCATGTTATACTGACGTAGTAAGGAGCACTTTAGTGTTCTGAGCGAGATGCGGCTACTGAGATCGTTTATTCTACACCGTACGTACGAAGAAAACAGAAAGCTATTTCACAATGCTTAGATATGCTTTTGTAAATTGCTACAGGACTGGTCACGGCAGAGTACATAGTATGTGTATACGTGTTAAGTACATAGTATACGAGAGTATAGATGTGTGATTCTATGACACTGAAGCACAATACGTTCATCCACTTAGGCCCTTGAAGGGAGACATTGGACCTACTGGCCCTACTGGACCTCAAGGTGAAAGAGGAGATCAAGGCAGTCCTGGAGTAAGAGGTGAACCAGGAAGTTGCCCTGAAATTCTTCCTCTGTTGGTGGCCGGCAAAGGAGTCAAAGGAGCTACAGGAGAAAAAGGAATGAAGGGCGACAAAGCAGAGAAGGGTCTTCCTGGACCCACGGGCCAACGGGGCCTTCCTGGAGCTAATGGTGACAAAGGAGAGAGAGGCGAACCAGGTCCTTATGGTCCTCCTGGTCAGGCAGGCCTGAAAGGTCAAACTGGTCCTAAAGGAGAGATGGGATTCCCGGGACCAAAGGGCAACACAGGTTTTCCAGGCATCCCAGGAAGAATTGGCAACAAAGGTGGCAAAGGAGAACCAGGAATGCCTGGTGTGGTGCGTTCCAATAATTTAAATTTTTAAATCCTTGAAATGAAGCTCAGAATAACACACTCTCACGATCATTAAAAAAGTGAGAAATCCAGCACAAGAGTGCTTGCCCATTTTCTGATATACCATAAGAATTAATTTCTTGAGGTACATCTTGATTTACAGAACTTATGTTCTCCACATGTCTGACCGGGGCTAGGACTCCTGGGGGCAAGCCCTCTCTTTGCTAGGGACATTCCTGTCAGAGTAGAGCTTATGTATGCAGGTCATGAGTGGTCATATGAGTGGGCAAGCAAAGGCTCAAAATGGGTGCTAGCCTCACATTGGGTACATACTGGATGCAGTGTGTTGGCCCGAATATGCCACAGAGCAGGACAACGGAACAGAGGAGATTACCACATGTGCTGTGCCACTCTACTACTACATATACGTGCACGAAAGAAATAAAATCGTACAGTACAGAATCTGTATTGGACGATATGAAACTGAATGAATCGTCACATTTGCAGGGTCCGCCAGGGCCTAGGGGTCAGCCTGGACTTACAGGAGAGAAGGGACTGCCTGGACCACCAGGAAAAACAGGAGCTCCCGGGAATCCTGGTATGAACTGCTCCTTTTTTTCGAAATAAGTGACCCATGACCCTGTTTCATTTCTTCCAAAATAAGTGTGCCATGTAGGACACATGATTGGCTGACTAAAGTAGGAGCATAACTTGGTTGGTTAACATGATTTACTCTAGAGTACCGGTCATTGTCAGACAATTCAATTAATTAACCACCTTGGTCTCTCTGCGGCAGTGCATGCATGGTCTGAAAATGCTTTTTGTTTGGCTGGCTTGACTTTGCTATATTTGTAGATCAAAATTCTTCAAATTTTGTGCAAAAGTTGAAGCGCTGTGGTCATAGCAGGTGCAATTTTGACTCACCTCGAAATCCCCAACTTTGTCTCGTCCTATCTTCAAGACTATGAGCATGTCTGATGCTGTGCAACCACCTGATCAATCAGTTGACACCGCACATCATTTTAGTCAAACAGCTCTTATTTTGATCTGCCAATAATTGAAGATTTTGTTTTAAATGGCTCACTTGATTTGAAACAGAGGGGTGCATGGTAATCATAATTTTCAACTAACCTCTAATACACTATTAACCTTGATGACAGATAATACATTGCTCCCCCAGTCTGAACTCAGACTTTGCTGCCTCAATTCCTTCGTTTCCCTCTCTATTACGCTATTCCTCCTTGTCACTATCATCATCGACGTCGTCAGCGCAGCGCTGCTACGGCTACTGAATTCTAGCGAAAATCGTAGCAAAATGTTATAGGAATTACGTAGGCGGGGGCTGCATACCCAAGCAATGTTGAGTGTCGTTGCTCATTGAACAACGCTGCTTGCCTTTGCTAGTATGTTATCAAACTGAGTTGAAAGTGCAGATGGTAAATGGAGCTTAAACATGGTCTTAGAACAATTTAGAAATCGGGATCAAAGGCAGAAAAGGCTGAAAAAGTCATTTCCTAAAAAAGTACCATGTGTTCAAAAAAGAGTGCCACACTTAGGACATCATTTGGTCATCAATGGAAAAGTAAGGCTTGTTTACTCAAAAAACATTTAAATTTTCAATGTGACTTATGCATATGACAATTTTTTGTCATTTTTGGCCTCATTTCAGTCTTCTGCAGGCTT
>JAAUXU010024953.1_pt1 | contig 38305 bp, 41 predicted proteins | sample 7278151 | NCBI WGS metagenome assembly JAAUXU01 (sample SAMN14350113, study PRJNA611818) | marine sediment metagenome | isolation source: surface marine sediment (1.8m) | place: French Polynesia: Moorea | collected 2018-08 | reverse complement strand
GAGAAAGAAGAGGAGAAAGAGGAGGAGAAAGAGGAGGAAAATGTGAAAAAAAGTGAGGAAAAGGATGAAGAGAACACCACGGATTGAGATCTGATAAGACTCATGAATGTTACACGTACTCTTAGATCTTATTGTACTACTCGTGGCTTACTCAGTGAGTTTAAGGTGACCTATAAAACTTTTTTTGTTCAAGTGTATTGTTCCACTTAAGAAGTTTCCATTTTCTGTTCCTGTTGATTTTTTTCCTCCTTTTTTCCTCCTTCCTCAATCTCTGAGTACTTTGGGACTCTTCTTGGACCGTAGACGAGGAGATAAGCGGTATGCCAGTCTCCGCCGCCAGACAATTTCATGACGTCATCAACATGCACAGGCCTAAAACGAACAAGATCAAGTTGAGAAAACTTCTCATGTAAGTAATATAATACATGTCTTCATGCTACAAGGTCACGTGGCATATCAATGAACTAACTCTCTTTGTACCTGACGTCGTCGTCGTTACATTCGATCCAAGTGTCACCCTTCTGACGTACCCACGCGACATAGTGACCAGAATTGGAGGACCTGCCCTTGTGTGTGAGAACTGCTTGGAGCTCATAGTAGCCACTGTTGTTGGAGCCGAGATCGTCGTCGAAGCTAAATGGTTCCAGGTCAACGGCGGAGTCCGCTGTGGACTCGCGGTCCTTCTTGAGTGCAGCCTCGCGACTTTTGCTGTCCAGGCTCTTAGCGTTCGTCTCAATGATTCTGTCTTCATGGTCCTATGAGATATGATAGGCGCTCAGTAACAGATGCAGTCACGTGGAAATGGGTTTTGCAGATGGAAATGTACCTTGAACTTAGTCCTCATGGGGATAAGCTTCTTTTGAAGTTCCTCTGAGCAAAGATCGAAGGTGTCCAAGAGTAGAGGAAACTTGATATCCTTCAAGATCTTTGCATTGATGGCGTCCTTCTGCTTGAACTGAAACCGCACCATCTGCACTGTGAGATATGCAGGTAGGCGGGACACCTTCAGGGACTTTACGTATTCGGCGTCACGGTCCAAAGTTGGGGAGTGTTTGGTTATGGTTTCTTTCAAACGCTGCAACGAGAAAATATTTAGAGTCGTCTTTTTTCGTGACCAATGGCCCATCAGTATTGCATGAATTGGACAGTATCTTACATTTCTCAACCCCGAATGAAGATATTTGACCTCTTTGTCGATGTAGCAGTTGTATTGCAGGAAATGTTCCTTCGACTTGATAGCCTCCTCCTCTGCCTCGACGCACTTGGTATCGCAATCAAACACCAGACCGAAATATTGGTCAATCACAGACCTGATAATGAAAGTCAGTACAGTAAAAGTCGTACACTTTTATCTGTATGTAGAGGGGGAACATGCATTTAACGTACGAGAATGCTTCGTTGCCATGACTGGGGAGCTTTTGCTTGAGGAGTCCCAGCAACTCCACCCAGCACTCATTTGCGTCCTGTTGCTGAAAGGCTCCCTGTTCTGTCTTCTCTGAGAATCTCGGGAATGCCAGGTGCATGGCCTGAAGGAATACGAATGGCGGCACGGTCCCTCTCCCGTTTTCCATGCTCTGGTAGAGGCTCCTCAAAGCGCCCGTCACTGCTTCCGCGATACCCCCAGCACCGTCACCTGTAAGTAGTCGTGGCCATAAGTCTTCATACGCTTGTCTGTACGCTGCACTGGTACCTCCTGAAGCGAACTTGAGCACCGATTCAAGGAATTCCGGTACCGTCTTGAGACATTGGACTGTGGCGTTCATGTAGCAGGTGTTACCCAAGTTGGTTAGGCCCGTGGGCATTTCTAGCGCGTTTTGCAGCTCGGATTCGTCCATGTCCTCCACAAACCTAGGGGCAAAAGGTGCGCGAGTAGTAAGGAGTCGAGTCTCATGAGACGCAATCCTGCTCCACTTACCTCGGCCTGGCGGCCGGAGCCCCGGGGATATCCTCCTCCTTAGATCCCATCATGAGCAAGGTGAGTCCGTCGCGTAGCTTGAATCCACTTCCCCACTCCTCGTCCTTGAGCGTCTGACCTTTCAGCATGACTTTCTGTCGATGAGGCTGGACGCCGGTCAGAGCGAACAGCTGGGCCTTCAGGAGCAGCGGCTCTGAGTCGGTGTCCACCTCCACGTCGTTGAAAAGCTCCTTCCCCCACTTGACTTTAACTGAGCCGAAAAATAGAACATAAATGCTCTCGTTCTGCTTCCAAAATTTGACTGTTTGTTCCATCACTTCCTACCTTTGAATTGCGGCATTTTCTCGCCCGGTTTGTTGCGAATTCCGCGTCCAACTTCGCAAAGATCCTTTCACTTGACCTCTCGAGCTGTGCTGCGCCAGCAACTGGCGATTAAGCTGCTGCTGCCGCTGCTTTGGGCGCCGCAAAAAGCATTCAAATAACCCGAGTCACTCCAGCGGCGTGACCAGAACGCACGAGGAGGAAATCACCCAAAGTCAAAGAAGACAGCAAAGGTCAAGTCACAAACGGGTCTACAGTAGCACATCACTCACACGTATAAGCGCACTTAAAGGAACTAATCATATATTTCTGGTCAAGAATAACATCGACGCAAGCGGCAACAGCTGATGGGCAGGACGGACCTGGGATACCTACACTATATGACAGCAATCTATAGTTGGGGAAATACAAAATACAGGAGAGTGAAAGTAAACTCAGGGCTAACTATAGATCCTAGTTTTGAACCTGCTGGAGAACAAAGACACGAGAGAAAGATTTTCTAACTTTATAAGGAACAAGTAAAAAAGAAGGTCTATGTGCAAAAGTCAATAATGTATCTACCTACACGTGACAGGGAGAAAGACGAAACACTTGTGCGGGTCTTATCTCAAGTAGTTCTAGAATGAACGGACTCTGTGGAAAATTTGTTCTTGAGACGATTTATTTGACTCATCACGACTTGCGTGCTTGTTCTAGAAGTCCTTAGGCCGCGTGTTGAAGTAGATGAAGATCGCAATAAGAATGAACACGCCCGCTAGGGTCGGTAGAGCCACCGTGAACGCCTTCTCCTTGTTGGCCAGGAAATCCTTCTTGCGGTCCTTCTTCTCGCGGGCGTTCTCCTTGGGCTTGCCGCGCAGCTGGCGCATCTTGGACGACCTGGAACACCTGAAAGTGTCCCAAAACCGGTCCAATGACAAGACTTGGAAGTCTCACCTCACCTGCGGAAAGTCAAACGTCTCCTCCTCCTCCCTCGTCGACAACTTGGAACGTATCTCAACGCCTGCCTCTCGTGCTTGTGCGGCGAGTGCGAGCGAGATACCAACAGGTCGCTTCCCTAGCCGCTCTCCGACTCTCCCTCCTTGCAGCAGACGGACGATCTCTCGCTGCTGCTGCTGCTCCTCCTCCTGCTGGTTCCGCCGCAGCCGCAGTCGAAGCTGAAGCCGCAGCCGTGCTGTTTACTGTTGACAGAGGCGCCGCCGGTGGTGGCGGTGGTGGCAGGCCAAGGCTGTCTCGGCCGACAGAGTCAGACTCCTCTTATCGACTTTCGCCCTTCGGCCACCAGATGTCTCTGAAGCGGCGGCCAGCCCTGGCTGTCACTTCCGGTTCCGGTGGACCAGATAGTCAGGTTCATCTCCACGCTGCAGTTGTCCGATGCTTGCTCTTCATCTCTCTCGTCCCTGCCCCTCCGGGTGCGCAGCGTCATCACTCCGGTTCAGATGTACCACGCGGCCGCGGCCTGCACGGCAGCCCCGGCCAGCCGTGACACGAGCACGTGGAGCAGCAGACAACCTAAACCTGCACATGATGACTGCTAAGAATCCCTGTGCAGACAAAAGTCATTGCCTGAATCCCCCATAACTGGAACAAACGTCAGCCTGAAGGCACAAAAAGGGCGCGGTTCGAAAGGGAGAAAAATATCGTTCTTCCCCGACGAAGCAGGAAATTGGAAAGCAGCCCACACGACATTGTTCCGGCATTCCGCCTAAGCCAAGAAGAAAGAGAGAGAAAAAGAGTTGCGTTCTCATTTTCCGCCACAACTTCTGACCCTCCCTTGAGGAGGAAAAAACATGAGAAGCATGCGGCCATGTTTTATTCAGGTGACTGGGCAACCATGAAATGGAGGGCTGCAATTGATCCCAAATCGCACCAGTGCTGGAATCACCAACCGCTAAGCATTCGTGATGTCTTAAGAAGACCTGTGATTGCGAGTGCATAGAATGTCCAATGAACGTTGTGCTGCCAACGAGAAAATGGAACGTTCGGTGTTGTCAATCAGACTGGTCATTCTTGTTTAATTTATGTGGGCATTAGGCTAGGTCCAAGAGGGGTCAGTTGTGGAAAGTGACGGGGTTTCTTCACTAACATCAGGTGTGGTAGTCAAATAATTTCTCAAAAAAGTCAAAATTTACCCCATCAGGGTTTCAGTTTTACCCCATAAAGCGAGTAGACAAACAACTTTTAAAATTTTCAAGAGTTTTGGCCCAGCATTAAAACTCTATTTCCCAAATTTATGGGACTGCAGTGCTTTCACATGGCATTAAGAATTTAACCAAGCATGTCCACTTCACATTCAACTTCGTCTAAACACCCTTGCGTATTGCAATTACTAGCCTGGGTTTTTTTCATTTTCAGCTGACTGCCAAGTTTATCTTCGAATAACATTTAGTAAAAAATTTTACATGTCCACAGGAAATCATAATTTTCGATCCCGTCTACCAGAGCGTTCTGGTGAGTTGCAGGACCGCACTTGGGCATGCTGCTATACTGGTGACGCGCCATAGCTTAGTTTCTCCGGGACAAATATCAGCAGTACATAAAGTACTGGCGTCATCCATCCCATAGCAACTCTGCTAAGCGTGACGTACCCACCTGTTCGATGCATGGGCCACAAACCTCGCCCGACAGGGTCGATCCCCCACCCTTCTAGGTCAACCACCCTGAGTCGATCCCCCCCCTCCCCAGCAAGGGCCCCCAAAAGCAGTTCATTTACTAAAAGAGGGTTTTCTGCTGGTTGACCAATCCCATTGGGTGGGTATCCCTCCAGATCCCTGACGGCCCCAAAAGCAAGTTGCAACAAAAAAACCCTTTATCACGGGGTCCCTGCATCATCACGCCAAGTTTTATCCAAATCGGTTCAGCAGTATAGAGATGTCCCTGACGCTGTCCATTTCTGGCCCTGACAAGGTCGACCCTCAAGATCAACTCACTGACGCCCACCCATCCACTCCCTCTCTCGCACACAGACCCCCACCCACACTCCGGTTCACTTGAGCAGAAATGGGCGTCCTCGGGGTTGGCCGATCCCTCCCGGGGGAGAAGACCCCTTATCCAAGGAGCAAGTTTCAGTGCTTCAGTCCTGCTGAATAAATGAGTTTTCTGGACCACAGCTACAGTTGATGGAGCGGGAGTCCCAGCGCCGTGTCAAGTTTGGCCCAAATCTGTCTTGCGATCTCAGAGGAGCTGCGTGCCGAACACACAAACAGACAGACTGACAAACTTTACGCCTTTATATATATGAGATAAGCCACCTCTCTGGAACTTTGTGGTCCCATTTATCCCCCTTGGCTCCTAGAATGGCAGTCACTGTTTATGTCGACTGCAGACTTGGGCGATGGACACAAAGATCTATGAAAGCAATTATTTCTCTCTCTCAGAAAATGTTGCTGGCTCTATCCCCCAGGATTTCTCCGTGCTTTTGGACAGGGGAATATTTCTGCTCCCTCTCTCCTTCTTTCTCTCTCTCCTCGCCACTTCTACGTTATCAGAGTTGGCGGAGAGTTTGGCGTACAGGGAGCCAGCTACAAAACGAGAAAGACCTACCAGGGAATGGTCAAAGGCTACTTTTTTGACCGCGGCTCAACGGCCTGAATAATGGCTTATCCAGACCATAAATTGCAGCTGCGAGGGAGAAAAGGGCTTTCAGCAGCTAGGACAGTTTGATTATGTGAAATGTTTTGGACATGCTGTGGCCTCTGGATCCAAATACACGGGCTGGCTTGCGGGACCTCTTTTATCCCGCCACGTATTCCTCCATGGTATCTTTTGACTCTCCCTGCAGATAAAGTTGTTCTGCTGGATATTGCGCGCCGTCCCATGACAATGTGAGAATCCCTGACGCCCATGGGAACATCCTATCTGCTGCAGCCGCTGCTGTCGCAGATACAATACAGACGGGCTGCAGCTACTATCTTTCCTTGTAAAACTAATGATCAATTGACATATCATTCTCGTTGTTCCCTCCGGCCGCGTTCCTCTTCGCACATTACCTCCTCTTTGATAGCGATATCTGCAGAATCATTGATCGTTAGTTCCATCCCAGCTGTTTAGTAGCAGATCCATCGTTTTGTACTTCCTGTGGAGCGGCAGGACGACGTCTGAGGTGCCACGTGGCTGGCGCGTGCCGAATATAAACATGTTCAAAGGGCATTCGTGCAAAGAAATATCAGCAGCATACCTTTTGGAATTATGCACTACATACGGAGCGCACAACTCCGGACTGTTATGAGCCTCTTAACAGCCGGGCGTGATTTTCACCGATGACGCAGCCTGCGCTTCAGGCTAAAGAGCCGCTTAGAGCTCTAACACACACACACACACGACCCATACAACACTGGCCCCGTGCACTCGTACACCTACAGCCACAGGGTAAAATGACTATTCTGGCAGGTTTCGCGCATTTGCCTTTCTCATGCTGATTATGCATGATATTAATGAAAGAGTCGTGATCGATCAGAAAGCTACTTTGCCTGGAGTGAAGCAGGTGCTATTGATTTTTTTTATTCGCAGCAGCACCAAACGAGCAAAAATGGATTTCCTCACCAAAGAAGAGATTGAAGACTTCCGCAAGGCTTTCAGCCTCTTCGACAACGACGGTTCTGGCACCATTTCCAGCAGAGAGCTCATCACTGCCATGCAAAATCTCAATCTGCGGCCCACAGAAGATGAGATACAATCAATCATCAGGGTAACGCTGCCTGCTGTTCTAGAAGTCACTTTGGTATAAGACTATTTTGTCCACTGCAGCAACTGGACGACGACGGTGGCGGAGAGATCGACTTTACCGAATTCTTGGAGCTGATGGGCTCCAAAATGCGCGACCTCAAGAAGAATGAGGAGATCTTCAACATCTTCCGCCTCTTTGACAGGGATCGCAACGGTCTCATTTCTGCCGAAGAGATCAGATTCACGATGGGAAAGCTGGGACACACGGTAATATGGAAATATTGTAGACCATGTTTGTTCACATGCTATATAGGAAGCCCACACGCTACACGATGGCACTCGTGGGAAGACGCCAAAATGCCCTTATAAGCGAAATGGTTTCACTCTAGGGATGCATAACAAAAAAGGCTCCCTGCACGTGTGACAATCACTTTGAGACTATCTTAGACTTACTTTAGAAAGAATCGCCGGCTGCTTCGTCCATAGCCTTTTCCACTTCAGTTTCATCATTGGCAGAGTAGGAAAAGTCCAATCCCTAAGACCTCCTTCCTCTCGCTCAATGTGCTCAGAGCGGACGTTGTCTGTGCCATTGATGGTACTGATTCTTCGTCGTTATCTGTTTCATCGGAGCTCGTATCAAGGACACTGTCTGCAATGCTGTCTTCTGGGAGCCAAACAATCTTACAAGCGAAGTGGCTGCTCTCGAAAGATCTGTTTCACAATGAATAGGTCATTTTGAAGGGGCGCCAGAGAACATACGAGCTATATTTCACAGTGGCGCTACAAAGCAAAATAGATAATGCCCAGACTCATCATCACCAGAGTCAGGCAGGCAGAAGTAGCCAAAATTAGACATTTCAGCCATTTTCCCATCCTTGATGGCGTCAGGTAAAATTCTTGTAAGTGAAGTTTGTGACGAGAAGAGTCTTGATTACGCCATCAGAGTCTTGAAGACAGAAGAAGGTTGCGGCAGTCTCAAGGAGGCTCAAGTACATCACGTCAAAAGACTCCAGTGATTGCGCTGTGGTGTCAGTCACCTAAAAAGACTTTGACCCTTGCGGCGATTTTGAATGCAAATGACAGTTAGGGCAACTCAGTTGTGAACAAACGGTCCATGTGGCTATGATCTCCAAGGTCCTGGTCCAACGTCGTGGTTGCGGGGACGTCACTGACACAATCAGTGCTTGGCTGTCTCTCTTCCAGATCTCCCCCAAGGAGGCAGACAGAATGATTCGAGAAGCCGATCAAAGTGGGGACGGCCTGATCACTTACAATGAGTTCTATCAGAAGATGATGAGCGAGAAGGATGAAACGCCCAGGAAGAAACCCACCCGAAAGTGGCAGTCTCGTTCTTTCAAATAAAGTCTGGTCCTGAGCCACAGCACACCCATTCCCTCTTTTTTTTTGACTCAAAAGCATCTTTCTTTCTGGATTTTCTGTTGACCCTCCCAGTTTTGGGAAGCTTTCCTTCTCAGTGGGGACACGCACGCGCAGGAGTGCGCGTGCACGTGGATATTTGATGGAAGAAGGGTGTTCTTACGACGAAATGTGTCCCCAGGCGAGAGTATTTTTACATTGGCGCAGACCGGAACTTTCCTCTCCGGCTCTCTCTGCCTCTCTCTGGTCAGTCCGATGTCCGCCGAGCTGGTCCAGCCATCCAGCCCTGCTGACACGCTTTATTACTTGAGGAATATCTACGACGAGAAACTCTCCAGAGGAACCAGGGAAGAATGGAAGAAGGAGGAGGAGGAGGGATATCTCAATGTTGCTGCTTTCTCCTTCCTTTCCTACGGCCATTATTTCTCCGACTGGTGGCACACGGTACTAGAGGGTGAGATGTGGCGAGAGGGGGAAAAGCATTTTGACCATAAACTACCGCCCTCTTGAACAAGAAAAAGAGAGAAAAGAGGTTTTTGGCTAGGAGTAGCGGAACAGTAATGATTCCCACAAGGCTGCGTACAGTATTAGTAGTGCTACAGTAGGCAAAAATCGATCCGAGATCAGTCGAGCGCACTGATTTAACACCCCGTTCTATTTACCATAATTCAGCCGTTGATCTCTCTCTCGCTCGCTCGCTCGCTCGCTCGCTCTGCACGGTCTTTCTCATTTCAATGCCTAACGTAGACGTATGTATGATTGTGTGTGCCATATGTATGTACCCAACGTATATGCTATATGCATAGAATGTCATAACTAAGTGGTGAGTATGCATTGAGGGCAGTGCTCAAACGCTGACTTCCGGAAGTCCACACAGTTCTTGCACACGCACATATGGATGTCATACCCTCCACTGTCTAATGTACACAGATACACTGCGAACCTGCATGGGCAGACAGACACATACGCACAGCGGGAGACATAATGCGTTGTTGGTTTGACATGGAGCATGCTAACTCGGTCTGACGTGTGTTTTCTCTTCGTTCATTGACTTGCTGCTCTCGCCGATTTTCAAATGTTCGTACATATGGCCTATTTTCCAGCTGAACGAGCAAAGAGAGAAGTGGTAGTAGTGGGTGTCACTGCAGACGCCCTCTGTGCGTTTAAATTACCGTACCATTCCTAATTAGGATTTGTTCCGTTTCATGCATGCGACAAAGGACAAATAATCCCTGATATATTCAAAACAGCCATAATATAATACGTGATGCCAACACGACCTTTGTGCTCGGCTGAACGTTCCACCTCAAGGTTAAACTACCGCTGTTTGTGCTACTGTCTGAACTCCTGTAGCTCCTTCAGTACATGTCCTTAGTCCTCCTCTTTCCAAAGAACTGACTGTATACTGCATGGATATGCCACAACGCAATAACCCTGCGTGTAAGTACAGCACTTCCATAACGAAGTCCTTTATTTTCTCACAGAGCTATATTAGCATTGCATATCGTATGTTATGTACACATCTACACAGAAACCTTCGAAGAAACTAGACAGATGTAACAAAAACAAGTAGTATTTATATTCTGATGCGACGAAATTAACTCCAGCACAAGAGCACATACTAGATTTCTTGGCGCACCGTCAAAGAAGCTATCATCGCATGGAGAAAAAACAGTCTGGAATCACAACAATCGATCGGTACTTGTACATACGTAGGTGTCCGGATGAATGCAAAAACAAAGTATATCAAAGCCCAGGAAAAAGAGACATGGAGTACGTAGTCGCAGCAGGCGTTTTATGGTATATGTACGATAAGCAGCTTTACACTGATCAAGTAATTGCTTCTGCTAAGGCAGCATTGTAGGCATCAAGAACAATGCTCACTCTATCAACAGATTTTTCTTGCTGTCTGAGAAGCAGTTAATGGCGCATTTACTTTTACACATAAGACAAGAATAGCAATATGAGTGGTACTTGGAGTAAGATGAGAGCGGAACGTGCATACCTAGAAGTATAAAGAAGTCCACATTTGGATGGTGCCTGCAGAATGCTATCGTCTGCATGCTTGCCTTAAATAACGTAGCACAATATGCAGCCTCATACGTGTACATCGGTACGTGCGTGCTAGCAATATTGAAACAAGCGTGGTGGGAGTGTGCATAATACGGTACATACATCTATGGTGGGATCGAGGGTTGGAAGAGGTGTAAACGCGTGCTTTAATAAAAGTATCACACTGAGGACAAAAGTCGAAACTAGTACGCTTACAAACTAATAGTATGTAGGTATCATTGTCGTCATGATGTGTGTGTGTGGCGTTGGTGCAGTAGCAGCAGCATGTAGTACAAAGGCTCGCTCGCCAGAGCAACTTGCATAACTTGTGCTGCACAGTGCGTGCAGCCAAAAAGTGCGCAAGTTCTTCGTTAAGATGCTATGCGGAGGAGACAGGGGACCAGCTTAATGGGGAACAGTTCAACGAGATCCAGTATTGCACTAGACTTATGCGACGATGCTCTCAGCTCCAGCAACAACGGGAGGAGCAGGAGCGACGGAACCGTGAGCCTTTTTCTTTTTCTTGTCCTCGTCGGATTCTGTCTCATCGTCGCCATTCTTCTTCTCCACAGCGTCTTCTTGCTTGCTTCCCTTGCTATCCTGTAGTTTCCAGTCCCATGGCTCGTGAGAAAACCTCTCCTCGTCTTGCACGGAAACCTCCTCAACGTCGTCTCCGTCCTCCGCCTCCTCCTCGTCCACCTCTTTCAGTCGCCTGAGTGACTCGGGTGAGCGGACGCGCAGAGCCTCGGGAGAGTTGGAAGCGATCAGGGGCTTGACACCTGGACTTGCTGGCAATGGTTGACCGTTGCTACTAGTAGATATGGAGTTGGAGAGCTGCAAAGGAGGAAAGATGGCGTGATCAAGGTTGATCGCACTCGGACTTGCTCAACTTAGCTTTGTGTAACTATGCTCGGCGTTGCGTAGCTTTCCTTTGCTTACCTCTTGTCTGTGCGGATGTTGACCGTTGACCTCGCTAAACGGAGTTGGCAGGTATGGGAAGAACAGTTCTGGCCTGCGCTGCAGAAACTCTGAGTCCTTTGCCGTCATCGGGATCGGTGGGTGAGGCAGCTCCAGAGACATCCGGCGACCGCGGCGAGAGGCTTGACCGCTGTTCCATAGATGCGTCCCCATGTGGACCTGTCGCAGAAAGAGAGAAACGTTCAAATCTAGACTCTGAGGCAAACGGGCACTTTTCGGGCGGCGGACCTTGAGGTTGCCCTTGGTGGTGAACGCCTTGCCGCACACCGAGCATTTGAAGGGGCGGTCTCCCGTGTGCGTGCGCATGTGGATCTGCAGCGCCGATCCGGAGGAGAAATTCTTTTTGCACACCTGACACAAGTGCTTGTTGGACCCCGCGGCCGTCACCACAGCAAGCGGTGCCCCCGCCGCCGCCGAAGAGTGCCCGTTATTTCCCACTAAGCCACCTAGGTTAGCGGAAGTCGTGTTAGAAACAATGGGGGAAGAGGAAGAAGAGGAGGCTGTAGGAGAAGAGGAAAGGGGCAAACCTGTAATGACTAGTGTTAGTATAATAATTCTAAGAAGAATATGTGAAAGAGCAAGATTACGGCGTTAAGAAGCTACTGCAGCTACTCTGCTGTTGCGTCTTGTACATACCATGTAGCCTCTTGGGCAGTGGCATAGCTATGGAATCAGCCTCGACTGGCGGCGGCCTCTTAGCGGCGGAGGACGCTGCGGTGGCTGAGTTGGAGTCGCCTTCCTCAGTGAGAGAGTCCTCGTCACCCTCGCTGGCCCTGCTACCGCTGCTAGTGTTGCCTCCACCGCCACCTGGACCGCTGCCCTCGTGGCCGCGGATTTTGTGGGTGAGCGCATGCTGCTTCATGTTGCCCTGGAAGATGTTGTTAGCTGATGTTGAAAACGCGGCTAAAAGAAAAAGGAGTGTGCACGGTCAACGTACCTTGGTGGAGAATCCTCGGTCGCAAACACTGCATTTAAACGGACGCTCCTTAGTGTGGGATCTGATATGGATTTCTAGTGCTGAGTTGCACGCAAAGACTTTAAAGCAGATTTGACAAGTGGTGTTGCCGCGAGCTATAAAACAGACAAGAGAAATTATCGCTTTAGAGAGCTGAATCGGTTACCGTCAATGCCACTTAATATTGATTGCTTAATCATCAGCGCTACCCACATGACTCACACAATTACAGGACAGTGGACTGGTGCGCGCTCAAGTTCTGCGCCGGATTAGTGTAAGCTAAGCTTAATCATGCATGCACTGATGACCTGCGAAATTAGGGATTCCTCAAGAAATATTAGCCTTGGCTGTCAAAATGGCGCTCCGTAAGTTTCGTTCGCACACTTGTAAATGTATAACAGAAAGAAGCAATACAGAATTGGTTCTTTTTTCACAAAGTGAACAAGCATCTCCAGCTACTGAAAAGGCGCGTTAAGGTAATTATCACCGTCCCATCACACATCAGCATGCATACTGTTACGGTACTGTGGCTTGTCATCAAAGGCTCAACATATTAACGTTTCTTGCGCAAAGAATACCGCATATGCATAATATGTATGAATCGTTGTTTCGAGACACCTACACTTACGTCTCAGGACCCCTGATGGGACTCCAGGGAATGGTAGTCTCAGCGGGTTGAATGCCGCCGCTTGACTGGCCGCAAGTGACTGCGTAAGTTGTGAGAGTGCTGCCGCCGATGGGGAGGACACGTTGGAGGCGGCGGCTGCAGCACCCAGAAGTGAGTTAGCAAATATCGGCGATGGCGGCGGCAACAGTCCGGTCGGCATAAGCGAAAACATTGATGACAGCGGTGAGGGCTGCGGAGTCGCCGCGACCGCAGCCGCCGCGGCCGCGGCTGCAGCTGCCGCGGATGCCGCGGGGGTAATGGGCGAAGAAGTGGAGATCTTAGGAGTAAGGTCCAATGCGAATTTCTTTTCTCCGTCGACTCCCTCGTCGTCATCTTGTCTTTCCTTCTCGTCCTCCTCATCCTTCTTGCCGTTATCGAGTGTCTTCCTCGTCGCCGAAAGGTCTTCAGGGGCTCCACTGCCGCTGGTGGTGGTGGGAGGCTTGTCCATTAAGAATGGCCTGACCAGACTAAAAGGCCGGTGCTCCAACTTGGCCAAAGAGTCAAGGCTGACGAGTGACGTCGCCGGCTGCTGCTGTTGCGATCCTGTGGAGGAAGACACCGACGATGGCCGGGAATTTTCCCTGTCTTCCCCCTCATCAGCCATCTCCGGACTCTGAGACTCGCTCGTGTAGCCAGAGAAGGTCGAGGTAGTGGTCGGCGGGAGTCCCGGAAACAGTCCCGACCCTGGGAGACGCATGAACGGACTGTTAGCGAAAGGCGCCAGCGGTGGGAAGTCCTTAATCTCAGCAGCATTGATCTGTTCTTGCGTCAGCTCAGTCGGCTCTCCGGTGTGGGTGCGGATGTGCTGTTGCAGCACCAGCGCATTGGCATACTTCTTGTGGCACACCGGGCACTGGTGGAACATGCGCATTGGTGGCTTGGCCCGATGGACGCCCATGTGCGTCTTCAGGTTGCCCTTCGTGGTGAAGGCCCTGCCGCAAATGCGGCACTTGAATGGCCGTTCTCCAGTGTGCGTGCGGTAATGCATCTGCAGCGCCGACTTGCACGACAGCACGCGGTGGCAGATGACGCACTCGTTGGGGTCGCTCAGCTTGTGCTCAATGTTGTTCACCAGTTGCTCCAGTTTGGAGGTCTCGCTCGCCCTGCACACCTCGATCAGAGATTCCCATGCGTTATCGTTGCTGCCTGGTCGAGGGAGGAGATTGGTGTAGATATTGGGATCCTTCGCGGGGTCAAAGTTTGGCGGCAATAAAATGGGTCCGTTAGGGGTCTGCATTAACGGAGACCCCGACGGCGGCGGCTGCAGTCCTCGCGGCAATGCAGCGAACGGGAGCATAGGCGAGGTCCTCAGACGTGGTGGACTTTTTGGCGGCGAGACAGAACGTGGCCGCTTGCTTGCGCTATTACTCTTAGTTGTCAGGTTTTCGGGTTCATCTTGCGATTCCTCGCTCATTTTCGAGTCGTCCAAGATCTTGTTGCGTCCGGGTGAACCACTTCGTGGTGTCGCTACGGCATTAGAGGTCGGTGCTGCCGAAGGGTTTGGCGACCTACGAGGGCTAAGAGAGCCTTGACGGGGTTGCAGCTGCTGAGATGCAGGAGGCGACGACGATCGAGACCGCGGAGGTCGAGATTGCTGCTCCTTTACTGCACTGACAGGAACGTCTTCTCTGCGAAGGGGCTCGGTAGGCAGAGAAAACTTGCTGGTGGCGGGTAGCGGGAAACGAGGCATCGCTGGCGGCGTTGGTAAAGCCCCGGCTGCGGCTGCGGCTGCCGCAGGTCCCAAATTTGGCATGTTGGGAAGCTGGAATCCTGGTGGGATGACCGGTGTCATCCCTGCCATGGGATTATTTACGTTAGGCAGAGGCAACCCCTTCTTCTCTGCTTCTTCAATCTGCTGGAGCAGCGGCGGGTAGAACTTGTCCAGATGCTCAGGAACCAGGTTCGGGTTCATCTTCACGTGCGGGAACTTTGTCGAGTGCCGCTGGAAGTGAACCTTGAGGTTGCCCTTGGTGGTGAAACGGTTGCCGCACACGTTACATTTGTACGGCCGCTCGCCAGTGTGGCTGCGTACGTGAATCTGGAGAGCAGAGTCGGACCCGAATACTTTCCCGCAGTACCGACAACGGTGTTTAAAGAACGGCTCGCCTTTCTTGTCAAATTCTTTGTCCCTGCTCGCGCTGAAGTCCGCCAGGTTGTTCGCCAGCAACCCTTGGCTGGCGTTATTAAGAATTCCCTGAGCGCGCTTTTGGAGCAACTCCAGAGAGTTGACTGGTTTTTCCTCCGGGTTGTCATCGTGGTGTATGATGATGGAGGAAGCTAGATTTGATGGCGCGTTTGGATCCAATATTTGGGAGCTCAGTGGAGGAGGTGGAGGTGCCTGCTGCTGTTGCGACGAATCTGTCGGTGCGGAAGTGCCTGGGGACGTCGACTTGGTCAATCCACTTCCAGTCAGCAGAGTGTTTTTGGGTGGAATGGTTGGAGGAAGAGGTGTGCTATTGGTAGAGGAGAGTTTGCTCGTAGGTTCCTTCAGTGGTTGTGGCGGAGATGACGGGGATTGTACTGAAGCGGCGGTAGCAACCAGCCGATTCTGTTCCTCCATCTTCCTGGCCAATTCGGCGATACCACCATTATCCTTCTTGTCGTCTCCTAATTGCTGTTGTTGTATCTGCGACAAAATCTGCATTTGCAAAATTTGCTGTTGCTGCAGACTGAAGAGTGTTGCCTGCAGCACGGCCAACTCTTGCACGTTCTTTGGGCTGGAGTGAGTAGCAATGTTAGACGATAGCTGGGAGATCGTCAGGCTGATGTTCTTGAGCTGTTCCTTCAACTGCTCGCTTACTGGGGTGTTCATGTTGAGTAAAGAAGGGAATTCTACTTTGGGTCTCTCTTCCTCTTCTTCCTCTTCTCCTTCCTCATCCATCTCTTCTACATTGGACTGATCCTTTTCTTCCTTGCTGTCATGCTCCACTTCCATGGGACTGCTGTCACCGAGTTCGCCTCTGCCGTCGGTGTCTGCCACATCATCTCTGCTGTCATCTCCGGGTCGACTGTTGTTATTGGCAAAGTCCTCATCGACGCTTCGCTTGATGAAGAGCTGTGCGGCAGCCGCGGCCGCTGCTGCCGCCGCTGACGTGGCCGCCGCTCCTCCAGACTCTCCGCTGTTGGATGCAGCATCCTCGTCGGTACCGCCTTGGTCGTCACCGTTACCTGACACACCTGAGGGGACTGCAGCGGCAGCTCCGTCCACGTCGCCCCCACTTGTAGAAGAGCTTCGTTCGGCGTCCGGCGAAGCTGACCCAGCCGCGTGGTCACCTTCAAAGACTGGTGGAACATCCGCAGGATCACCTGGAAAAAAAAGAGCGGAGGTTTATACGCATATGAACGACACGTGGGTGTCCCTAGACTTTCCGTAGTATTCGCGAGTAAGTTTTGTTCCTATTCGCTGTTTGCCGAAAAATATCTTTTCTCGCTGAATACCAGTTTGGTACACGCACACGTACGCACGTACGGGCATGCGTACGCAGCAAACCAGGCCCAGGCCAGCCCACACCTGATGCTACAAGATTGCCACGTCGCCAGAGCAGTGCGTTCAATCAATGGTCCCTGCTACTTACTATACCAATTCCTTTTAAACTCGAGTGTCAACTATCTATTGGAGCGGACACATGAGTGGGACGGTGTGCAGTTAGTGCTGCGCACACGGTGGGTTTATGGATTAGACGTCGGATAATGCATGGCGCGACTTGCGCCGAGAAGATGTCTAATCCTATCATGCGGCTAATTGAAAGCGAGAATAAATGGCGTCATTTTAACCGTCATCGTCTAAATAAAGCATGCCTTCTCTCCCCTCACCAAGCAAGGCCGGGCTGGAGCAATCGACCATAAATCTAGGCACAATTAAGCCTACGACTTGCCTGAGCTCGCTTTGGATAAGGTTCTTTTGCCATGTATCAGGCCTGCAATGCGCTAAGTCCTTAGTCATGATTATATCTTGGCAATAAAAAGTTGATTGCCATGTATACGTAGCGAGAGAGAGAGAGAGACAGGAGATCCCCGGTGGGGGAAATCATAACACTGAAGAACGAACCAGTTTTCAAAACTTCCTTTCCGAATCCGGAGTCACGCACGAGTATTTTTTCCCTCCCCTCTTGCCGCTACCGAGATTAATGGTCTGCAGTTTCATCATAACGCTGCTACCCCCCTTTGCTAATGCTTCCTCCTCGTCCTCCTCGTCCTCCTTCTCCTCCACCTCCAAGTCCTCCTTGTGCTGCAGGGTTATGAAGTTGAATTTCACTCACGGAGCCGCCGAGATCAGCCATGCATGGCATCCAAGTCCTCACACATTCGCCTCCATCAACACGAATGCAGACGTGCGCGTAATATTGTCGGGGGTCTGAATATGCGCAAAGAATAACTCTCATTACCCAGAACAATGGGGCCGAGAAGTGCAGCAAGAGCATCTGCAGAGAGCTGAAGGTCGCTGGCTGGCGGGGTCGCTGCTTGCTTCACTTTTGTTCGTGGGAACGGGTGAGACAATAACGAGGAAGAGACAGAAATGACAAACGACAGAGAGACGAGAGAAATGCGCTTCGTGCCCAGAATGACTCCTGAATTGGGGGAAATTTCTCCAGCTATTAGTACAGTTATATTAGTTTGCCTGGTGAATAGAGGAGGAGTGCAAAAACTCTCTCCTTTGGAGTTCTTTGTCAGGGCACGTTTTTCTCTGACGACGACCTGACTTTATGCAATCTCATTCTCCTTTCTTTTCCTTCTCTAATTCTTTCTACTAAGCTTGAAAATAGAACATTTTGTGAATTGCTGCTGGAGAGAGCGAGAGCGAGAGCGAGAGAGAGAGAAGTTCTTGGCTGAAAGAGTGTTAGTTGGCTGAGTAAATGTTTGAATTAAGCCCGACTCTATTCAAATCAGTCCTCCGCCAAGCGAGATTTGTTTGAGCGACATTTTTTTCCCCCTCTGTCTCTCCAGAAAGAATATGCGTGTGTGACCAGTGCGCTCACATTTTTGTCCATTTATTTTCCGCTCTGAGCATTTAAGTTGTCAGGCAGGGACGCGTACGTAAATCAGTCCCACCAGCCTTAATTTGCCTGAGTAAAAAGTGGACGTGTCAGCGTCCGTCGTCCGCCCCGGAGTGACAGAAAAAAGAATCATGCCCTTTCCTCTGCTCTTCAAAGCAATCAGCGAGCATTTTCCTTGCCGCTCGTAGCATGCAGGTCACAGCCAGACGGACAGCGAAGCAATCATCGAAACGACCAAGACCATGGTGGACAACTGCCAATTCCTCGGCGTCAACAACAAAAGTAGGTCAGTCTTTAAGTTCCTCCTCCCCCATTTTCGGTGTGTGTGTGTGTGTGAGAGACAGAAAGAGAGAGCCTTTTTGTTGAGACAGCAGGCGAAGCAGCACATATTGCTCTGGACAATGTGAGCTATTATGCTACCTAGGTCACAACTCTCCGCCTCCTCCTTCGTCCTGCCGGCCTCCCTCCTCTTTTTCGGCGGCAGTAAATGCATATATGACAAAGGAAAGGTGAAAGATGGATGGGAACGAGAGAACTCTTCCCAGGAGGGTCAGGGAGAAAAGACAGTTTATCCATGCTAGCGAGCTTCGACGAGCGCTCCCTGTTCTGCGATCTGCAGCTCCACACATGTAGTCAGGGGCATTGTGTATGTATGGACTTCTGTAATCGATACCTGCGTCAACTCGCCCCTGGCTCTGGCAGCGCAGGGGATGACAGAGGAGTTTGACAAATGGCTCCGATGATTTGGCACAACAGCGGCGGCAGCAGAAGATTCCTCAAATGCATCTGCGAGAACTCAGCAGAGGAGAATTCCCCCTTGTTTGACTTCACTTAACTCAGCCGCCACCAAGATAATTGACGGAGCATAATGCGCTTCGACAGACTTCTCATAAAGAAAATAAATAAAGCGGCAGCAGCACCGGAGCAAACGCGTTTTGTCTCTCCTCAGTTGTTGTTCTGGGGACAAAGAAATGGGCGAGGATCGCATTACCTGCGAGAGAGAGCAGAGGCGAAGGCCGAGCCAGGCTCAAGAGCAAAAAAAAAAGGCCAGCGTTCACACATCATTTCTGAGTGCGCAAACGCTCTTTCTCAAAATCTGGCTTTCATCTCTCTCGCCGGTGTAATTAGTCATTTGAGACGCCTCAGCACCTCTCCTCGCTCCCCCTCGTGGCTTCCTCGTCCGCTTTCGATTAATATTGCATTCGCCGTAAACATTTCAGAGAACTTCCTTCCCATGACGAGCGAGCTGGGCGAGGCCAACGACCAAGGAGGGAAGCTCGGAAGACAACATTGACTGCTGCTTCAAGCTCACTTCCTCCTCCTCGCCCACAAAGACACAGCGATCATGATGATGAGCAGAGACTCCAGACTTGTCATTTTGCTTCGTCACTGTCTCAATATCTCTTTTGACGTCTTCCACAACAGGCTCTGTTATGATTACTCAGCTCTGGGCGCACGCACACCCCCTTACCTCACCCTCGTCACCCCCAAAAAAGAAGCCATCATTGACTTTAATGTGGCGTCTGCCGGCCCCCACGCGTCTGACAGCGCCTAATGACTTATGGATGGGCTGTCTTCTTTTGGAAGAGACGATGCAAAGAGAGAAGGACGTCAAAAACGTGGACAGAAGAACTCTTTCGACAAGTAGCAAGTGCAAAGCAGCACACGCGAGTCATCTTTCTTGCTCACACGCATAGAAAGAAGAGGAGAAAAAAAAGAAACAGAGAAGAACAGGAATGTGTAAGGTACAAGCAGGCAGGCAGGCAGGCAGACTGGCAGGCGGGCGGGCAGCGTGCTAAATCAGCACTCAAAATCGAATCCCAAATTGAACCCAAGAATCCGAAAGCATTTCTGAGCTCTTCCTCCCCCCCCCTTTAGTTCCTTTAAGTTCTGTCGTCTGCGGCAAAAATTGTTGGCACTCAAGTCTGCGGCCGCCAGTCAAGCCAGCCAGCCAGCCAGCCAGTCAGCCAGCCTCCCGCCCTGCACATGCTCGTACTAATCAGTTAATGCACTGCGCACAATTATCTACATTCTATTGTTTCTGCGCCAACAGCAATGTTTATAACTGTCGCCTCTCATCCCGCTGGCGTCGTTGCTCGATGAATGCGGGATATATTTCACCCGTCGTCCGGATTTCAAGAATCTTGGATATGCGTGTGTGTGGCTTCTCTCATTCTTCCTCCTCTGCTTATTCGTTAGGGGGACAAGAAAACGAAAGGGAGAGGGAAAAAGACAACGGGTAGAAAATTGTCCGCGAGGAGTTCGTCCGTGTGTACACTTATGCGTCTGCACGCGCGCGCTTATGACAGACAGGTGAGGAAGAAGAGAGCAGCGAGCACACATTTCTAGAAATTCTTGAAAACGTTCCACGCCTATTATTTCTCCAAGTCTCAGGCCCTGCTTTAAACGGTATTTGCTCTGGGGAAGGCACGTCATAATGCTTGGGAGGGGGGGGGGAGATATGGACCGAGCTGAACGCTTCACAGACAGACGGACAGACGCACAAAGAGAACACGCTTGTTCTAGAATTAGCAATGGATTTAGTCCTCCCCCCATAAGTGCTGCTAGCTCATAATGGCTTTTTCCCATGCAAAATCGCAACCGCGTTCTCAATTAGTGAGTATGCGGAATTAAAGCGTGGAAGCCCTGTTCTCCGCCTGGCATCTGTTTCGACTGCACGTCGACCCCGATTACGTCCGCGGCAACAAACATCAAGAAGAGATGCTGCGAGTCGAGGAGACGCTTTCAAAATTCGTCACTTTTTCTCCTCCCTTCTTTTGTCTGGGGAAGAGAGATGAAATGAGCTTGAATCTTGGGCTGCGCATATCAAAAGGGGGCAGGAGAAGTTTTTCTCCGTAGCAAAGGAGGCAGGCAGAGTCCAGACAGAGCTGAGAATGCTCTGTGTGTGTGGGTGGGTGGGTGGGTGTGCTGAAGAGCGAAATTGTTGCATCGACATCCGATGCTTTGACTATTTTGTAATAAGTCCTCCTCTTGGGCACTACTTATGTACATGTTTTTCTCGCCGGGACTGTTTTGCTTTTCAGACAAGTGACTTTTTTGTCCACGAACGGGTGAGAGAGATAGGAATTCCGCTCTTTTTGCCGTCGCTGGCGTCGACTAATAATTGAGATGAAAGATCGAGTGAGTAGAGAGAAGAAGAACCTTTGCAACAATTTTGGTGCCCCCAGGAATGTTCTCCGCTCATTTATTTATCTTATCTGCGCGTGTGTCTGCGCGCGCACAGAGAGATGATGCCGAAAGAAAAACAGAAAGCCAGAAACTCTCCATAGTCAAATAATCATACTCGCCTTTACTACTAATCGTCGATCGCTCGGCCAGAAATGTGTACAGAACAGGCGCGTGTGCGGCAAGAGCAATTACACCCAAAGAAATGAACTCATCTTTCAAAACGATCTCTCTCTCCTGGCTGTTTCCCTTCAGAGAGAACTAGATTCAAACACTGCCCGCGGCGAAAAGAGGCAGATATTTTCATCATCATGAGGAGGGGGGGGGGAAAGTTGTGCGGCGCTTTCCTGGCGCTGAAAGCCACACTCACGTAGCAGCACTTTCGTTAGCCTCCGAGACTCACAGAGCTGCACACAATCGGACAAGCTGCTGGCCCAATTGACCTCCTCGCAGGCCTACTCATAACTCAAACTTTATGAAGCTTCCGCCGCTGGCATTGGACGAGGACCGGAGCTGCGCGCCCATTGGCCCGGGCCAAGGAGGAACAAAAAAAAGAGGTCAAACATGAAGTGCTTTGACTCATTCGTCCGCTTCCTGCAGCACTGAGTGGCCCCATCAGGGTCCAGGCAAGCGTGGCGCACGCACGCTGACAGACGCAGCTTGTGGATGCATAACTGGGACACGTTTTCATCGGCGGAGCCAGGATGAAACAACTGTGTTCCCCATGTTGTTTTGCATTCATACAGCTCGCTCACAGTCTCAGGTAAACTCGTACTGAGGCCGGCAAAAGAATGATGCGGAGAAGAAGAAGAAGAAAAAAGAGCAGCAGTCTTGAGATTTCATCCCAGATTCTCTCTCGCCAGCTTCGCTCTCCTCATAAAACATCCGGAGTCGGGTAAAAAAGTGGAGCTGATCTCTCAGATTTTGAGGGCGCGAAAAGAAAGGAGGCTATATAATCGGAAACTTATTGGCCTCCTCCTCACGGGATGACGGACAAAGTCGGGCCAACCAAGCAGAAGTCGGAGACGCACTTTTCCGCGCATTTTTCGCGGCCTTAATTCCCGGGGAGGGAAATGCTGTCGCGTTAAGGGAAATTTAGATGGACGTCGTTGACGAATTTATGGCGCAAAACTTCGCAAGAATATGGGAAATGCGATAGAGAATGGAGATAACAAGGCACACGCAGGAATCCTAAGAGGGGGGGGGGGGAACAGCGGTAGCAGCAACGATCCCGAGCAGCATCAAGTCCGCGCCCCACACGGCTCAGGCTGCAACGACGGCGCAGGCTGCAACGACGGCACAGGCCCAGTTCGTCGTGCAATAAACCTTTATGCCACATCAAGGAAACAGCATAAAGTGGGATTTTTTTTTTCACCTCTGCATGACTTTTGACGAAAAATTCCGCACAGACCTCGTTCTCTGCTGTTCGCCAAATCTACGGAGGGCAGAGAAAATTTCATAAGCACCCGACATTTCCTGCATAGTAGTGACAGCGCTCAAAATGAGGCCGGCGACGAAGAGAGATGGCGTCATATTAAATCTCGGTAGCTTTCTTTTCTTGCATTCTGCTGGGAATTGCTTTACATAACCTGGCCCGCCCGCTGCCACTCACGACCCCAAGTGCTACATACCGAGTTGAATAATGCCCGGTGTTCTCGTGCCGACACTTATGTATGATTTCTCTCCAGGGGCGAATCTGACTTGATGGGCGCCGACGCCGCCGTCGCCACCAGCGCCGTCGCCACCGTCGAGCACTTTTTGAATATTGTGGCCATAAATTTGCACGGAAAAGGCGGAAAAAGTGAGAGGAGGAAGGAAATGGAGATAGATGTACAGAACATACGGGGTACCTACAGTATTAACAGCGCGTAGACGAGAAAAGGGGGTGGGAGGAGGGCGTGTCTGATGAAGGACGGGGTCGTGCGAGCAGCACAAAACCCCCGGTGTCTCCCCTGACTTCACGGCTCACACGAGACCCCGGGGGTGGGGGAGCCACGCGCACGACACGTGAGCGCTCCTCATAAAGAGACAGACAAATTCTGTTGCACTTGTCATCGTCGGAAGTGTACGCCAAATAGAAGAAGAGGGATATCGGGATGATGTTTCCTTACATGCTGCTACTACGTCTATTTACGAGAGGAGAAAGGGAGCCTTTCTCATCTCCTCTTCCCTTACCCCCCCCCCTCACCTTACGTATGTCTGTCTTCAGGACTTCAGTACCTCTGCAGTACATACCTTCAAGTACTGAGCACATAAGGACCAGCCAGCTGCGTATGGACTGGCGAGGCAGTGCAGGGACCAAGATATGAAAGCGAGAGAGAGAACAGAGGAAGAAAGAGATGCCATAAAATCTGGTTTTGGCACCGCCGATCGTAACTCAGGAGCCGGGGCTGCAAAGGCAGGCGAACTCTCTTGGGAGAAAGGAGGGCAGATTTGGAGAAATCACATAAACCCTCACATTTATGACTATCTATAGATGTCTTATTCTGGCAGAAGGGGGGGGGGGAGAGGGAAATAGGGAGAAGAAGCCATGTGGATATTGTCAGAATGGGGGTTAGGGTCGAGAGGGGGGGGGGGGCAGAAGTAATAATAGTAATAATAATAGTAAGAAGGAGAAGAAGCCTCCGGAGGTTATTTGTTATGAGTGCGCGCGCGAATCGATCCGATCCGCGTGTTGTGCGTAGTAATAACTGTATCGGCAAACTCGATTAGCGCCGAAGCCCCCCTTTTGCTCTGCCTTCGCCCGGTTGGTCAACCGGAGCAGATGGAGGAAGAAGTAATGGGTGGGTGCCTGATAGCGCTGCTGTCATCTCTGTAAACACAGCCAGACAGCTGCTGCTCATTTTCATCTGACCGCACAGTAACTGGACATTACGCAACTGAAATAATATATTGATGGCCCCCACGCGCCCGGTGGGGGTGACAATATTTCAATTGGGCTGGAAGCAAAGCAGCATCTGCCTGCCTGAGGTGGAGGATGCGAATCCTCCCTGACTGAGGACTGCAGAAGAGCTGAAAAAGCTGCTGTTAAACAAGGCCAAGTCATAAAGTTTGACATCCCCCTTGAAACCATTAGAGTCAGCCGGGAAACAATGAGTTATCGTCCTTCTTCTGTCTTCGCACCTTTCTGTCAGTTCGTTCTTTTCACATAACTCAGAAGACGACGGCGACCCAATTTCCATGTCATCTCCTAGAAAAACTCTCTCAATCGCTCTGCGCACGTCCTAATCCTCCTGTGTCTCACCCCCGTTGCCCTCGTCCCTCGCCCCCCTCGTCCCCTCGCACGTGGCAGGCGCCCGACCGCCCGTCGTAGTTGACGACGTTCTAACAAAAACGTATTTTTGGAGACATTCGCTTCCTTCCTTCTTCCTTGTTTGGAGAGAGAGCGAAAGATAATCTATGACCCCTCATAATATTGGAAGCAGCTCAAGGGGTCTCGCCGCCGCCGTCGCCGTCGCCGCGGCTGCCGCAGTCGCCGCCGGCGGCGAATTCCTCTGCCTTGCTCAATGAGCGCTACTCAAACGTTAACAATTTTCAGCTGCTCCTTTTCACACATTCGAAAAACCCGGGGCCAAATGTCATGGAAGGAGCGGAAGAGAGAGAATGTAAATGAAAGATGATTCAGTCTTTCCTAGTTGTTCTTTTTTCTCTCCTCTTCTTCGTCGTCGTCTTGAAATATTTATGAATTTATACCCTTCCAATTTCCTCAAATGACATGACAGAGGAGGGAGAGACGAAGGAAAGAATTTCAATTTGGTGACTTCCTTCCTTCCGTCCTGAATGTCGTTGTCATGCGATCGTTCGATTTGAGATGAAAATGCCATCCTGGTTGGATCGGCGATGACAAAACTCATCGCGCTTTCGCGTGTGACAGAGGCAGTCGGTGACGTCGACAGTGACATCTACACAGCATACATGTTTAATGATGTCATGAGAGAGATGATGACAATTTGCCATCCCTATGAAGAAGTGAGCAGCTTGAACAAATTGGCCCTACCACTTCAGCTTCTTGGTGCTCTTTTTCTTCTTCTCTGGCTCCATAATCCCTTCACACGCCGAAAATGGCTCTTGTAACGATTTCATCAAGCCCAAATTGCCCTCCACTACCTCACACATGTCTGTCTCGGCCGCGGACCAGGTGAGTGAGTGTGTAGAAGGGTCCGCCCTAATAGCAGACCATTGAATTTAATGTGAGATCGCCTGCAGCCCGCTGAATGAGTCTTATTTTCAATGAGCCGTTCTGACCTCTCCCACAAAGGCTCGTCCCCGGGCACGTGGCACAAGGAGGGGGGGAAAGGGAGAGAGGCTTGAAAAATTGCGCTCTTCTCTCAATCGACACACGCGCGCGGCTGCCGCCATTGAAAGGAGCCGATGAATAAGGATTTCTATTTCTGTGTGTGTAGATTCGTTCCTGCCTTTTGTTTCTGGCATGCACGTGAAACAAAATGGTCAGAGACAGATGCTCGCTAGAGATGGCAGATGCGAGCGACACGAATGGGGGGAAAACGTAAATCTCTCTCTCCTTTTGCGTCTGCCACAGTGCATCATTTCGTCGCACGTAATATCTCTGCTGGCTGCACGAGGACGGATGAAAAGGGACAATTGAGGCAGGCCAGAGTGACGGAGTCGGCCAGGCAGGCCAGCCAGGGCCAGCACAAGGGGCACACAAGGCTCTCTGCCAATGGTCAAAACATGCATCAATAGCAGGAGGGAGGCAGAGGAGCACAAGAAGGTCTTTTGATGACTCTGATTGGCTTCCAGGGATCTCTAATAGTAGAGAGAGAGAGGAAGAAAAAAAGACGAAGAAGAAGGCAGCTAACAATTCGAGTGAAAAGACTTTCTCCGTAAGTGCAGCTCCTGCTTTTGACCATCGCCAATTGCTACCTCTGCGAAAAAAAAGAGAGACTAATTCTGACAAGGAAGGAAGAGAGGACAACTTGTGTCCCAGATTACCACTTTCTCTGGATAGGACCCCACAAGAGAGATAGTGTTTACAAAGAACGAGCGTTACACATGGCCACATGTCAATTAATCAAAGGGGTAGAGCCAAGTTTGCTCATGATAGAGGGGAGGGCTAGCTAATACTAACTGCATACTGTAGAATGCACCTCTCGAGCTGTGCGTGCTGTACTCTTTGTCTCTGTGTGTGCGTGTACATACTGTACAATTGTGGCAGCCTCGGGCTATCGACGTGGATAATCTAACGAGGTCAGATACACTATATTAGCAAGCAAACCGAGCTTCGGCCCTGCCTGCTCTGCGGCCGTTGTTGCGTGTGTGACGTGCGTACTTGTGCATACTTTAGATAGACCTTTCTCGTTCTCCAGACTTGCAGCAAAGCTTACATTTTACAGCCTCTTCTCACACACGCTCAGGCAGCAGAGGGGTTCAGGACTCGGGGCTCGGGTTCGTGACTTTTCAATAACCCCGGACGAATTCCGCTGACATGCACTCAAAGTCCATCCATCTGTAGTTATTTGTTGGACGAGGAAGAGGAAGAAAGATCCCTCCAGCTTCTCGGTACGTGCACCGCGGGAGGCAAGACTCCAATTCTTCATCCGAGGCATCCAAACATGTCGGTCTGCTGCTGCCAATAGGGATTACCTTCAATGCCAATATGTGGCTGGAGTAATCCAACGGCAGCGGCGCCACCAACGCCAGCACCAGCATGCCCGCTTGAGCGATGGATGGATGGACGGGCTTGTTATCGGCAGCTTTGATCGCACAGATGAAAGTGAAAACTATGCGTGGAGACGAATCGGCTCAATCGTTTTGACAGGGCGGATATCACTTTCCGAGTAATGGACGAGCCAGCCCGGAGCGTGGCCGGGCGAGCGGGCGGGCGGATCGCTGGTCCCGTCCAAAAAAAATCCCTTTCTCTCTCTCCCCGGGCACAAAAAACGTCCCAAGAGTGGCGAGCAGGACGATTTTGAATAGAGCTCTGTCATTACCGTAGTTTACAGGACTGCCTCCGTCCGTCAGTGCACAATGGCTGGGTGTGCAAGCTTTGCCTAACGACAGTCATCTGACTAATAACAGCGGCGGTGGCATTTGGGTGGACTCCATTCCATTTCGCCTGCCGAAATTGGATAATTGACTCATTTTCCCTTCCCCTCTTTCTCTTTCACCCCCTACCCTAGAGCAGAAAGTCATAAAAATTGGAATGGCCAGCAAAAGAGTGACTGAAAAAAAGCTCTTTTACTCAACAGCATTGTTTCCAGTGGAGTCCCCAAAAGTTTGGTGAGAATAACCTTGAATGCTGCTGCTGCTATTTAGGCAGGGCCAAGAAGAAGGGGTTGTTGGGGGGGAGGGGGGGGGGTAAAAATGGGAAACATCCATCAAGAGGGGGGAAATGTGGAAAGTCGGTTGCTGTAGCCAGAACGTTTCCTCTTTCAACAGTAAAACCTTCAGTCAGCCCTGCCTGCGCCGCTGGTTGTGGCGTGGCCGAGCAAAGCATTACCAATGGCGTCAATTAGGCTGACGATTCAAATCTTTGTGTCGATTCCATTAGGACTGACAAATATTGCAGCCTCTTGTCGATTATGGCCTCTCTATGTGTGTAGTTGCATGGAACCCTCGACGTCAGGCATTTCCTTCGACCTGCACACAAGCTGCAGAGTCAACAAAGTCCAGGTAAGTAAACATGGATTTATGAGGTAGCTTGATCGAAGGGAAACACTAATCGTTCACGTTTCCGCTCAACGGTGGAGAGAGAGAGATTGATGTTTGTCAAAATGAGAAATGTGCCATGCCAACGTGAGCCACAACAGTGTCGTCTGCAGCAGGTTCGTTCACTTCTTCTCTGTGTGTGTGTGTGTGTGTGTGTGTCTCCCTAAAAAGGTCGATTGAAATATGTTTGGAAATGCGGCCATGATGGCCGTAAAATATCGTCCTCGTGTTCATTCCAGAAAGGCCCGGCCTCGGCCATCTGTATGCCAGCCAAGACAAAGCTCAATTTATTACGCGGTCGCTTGGTGCCATCCGGCCTATATCAGATTATTCATTATGAGGGGAGTCCCTTTTAAAGGAGGCGTGGAGGATGCAAAGCAACGCGAGTTCTTTCTTCGTCTGATTCGGCAGCCAGGCTATATGCAGAGATTTATGACAATGTATTCTCGGCCTGTCAACAGGTTCTGGCGAGAGAGCCAAAGACAATGTCACAAATCAAGTGGCGATGCCAGCGACAGAAATCTTGGAGCTGAGAGCGCCGGAGAGAAGTTTTCCCGGCCGATCATATTCTAGATAACGCCGACAATGACGTCGTCAGAGTAATGGCACCATTTTTCCTCCTCCCCCCCCTCGGCAGCCAGTCAGATTTCCAGCCCACATGGGTGGCCGGGCGAAATCATAACTAACTAAAGAGTCTCTCGTAGTTGTCGTCCGCCGCCGCCTTCTTCACCTGCGCCGCCGCCGTCGCCGCCGTCTCCCTCGTCTACTCAGGCATGCATGCACTCGCCAGTGTGATGGATGCCGGCCCTTCGTTTTAGAGCCGGCCCTGTCGTCGTTAATGCACAATTTGAAATGCGTGTAAACGCTGAAACAGCCCTGAAGGGGCTGGAATATGACGACGACAAAATGCGTGGACTTTGCCCAAATATGTCACGCTCGAGACTTTTTTCTTCCTACTCTCTTGCAATGCACTCAAGCGCGGTTAAAACCGTACTTTGGTGGAAATGGTGTGCCTAAACATAATTTATGAAGCATACATTATCTTTACACCGTCATCTACTCAGGCTGCGTGTGTGATAGTCGTGGGCGCAGTTAATACCTACTGCATTGAGCTCTTGATGGCTTGTAGTACTTTGCTGCCAAGAAAGGAAGAGGAGATATTGGAGAACAAACATTTCTACGACCTGCCCGCCCGGCGAAAACTGCTTGATAGCGTGATGAAAGAGTTTTAAAAGTTTCATTGCTTCTACCTCCGAATTGAGTTGTAGTAGGTAAAAAAAAAAGGCAGAGAAAGAGGGGTCTTTCTCCGTCTGTCTATCTGGGCGGGGGCAGAGAAGCCGTGACTCTGGAGCTCCCTAGGTTGGAGCTCGCCTATCACAATCAAATTAGTTGATGCGCGGCTGTAGCGAGCGAATTCGTTATCGCTAGTGTGTAGACCGCACCCTGCCCTGCCTTCCCCTCGCCCCCTCCCGCTGCCTCGTGGCCGCCGTCCTCCCCCCTCCCTCCCTCCCTCCCGGTTAGATCATCGCCAGCAAGGGACACTCACTCACCTGCAAGCAAAGAGAAAAGGAAGATATCAAAGCATTAGTCAACTGTCAGCTTAATCGTCCTATAATTGCCAATTCCGGAGAAGAAAAAGTCTCCAGATTCAATTGGAAGTCCAGAAGTCATTTCTATCGTCGAGATCGAAGGAGATCTCTCCGTCCGTCCCTCCCTCTCTTCTTGAATTGGCGCCAAAATTCCAACTTCCAATATGAGTTGGCTTCTGCTTGGTGTCTCGCGGCCCCGACCCCTCGGGCCCCGCGGACCCCTCGGACACCCCTCGGTCCGTCCGCCTCTCTCGTGGTTTGATTATAGGTTTCCAGGTGGGGGGCACCAACGGACGTCTCAGGTAGACCAGAGGGGAAGAGGACGCACGCATGGCACCAAAGATGAAAACGGCCAATCCTCCGCAGTTATGAATTCCATAGACAGCCAACCAGATCTCGTTCTACTCCTTCTCCTTCCTCTCCCTCAACGCCCGCCGCCTCTCCCGCCACTTGGCGCTCGCCTCCGCCGCTATCTCCGCCGCCGCCGCCGACGACGACACCGTCATATCTCATATGCCATATGAAAATATGAGCGCTCGCTCGATGGAGCAGGAGTCGGCGGCGGACATCCTCTCAACGGGCGCCTGCGCGCCAGTTGGCCGTTGAGGGAGGAAGACACGGGATTGGCCGACAGCGCGAAAGGCGGGACGTCATAACGCCTGCTTATGACCGAGATGATAGACTGAACGAGCCGCTGTAGCCGCTGAAGTCGGTGGCTGCAGCAACTGCTGCGTGCTCTGCATAGTAGGAGCGATTCTTTCTTTCTCTCTGTGGCTCAGCTGAGTGAGTCTGTTTACCGGGCAAGTTCATTTGCAGGAAAAAAAACACTTCATGAAAAGGCGGCAGCAACAATTTGTTACGTGCGAGGACCCTTTTTTTCTTCTTTTGACAACGACACCGAGTCAGGCAGACAAGCGGGCAGGCGGACGGGGCAGGGCGGGCTGGCAGACTGACAAGCAGGCTGACAAGCAGGCTGACAAGCTGGCAGGCAGGCAGGCAGGCAGGCAGCCAGGCGGTTATGCAGCATGTATGTATGCATGCATGCTTTGAGTCTTTTGGCCGGTGATGGCGGTGGCGGTGGTGGTGCTACTTTTTGACTGAGGGCGACGGTCGGTTCGTCACTTTGTGCCTCCAACAACAATGATGGGCAAGCTAACAGCAGCAGGCAAACGACTAGAGTTTTGGTGGCTAGTAGATAGACAAGCTGCAAGAAGAGGAGGGGGGAGCCAGGCAAACACACACCTCAGGCAGGCGACAGAGTGGAAAATGACTCGAACTCATGCATTGTGGTGACAACACAACTCCAAAGTGAGAGTATAGAGCATTGAGGCTGAATACAAGACAAGGGGACGAGAGAAGAGTTGAAACATATGCCTTTTTTTTAACTGCTTTGGTTTTTCGTTTTTGACAGGGGCTTTTCTGACAACCCGGCCGATTTATCTGATTGGCAAGGGGCTTTGTGCGCACCCCCTCGTCTCAAGCAGGTATAGTAATTCATGAAGCCTCCACCAATTCTCCTGGAAATTCTTCCACAAATGGCGAAGGAGCGCTTGAAATAACCACCTTTGCTCAAGGTCAAACCCTCCAAGCTCTGAAAGTTGATTGGTTCCAAAGCAGCAACCTCTTTCTTTTTCTCCACTCCCTCGTTCGTCCCTCCAACCCCCACCCCAACGGAAAGGCAAAAAAGAAATGTTTTTTTTCTTCATCTCAAATTCAAGCACACCCGCCCAAGTCATAGCTCTTCTCCCTCTCTCTGTAGGGAAGATTGGGGGGTGTCTGAAAGAAAAGGCCACAGTCACTGTCAGTCAAATTCAAGGTGTAGCAAACACATGGACGGTCATGATTTTGACACACGGTCATGACACACGATCATGACACACACCAATGCAGCCTTGGTCCTTCCACCAGTCTGAGAGTCACCAGTCTGACAAAGCAGAGGATCGTTGTCGTGAGGCAAAGACGAACACTACCCACAAAATCGGAGGCCGCAAGCAATCTCTTTTTTTTGGGGGGGGGGAGGCAGTCCCCAATTGTCAAAAAAATGGCTCGGCCACCCCAAGTGAGGAGCTTCAAATTAAAGAGATGAAGGAGAGGGACCCAGCAGCCCAGAAACAGCCAGCCACCCAATAAAGTTTCGTCATTTGACACGCCCAAAGTAAACCCAATTGTGCGATTGTGCGGAGCGTGGGATGGCAGCGGCTGGAGAGTGAGCAACAGACAATCGTAGAAACAATGTCGAAAAGAAAAAAGCTACACTTGCACATATGGGAACCATAAACGTATTAGCTGCGTAGCTCCATCTTGAGTACCGTACTGAGGTGGGATGGGAGGGTCATTTTGTACATGCTGCACGCTACGTAGGAGCTGGGGAGGGCGTAGAAAATGAAGCATGTGGATGGCAAGAGCAATCAGCAGTGCCAAAAGATCCACGCTTCCCTCTCGGTCCTGCACCCGGCAAAGTCCAGACAGCTGGAGGAGCGGAGCAACAAAGCATTTCTCCTCTATGAATAAAATCTGGCTCCCTCCGGATCGTCGGATCACGATCTTCTTGGGCAGAGGGCAAATGCGGTCTGGTAAGAGAAAGGCTCTTCGTGCCTCCTTCTGCATTGGGGTCGAAATCGAGATTGCGTTTGTGTAGTTCACAATTTTATGGTCCTCACGTACACAATGGCAGGCAGGCAGGCAGGCAGACGGGCAGGCAGGCAGGCTGGCTGGCTGGCAGCCCTGAGGAGTCGTTACATGCAATAGCGCAAAAGAGCAAACAAGCATAATCAGCGGAAATTAATAAGACATGCTTGGAGCATGAATGAGTTATTGCGGGGTGCAATCAGTAGCAGAGGGGGTGGTGGTGGCCATTTTACACCCGTATCATATACCACCGGTGCAGTGGAATGGCACGTACGTACAGCAGTACATGTCTTGGTGGTAGCAGCACAGGCTGGCGGAGCAGTTATTTACGAGTACACACTGTGTGTGTGTGCGTGTGCACTTGGCAGTTTGTACGTGGAAAAGAGGCTCACAGAGATAACGAGGTTGCTAATTACTTTACTGCAGGATGTTCATAAGCTGCCTCCCTCCCGGACGACTTAAAATGGAAAATAATGCGCGGGCTGCCAGCGCCCGGGCTGCCAGCGCCCGGGCTGCCAGCGCCCTGCCCTGCACCCTGCCAGTGCAACTACTACTGCACGAGGTAGTGCACAAAGTCGTCAGAGAGTCTTTGGCTGTGGCGCAGAAGGCGAGCGACAAACAACAACGTCCCTCGAAAGAGAGACACGGTCAAAACATGGTGGTGATGGTCGCCGACGTCGTCGTCGTGGTCGCCTGAATCGCCGGAGAGGTGTGTAAGACACTCTGTCTCGGTGCGACGGGTGACTGTGCAAAACCATGTCCGCCCTTTTTCTTCTTGCTCACGCTGCTCTCGCTGCTCTCGCCACCTTGAGACACACTTTGGATTGTAACAACAAACATCAATACCATGTTTTTCTCTTGCATTAATGAATGGAACCGGTAGGAAAAAAAGCGGAGCAATTATTTTCCCAGAAAAACATTCGGAAGGAAGTTGTTGTTTTACCATTTGCCTCACTCGCATTGGTCACATGGTAATACGTAACTACTTTCGGCAGTTTGGAGAAATTGTAAACAGCTTTGGTGGGTTTTCTCCTCTGCCCATTCCGGTAAAAGAGAGACGCATTAAACCGAGAGAGGAAAATGGCGTTTATAACTCACGGATCAGCTTTATTTCTCCGTCCTTCCCGTTAAGGTGGAAAAAGTATCGTTGTCGGCGGCCGGCGACGCCATTATATCCAATGAAATGGTTTCCTCCCAAGAGTCAAGAGAGGAGCGTAAATTGTGTCGCGCCGATAAAACTAATTGGGAAGTTTACTGTGTCTCTAAACGCACGTAAGGGATACCTGCCCAAGTTGTCGTCGTCGTCGTCGCCGTTGTCGTCGTCCCCAACCCCAAAAGCAGGCGGGGCCGGGGCCAACGAGGAGAGAGAGAGAAGGAAAAAAGCTATAATGAGAGATTTAGATCGCCATTAATGAGCGTACACACGTGTGTGCGTGGCCAACCCCAAAATCTGGCCCCAAAATCCCTCCCCATATTCCTTCTCTCTTTTTCCTTCCTCACAGTTCTTTTACTGCCTGCGCACGCGTGCTTCAGAATAAAAAGAAACACAAACATCCAGAGTGAAATCCGAGGGGCTTAACCCGTGACCTGTTTGTTGGAATTTGCATACAAAGACCACAAATGCTTCTAGCCAATATGACACGGGGGAGGAGGACGAGGACGAGGACGACGTCGTCGTCGACGACGACGACGACGACCGCGACGACGACGACGAGGAGAACAGGGCACGAGGCATAATAAATTCAGCAGCAGAGCCTTTGACTTAAAACGCCTCTAATGAGAGAAGAAAATTCCTGACTCAAATAGCACAGATTAAAGGGATAGATTTATGACTTACTTAGTAGCAAGTGCAACGTGGCGAACGACGAGGAGGAGAGGAGGGGCGTCTGCGCGATGTCTCTCGAGACAAAAAAAGAAGAAATTTCAAGATTTCCAAAATAACTCTTTGCCTCTCTCGAAGATCTTTTCCGACTAATGCGGTACATCTGTACCTGTTCACCCATACGAACTGCAGCAAGCAGTAGCGGCGCAGTCGTCAGGAGTAAGACGAGTGGAAATATGCCGCAGACCCCGCGTTAGAATTCCATCTGCAGAATGTATCAAAGAATGTAAAGGTTCTTCTCTCCTGCATCCACGAGACGGTTAAAGCAGGACTGACTGTGCATAGGAAATATATAGACAGCTGAGTCGTGTCGTCTGTCTCGACCGAGGGCTGTTTTCACGGAGACGAACGAATATCGACAATTCCTGGATTTCACCAATCTCTCAGCATGTTTTCATCTTCTTCAATTCGCGTTCAAAGAAGAGGGAAATACCGCCATCCATCGATAATATGTAGTGAATTCCCTTCCGATTGATTTCCTCGTCACGCAGCGTGAGACAAGTTATTACATTTCGTCGGTTTAAATCGATCTCTCTGGTTCTTCTCGGTACTGCCGAGTTTGTTTTCGCTCAGGAATTATCTGCTGCTCAGAGGTTCCCAAAGCTCCTCTCTCAATTGCCGGCACATCAGAATTTGCCTGCCACAACACCAATCAGGATTCATCACCGTCATCCTCGGGCATGGCATTCCGATGATGGAGATCTCGCCTCTCTCGGTCTACTGCGTCCTCCTCCGGGCGGCTTTGGACTGGCTGGCTGACTGACTGAGTGCTTGCAGTTTGAGGCTGATAAAAGCAAAAAATTCCAGCCGCATAAGGAATACATCAGTCGCGACCTAATAATTGTGGCCCGCTATGAGTCCTTTTAACACATCTCCTTTTGATGGGCGCGCGCGCGCTCGCACACACACACACACACACTGTGTATCAGACTATGACAGTTTGTTATCTCCTCTGTAGTGCACGACAGCGCAGCCTGGCCTGAGAGTCCTGAGTGATCAGGCCAAAAGGATTCTGAATTTGGGTTTGGAGCCTCCCTCCTCTCCACTGCATCCCCTCACTGCTCAACACTCATCGAGAGAGGGCAAAAAATGTTCGAGATAAGAGATCGATATACCTACTTTTCGTCGGTGAGAACGTGGTCGTCACCGCGTCAAGCATTTCTTTGTCCGCAGTTGACATGCTGTGAACTATGTGAACCAACGAGAACGACGAGGAAGAGATAAGCGCAGGCATCACATGGATTTGAGGGATTCACATTTCTGATGGGCTCTCTGTCATCGGCTTTCCTAATCTTAAACATTGGGCTTCGAAATGAATTCACGTCATCTTCCTACTATGATCGTGAACGAGCGTTAAGTGGAGAGAATCCTTTCTCTCCGGGTGTCGAGCTCCGGAGCAGGGGAGGAGGACCATTTTAGATTCAAACCTCCTTTCTAAATGTGTAGGAGAGACAAATTCCTGGCACGTGAGGTCATCCAGTTTTGCCTGCGTGATCATACGTTGAAATTTAACCCCCCCCCCTTCCAAAGTTTTACTACCCTCCCCCTTTTTTTATAAGCTTCCTCGAAGGGGAGGGGGAAAAGTTGTCGCCATTTTTTTGGCTCCAGAAAACAACCCAAATCTATAACTGCTCGTCTATCGTTAATGGCCCAAAGTTCTTCTCGCAGCCACGATGTAGGTGGGCTTCTCACTAAAGACGCCAGCGGAGCCCAATTAATGGATGGGAAATCCGTCGCCCAGATCTCGAAACTCCTATGTTCGTTCGTTCCCTCCGTGGGTAAGAGGGAGCCCTATAAAAATAGTTGAAGAAGAGACCGTTCGTAGCCCCACCAGGGTGGGTGGGTGGGAAGAGGCGAGGGGCGAACATCTCAAAAATCCGGGCCCTCCTCGTTCGCTCGTACCAGAAATTATATATGCTTTAATTGGCTCTAAATAAGAAAGAGGCTGTAAACATTTTTCCCCCTGCTCAGTTCAGTTCGCGCACGTCCTTCGGAGAGCCATGAGAAATGGTATTTATAGCTGGTGCTACGGTCAATTTGAGTGTGTTTGTGATACTCGGCCTGCCCGGCCGCCCGCCCGGGCGGTGCGGCCGGGTCGGTTAAGTGGCTTTTTGTGGAAAACAACTTCTTGCATGTTGAAATATAATAGCCTGACATGTCTAGCATTTTTCGCCTCTTTTTTGGGCCGGATGGGTGGGTGGGTGAGACGAAAACAGAGTTCGGGCGCACCTTGACGGAAACTTTCACCTATTTCCTCCTACTATCTCATCTCTCTCTCTCTCTCTCTCTCCTGGCTGGAATCACGGCGAATTTTTTATGCTCGGGTGCTCACTCATAAATTCACAATGGTCGGAAAGTCTGATCTGCTGCTCAGCTCCTTTCATTAGGTAATGGATTCGGCGGCGGAAGACGCTGCCAGTCAGAAAATTATTGCCAATCCCTGAACTGACTGTCTGACTCTCTCGTTCGTTTTTCCTCGGGGGCCGCGGCGGCGGCTGCGGCGGTTGCGACGGCTGCAGCGGCTGCGGCTGCGGCCTGCCTGCCTACGCGCCAGGAGAAACGTTCATATTTCATGATAAGACCGCTGTTCCCTGCAACGTGGTAAGGATGGGATCCGGCGATACATACGAGCATACAGGTACGCATTCGTACGTGCTTACGCATTGATAGAGATGGAGAGAGATGATCAGTAAAATATGTCGGTAATGTGAGTGCTTTGAGAAATGCACAAGACAGGCCAGGCCGGGCCATTCATCGTTCCCCCGATAGAGCATTCAGCTCTCGTCGCATCGATTTCGCTTGATTTACTACTGATCATTGCACTCATGCGTATGCATGTGCGCGTGGACCAGAACTCAGGCACGTCAGACATGTGCGCCAAATGCCTGTGGTGGACGAAGAACAAAGCAAAAAAGAAATTGCACGATGCTGCAGAGAGACAGGGACTCGTCAATCAAAGTGTGCCACGTCCTATTCTCCCTCTGCCCTCCCCTTTCTCTCGCGCTCCTGGTCCCCAGAGAGTGATACGACGAACAGCAGAAACATTATACCATATGGCTGCTTCTCTCTTGTTTTTGGTCAGATCGCACTACATAAGTGGCGCTGCTCACGGCTGCTGACCACGAGTGACTCACATAGCTACACGATGCCGCATTCTCGATGGATGCACACTCGTATTTACAATGGAAATTGTCCTAAGAGTTCCTCTCGGCGGAGATTGGCGGCCGATAGCTGGCACGCACGCACGCACGCACGCCGCTCGCACGCACGCACACACACACACACACACACAAGAGTCCCTTCATTCATTGCACCAAAAACACTGGAGGTGAGAAGAGGAGACAAAAGAGAAGAAGAGGTCGGTCAAAAAGAAGGAGGAAAGATTTGAAATGACATTTTTTCACTCCTCCAAGACATTTGGGGGCCGTTGTCTCTCTCGGCCGTCTCTTTTTCCGTGGAAAGAGGTCTTTTCGTCTGACCTGCATGGTCATGACTGGTCCAACATGCATCAAGGGACGCAGACTGAGCGAGAGCGGGCATCTTCTCATCATGAGGACGAGGAAAGAGAGAGAGAGAGACGAGAAAAGAAGAGGAGATGGCTATCGGGGCATCATAACAGTAAATCTTCATTAGATTTGTGACCCCAAACGGCCAAACGGAAAAGTCCTCTCCTCTCGTGTCTCTCTGTGTCCCACAGTCTCTGGCAGACGAGGGCGTGAAGTCACTCATCTCATTTTCCAATCGGCTGCTGAGGTTTCCCTCCGTTTTCCCTGGCACTTTGTGTCTTGTCATCTTTTCCAATTGGAGGAGCTGAAAGGGGCGACAAAAAAAGGGGGAGGGAGAGCAACGTACGCGTGCATGGAAGTCTTCTAATCCTCCTCTCCATCTTTGCCTGTCTTCTCCCTGCCTTCCCCTTTGTCTCCTTTTGGAGGTTACCATAACTCATGTCCAGGCAGCCGAGGCTCCGGGAGAGATATAAGTTTATGAGCCTCGCGAATGCCAAGGATAAATTTCAATCGGCCTACTGTCACAGAGCACAATGTATCTAATTTAGAGCGTCTCAACCCCACAACGGAGAAATTAATTGCGTCAAAACCGTTCCGCCGCCAGCTGAGTGCCAGGCAGAGGAGGGAGTCCGGGTATTAGAGGAGGATGACACAAGAGAATTCAGCCAAATAAATCACAACCGTCTGAGAAGAGAATTAAATCAACATCCCACTCCGGTGTTCCACTGCACGTACTGTGCGCACTCACTGCTCTTCATAAGGGGGGGGGGGGGGGCGGGGGGGGGGGGGGGGTGTGGTGTGGCGGGGGGCGGGGGGGGTGGGGGGGTGGGGGGGGGGGGGGGGGGGGGGGGTGGTGGGGGGGGGGGGGGGGGGGGGGGGGGGGGGGGGGGGGGGGGGGGGGGGGGGGGGGGGGGGGGGGGGGGG
>JAAUXU010076760.1_pt1 | contig 38338 bp, 38 predicted proteins | sample 7278151 | NCBI WGS metagenome assembly JAAUXU01 (sample SAMN14350113, study PRJNA611818) | marine sediment metagenome | isolation source: surface marine sediment (1.8m) | place: French Polynesia: Moorea | collected 2018-08 | reverse complement strand
GTAGCCAGAATCCACTTGAAGACCTTCCAGCCAAATGGAATGAAAAAAAAGATGGCTTTTTGGATCCCCTCTCTGCCTTCAAAGTATTTTAGACACAAGGATGTTGGGTCGACACTACAAATTTGATGTGGACCTGCTTCATTACTTGCTAGATGCAAAACTGAAGCACTGCAGTCAAGTGCAACTAAAGTGCTTACGGCTTCATCACAGGGCTTTCAAAATCTGAGCACCTTGTTATGTACTGAACTTAGGTAGTAAAACCTCATTTTGCCATGGACAGGGGTCAAAAAATTTTGCTTTAGAAAACCATTTGACTTCCTCTTTACCATTTGGCATTACCTTACAAACCTAAGTTGCCCTCAGTTAAATTCCAAAATTTTCATTTCTTGACCTAGCGTGATGTATATATATAGCGGTCATTTCAGATAGTACATTTTAAATAATCAACCACGTGTTAGAACTGATTAGGTGCTGCAGATGTCGTAGGCTGGCTTTTCGCGCAGAAACCATAATCACGATGCCCTCAGAAAAGGCATATTCGAAATCAGGATCACCTTGGGTGGTCTTGGTCACCTCAGATCTTTGAGTTGGGGGTGCTTAAAACTGCCGTCATCGTTGGCGTCAACCATTTGTCTCGATCATACTTTTACTTGAGCCAAAATATCCCTAGTAACAACGGCGGAACTTTTAGCTATGTGCAATAATGGACGCGAGCACTTCCTGCACGTGGCATAACTTGGTGTGATGCATCATCCAAGCGAAGTACTATGTAATCTGGAGTAGTAAGTGGAGCTATTATTAATGACTAATGCCCGCTCGAACTTTTTCAACAATTCTTCAAATTCGTTGTTCTTTGTTGGTTGTAAATTGACCAAAAAACCCGAGTTCAATGGAGGCAGTGAAGATGTTAAATTCTTCAAATTAGGCCACTGCGCAGGCCTTGAGGGATGACAATCGATGTGTCTCGATTCCGAGGTCGTATATCTTTGCTAAGTTTGAGTTATGCATGCTGAATTTAGATGAAAAAAGTGAGCTGGGTAAAATTTGTTCTGCTTTGTTGTATTTTTTTTAAAAATTTTTCAATCATTCAAACTAAACTCCCTGTAAGACTTAGTCCAAAAGTTATATTGTTGGACCAATCGAAAGCTCTACGTTCCCTAATTGGACAACCTGATTTTTTTTCTTCTGCTCTTCAAGCATATGTAAAGTTAACAGGTGAAGCATTTATGTAGTGACAGAAACGACTTGCATACTTTGTTCTTTTCCTAAGAGTGAATAGCGGCTGAGGAAGACATTACCAACTTAGGTGATGTCTTCCTCAGCCGCTCTTCATGCCCGCTTAGCATAAGCCTTCTCTGTCTGCCCATTTCAATGAAATGTCTGTGGAAAAGCCATTTGATATTGGGAAATACAAAAAGTTATGTAACGACATTGTTGAAGAAAGAACTAGCACCCTGTAGTCGACTAAAGGTCCTATATTGCCTTTTGAAGCAAACAGCACCAACAATGAGTGTAATACAGCTGTGTGTGCAGGTTTGCTTACGTCGACAGCCGAGCCATCCTTTACTGCGGTCCTGGACGACGGCGCGAGGAGACGGTTCGGGACCGACGCGAGGAGACAGCCAGATAACGTTCTCAGCCTCAACATGGACTCGCCCGATGCCAATATAGTAGACCAGACGGGTAGCACGGGTAGGACAGTCCTATTGGCATACTCAAGACTTGGGCTCCACAGCCAGTCCAGAAGGTGGTCGCCAATCATTTTATGTTCATGTACATTTCATTTCTATCACCGCCCCTTACGTTCCAGAAGTTATACTGAAGGAACCATATCTTCGGCGCCAGTTTTAAGTGGATTCTTTGAGTCCCTAGCTTAGAATTTTCAGGATTCTAATCACTCGTTTCAGATCTCGAGCTCCGCAGCACGTACCCCATTTAGTTTAAGACTAGACAGAGTAAGATTGAGCTGTTTCAGCCCTTTGTCCTGGTCTGCTCTATCTTCGTACATTATCGTACGGACAAGATATGACCTTTGTGAACAAAACAAAAGCTTTAACAAACTTTTTCGGGGAGAAAAAATTTTGTTCAGTAGTAGTTTATTCAGTACTTCAACGTCCCGATTACGTCATAAGTCATAATGCATGATTTTAATCATTATTTTGGGCCCTGAAACGTTTTGAATTTGGCTGCTATCTCGGCAAAACAGTTACACATTTGCTGACTGTTTCATTCGGCAGGCAAATGAGATTGATGAAGTAGATATTCTTGGAGCAATATCAACATTTCTGAGCTTTATCAAAAGATACTCCGGCGAATTTTGGCTGGCGACTGCATCAAGAACATTGCTGAGCAGTTTTGCGTTCATTGCAACACTGTGACGAACATCAAAAAGGTGTATGAAGAGGAGACTGAGTTCACACAAGCATGTCTGAGCGCAGGTGAGGCCTAACAGCATGAGGACAAGATCTCTTAGCTCCGGACACCAACTGAGGCCAAGCCACTCACTTCTTTTCACAATTCCTCTCACCAGGGACAAAACAATGAGTCACAGCCAATCATGAGGAGGCTGATGAAGTCACACTTGGGACTGAAATGGTTGGCAAAGTAGAGAAGATGCAGAAGCTGACACCACAGCAACGAGAGATTCACCAGAGGGAATAAGATTCGCAACTCTCTGAAGAAGGGGTTTTAGGGTTGAGAATGAGTTCACAGTGGACCAGCACTGGGACAAGTGGAACAACAGGTACATTGCCAGTTCCGTTGAGGTGGCTACACGTGAATTGAAATACCCAGGCATGGTTAGCATGCTCGTAGTGATCACGTCAGATAGCTCTTCCACATTCAATTTGCTACAGAAAGTGCATAATGACTTCTGAAGCACCTGGTTGGTTTACAAAATGACGTAGGGTTCTACCAGGGGGGGCACCACCCCGCATTTATGATGGTGGATTTCTCCTCTTGCAGCTGACGGCCAGGCGTAGCCTGAGATATGGGGGCAGGAAAAGGTTTTCCCCCTTTAGTTGTTGAAAGGGTTCCGCATGGGATCAAGGGCAGAACTGGCAGGCAATGGGGCAGGTCTGATGTGCTCTAAAGATGATATTCGAGGTAGAGCACCAAGAGATATGCCCTGAGGTGTGACCGTGAGTGCAACCAAACAGTACTCCTTGGAGTATTGACAAATCCAGTCCAATTCTTCAGTTCAGGCTATCTCTAATCTACAACAACTGCACTCACTCGCAACAACGTCAAGCCCCTCTTACTCCCACCTATGTGGGCTGAGGAGCCTGGCACCGTCAGAGAGCACAGGCCGGTACAACCTAGTATCCTTCGGTTCTACCGTACGCAATTTTAGGAAAAAGTTTACCAGAGCCTATTGCCACCAGAGGCCTAACACACTTCGTATTACTGTAGAATTAAAATTTGGTACTCATCTGAGGTACACCTGGTACTTCTGGGGGGGTTATGAAAATGGGTAACAATCAATTGATTGAACTGCCAAATTTGGATCTACTGGACCTTTTTGCTTTCTGCTTTTTGTCATTTGTCAACACTATTGTCGATGTGGGGACATCAGAAGCAAAATATGGGCAAAACTACACTAAATCAAAAGTTCACCCGTACTCAGAGCAGCAGGACCAGGATGGCCCCCAACTGGCAAGAAGGCTGAAAAGAAGAACCTTGCAAGTGAACAGCGTCAGGACATCGTGTCCTAACTTCTGGACCACCGGCCCATCAAAGAAACGGCCCCCAAACGCAGTTTAGTTGCTCATGGGCAGAGAAAATTGCTGGAAATCTCCCCCTGGAGCGTTAATCGTAGAGCAGAGAACATATTGAGTGCTTTACAGCAACACTCAGAGGCAGCCAGCCTCTACTTCCAGAGTTGTTGCAAGCATTTAGGAACAAATAAACGCCACAGATGTTGCAATCATCGCTGGACGGAGAGATGAACAACTTCTCAGGGGTGTTGAGACGACATTCATGAGATTCATCTTCAACCTGGACATCGGACATCGTAGCGTATTGGATCTACCTTCCCATGTACTGAGCACACATTGTATGTTCTTCAGAAAGTATGCTAGGTTAAGCTGTGGACGAGCTCCTTGGCAGCTTGCGAGCCAGATTTTTTTGTCTCGTGGTTTAGCTCGAGCTGAGTTTTTCGGCCCGTTACCGTTTCCTAGTACGTACGATTGTGCATGGAGAGCATATGAAAGATAAATATTTCATACACTTTGTTCTCCTTCTACGACCGCTTCCGTCCTGCGGCTTATTGATCCGCGGGCATCTTGGTATCTTCGTGTTGACGTTAATCTGAGCTCATTTATCCGAATCACTCCAATGTGGCTTTTTTCTTCCTGTACTCCTGAACTTGTGCCATTTCCTCGCTCCAAGTTCGCATGTTTTTCAATAAAGGGTGTCACAGCAAAAATGTCGCTGAGTCTCTCCATCTCTGGCCACACCTTGGTGATGGAGTCTCCTAAACTTGATTAGAGAGTCAAATTGTTCGAGTCATTTTCATTTTTTTGTTTGAGTCATTCTTCCTTGAAGGCTTTGACTCTCGGGCCGAGTTTAAGAGACTCCATCACCAAGGTGTGGCCAGAGATTGAGAGACTCAGTCACATTATTACTGTTACACCCTTTACTTGCCTCTTTCACATACAAGTCACTAAAGTTGTGATCAGTGTCTTCCTTATGTCGCCAAAAAATCGAGAAATACTCTTAGTAGCTAATTGAATATTTTACACTACAATCGACTTGATAAAGTGTGAAGACAATGCAATGAACCATCAATTGAAACAAGATGTCTTAACTTAGAACCGACTTTTTTTACCGCACAAGTCACGCCTGACGTAGTGAGTTACCAAAAATGGCGACTCTCAACTTAGTGAATTTAGCCCTCGCCAATGTTCATGAAACCTCCCTGACAAAAAGAAAAACAAATAAATTCCCCCAAAGATGCCCTGAGTTTTCTCTTGACAAGGATGAAGTCCTTGAGGAGAAGCCTTTCAGTGGAAGAAAAAGTTGACCTCACAGGTGGCCTCTCCTCAAGAAGTGACTGTGGCACGGCGGAAACTGTGCAGTTTAAACAGTGCTGTAATTTCATCATGTCGGCTATAACGTTTTATGTCACTCCAGGTACTCAACTGTCTATTTCTGACCCAATTTGACTCTATGATGTGCCTCTCATACTGTAGTGGACCTTTAGATACAGAAAACTTCTTCCTGCTGACCCGCAGACATCTTACATTGAGAGTCTACTACTGAGTCTACTGTACCTAATGTGGAAGGACATTGCTCCATAAGATTACCGTTATATAGAGCTTCTGTTATGGAGAGTCGATGCGATATAGAGCTTCTAATTTGTCAAACCATCGGATTTTCTGACGTCGTGCAAAAAATGGAGGTTCATTCGAACAAATAAGTTCGAACAGCTTGAGCCCTAAAGTAAGAAAAGATGAGCTTTTGACTTGGCTTGAAAAATCTCCCGACACTGCCAATTTTGGCGGCTCGAGGAGGCTCGTGGCTCGAGCATGGAGAAAAGGCAAAAAGTTTGAAAAAAGCAGGCTCAGCTTGGGTCGGTGGGATTCCATTTTTCTATCTCAAACTATGGAGAGCAGTCTATTTGGTCTGCCCGGCCCGCAAGCTGGCCAGCCCGGTGACCACTCCAGTCGATGTCACCGGCTTAGAAGTGGCGTCAATTTCATGAATTTTGGGGGTTGAGGAGGCAGTTTGAGGCTGACTTTGCATGGCTGAGACAACAGATTGCCAAACGCTTAAGTCAGCTCGAAAGGTCAAAGCTCGACCTAGCTCGGGCTCGAGGTTTGAGCAATTCGATCCACCTCAAAGAATGCAACCTACTTCACGCACACAAGTGTGACTGGGATGAGGAAAAACAACCATCTTACCCAGAACGATGGCCAGAGTCTGTGTGGCCTTCTTCTCCTTCCTGGCCGAGTTCTTCTCCTTCTTCTTCTTCCTGTGCTTCCTGGCACCCTTGTTTACCCGGTTGATGGTCAGCATGCTCGAGAAACGGCCGCCATTTTTCTGAAACATGAAAATAGGATACAGCTCTTTTTATCATTATTATCGCTTATTACTGTTATAGCTCTGTATGAATGGGAGACAGAATGTGACTCTGTCCAGTGGGGCTGAGAAAATCAAATAACCCGAAATGCAACAAGATTCATGTTTCTACTTTTGGTGTGAGGTTGGGCCTCAAGGCACTCGCGATAGTACGGAAATCCTGACAACCCCAGCACGGTGCACTCAGTCCGATGCTTGGGGATTTCCTCCAGTACAAGTACGCCAAGTCTGGGTTGAAGACTTTCTCATGTGTACAGAGAGAACGTGCGTATGAAGGTTTTAGACGAGTCAGCATTAAGTTTACGCTCAATCGTGTGATCTTCAGCGTCAACTTTGATGTAAAAGAAAAGCTCCCCAGTACCATCAGTGGCTCTCGAGTTATTTTCGGGCTTATGACTTTCATGACTCAATGAACAGACTGTACATTTCTCTGGCTCTTGACTCGATATGTCGGCCCTGGAGTCCCAGTGGTTGTCAAGATCTTGCCAGTTCGTCAAGGTGGTCAAGGTTGGTCAAGGTGGTGGGGGTCAATGATGCGTCCATCATAAATCGGACATTTCGAAATTGTGGAGGTTGTGTGCCTCATGCTTACATAATCGTGGCCGGGGTCACGCACAACCCAGTCTATGACTTGCCAGACCATTCAACCTTGCTTTAAGGCCATATGGATGGCCTTTAAAGGCCGCCTCCCACTTGGCGTCCGCACCCTGTACTCGCTACATTGAAAGTACCTGTAAATTTGATGCAACAGCCAAATCATCATTTCCGTTCGCCGATTCCGGGGAGACGGAAGTCGTGGTTGAGGTTTTCCTGCGGAGTTGGAGGGGAAGCCCGAGCAAGCGGCCGCCTGCGCCAGCCGGGGGAGGCTGGAAAATTGGAAGAAATTCAATGAAAAGAATATCAATCAGGGACGCCGAAGACTCTTTTCTGACATGAATAAAGAGCACTCAATGCTCGTGCGCGGCGGCGAGAATCATGATTCATGATCTTCCCTTTCTACGTATGTGTACGATCTGGAGGGGTTTTTTTGCACTCTGCATATCCGATCCTTGGGCATGACTGAGTAAGACGTCTGGAGGAAGCGAATCAAGTCTGGATTTGCAAAATTAAATCTGCTTATCCTGCCAATTTCACATTCTGGTCCTCACCTCTTCCCGCTTGGCTGCAGCGGCCGACTTCCGGACGTAGATGCTGGTGTCAGGACCACTGAAGAGCAAATCATACAGTATAGCAACACTGCAGTGATATTTGGAGATGACAAAAATATGGGCTTGTGCAAGTTATAGATGACCACGTGGTGAAAGAAGAGATATTCTATTGCATAAAGGCGAGGACAGGGTGAGACAGGATGAGCGAGGTTAGGCAACCATGAAGAATTCGTTTATTATGGTGGTTCTACTATAACTTTAGCGTAAAAAGTCATCCTCTTCCGGTGTAGCCAGCAAAATTCTTTTGGGATACAACCAATCTCCCCAAAGAGGAAAGTCCTCTTTTTAGCAACAAAAAGATCCCAGCTGCCAATGTTGTTGTTGTCTGGGCTCATTTTTGACACCTTTAGACTCACCCGGCAAAAATCAGCATCATCTAGCGGTGACACGGAGCATTTCACCCAAAGGAGGCAACAACGTTGGAAGACTTTCTTCATCTGGTAAGAGCTCAAGGCCGCAAATGGGTGGAAGCTGTTCTTTTCTCTGTTGTTCCAAAAAAAAAATTTCCAGAGAAAGCAGCTGGCATCACCGGAAGAGGGCGCTAATTGTTGCACTTTTGCCACCTCCCAGACTGTCATTGACTTCCATTGAAGAGTCACTTCAGACCCTTGTCTTCTTACCATGCTTTATGTGCCATGTTCGGTTTCGTTGACACTGGGGCATCCTCCTGTTGGATTTCTATCACAGGTGGCTTCACGGCCTGAGGACAACAAAGCTTAGCTCAAGAACAAGACATGACTCAAGTGATGGATAAGTGTGAATGTGCACGCCGCGAGAAGGACTTCATTCAGGGCTCAGCACAGGCAACATCGGACAAAGCACCGTCTTCATTCTCAGTGTGTGTTAGACGTTTGCCCACTTTGTGCTAGACTTGAGACCAAAAAAAGGGTCTCTTTTTTTCCGAAAAACGCAATTTTCACACTTGACAAAAAGAGAAATGGGAAAAAAAGAAAAGAACTTCTGGAGTTGCGTCCAAGGAGCCTCAATTTAAAACTCTATTTACCCAAGAAGACTTTCTGGACAAACGACTGGAAAATAACTTTTCTCAGTCTTCATTCAAAATCTGGGTCTTTTGGAATGCACCCTGTCAGCTCCAGAAGCTTTTTCTTCCGGGCTGCCTTTGCGCGACCGCAGAGATCAGTCGCAAGACTTGGGCTCGATTAATTTTCCAGCTTTCTTAGTGCGTCAAAATCAAGCGGTTTTCATTGCACAGTACAAGTGTGCCCGTCCCACTGCACTGCATTCTCCCAGTTTATACAATGGCATTCGGATAGACGGAGCCACACAAGACACCCTAAGACCCAAAGATTCCGATAATGTGGGCAGCAAATTGACGCCCGTCCCCGTAGGCTTTACAATCATGTTTATGTACTTCTTTAATCAGTTTTATCAGACCTGAGAAATACTAGCTAGGTACGTAACACAACACCTTACACGTAGACTTGGATGAGGAGAAACCCTTAACCCTTTGGTATTTTGATTTGTTTCGTCTCTCACGTAACAGATGGAGTTGTGTTTCAAAGCCCTATCCTCAAAAGCCAAGAAAATATCTCATTTTATTGCGTTCTTTGCTGCATAAGGGCATCAAGTGCCCACATTGGCAGGCCCAAGAAGTCCCAACGATCTGATCAAAACCTCGGTTTAATTTCCCCTTTAAACCATGTTTCGCAGCACAGAATATCAGTTACGGAGACAAAAGTCCCAATCATCCCGAAATCCCCTTTATCCAGATCCCGATTATCCGAATGCCAATGTAGTCTGTACTGTGTGATAACCGGAATAGGTGTGAATGCTCATAGCTTTGAAACCAGAGGCTGCTGAAACTTTCCACAGAGAAAGCGACGAACCCATGTGTTCTTATAATAAACAAAGATTTGAAGCAGTGGCACCGTGGTGAGGACAGACATGACAAAGACATGGAGACCTGCGCCAGTGTCCCGCCAAGGAGTCCTTGGGTTTGTGCTGCTTTTGCCGGGTCACACCTTATGAAGGACTGAAGAATTCACATCTTTAATTCGGTCACACTTTTAGTTTATTTTTGAAGATTTTAGCTCAGAAGCCCGGCTTATGAACCTGGACGAAGTCACAAACGGCGTCAGCGACAAGAAAATCAAGGCGGTCTCACGTACCGAAGATTTCATCCCTTCCGTCGATCCGTTACAAGTGTTGCCAGCCTTTTTTGCCTCGTCCGGAGGCGCCGCCGAAGTCGCAGCCGCGGCCGTCAGCCTCGTCTCCGCCACGCCGGCCGCGACCTCGCGGACCACGACCGTCGTGGAAGCCGCTGGTTTCCGCCCCGCCGACTCGGCCGCCGCGGCGGCAGCGGGCGTGGTGGAGTCGCTGCGTTCACCCTTCTGCTGCATTGGTATCTGCTGCTTGTTCTTGGCCTTCCTGGCGATCATGGCGCGCTTGTGCAGAGCCTGGGGGAAGTCGCCAGTTAGTTACACATTCGATCATGGTATACCGATGATCCTTGCCTTCCTATTTCAATATTTATAAGAAATCTTGGGTCTATTAGCTGTAAGTGCTCAAGGTTTGTCAGAGGCTTTGTCTAGGATATGTTGGTCCATGGAGTTTGCATAAATGTGCCTTGCGGAGTGGGTCCTGCTTTCATCTTTGCATCCGCTGAGATGTTCCACATCTCTGCAGATTCTAAGCCCCAAACTACCATTTGACTTTACCCATCTTGGTTCAAGTGGGCACGTTGACGAACGTACAGCACACGCTGATGGGCGACTTTGCCCAAAAGATGACTTAAAACTCCACGCACGAGGTCAGGACTATGTGCGCATGTACTGCATATATCTGACCTCGTTCCAGTTGGGGATTTAAATTTTGTCTGACATCATTCAAATGTCGACATTACCGAATCTGAAAGAAGAATCCCAGTCCGGAATGTGAAAGGCTCTTTAGCATCTCCGCTGAGACGTTGAGGCCCAATTTGAGAAGGAAGAAGACACTTATGAGTGTTGAGAGACCATCAAGATGTGGCTTCTCCATAAACTCCTCAACAGCCTTCTTAAATTTGAAAGTTGTGCTGCTCTGGAAGAGGCGGCCTTTCTTGTGCTCTCGAGCCTCGTAAAGACAAATACGTATATGTCCACAAATTGTCTCTGGGGTGGGAGTGGTTTTGGAGGCAAATTGTGGGAGACAAAAATGCCCTCTTGCTCCCTCACCAACGTGGACAAATCCGACACCTTGGGCGGTTCTGCTTTCGCGAAAACTGAGACGCCGAGAAGAAGAAAAAGAACAAAAACCTCGATGGCTCCTCATGCCCCCAAGGGTTGGCTTCTTCTTCTCTCATAAAGGAAGTGTTAGTGCAAACTTTTCATCAGACCGGAAGTTGAGTAAAAAAAAAGTAACGTGAGAAAAATGAGAGGTGACTAAGAAGAAGAAGAAGAAGAAGTAGAAGACCTTACGCAGAATTCTGCTTGGAGAGGCCCTTTATGGCCTCGCCATAAAAGGGGGTTAATGCCGAGGTGACGAGGAAAAGTGGTGCAGCAAAAGCACCGTGAAGGTGGCAGTAAAAACTGCCAGACTTGTGCATAATAACACGGGCTAAAAAATGGCGCCCTCAAGATGCAGATTTCTGCACAACCTCCTGCGCCCCCCCCCAACCCGCAACCTGCGTTTTGCGTCTGAGTAGGTAGAAAATTCCACAGGAATTCCGGAATTCCCCCGCCAACAGCTGCAGATCTTATCATGTGTTGCCCTAGGGTGCTCCATTATACAGCTAATATCCACGATGCTTTGCATACTCCTTTAAGATCAAAGAAATCAAAGCATTCCTGCAAAGTACACACGTGTCGGGGGAGGGAGGGGGGGGAGGAAGCTATAGGCCTGGGTGCGCAGAGAATCTTAGGGCTTTCCTTAATTTTTTCCAGGGAGAAACACCTGCCTCTTCCAAATCAAAGGAAGTAATGTAATTGGGGACTTTACCGACACCTGAGGAGGTGCAAAAAAAGACGCGTTTCCTTTCCTCCTCCATTCCAATTTCTTTTCCACGTCCTCTCCTGGGATCTTGCGGAAATGGAGAAAAGGCAAGAGATAGAAAAAGCGACGTGAAGGGAGCGCAAAATGGCAGTTTTGATGGGCGTTGACTTTTCCCATTTCTGGGTAGGTGTAGCCAGGGGAATTTTCGTCGAGGAGTCCAGTGACCAGTTGGCCTGGCCTCCTCATGAGAACGGGGGGTCATTCTTGGCCTCTTATGCTCAGAGACACGCACGCCATGAAGCACCCGGTCATGGCAGAGAGGAGGGCCGCGTGTAATAAATGGCGGGAATTTTTGAGGCCAAGTTGGAGGTGAAAAAAAAAAACAGTGGGAGGAGCGGCTGCTAAAGTTCCAGCAGTTGACTCATGATACAACTCGGACTACAGCGTTTCGCTGTATGTGAATCTCCACTGGTGCGGGGAAAAGTTGCTCATGCCATAAACACTTCGCGGACGAAGAGAGAGCTTAAGGAAAACTTGAATAAGAGGTTGTGAGCACTTCTTTTTCCTGGAACATAATTGTCCTTTTTGACATTACCCTGAATATCCTGGCGTAGAGAATGACCATGACGAAGCAGGGGATGTAGAAGGAGCCCAGTGACGACAGGATGATGAAGTCCGGGTTATAGAGGGCGCACACGAACTCTTCAGCTGACATGTCGCTGGTGACGTTGCTGCTGCTGTTACTGCTACGGCTGCTGTCGACGACGATGGCGTTGGTGCTGCTATTGGTCGTCTGAACCTCTTGAGGCAAGTGATTGGCACCCAGCATAATGGGGCTCCCTGTAGATTCGCAATGATGATATTGAGGACAGGACATCAAATAAAAAGATTTCCCTTCTCACTCGCTCCTCACAGAGATTACTTTTCTGTTGGTTTTGCTGTTACTCACCCATCCTTGACGACCTCCATAATACTTTTCTAATAAAGTGGGAAGAAAAAAGTTCTCAAATTGACAGCGTCTTTTTTGGAAAAAAATATTTCCCTCCTCCACGAGCAGAATGAAGAAAAAGGAGGTCTCAAGTTACCTTGGAAGATCTTGCCTTGTTCACGTCCTTTATCCCATACATGCTCACTGGGGCTGGAGCCAATTTCGGCAGAAATACTGCTATGATCTCACGTCTGAGGGAGGGGAGGAGGGGGGGATTCCCATATGAACTGATGGGGTTGACAAAAGAGAGTCTATATATTACTAGAAACTTTTAAGACACAGCTTGTTTTTCGTAAACAGAGTCCAAGGAACTGGGGAAGGTCGGGGGGGGGGGTGAGGCCCAACAACTGTGAAGAAAGAAAGAAAGAGAGAGAGAAAGGAAATCATTTTTGGCAAAGCTCAGCACGTTCTTTTCCCCTGGGGGAAAAGTTTTTGAGTTGCTGCCGACACCGCTTCTGATTGATCCCTTTGGACGGAGGAGGAAGAGGACGGCGACGACGACGAAGGAGAACGGGAACGAGAACGACAAGACTATGAAGAAGAAGGAGAAGACGAGGAGGAAGGAGAAGGAGAAGACGAGGAGGAAGAAGAGGGAGACTGGCAAGGACAAGACGGGGAAGAAGAAGAAGGAGATGGGGAAGAAGACGGCGGGGAAGAAGAAGAAAAAGGAGATGGGGAAGAAGAAGACGGAGAAGAAGAAGGAGATGGGGAAGAAGAAGGAGATGGGGAAGAAGAAGGCGGGAAAGAAGAAGGAGATGGGGAAGAAGAAGGCGGGAAAGAAGAAGGAAGAGGAGATGAGGAAGAAGAAGGAAAAAGGGAATTTCCTTCCTCGATTTTCGCCCTTATTTCAAATCATACGAAGAAAGTTCCATTAACTCATTCGCGATTTTTTGGTACATCACCGTGTTCCTGATGACGAGCAGATGTGCGAGAGCTCGACTTTGATGCTGACAAGGATAGTCTTTTTTTGCCGATAAAAGTATGGATCGAGTATGGTTGGAGGTACGAGTTCCCAGTGGAGCAGCCAGGCAAATCTGGACCTTTGAGTCCCTGCGAAATCATTGAGCATCAACCATTGAGATGTAAATTTGAGGCTGCGCAACTGTGAGGGAAACTCCAGCACTGAAACTACAGCGCACTCGTGCACGAAGGAGGGAAGCGTGAGTATGTCCAAGTGCAGTCACGACTAAGTTCTGACATCTTTGGAGGAGAAAAGTTGAGGGCAGGCAGGGCATGAGAGATCCTGCTTTTTCTCTCTCTCACTCAAAATAGTCGATCAAAATCTTCGGGGAGAACCTTGAGATTTCATTTCTAAAGTGCTTTTTTTCGACAGATGTTGAAAAAAAAGAATGGTCCTGCTGCTACTTCGCTGTACAATGTGTACGTAGGATATATGGTACTGGATGGGGCACCCCGAACAGGGTGACCTAGGGATGCTGGCAACAACCACCACCCAGTTATTGCTCTTGCACTGCAACACTTTCAGCAATTACTTCTTCTCAAAGTGTCTACACACTCTCAGCTTCAGACTTTGGTCTCACTTGCCATGCATAGATGACTCGTTCAGGTGGAGCATACATGGGAATGGAGGAAGGCGTTTTTGCACGAGTCGTTGAAAATGGCCGCCATTTACCTTGAAGCAAAGCCAAAGTGGTGACGAAGCTATGGCTGAGGACCCAAGGATCCTAAGAAAATCCCAGGATCCTGAGAAAACTCCAGGAAGATCAGAGAAACTCTGCGTTCTCTCCCACAGTATCTTTTAACTGTGCACACATCACTTCACAAAAATTGGGATTCAGTGATCGAACCTTGTGCTAACCATTGATACCATAAAAAACGAAAGCTCCAGGGAAAGCCAAAGAGAGACTCTGAAGTCCTCTCATCAATGCAATTCCAGAGGTTCAAAATGCCCTGTACATGAAATAGCAGTCGTACAACCATCCACATCATAGCATGATGATGTCGTGTCATAGCAATGGTCTTTCCCCTCTGTCGAAAGGCAGAGAACTGTGACATCAAGGCAAGACATGACTAAATGTCACATCAGACAAATATTTACTTACTGACTAACTCTGCACACTCACTTTATGTACTGAAGAGCGTGTGTGAGGGAGGGGGGAAATATTGTAGATTCCTTCTTGGAATTGAAACCATAACTCCAGGCCAAGACAGAGATTCGATTCAACGACCCCTGCGATTTTCGAAAGGTTGGGAAAAACAATCTCCTAAGGTCACCAGGCTGAATTACTTCAGGGTCACTGGACGGAGGGGTAAAGTATCATCAATTACCAGAATAACTTACCAGACCAACCTACAGATTGCGATGCCGCTAACTCGGCACTGTCACTGTGAACAGGTAGTCGTCGTCTTGAAAGTTTGTTTTCTGTATAGATCCCTTTTATCCCTCTGAAAACTTGGGGGAAAAAGCATAGCTCTTGGTCACGGTGTCTCCCGTCTTCGGTTTTTTTCAGTCACGGGTCCTGCAGTCACAATATGGTTGAGTCATCCCTCTATGTGTAAAAGAACAGCCCCTTATGTACGTGTGCCTGTGCCTGTGTGTGCGTGCGTGCGTGCGTGTGGGTGGGTGGGGGTGTCCGCGGCTGGTTTCGAGTTTTGAGCGCGGCCGATTTTCGTCATTTTAACAGTGTTTTTTGTTCGCGTGCGGCCGATTGTCATCCAGGTACGAAAAACCGGCCGATTTTTGTCCAGATGCGCGTGTTGAGCGCGAAGCGTGCGTTCAGTCAGTCAGGTTAGGTTAGGTTAGGTTTGGTAGAGCGTTAAGCGCGTGTTGAGCGCGATTAGGTTAGATTAGGATTTGGTGGTGGATTTTCGTCACTTTATATTTTTGCTCTTATTCCTACCCAACGCAGAAGCGCCAAGCGTTCGTAGGTTTCTGATAGGTAAATCTAGCCAAGACTGTTCAAGGCAGCTAAAGCATTATTAGCAACTTCAGTCCGGTGATGAAGTCTTCATTGGGAAGGTTCAGTGCCAAAGTAATTCTGCGATCTCTATGCCGTTGCATTGTCTTTGATGGGGGAAAACATCTTGCTGAGTGCCTTGACTAGAGACAATGAACTGGATTCCCACGGAGGAAGTAGCCAGACTACTTAGTAGCAATGACTGTACTGCGATTGATCCATGATTTTTAATCGTGCCACGTTTCAAATGCATCTAGGATAACCGGTTCTACCATTCAGTAGTCAATAATCTGTGACAGAACCATATTGTAGATCCCTTCTATCCCTGAAAACTTGGAGACTCTGTCGCCTCTAAAGTGCAAAGTACGGGAGATGCGTGTATTTTGACTAGTCAATACGCGAATTGACGGTCTTCGGGTATTGACGGTAACAAGGACACCCATTCAAAAGGTGGATGGATGGATGGAAAAGCGCGAAATCACGTTACTTGACGTACTCACTTTCAGGAGGAAAGGTACATATATAGGACGTGTGCAAAGGCCACTCTCAACATTTGTTGGTGCAGAATGAATTCTTCAGCCATCTGGTCTTCAGGGACAGGTCAAGGGTAACAAACCAATATTGAAATTTCTCTCAAACAGTGTTGAAGGGGGCCACAGCTCTTTAATCAGTTGTCGGTTCAGCCCTCCCACCCAGCTCGGTACTAGTGTCATGGTGCATCATTGAATTCGAGTCAGATTCGATTGTCGTAACACTTGAGCATGAATTAGAAAAGTCGTAAGTTGGGATAATCGTGGTAAGTCGTACGTCATATATGAAGTAATGCTTTGAATCAAACAGAATCTTGACTACATTTCATGCTAGTAACACAGCACTTCTAAACAAATTCCAATTCTGGCAAGTTCATTTTTCTTACACATATAGGTTAGGGATGCTGCCTAATGTGGTTTTTTCTCGATCAACGATCAAAGACACAAAATCCAACATCTGAGTCGAGTTTACAACATTTTAGTCGAAATCCAATCCAAGATGTGCTATGATTCGATTGAGACAAATCCGATTCGAATCCCACTCGACACTACTTGATACAGAAGCTGGGAACCACGACTGTGGCCAAGATTGGTCTAATAATCGATCGTTAGGGAAAAGCAAGATTGTTTGGCACACATGACTGAATCACTTTGGGGAAAAGTTTATTCACAAAAGTTAAAAGTAAACGCAGAAGTGAGGAATTGCTATGAAAGAAGCTTTGAGCCCCTAGGCCTCGACTATAGCGTCGAGCTGCATCTTGCTGTAGAGATCGATTAGCCAAGCCTGTACGGGTCGGTTCTGATTCGGTTCTGATTCCTCTGAATTGCACCATTTGTGCGTCACCCCTGCAGTGACGAGAAAATCACCAAATGTGGAGAGAAAACCACCAAATTCTGCTGCTGTTGCCTTACCAACTCTGTGCCGCACGCGTTTGCGACTGTCACACGCATGCCCACCGCTCATCTCTGATGCTGGTGAAGTTAGCAAAATAAGTCAAATTCCCCCCATCCAAACTCTCTTCTGCCTGAAACGAATTCGTCTACTGGAGGCGTCAAGAGAGAGATCCTTGCAGCTTGACTACCTCTGGCCAGCCATAGGCCTGATAGGCCTCGAGCGCTCAAAAGGTGGCGTGTAACAGAGTAGGCATATTTCAAGCCGATTCCCTGGTGCTTTTTTGCTTAATTCTAAAGGAAGAGACAGCCCGGCCGCACTGCAGTAGCAGCGCCATTTAAGACCCTGAGTCCTCGAATCGACAGTGGAGTCTCCATTTGACTTAAAAGTCAGTCTCGTCCCGACATTTTCCGATCTCAACGACGTCTGAAACTTGGGACTCTTCAGATTAAGAGGGAAAAAGAGGTCTCCTTTCCCTCCCCCTCCCCCCCCCCCTATGAACACGTACGGTATAAATAACGCCAACTCTGACGGAATATCGATAAGAATCGGCCATTGCAGAGGGAAGAATTTTTTTTTCTTCGCCAAGTTTTCTCACCGATGACGATGGATGTGATCCAGCAGAAGAAGATGCAGACGTAGGCCCTGGAGTGACTGTCCCGGTGCTGGGAGTATTTGATGGGTGCAGTGACAGCGAAATATCTGTGGAAAAGAAGTGGCTTTAAAAGAAATGCCACTGAAACCGCCCAGATAAAAGACAAAGGGGAAATATCCCCTAGCGAAAGCCCTGGGATGCCAGCATGCTGGTGAGGGGGGAGGGGGCGACATTTTAGGTGAAGCTGACAGGGTTGTCTCTGGCCTTGCAGTACTCAGCCGTCCACTAATGTTTGGTGGTCGAGGGGCACTAAAAGTCAGGCCCCTCAAAAAGTGATGTAGCTGGACAGGCCCCTTTTTGCAATGGCACAAAAAGCCAAACGAGATATATCGAAACGTCTTTGAAAAGTACGGAGATACAGCCAGCCTTGGTGAGGGAGTGGAGGAGGAAGAAGGAGGGGGAAGCACAGGTGCTGCAGAAGTTTTCCCAGATAATGCCTGCGCACACAAGAAATATCGAATGAAATTTTTCTTTTTTTCCCTCCTCTTTTCTACCTTTCTACCCCACACAGGTGGAAACGCATGATCCCTTTTGATGGGGGTTTCTCTTCTATCCACAACTGAGTTTGGTTCAATTAATACAACGGGAGGGTTTATCCCCATATCCTGGAGTCACGTGAGCCAGACTCATCGACGGTGTGGGAACAAATCCCATGGTCCATTCATTATGAACCGCAGTAAAGGATGCCTTGTGTGCAAATATATTGGCCGCCCTTTTTTTTTTAGGAAGCCGAGCAAAAAAAAGGCGGAATCGCCCACATAATTCAAAACTTTTGGTTCTGCTACTATCGTGCACAAGGAAAAGAGATCATTTTTAGCTCGCTCACACACACACACACACACACACACACACACACACACACACACACACACACACACACACACACACAAGGTCGTCTGGAGGCTTCGCCAACTGCACCAGTTTTGAGGCCGTCTTTTTTTAGCCCCAGATGCGGTTTTATGCAAAAAAAAATTCAGCCCCTGCAGAAACTTAAATGACTGAAGCAAACTGTTATTGTGGCGATAAACTCGTCAATGGGATCTTTCTCTCTACCCTGATCAGATGAGTTGATGTGGACTTTTTGTCTTCTCTCACCTGTCAATGCTTATTGCCATGAGGTTCAGTATGGATGAGGTGCTGCACACGACGTCCAGAGCAATATAGAAGTCGCAAACGACCTTGGGCAGGCCCCAGAGGCCCCAGTTTACCTAGAAAATATAGCAGAACGCACTAAATTTCGGAAGGTTCCTCCGCTTACTTATCCGCAGCATCGTCCTCTTCCTCCCCCTCCCCCTCCCCCCCCAAGAAAGCTCCTTGGAGGATAAAAGGGGGGAAGACCGTCTTAATGAGAGTTGAGACTTGGCCCAGATGCGGAGAGCAATTCAACATAAGAACACTCTTAAGACTATACTTAACCCACTTGTATGTGTAATGTGTGCACTAAAACACTCATTTCTGGTCGGTTGGAGCTGCTACTGTGCTGGTCTCTACTTGGCACTATCATGAATGCTGATGTCACGCTTTGGTCGGGGGAAAAACACATGAAGGATGGAGGTGCTGGCCAAGAAAATGGTCTTGCTTGAGCAGTGTTCACCGTTCATGTGCTTGTTGGGCCTTTTTTGACATCGGGGGGGGGGGGGCAGAGGGATGGCCTGAGTCTGTTGACATACAATGCGATGATGATCAAGACACCATCAATCATGGTACAGGGAAACACAAGGATTTTTTCCTCGTTTCCTTTCATTCTCGTGCGTGTTCCTGTGACCTCATAACAGTGTAGCAGTGTCTCCACTTTGTGGACAGTGTGGCCCGGAATGTCGACGAGTGCAAGCGCAAGTCCTTGACAGTCCTTACGTTGTCCGTCTCCTCGGTCACGTCCAGGACCTTGTCCAATAGGTCACTGAAGCTGTCAGAGATTACCTTGGCTGCCGCTTTTTGGGTCCAGCTACACATTTAGCTTCTTCGTCTTCCGCTAATCTCTCTAGTCGCGAAGCGAAAGTTGATGGTGGAATTCGAATAAAAGTGTCAGAGGCAGGACTGACACGCACTGCAACAGGGACGAAACAAAAGAAAGCATCGTTGGCATGCTTATGAACCTTTTTGTGGTCCTCTGTCTCACACTCGTGCTTCAAACTGTACGTATACGTTTTCCAAGTGACATTTCCGCTCTCTTAGAAAACAGTCAGATCAAAGAGAAAAAAAAAAGCTGTTCCCAGTCGTTTCTAATGTACTCTCTCGGTTTTCTTGACAAAGCCAATAAGCAAATATTTGCAGAACAAAGAAGCGTTGCACTGGCAGTTTTCATAGGAGTCGGGTGAAGATTTCATGTCATTTATTCTCTCGACCGTGGCAAAAAGAATAAAAACCTCTCCTGGGTCTGCAAGTTTGCACTTTTCCAGCTTAATTCGAGTGACAAAGCGGCCTTTGTCGCCGTGGTTGACGGTCTGGGGATCCTTCCAGGAGTGCGTGTATGAACGTAAGAGCCCGTCTGAAAATTGCACCTCATGCATATTTGATCCATGGAGGAGCCACAGCTTGTTTACGCACCAGCTCTTTTCTGTCAATAATGCCCTCATGATCGCTTCAGTCTGCAAGTTATATAATATTTTTTTTGCTCTGGCTCCACCTCTCAGACCGTCGTTGCAGTATTTCATTGCGATTGGATCGCTGAGGCTATCTGACATTGTCGAAGAAGCAACTACAAGAAATATGGGGAGCACAGAAGGGGTGAGGGAAATAAATCCCTTCGTCCACCCAAAGTCAGCAGAAGCAAATGCGAGGAAGAATTTCGACTCTATTTGAAAAGGGGATTAAAAGCAGGAAGATTAAAGAAGCAAGAGGGGAGGAGGACTTTCCTGACTCAAATGAGAAATTGTGCAGGGTGAGAGACATAAGCACTTTCACAGACGTCCGCTGGGGGAGTCCGAGAAAGTTACTCGTAGTTGCATTTTTAGAGCAGCTCCTCCTATCACCCTGTAGAGTCTTAGTGCCAAGGGTGAAAAGAGTTTGTCCTGCCTAAAAGCCTCACACGTCCACGTCCAAGGCTTTAGGGATTGAAAGAACAAAGTTTTAAGCAGAAAGTCAAGGGAGAAATATTCGACTCACAAATGCATCTCGACAGGTCATTATAGGACGTGACAACCAGTGTCTGCCAGCCAAAGTTGGACCCGGTTTCAGAGCAATTGGCTCAAAAACTGGGATTGAGGAGAAACTATTGCGCTTACATATTGAACATGTTTTGTACACGTTCAACGTGTCCAATGCGACGAGAAGACAAAGGAGAAGCAGAAGCAGAAGGAGAAGGAGAAGCAGAAGCAGAAGCAGAAGCGAAGCAGAAGCAGAAGCAGAAGCAGAAGGAGAAGGAGAGGGAGAAGGAGAAGGAGAAGGAGAAGCAGAACCTGAAGCAGAAGTTCTAAGTAGAAGGAGAAGGAGAGGGAGAAAGAGAAGGATAACCAGAACCAGAAGCTGAAGCTGAAGCAGAAGCTGAAGCAGAAGAAGAAAGAGTTGTGCTCATTCATCGTCGAAGCACTTTTTTGGGTGCTTCCTTCATCCCCCCATGTGCCCTGGCCAGGTTAATATTTTCGCCAGCAACACGAGAAACGAGGCAAAAGCCTCTCTCCATTGTTCTTACTATGGTCATGTACTAATTTTTTCCCCACGACGGCCATACGTTTCGGCCCCGTCATTCCATCTCCGGTAAGAGATCGATAGAGAGCTCCAACTGCCTACTTTGTAATGGATTGTGTCACTTTTAGTAGCGTTACCTCACGTCACGCCGAACCCAGTCGTGCATTGCGCGTGATTACACATCAGATGTTTCCTGTCACAGGTCACTCTCTTAAACCACGTCAGGGCTGGACTCTGAGGACAACTCCCCCAAGGAAGCGGGTCCAAGTGCCATCAATTGGGCCAGCTTGCCAACGTCCTGTCCATCTTCCGGCAAGACACCGCGACTTTTGATGGAGGTCGTCAGACTCGAGTCTGAGCACTCAGCCACTTGATGATTTGGCCAGAACCAAAAGGACTCACTAGGACTTGCCATTCTAGCATGTGCTCGAAGCCTGAATGACCCAAACTAAGTGGTGCTGTTGTGACTTCTGGTATGAAAAAATATAAAATGAATTGAATTTCCTTATGAAATAATTTCCCTCGGAGAGATATTAGAAATTTATGATCCGATGAAATGGGAATGAACATTGTGCTAATGACGGGTAATTTCATTATGTTGAGATTGGTCTGTCTGTCCGGGGATTTTGTGCCTCCCCAAATCTTGGTCAAGTGTCTTGAGTCTGGAATGAGTCTGAGTTATTCCCAGATTCGGCAGAACCCTAGTCAGCAGTCATTATGGCTTGACTATCCAAGCTTAGTACCTGCTGTATGGACTGCTCCGATACATGAAGAGCGACTACCCGAGTGATCAGTTGCTCAACAATAGCAGGGAATTATGTATGCGTCCCATTAGAATTGCTCTTGAAGGTTTGTCGTCAGTCGAAACCCAGCGTTTATGTGCGGACACAGGACGTTTTCTCTCTCTGTACGGCCTAGGCAGGGCCTAGGCCTGTCAGATATAAATGCCTGGGGAAGTGTTATGCCTCTACTCGGGGCATTATGTACAGGACGTGCAGCAAAACCTGTTTTGTATTGCTCCAACCGGCACAAACCACCGAACGTTAGAAGGGCTCACGCCTGTGCTTTCCACGCCATTGTTCTGTCTTCTGAAAGGCTGAGAAAAGATGCCCCCATGTGAATGAAGAGACCTTTTCTCCCACTTTTATTTCTCCTCTCTTTGTCTAATCTATCAATAATCATGGAAATGAGAAGGACAAGGCTTGGCCAAAAAGAGGAATAATGACCTCCCATATCAACAACAAGCAACCCCTGAGGGGACTGGACTGAAAGCAGCTCGACGACATACGACAATACTGGGAGAGTACTGAAAATGCAGAGTATATGATGTAAGACATATCTTAGGACAATGCAGGCTAGGTCGAAAAGGGGTCATCTTGTGATGGGTGGAATAAGGGGGGCCACCAATAGAAACTATGCAGCCAACAAATTGTGCTGTACAAAAAGGTAAAGGGTGTAACGGCAAAAATGTCACTGAGTCTCTCAATGTCTGACCACACCTTGGTGATGGAGTCTCTTACACTCGGCCCGAGAGTCAAAGCCTTCAAGGAAGAATGACTCAAACAAAAAAATGAAAATGACTCGAACAATTTGACTCCCGGGCCGAGTCTCCTAAAGACTCCATCACCAAGGTGTGGCCAGAGATTGAGAGACTCGGTGACATTTTTGCTGTTACACCCTTTAATGTTTGCCGAGCAAGTGTTTAAGCGTTGTAGCATGAGACTAGACCATAAAGTGGACAAAACTCAAACAAATGTCGAAAGGAACCAACGTAACTCCCACAAATTTAGTCATCACTTTTGCCACAAAACACTGTAGGCTGAATAAAGAAGGCATGGGGCAGGCGTTAAGACACTTTTTTATATGGCTACGAAGTTTCAATACGACCCAGCGGCAACCAACCTCTAATGTCAGTGACAAAGCATTATAGCATTATGCTATATATATGCAGTCCGCACAGTTTGCTTGCTATTGTGCTCACGTTCAAAACTTTGAAGGCTGTCATGCATGGCTAAGACACCTTACTTTCACTAATCGACTTTTTTCACTGGAAAATCAGCCAAAAAAGGCCGTCCTACCCTGGTCTCTGCTTTTCTCCACTGATATTGCAATCTACGGCAACACAAATCGTCCACCGTTGAGTCTCAGTGGAGGAATTTGCCAACATTCTTTGGTAATTTTCACAGACCCTCAACAATAGAAGTGGACAGATGAAAGCGACGCGAGATTGCACGTTTTAAGTAGGAGATAACAGTCATTGTTACTCGCACATTTAACTCTGATCTTCTCCAGAGACGTGAGACTTTCATGTTGGCTTACGTCGCACAGCTTCAAGCTTCGCCGGAGAATCATTGAAATTTAACTTTAGTGAATAACTTTTCTTATTGTTTGTCAAATAAATAGTCTCACTCGCCTACGGAATCTTTTGCCAGGGTATCCTGGAATGCTCGGCAAGCACAAAATGATTATTTTATGGACCTAAGACCAGTTTCACCCTAGAGTTATATCCACATTCAGAAAACCCATTCAATTCCGCGCCATTTTTTGGGATAAAAAACAAGTGAAGGGCATTGCTGAGGGAAGAGGAGATAAATTTTGGACTCGAGTACTGAATTGGCCACCTCATGTCTGAAGACAAAGGCCCTTCTTTCGGGTGTTGTCCGCTGGTCGGACCAGCCCAGGATCAAGATTTGCTGTGTGGTTCTCAACAACAGCCCCAATCTTCTTGATTGCTTTTTTTTTTTTCTTTTGGTTCGTGCAGGTGAGACTAGAGACAAAAGTCACACGCAGAGAGAAACCAACTTGATGTCCCGAATTTTGACAAATTCTAAGTAATGACCCAGCCATGGACGTCTTTGCGCTCTCAAGATTGCGCTTTCAGAATGTGGGCGTCACCTTGTGACGAAACAGGCTTTGGGTACCCAAAACAGGCGTGCTTCTCTTGTCAGTCACTGTGTGACCGGTGGTAACAAACTTTGGATGTCCTCAGGGGAATCCAGTTTTTTGACCGAGCTTAGTAGCTACTGCGCGTCATTCTCCACAGCGCCGCAGGACAATACAGGGTGTGTAGCCTATTATGCGCATGCCACTTCCCCACAACGCATGCCAGAGGCCCGAAGGTGAGAAAGTGTGGAGAACCTCTGATGAGCACTGCAGGACACATGCAAGCTCCAACCTTGTTGTGCACGCATGTCATTATCATATGTGCGGCGGATCTCGCCAGATCTTATCAGCCCTGGACAGAATGCAAGGTCAACTGCTCGTATCATGCACATTGTGCGACCGGGACTAGTGCAGCCCAACTGCGATCCAGACCAATATTTTTTAGTAACAAGTTACTGGGGAGCTCTGCATTAAATTAAAAGTTCAGTTTATGCTTGGTTTAGGACCTCGTCAGTGGTTTCAGGAAGAACGACAGTGAACCCATTGTGTGGTGAACTACGGCCAACCCTGAGCTGAGAATAAAAGACCAAAATGCCTGTATAATATTCATGCAAGGCCTTAACACATTCAAGCTTGTTCTATTGGATGTCGAACAAACCACTTTTGTACTATGTAGTGTATAGTAGATAGTAGTACGTTATAACTGCATGTAGTCTAGCACTAACACGATATGAGAAAAGAACCACATTGAACGATTAATCTTCCCTCCTGCTCTCCTGATTACATTAACACCTTCGTTTTGCCGCAACACTTGCTGTTCTTCAGCACAGTAGCACCCGCATATAGCGTCCACCAAGTTGTGTCTTCCTCTTGTGCACGTGTGTACATTCAAATACATACATGTCCCACCTGTATCGTCCAGAGCCCGTCTGCCCCAGGTAGACGACACAGGAGGGTCCTACTCTACTTACATGTGTAATATAGACATAAATACAGCTATACAAAAAGACATCGCCAGAGTTGCAGAGAAGTTCAACGAAGCGAGAGGTGGTTGTTTTTTTTCTGCCACGCACGCTTGCCTTCATTTGACGCAGTTCAGAGTTCAGAACTCGCATGAATCACTGACTTTTGGAGCAGCGTCAAAATGAAACTCGGCCAAACAAATCCTCAACTTGATGTGTACAAAGACGTGTGATTCTCTCAAAGGGAGCAGCACGAGGAGGGGGGGGGGGAAGCGGCCAGCAAATGAAGAAATTCGTTTCCTCACACCTTCTCCAACTAATTTTCTTTTTGGTAAGCAACTCTTTGTCGAATGCGGTCGTCTTTTCTCCACGCACGCTTGTGGATTAGACTTGTTACTCGGCAACAACTCGTTCGAGTTGTTATGTGTACTTTCGAGCAACTTTCCTGTTTGTAACTTTCTGCTGTGTCTTAAGCAATAATCATAAAACTAACTGGTGGAGCTGATGCAAGCCTTTTCCAGTCGATAAAATCACATCAAATAATACATCTTCTTATATTCGACTTGAGCTCGAGGCTTACGCGAATAACACTCTCTCCCTCTCTCGCGTGGATGAGTATCACCGCAGCTCGGAGCCGCAAGAAACTCTCGACTACTTAGTACTGAAAGTTGCCTCTTCGCTGATTCCTCCCCCATACCCAAAAAAGTAAAAAAAAAATAGGCCAAAGAGGGGCGATGAAGCGAAGAAAATCTGTTCTTTCGCGCGTGTACTCTATATTCAGCGCTACTTTCGTGGGAGTTTTCGTCTGCTCTTCCAGCGTTTCTTCTCCTCCGGTGTTGCTCCGTGTACTGTCATTGAGGCCACTGTTCGAGACCCTGCGAAACTCGGGCCGAAACCTCGAGTCGCCCCGAAACTGCCACCAACATTGTCCTGACTGCGTCGGACTTGACGTATGAGCGACCAACGCTAACGGCGAGTCGATGTTGCGATAAAAGTCAGCTCTTAGGACTCGGAACTGGTGCGTGCAAGGGTCAAATTGGATCTGGTATGAGCAATCAGGCCCTAAATTGTTGAGTCAGTTCTATTCTCCTGATTGAGCGCCACGCAGTTTTGGGGTGGGTGGGGTGGGGTGTGGAACTTTCGACGTCCCCCAAGAAGCTGCTCTCAGGGCTTCCTTCCAATAAAACAGCCTGGCTACATTCGTTGGCCTTTGCTTGCCAAAAGCTTCGAAAAAGCGTCTCTCACGCACAAGGACTAACGTAGTGTATGACTTTATGTAGTGTAAGCTGTAGTATATGCCTTAAAATAGTATAAGCTGTGGTGTATGACTTCACATGGTGTAGGCCGTAGTATGTGACTTGACACAGTGTAAGCTGAAGTGAATGACCTAACGTAGAAAAGGTTGTAGTGTATGACTAAACATGATGTCGGCTGTAGTGTATGCCTTAACGTTTTGTAAGTTGTAGAGTATGACTTAACGTAGTGTAAGTCATAGTGTACATCTTAACGTAGTGCAAGGGAGAACCGGACAGGACAATTTTGTTCAGCTTCTTTCATTTTTCCACCCATGAGATTTACTGCCCCTCCATCAGGAGCAATCATTTTCCGGCACACACACCCTAAGTAAGCAAGAAAACTGCTTTCGGTATAAGAAAGCACTTGCATTAGTTAAAAAAAAGCCCATAATAATGAACACTGCCATACGTACAGCAGGAGTGAGGGAGTGCATTAGCAGGGGCAAAGAACCTCAGCGGCTAATATGGGAGTACGTGCCATGTAAGGTACAGTTGACTCTCGATATACCCGAACCTCTGGTCAACAGGACAAAGTCAAGTACACATATCCAGAAGTCCTCTGTAGTACCAGGCCCAGGGAGTGAGACTGAGTGTGGAATGGACCTCGTACTTCTTGGAGTGACAGCGAAACTCCAAGCAGTTTGTCGAATCGCTGTGGTGCAATGGAAAATCTGGACTATAACTTCGCCGGCATTTAGACATCAACCAAATAATGTCACTGCTTAAATTCTTTCCACATGCGACGGCTTCGTGAGAAGTGGTCGCCTGTGAGGTCGACTTTTTCTTTTAGCCTCAGGCTTTTTCTCCAGGGCTTCGACTTTGACGTGAGAATTCACAACAGTTTTGCAAATATGTTTTTTTCATTTGTTAGGGAGGTTTCATGGACAAATGACTGGTACGAAAGTTTACTTGATATTGAGAGCTGCCATTTTTGTTAGATTGCCTGACTTTGCCAGAGTGACATGTGTAGTAAAAAATCGGTTTCCACAGAAACGTTTGCTTCATCGAGAATTTGGTTCACTCACTATTTTGTCCACGCGCTGCCAATGTCTCGATCAGATTGCTTGGAAACCTTTGCATTGTCTTCATTAATTTCGAGAAGCATAGCGTAGATAGAGCATAGCCTAAGCTTGAATTTGCGGTGCAACAGGCAGGCCACAGTAGAGTGAAAATTACCAAAGTTAGGGCAAAAGGTCAGAGAGAAGAGAAAAAATCACCGTGTGCATTATGTTGTGCAAGGTGTTGTTTGCTTCATTTTTGTTTACTTCAGTCATGATAAAGAATCAATGTTGATCAGCTTATTGTTGAGCCCAGAACATGGGCGATTCAGCATTTGTTCTCAGTGCAGCCCTCCCACCAGCTAACTTGAATCTGAGAGCCTGACGAATAACAGCTACCTGAAGATGAGCAGATGAGGGCCAGGCTGCAGACATCATAGAGAGCTCAAATTTGGAATGCACCGTGGGTAGTCAGTCTACACATTAAGCATCATTTCGTGTTTACTAATCCTGCGATCCTGTTGGGCCAAATCAATGCTCACCGCGTTAATTTTTCAAATGTGTCTTTCAAAAGACATTTTCCCGTACACGGAGAGTCTACTGTGCCTGTTCATAGGATAGAGCTGCAATAACACCTCACCGTGCAGTGCTACATACTAAGTGAGTGTAGGGATGAACTAGCAGTAAAATTTACGTGTAAAGCACTGTAGGTAATTTATGCAGAAGGCAATTTGAGCGAACTGCAAAACTGAGCTCCCTTGACAAGAATGAGGCGAGGGTGATGAAAAATTGCAGCTACCAAGTTCATGCCGAAAAATATTGCTAAGGCAGCGAGAAGAACAAGGGGAAGTTTACTCACGAAAACCTTAACAACAAAGTCTGGAAATGCATCACAGGATGAGGTAATTGACAGGGTGTTAAATGGCGTCTGGTGACCCAAACTTTGGGGCAATTTTTCTCCGAGGGAGGGGGGAAGAGAGGGAAAGTTGTAGAAGTACAAGCTGGCACCATAAAGGAGGGGCAAAGAAGAGATGGGCCTCACTTCTTGGTCACACTTACTGCAGCTGCCAATACGTACGGGAGCAATCCTCATTTCGCTAGGGTTGTGTCGAGTCCGGGAAAAACTCAGACTCATGGAGACTCAGGTCGCTGGAGCATGATTTGGGGATGCTTCCACTCGAGTCCAGGGACAGACAGTCCGTCTGGAGGCGACACGACCACACTTTCTGCCATCAGCAAAGTGCTCATTCGTATTGGATCAAACGATGAACTTCTGTCAGCAGGAGATTTGTCGCAATAGTGCAAATTTTTGTGGTACCATGAGCAGGGCTGCGCTATTCCATTTTCCTTCCTCATTCGGATGCGAGTCCAGATTTGCAAGTCCTCATGGAGGAAGTCACGTCCTTGAGGATCCGTCACAAGTCATCAGATGATTTCAAGTGCTCACACTCGAGTTTGAAGGACTCGATCCAACCCTACTCATCACTCCTGATCAAAACTTATGGGGTCTGACGGACGGACAGAGTCTCTACCACGCATGCAACATATTAAGGAACATTGGCAAGCTTGCTTTCCCCTAGGGGAAAAGAGATGCTTCGTTCTCTTCTTTGTCCTTTCGGATTAAAAGTGTCCCCTGCTCTGACGTTGTTCAATTGACAAGTTGAACTGTCATTTCGCAGTAGGTGCTCAACTTTCCAGTGAATGGAGGAAAGGAGGCGAGTTAAGAACTTTATGGGAAGGCTCTTCTTTTTCCTCCGAGAGATGCTCATAGGCTCTTGTTGCACGGGCAATACCAATATACAGACATGTCCCAGGGCTGCAGCGCTAACGGCAGACTTTTTTCTCTTACTTCCGAGGCTCTGGGAATCATTGTTGGAGAGATTCGTGTGCGGAATCGTCAATGATTACCAGGTGTCTTCGTACTTAGAACGCCTAAAGCTTCTTGCAGGATTCTCCCCTGCTATGCGGGCTGCATAGGGCAGCTCTCGCTCTCTCTTTTTCATTTTCGACTGACTTAAAATTCGCTCTCTCAATTCACGCTGCCAGTGACAGCAGAGTCGAACGAGCAGAGTTTGAAATGACTTCAAGAAGACTTTTCTTAGCATCAGCAAACTTTCGTCAAGTTTGGCGCTCTCTCACAGATCTCCTCCCCTCAAGTGCGGGGCATACGCATGGTTTTGCTCCGTGCTTAACGCAACAACGCTCATGGGGAAGATTCCATTCGAGTGAGACTTCGGGACAGTCGCGACCACGTCACGCACCGACTCATGCAAAACTTTGATCACTCTTCCCAGGCTATTATTGGAATGACCGTTAGCTGTCTCATTTAGACGTAGAGACCATGAGTGGGAAGAAATGTGGCCCACTTGTGCGTGTTCTCTGGCTCGTTCTCTTCTCAGAGGCATGGAAGGGGGGGGGGCAAGAAGATTGGCGTTAGGCCTACCCCCTCCCTCCATAAGATGAAGTCCAACATTTCTCTCCCTCCAAGGTAATCTCCTTGGACCGAGGTCGTGGCGCTTATTTGGCGTAGGCCTTAAAATTCCTCTCCTCCCTCCTCGGCTTGAGAAATGAAAATTCAAATCAAGCCAGGCGAACAAGAAATTTAAGGCCACGTGTGAAGTGGCTCGCCTTCTTTTGTAGGAACTTCTAATCCAGGGGAAAACAAATCTTGTCATCTTCACCTGCTCTTCTTGCCAACTTTGACTGATTATGCATGCCTGACTGCCCTTCTTCTCCCCTGTTCTCCTCCCCCCTGATTCGCGCGCCCTGAGACGCCTTGGGGCTCGACATCCGTAAGGGGTTGGTGGGGACGAGAGCTATTTTCGTCGACCCGAGCTCGCGTCGGGTGGTGCCAGACCCGGAGACGTCATAGACAGACAGGGAGGGAGGCCTGGAACGGCCAGACAGAACAGCACTAAAAAGTGTGTGCACTAGCTAAGTGTATTCATGCAATCAGGAACTCTCTTTTTTTTTTAACCTTTCCCTTGTCTTCAAATCTAGTTAGAGATTTTTAGAGAGAAGACGTCAGAAGAAATTAGGACGATGCCAGAATCTATTCTTATTTGGGCAGACTTCAATTTTTTTTTTTGAAACAAAAGTCACATAAACCGACTCGTGAGAGAGGCTTAAGAAACTTCCACATTGAAGCTTAACTTTTTTGCTTTCCTTCGTCAAGGCCACCTTAGCTCCTCTGTTCAGGCGAAAATGTACGAGAATAAAATTAGATGTCATCAGTCTTCGACAGCACCTTTAAAAGGGCTTTTTTTTTGCCAGACGAAAAGCGATTCTTTTTTTGTTCCTACAACTGGCTCTAAAATATCGGACGCAATCATAGGAGGAGGATTTGGCAATTTCAATTTGACCACGAGTCCGCAATTCCAGAGAAATATTGCTATGACACTGCCAGAAAGAAAGTAACGCCACTACTTTGCCCATGCGAAAGTTGCACTACAGCTGGGTGTGGATGCACACATCTTCCGCCGACTGTCGCATACGTATCATGACTCAGATGTACGCTTTAGTACTTTGCTCGTTACTGCACGTTGTGTACACTGCGCGGAGCACAGTGCAGGGTGGACTGGGGAAATTCCTCAGACACTGTGTTAAACATGTTGGAGTTCCTTTATAGCACCCGAGAGTCCACGTTTGGGTAAAGCAGAATAGGCTTTATGGACTCTCCGCTCTCATTTCCGGGATGGCACATTTTGCCAGCTTCAAAAAAACAACAGACTTATGCTGAAAAACAACAAAGTCACGTTGCATCATGGAGTAAGTCTGCAATGGGGTAGGACTGCGCTGGGGATGGGGAGACAAGCCCGTTACTATCAGTCAAGGAGAAGGGTTACCGTGCCCACAGCCAAGATGTTGTACAATGAGACTTGTGGGAGAGTGGAAAGGCTATTCTGACACCACCCAAGTCCATCCTCGACGAGGAGCTGAAGGCAGCTCGGAGGTGAGCGCAGTTTTGCACGAACTCAGAGGTGAGCATGAGGAGGCTGACCAAGGACTACCATGTGACACTCCTGATGTGATGGACGACTTGAGCCAGAAGAGCTTGACCGTGAGGAGAGTGCAGCTAATGACAACCACGCAGAGACAAAAGAGGAAGGAGAGGAGTTGCCAAATCACCAACCAGCTGGAAAGTGAGAGCTGCAACAAGACACTAGTCTCCTCTGATGAGTAGAAACTGGAAAGGCGAATAAAAATAATCTTACATGAAAACGGGGTTTTCGTTCAAAATTACATGAAGCTCGGATTTCAACCTAAAACTGCATGAAATCATACTTCTGACTGTATGAGACACCTACCAGTCATTTAAAGCAAGTGTGGAGGAGGAAGTCAACGTGATTCCTGGGACCAAGGGTGCCAAGATTAAGCTAGTACATTTCATAGGTTTAAAACGATCGGCAACACAGGTCCCAAATCAGCTTCAAGTGGCGCTTTTACAAGTGCTCTAAATTTACAGGCATGATTTTCGAGTGAAACTTTTTACAGATAAAGGACAAGGCCTCTACTTCAGGCCGCGATGCCTATGTGCAGAAGGGAGAAGGCCTTGAACAATCGACATTAATGGCAACATCCTTCTCCACCGAGTCGTCCTTCATCTTCTTGGGGGCCAACTGCGGGTAGGACAGCAGGTACTGGGCAGTCTGCCCAACTTCACCTCTGCCCTGGAGCAGAAGTACCTGTAAAGATGCATCTTGTCAAAATTCCTGCGCCCCCCCTCGCCTCCCAGCTGCCCTAATCTGAACTCCCTCATCTACCTTGCGGGGATGCTCGTCAAGAAGACGCCCTGCCCATCCTTTCACCAAAATGCCGATGACTTAGACGCCAGTGTTGCAGTACCACTGGGGCCAGATGTCTGAAGAGTCCATCGGCAAGGCCTACAGCGGGTTGTGTGCCGCCAGGCTGGACGCTTGTGTTGTGGTCAAGGGTAGCATAGCTGAAAAAACCAGTAAGAGTTTTGTACCCAAGAAGTGTCTTGAACAGCCCCTCTGTCGAACACCTGCAAGTCCGTGAATAAAAGTGTATAAGGAATTCCGTCCACCCGGTAGACACACGACATCTGGTAGGACTATTTTGGTTCATGCGTACGCATGCGCACCTACTGTACCTATGAGAAGAGCACGTTAGTGCTGCATGGAGCATTTCACCATGGTGTTCGGAACAGTGACAGCCGGAGAGAAGCTTTTTGCCGAGGAAAAAAGTCCTGATATACGTATCTGGGAGGCGCCTACGAATTATGTCTAAGAAAGTGAACAAATAGATGGCATTTTTGGGAGGGGAGGTGACTCGGCCAGTGAGCATTGCTCTGTTGTTCCCATGGAATTACCAACTATGGCCCAATATTCCCTATATCCGGACCTCATGACTTGCACCCTGGCCTGAATTTTTCAAAATGGTTAGTTTAGACACAATTTTGGGATTTATTGAAAAAATGAAACAAGCAGGAAAGTCTTAGCAGAAAAAACGATCAAAATAGGAGAAGAAGACTAGTAAGAAGTCATCTAATAGTTTCGAAACACAGTCATCTTCTGCCTTGGTAGACAACTCTGCGAGGCCGACAGCAGTGTCAGCAAAGAACAATAACTTTAGCAATTTAGTTGGCTAAAATGGCAGTTTAAGGTGGTTTTTTTTCCTCATCTTCAACTGCAATTCTATTACCGTTATTTTTTTCCAAAATTTTCTTGTGTGTCGCACTTTTTCGTGGTATTTCAACGTTGACTACACTTTCATCATCAGAATTACTGTGGCATCTTCGGCTTTTAGGCAGTTCCAAGGACCCGCAATAACTCATTACACCACTGAAGCTCCCTAGGCTGTTCTCAATGTCTCCAGTTGTTGCGCTGGAAATTGTTGGAAATGCACTTCTTGCCAGGGAACAACAGCCTGCTCGACGAAAGTCGAGACTGACATCTTCAGGTACATTTATAAATCAGAAAATGTGATTTCATAAGAAAAGTTTGCACAGGCGAAAAGCATTGAAGGGAGCAACATTGAACGCTTGAATGTCAACACATCCTCTTTTGTCCTCGGCGACTCCCCTTGGATCTGGTGCGCATCGAGGCTGCGCAGGTATGCACATCTTCTTGCGAGAGGCCTGTTCAGAGGTCACTTTCTGGGCCTTCACGAATGAACGGTCATTTCATCGGCCTTCCAGGGTTGCACACAGCTTGACCAGCGCCACTCAACACCAATTGGCGAGCAAACTATGAAAGTTGAAGAGCGCCATTGTAACACAAATGTCCGACTCCATTTTCCTGACACACGTTTGCGCCTCAAACTGCAGGTGGGTGCGTTACAGCGTGAAGTTACATTACTTTGTCGGCCCAAGATGCATCAGGCCTCATAACATTATTCTTGTTTGGCGAGGGGGAGAGAGAGAGAGAGAAAATATATATGGCGCAAAAGTTGGGCAAATACTGACCGAGTGCGTGACAATAACAGAGGGCCTCTTAAAAGGCATTCTTGGCCTCTTCCTCCACAGCTACCCCACCCCAACAGAGAAAATCCCTTTCTCCACTACATTAGTACATATACGTATACGCTCTCCTTCTCGCAGTAGGCATGTGGAGGCCTGACGACTACTGAGGTCTCATAAAAAAAGAGGAAGAGGCACCTTTTTTCTGGAAATGAGAGAAACAACAAGCAGTTTCCCCCCCCCCTTTTTCAGCGAAGTTGCGCATGTTTTTTCTCTCTTTTCCGTCTCCCAGGGGAGCGTTTCCTCGAATAAGGACAGGTTGCAAAAGGCTTCGAAGGGCCTCAATTTTCTCAGCTTTATGGGACGGTGTCACGAAAGAAAGGGTGTGGTAAAAATACAAAAAGGCCTTTGTTCGCCTCGAGACAGTCCAAATTGGCGTAGGCATCTTTAAATCAGATGAAGGGAGGTAAATTCACAGGATGAGCTTAGCTTTGATAATTTTCATTCTTCAGTCTAGCCAGAGTACCCTGAGCTCCAGAGCTCTGGAATTCGTTCCATAAGCTGTAAACATCTTTCGTCAACGTACGTAAGCGAGTAGGTAGGAAGAGGGGCCAAAAAAAGTGATGACTGCCATACAAAAAAAAAACACTTTGACGGCGTTGGAGGCTCCTCTCTTTCTTTGCCCGTGTGTGTGATGTGGAAAAAGCTGTGCCTACCTAAGTAACGAAAGCTGCAAAATGATTGCAAGGGCTTTGCGGTCTTGAAAGGTCAGTCTTTCCACCTCTGCACGCCAGTTCATGTGTGAGAGGCCTGAGGAGCAGCACCGTAAACATTGCAGCAATGTGCAGCAGGACCAGAAGGGTTATAGTGGCAACAACAATAAGCTAGGATCAAAACATATCCTCAGAGATCGAGAGATACTCTACGCAGTAGTAACGGTGAGACCCCAATAAATCACCCGAAAAAGGCCCCAAACAGAACGTTCGGAGCAACAACGAACGAAGCCTCGCTTAGTCTTGGCCGTCATCTTCCTTGTCCCGAATAAAGAGGGGACGCAGGAGGAACCCGAAAAAAAGCCTTATCTTGTGTCCTCAGTCTGGTCACTGGTAGCCTTACAAACAACTTCAATAAATGTCGAGCTGGGATATGGCAATTACAGCATGTACATGGGAGACCAACTAAACTGGGTGCCTTTTTAGAGCGTCTTAGGGGTGCTTCTACAGAATAATTGTGTACGTGCTTCGAGAAATTGACATCGTTGCTTTTGAACAATGTTGAGCAACGAGCAAATAAGCCAGCAAAAAAAACCAGGGCCGAACTAGAGCAGTTTCAAGAGCTCCTTGGCAGGAGGCAAACTTGAACGAGGTCATTGTGGGTAGCGCCTGCTCTCATTTCAAGCTTCATTTGAAGTACGTGATGACCAAACAATTGGCGGATACCTTGAACGGTTGCTCTCGACACTTGACATCGCTATGTGCCAATGCCAAGAAAGCACCTTGTTCTTCTCTCAGTGACGCAAGTGCCCTCTACAGCTCTACAAATAGTGCAAAATAGTGGCCTAATCGAAGCTGAGCCTCAGGGAGTTTCCTTCGGTTTTCTGGGTTCAGATCCGAGGATGACACTGTGAAGTAAGCAAGAAGTTTCGCTGACATTTTTTTTTGCTCTCTCTTGGGCAATAGCGACTGAACGCGCCTTGGCCAACTCTACCTATGTTTATTGGCAACCTCGTGTTTTGATTGTCCTCGTGCATTAAAGAGTCCACATGTGAGTCAGCAGCATGCTGAACAAGGTTTTGCTGTTATTCCCTGGCCTGGCACATGATGTCAGTGTGGCAATGTTTTTAAAGGGTGTCACAGCAAAAAGGTCACTGAGTCTCTCAATCTCTGTCCACACCTTGGTGATGGAGTCTCCTAAACTCGACCCGAGAGTCAAAGCGTTCAAGGAAGAAAATGACTCGAACAATTTGACTCTGGGGCCGAGTCTCCTAAAGACTCCATCACCAAGGTGTGCACAGAGATTGAGAGACTCAGTGACATTTTTGCTGTTACACCCTTTATCTTCACCTCAACCACTGGTTTAAAATCAAGCCTTTTTTTGGCCTTCTGTGGTCCCATCCTGGCACTTTCGTCCGACATCCATTTTTCCCCTTTTTTGTGTAGGTCCGTCTCCAGGTCTCAGATTCCTGATATCATGCCTTGATATTATGCCTACAAGTCGGGCCTTGTTGTTCTCCTATTTGCTTTAATTGCAAGGTGGAGGTGATCCAACCAGTTGATTTCCCCCATCCTGAAGGCCCCACTGTGTGGAAAACTTTCCCCCATCCATCTCGGTGACCTAGATCTTGACCTCTTGGGCCTTCGTTCAACGTTGGAACCACGTGTCTGACCAATCCGTCATCGATCGGAGGTCTACAAAGTTACACAAGTGCTGAAGCAGCCAGTTGTCAATGAGATAATCTCCATGCAAACCGTGAGGTATTCATGCAAAAGTACCTTTAGTCCATTTAATAGCTTCCTTCACTGGGTCAACCTGCTCACCCTCACCGGCCTTTAAAGCCTTGGATGGCCACTTATTACGGGAGTGATGATCCTTTAGGCCACTCAGCTACAAACGCAGAGCCAAAAGAAAAAAAGTTCCTCCTTTGCTCGTACCACAGAGAGCCTGCCAATCTGGCTGAGTGAGAGAGCAACAATGTCTGGGATCAACATCTTGTGAGCAATGTCGGCAAGCCCAAGTACTGACTTTCCAGTTGTGGCGGCTTAGACATAATCTGAGGTGGTATCATAGACTGGTGAAGAAAGGAGGGAAAAAAAGCAAGAACCTTTTCTGGGGGATCCCATCGAAAAAAGAAAGAAGAATGATCCCTGGCTCTTCCAAGCTGCCAGCAGTTTGTACCTGGTTGCAGGGTGAGATATACAGTAATAATTCCTGTTTAGACAGAGCCCATCTAATCACTCCGGCTCAGTAACCCCATTAGGAGGGAAAGCTGAGAGTTTGATGCAAGGATATTCCCAGTGAGACCTGACACCCGTGGGAGTTGGAGTCAGCGCCGCTGCACTTACTCTCCGGTGCACTGCCACTTGTACTCTGCTCCTCCTGACTTGGGCAGGGAACTGAACCATCGAGGTTGTGTTATGCATGTGCAATCCCACTCAAGCCTTTCCTTCTTTACTCACCTGCAAAGAAAGAGTAGTGTAAGAAGAAGAATAATCGCACTCTTATGCTGTGGGTATTCTGGACGCAGACAAAAACTTCTGGCGGGAAAGCTGCTGCCGCTGTGGATTGAGCACTGCAGCTTCCAGACGAACTTTTTTTTGCCAACCCCTGTACGATTTAACAAATGGCGAAATTTCCTGCTCACATGTCTAGGGCTCCGTAAGGTTTTCTGGACTGCGGAAAAAATCTTTGCAATTAGCCGCACGAGTGGAAATTGCGGATGAATTTGCAATTCAATTAATTCGCTTCAGTCAGCGTGCAATTTTTTGTTCCGCCAGCAAAAAAACAGGAATGCGAATGACTTGAGCCACAGTCTCTACCTGCCTCCTTATGTCTCACGTTATGCGTGTACCAACGAAATAAATTAAATTTGAATTTTGCTGAGTGCATCTCAGGTTTGTTCCCCGATGCCGAATGGTCAAGTGGTCTTGAAAAAGTTCTCTCTGACCTCCTCTCTTCCAATAAAGTTTCACTACATACGAACACAACAACGGTGTTCAGATGTGGAAGACAAAGCTCAACACACTTTGTTTTTCACACTTTTTATTCCAAAGCCATCTGGGAATGAACTAAACAGATCTAATTTGAACTAACATCGTTATGTGAAATTTTGAAGGCAGAGAGGAGACCCAAAAGCACATTTCTTATTTCACTCCATTTGACCGGAGTGTCCTTAAATATCTAGCACTCAGCGAGAGATCACAGCATATATATATATATATATATATAATATATATACGAGCTGGGTGCTTCGCCCAACCTGTGCAAACCCCACCCCACCCCCCTTAAAAAAGTTAAGCCTGTGGACAGAGAGACTTGCAAAAACTTTCTTTTTTCTTGACTGTCCGTTAATTTTTTTCTCGCCATGCCACTTAGCAAACGTGCGCGTGGGGGTGTCAGATGCCAGCTTTTTAGGAGGCCATTTCCTGAGTACCGCAGCAAAGCTGTGGAGGGAGGTGGGGAAGGAAGGATTTAGAATTTGGCAGAGTCTTTTGGGCGGTTCTCGCTCTCTCTCCATATTTTTTATCTCTCTTCCGCTCTCCCCACTATCCCGGAAAAGGGGCGTTTATTTATAGCTTTGCCTCTCCACGGCCATTACAGCGTGGACTGCAGTAAAAGTTCAATTTGAGATATCGCTCATTCTCGCCAGATATAACTGCAGATTAAACGAGTGGTTCTACTTTGTGCTGTAAACAGAGCGGAGGATAAATCCGCAGTTAGTGGTGAAGGGTTCCCCCCCCCTCGTCGTTGTTGCGTTAACCGCAAGGGGAGGGGGGGGAATCCCTGATTTGTTTGTGTGCTGAGAGAGCAAGAGCTGCCACTTCTCTTTTTGCGAAACTGAGACAGAATTAAGGATTAGGAGATATGTTATCTATGCGAGTAAGATTATTTCCGGGTCGGCACTTGCCAGGCTGTGGGACTAAATTCAAATCTTTGTTCATCCTCATCCCTTCTCGATGAAGGACTGGTGGGGTTTTTTTTGACGCACACGGTAACGCTGCGTATGTACAGCGTACAAGCTTGTTATCTCGGCACATCTGTGGAAAAAGAATGTCAAATTGAGGCCATTAGATTGAGGTTTCACTGTAGCTGCTCTCATCCTCTCTCCCCTTGAAATTGGAAGACCTCACGACGCAAATGCTGACAAAAGAAGCGGAGTAAATATAAAAAAGCCTACTTTTTTTTCGTCCATACACGCATTTCAGATGCTGACTAACAGTGATGAAGAGAGCC
>JAAUXU010137796.1_pt1 | contig 38347 bp, 47 predicted proteins | sample 7278151 | NCBI WGS metagenome assembly JAAUXU01 (sample SAMN14350113, study PRJNA611818) | marine sediment metagenome | isolation source: surface marine sediment (1.8m) | place: French Polynesia: Moorea | collected 2018-08 | reverse complement strand
GCGTGCAGAAGTGCTGCGGGCTCATTTTACCTGTGCCAAGAAAGGTGAAAGTCCCACTGTGTCATGAGCGACGCGGGCAGGAGCATCAGACCCTTCCAGAAGTGAAGCAACAGCCCAATGTTCAGGCCCAGCGACTGGGGCCTGACTCCGGCACGCAACCAGACTTATACTTCTGATACTGATGTTCAACCAGAAGTTGCGTTCTAGGTTTTGCATAGCCAGCACCAAAGCTGTGAGGATGCTTCGTGCTCTGATCTCCTGCAAGGGTCTCAGGCAGCGCCCTCTGCCCCATGGATGGCGGAGACACTTGACAGTCCTGGGTCTCTTTCTGGTGACGACGGCGGCCGTCTACGTCACACTCTTCCTGTCGGAGGGGAGGACCCGCGGGTAAGAGGTTGTGTGTGATCTCCAGACTTGCGTCAGTGGCACCATCAACGCCAGCCATGACGTCAAACAGTGCTCACATTGCACCATTTTCAGGGACAGTAGAAGCCGCTGATAAGGACACCGTCCCTTCGAGGCGAGACCGTTCTTATGAGCGGCCTTGTTCAGAAGAATTAACAGCATAATAATCGTGCACAAGGCTCATTATGCCTTGAGAGAAGTCGATGTTGTTGTCCTCAAGTCGTTTGCCCAAACTCATCTTACTCATCATTAGAAGCGGCTTCCACTGTCATGACTTTGTTGACTTAACAATTTGCATGAGCACAGTGAGTTGAATAATGTATTGTTGACACTAATGTAAAAAATACTTGTGATTTCTCAGCCCCTGACAGGTGCTGACCTCCGTTGTGATGCCTTTTTAAGCTTATTGTCATCATCATTGGGTAGGAGTTGTAGTACTCGGTTGTACTTTCAACCATTTCAAACAGTGATGGCATCGCAAGTCGAAGTTTCTCCAAAAAAGCTCACATATTGTAAGGACATGAAGTGTATTGGACGTCACTCAAGTACTTGTACGCATCAGGATTTCTTACTTCCAGTACGAGCCAAGAAAAGTATCCTGGCTATCGGGACTGCAAACCTGCCACGAAGATATTCTTCCTCAAGACTCACAAATGCGCCAGCAGTACCGTTCAGGTGAACGTCAGCGCTGCTTTTGATAACACAGTCCAAGTACTAGTGGGCTTTTCTCTTGCAGAACGTCCTCCTCCGCTACGCTTTGGACAAGAACCTGACCGTGGCCCTCCCGCTGCGAGGCAACTACCTGGGGCGCAACTACCCGTTTCATCGGAGTGCGTTGTGGGGAACCCCTTGGGAGTCGGCAAACCTTGAGTACGACATCTTCTGCGTCCATCACGTTTTCAACTACAACGAGGCCTCTTACGTCATGGGCAAAGGCGGCCCCGGCACTCAGACCAAGCCCATTTACTTCTCCATACTAAGAGATCCCGTGGACCAGTTCGTGTCCTTGTGGGACTACGCACAGCTGTCGTCCATGTACAAGGTCAGCCTGGAAGACTACGCGCTGGCAGACAAGAGCGCGTCAGTAAATCTGACAGACCGAAGTAAGATCTCCAACCTGGGACGCAACCAAATGTTGTTCGACTTTGGCCTGCCCGTGACCAAGTTTGAGGATCACGAGGCTGTACAGGAGAAGATTGAAGAGGTTGACGCGCACTTTGATCTCATACTTATGGCGGACCGATTTGAGGAGTCCATGGTGCTGCTGAGAAACCTCCTATGCTGGACTTACGCCGACGTCACCTTCTTGCGGCTGAATGTTCAGAGCATCAAGTCCACGCTGTCGGAGAAGGCCAGGCGCAGCCTGCGAAGCTGGCTGCAAGCGGACTACGCCTTGTACGATCACTTCGCGCGCAAATTTGACGCCGCAGTGGACGAGTTCGGGCGCGATCAGATGCGCCAAGAGCTGGCGATCTTGAGCGATGCCAACGCTGAGGTGCACAAGCGCTGTCACTTCGTGCAGAAGGACGTAAAGGAGTTATCCGAGGAGCTGAGACCCTGGGGATACAACATTTTGGGCTATGAGGTTGGAACAGACGAGTTCTGCCGTTCATACGGGCTCGGTGAGATGAGCTTCCTGGATAAGCTGAGGAACAGGCAGAGCGCTTGGGCGAAGGCGTTGAACAACGACACTGACGGCCAGGCGGAGTGGCGCGATCCCCGGTTCTTGGACGTGAGGCGGATGATGACCAAGGACGGGAAGCCAGACATGAACTTCATGAGGGCAGTCTTCGGGGAGCCGATGGTGAAGGTGGCACACAAGCATGCGGAGGATATTGGATAGTCCGAACAGGAACAAACACCAATGACAACTGGGCGACTGTGATACATACATACTTAACACCCACATTCACATTTATATAAGTATTTGTTAAGTTGAATATTCCGTTGACGGAAAATGAAAAGTGAACAAAACTCAAACGTTGCAGCTACTTGGAAAAGCCTCGTCTGGGATGTGAACCAGAAGTAAAGATCCCTCTGTTTCGAAATAGTTGAGCCATTTGAGCAGCGTGCATGTGATTGGCTGCGTGAAGCAGGACCACAACTGGATTGGCTGAACTGATCAACTGTAGAGGACTTGGTAGTCAGGAGCATCTTGGCATCGCTGAGACATCCAGAGTCTCCCAATGCGTTTTGTACGACCGGTACAATTGGCTTTGTTACACTCCTGGGGCAAAATGCTTTAGCTTCAGTGCCAACACTGAAGTCACAGCAGGTGTGATGTTGATCTCGCTTCCAAATGGCCAACTTTGTGTTGTCTCCTCAGTCCTGCAACCACCAGCACTTCAGATGTTGCCCAACCACCAGATCATAAAGTAGACAGACACCAGAGATCATCTCAGCCAAACACATGTATCGTTGTACTGTAATTTGTTAATAATCCAAGCTCTGGTTCCAAATGGCTGACTCATTTTGAAGCAGAGGGAGTATCTTTAAATGTCATCCAAGAAAATCTACGCAGGTGCTCATGCTTTCCACTTAGATTAGGTGAATTTGTGTAAGATGTAGGAAGTGTGAGCAACTCCTCCGGACTTTCAGGATGGACATATTTATTCAAAAACGGTTTTATTACTGAAAAATGTAACATACAGAGCTTTAACGCTTCCTCCCGCTCTCTACACCATGCACAAAGTAGGGCTGCATCGGCCTCGGACTCGTAGCTCGACTTTGACACATCTCATCCCAGCTCGACTTCTTCGAGATGCTTTCGAACCGCTTATCAAATGTCCCTGGGTGGTCACATATCTGGTCCTTTTCCACTCTGCTGGCCCTAAAGAGTTTGGGCGTGGACTCTTTCATGTACTTGAAGCCAACTCCAAGGATGTTCCAACGTTTCCAGGACATGAAGGGAAAGACTAGGCAGAACTTGCTCCTTTCTGAGGCCTTTACAGTTACTCTACTTGGTCAAAAGCATCACTTGCCAAATCTTTGCCTTGTGGCAAGAGAACGGACGATTCTGGAGCAACAGCTTGGAAACGATCCTTGTTGAGGCGAGTACATAGAGGGAAGACGAACCACAAGAGCACGTCCAAAATCCGGGCTAGTGTTATCGATGTCCGAATGACTCAACTCCACATGTAGGTAACAAAGTCTCGTGCATTAACTACAAGGGGCGGTCGTGAAGCAGGAGAGCAAAGTGGAACACCTTGTGGAACAGCTCCAAGGGCTCAAAGTGGGGCAACGTCGAGTGCGTTGTTCTGTGGTCTTTGGTTGCAGTGTCATCAACCGATGCAGTTTGGTTCAATAGGAGAGGAGCTCACTAATCTTGGTCCGATCGACTGTCAGTTGGATGGGATAGGCCAAGAAATTGAACCTTTTCCATACCACTTTTAGTCCTAGTATGAGCTGGAAACTTGTAGCTGTGACCTGTGTCTATAAATTTCTGATATTAAGCATGGTTTGTTGAATTTGTATTTATTTTTAGTAGAAGTGGCACGTGCATGAAAAAAACAGAGAAGTCATTCAACAGAGTTCAGCACCACATCCACCAGGACCAGAATATTTTGTTGAAAAAATGCCAAGTGCTGACAGTAGAATTCATAGAGCTAGGCTGAAGAAGATGGCTCAAGTTCCGTATCAAACTACAAAGCGTCTGTACCCTGTCCTGTTTCTACTATCATTTGACAAGCACTGCGGACTACTTTTTCATGATGCTCAGAGTCATGTCGGTTGGGTCCAAAGCTGCTTTCTACATACATCAGGAATGACTTTTTTTAGAAGCCTTGTCAATAGCAGCAAAAAAGCGTAGGGCTGAAGAGTCCTCGAAATTCAGGACCTCACAGAAATGAACTAGATTGGTCTGGTTGACATTCAGCGGTGCCATTTGTCTGTTGGCTTGCAGTTGCTCTGCTCAGTGGTCAAAGCAATTGTGTCATTTCTAGGCATGGTTAGGTGGGGTTAAATTAGTGTTGCATAGGTCAGGTTGTAGGCAATTTCTAGGCAGTCATGTCCTTAAGATGCACCTGGGACTTCCGACTTGTTTTGGCCTGCTTTGGTCCTCTTACTCCGACTGACTTGTTCTATTGTGCTGAACGCCGAGTTAAATCATATCATGAGGGAGTTTTGAGTCAACTGCTGTCAGTCAGTAAAACGCGCCGTGACTGTGACTGGCTTGTGCGACGTGGCAAATTTTTTGCAGGCACCGCAAATCTGATAGGCAAAGTTTCAGAAAACATTGGCATACGATTTGTGGCAACAAGCTTATTCATGTTACTCCTGGCCTACAGATGAGGTTGGGATAAACCTTAGCATACTGTGTCAAAGTCTTCTCCATCGATAGTGTCTGTTGTTGCTGATACAGTTAGGTGTAACAACGACTGCTTTCATCGGATACTTGGTCCGTGGTGGTCCAAAATGGCAATTTGCAGTTCAGTCAAAAAGCATCCCAATCCAGGCCCAATCAAGGCGTTGGACGTTAAATGCTCCCTGATTTACCTGAGCGGGGGGAAGGAGACCCCTGGGGAGCACAATTCAATCTAGTTCTAATAAACATTCTTGACCTGAGCAAATGTCAACCAGAGCAAAGCTTTGGCCTCAAGCCAACTTGAGTGCTAAAGCCCTGGTACGTATTAAGCTACGTGACTCCCTGTCCCACAACCAGAACTGCGACGAAGACTGCAGAGGTTGCTCAAGTTCACTCTCCAGTCACAGCACGAAATTGTACGCATGTTCTTTCCCTGATTTTGCAGCTGCAACCTCACAAAAAGATGAAAAAATCAGAGCAAAAGTAGGGAAGTCGCGACTTCATCTGAGCGCAATAGCGATGGAAGAAGCGATTGCGTCCACGCGTCAGTCGACCCTGGCAAGATCGCCGCTGCAGGCGCGGCGTCCCTGTTCTGCGGGCCGTTGTTGCCCTGGAAGATGCGCTGACTGCGGGATCGACGGGGAGGGAGGAGGAAGAAGAGGAGAAAAAGACAACAAACGTCGCGTACTCGAAGTTGGTCGTCGCAGACTAAGGTGGGACGGGAGAGTCCAGCGCTCCGGACTGTTGGACTTCCTCGGCCAGACGGACATGTCTGTCTGTCCGACGCGGCCGGAGAAGGTGAGCATGAAATATTCCAGAAATAAGAAAGGAGGCGAAATTTCTGCACCCTGCATGACACCTTCTGCTTTTCTTCTACCTGTGTGCGCTTTCTCTTCGCCCTCCAAGAGGATGGGGAGGGAGAGAAAGCAGCTCGCGAGCTCGCACACGTTATTGGTAGTGCCAGTTTCGAGTCAGAGAGAACGCGGCCAGCGGGCAGCACCGAGCGAAGTGAGCGGGCCTGGCGTCTGACAGGCATCCAGGTCTGCAGCTGAGCCCCCGCTCACTTACGTACTTACGCTGACTCAAATGGGCTCTCTCGCGCCGCGGCGGCTGCGGCGGCTGCGGCGGCTGCGGCGGCTGCGGCGGCTGCGGCGGCTACGGCGGTGACCCTGCCGTCGACGTGCCGAGGCGAGAGGGCAGCTTTAAAAAATTGTACTGCATTATTAAGCTACAGCCGCCTGGCGCTGGCTATGTACGACATGGATATCTAGATCCTCGTTGCATAATCACGGCGTCCTGCATCTTCCAGGACAAGATGCCCTCAGTCCGATGCTCGCTGTGCCGGAAGAACCATCTGTGCGGCAGTGGATCTTCTTCGTCCGAGCTGGTGCAGTTGACGCCGGCACTCTCCGTGCACTCGCTTTGTCTCCGGGCGGCCTCCGGGTTGGCCGCCAGGCGGGAGTGTAGCAGCCATGAGATCTTGGCTGAAGTGGACCGCTGCTTGGAGATCAAGTGCGACTTCTGCCAGAAGCCGGGGGCCAGCGCAGTCTGCAGTAACGATACGTGTGGAAGGACTTTTCACCTGCCCTGCTTCTTACTAGCCAAGAACTGCTCGTTGAAGAAGCCTGGTAGGAAGAGGAAGAGGAAGAAGAAGTCCCTCATGGAGAAGCTGTGGTGCGACAAACATTTGTGTAAGCTGAAGGGCACTTCATCTCCCACGATTAGGAGGAAGACCCCACGGCCAGTGAGGAGAAGACGGAATGCTCCGAGAACACGTCAGGGCAGTAGGAGAGCGACTAAGTCAAAGGGACAAAAGCGTGTGCCAGTTGCACAAGTCAAGGAAGAGAATGAAGTTTGCTCGGTGGAATTATGCACCTGCCCCTTCGGCAGAGATTTCCTCAGTGACCAAGGTCTCTGGGCTGTCACGGTCTGCCTCCGATGTTCCAAAGCTTCTGGTCATGCTGAATGCGTGGGCGAGGATAGTCAAGAGTTCGTATGCCCACCATGCCTCAAGAACACGCAGGACGTTAAGGAGGAGAAGTTCTTGGTTGGCAGGAACAATCAGGAGGCTGTCAGCGAGAAGGCGGCCGTCGTCAAGAGCGAGAGGAAGATGCAACGTCATGGTGCACTCTCGTTGATGAAGTTTTCCTTCTGTAAGGACATCGATCTGCACCTGCACAGTAAAAAGCGGAAGGAGAGATCTCCACTGAGTCTGAAGCAAAAAGAGAGTAGTAAAGCTCCGGGCAAAGCTGTCAAGCAGAGTGATCAGGTAGTGGTTGGAAAGGAAAATAAGCAGACGACGAAGCTGAGGAAGCGGACGCATCACAAGTGGACCTTAAGCAACGACGAAAACGTACCCCAGAAGAAGAAGAGGAAGAAGAAGAAGAAGAAGAAACAGTCCCAAGTCAACACCAAAAATGATTCTCTCAAGAGTTTCCCAACACTGCCGCCTCCGGGTCCGTCTTCCCCGGCAAAGAAGTTCGTGGAAGAATCAAACTCTAGTCCTTTGGAGCACAAGAACGGTACGAGGAAGAAGAAGCCGTCGAGTTACAGTAACAGTGGTATTAAAACGAGACAGATATTTCACGTGCGCAACACGCTGCCAATCGAACACGACGAGGAAGAGGCCGAGGAAGACTATCAGTGGCTGGTGGACAACTCGGACCGACAGGTCGATGACTTTTTGGATCTGAATGATGGCGAAAAGGAGTTTTTCAAGCTCTGGAACGCCCATCTGCACAGGCATCCTTGCTTCGGCGACAAGATGATGTACTGGGTGCTCCTGCTCTTCGTGGAGGAACACGGTGATGCCATCATCCAGAAGAACCTCTACAATAACTTCATGCTTCATCTGACTAACTTTTACGACTTTGCCGTCCTCGACCAGAAAACAGTACTGGAAGTGGCCCTGTTGCTCAGAGCCAAATTGTACGACCACCGGTGTAGAGAGCGTCAAAATGTCCTTAAGGTTGCAGCAGCTGTGGATGAAGAGACGGAGGAAGACGACAACCTCACGTTGTATCTGTCAGAGTCGGACGACGAAATGATCTTGAAGAAACGCAGCAGATCCTCCTGTAAAAAGGGTAAAGTCAAAGTCAGGTCTTCTCCCCCCCTGGTCTACTACGCCTGTGATGGCTCCACTTCCGTGATCCTGGACCACAAGTTGGTGTCCACGGGGCGTTGTCGCCGCGGAACACGATTTGGAGCATTTGCCAGCCCGGTGCACTATGTCGGGAGGAGGTGGAGAAGACTTCGCAGAAACACTGCCAGTCACACGAGAAAGTGAAGAGTCCATTTGGCCAAATCTCCTATAAACCATAAGCTTGAGTACCGAACTCTCTGAAGATAAGTCACTGCCAGTTTTAACATTTTAAGTTGTTTGGACGTGACGTACGAGTCCCCAATGTACGTTTCAGTCTTAGAGCAGTAGTGACAAAAGTATATTGTACAAGAATAAAAGTACCTCCTAAAATGACTCTTTAATGTCCAATCAATGATTTGTTTCGTCGCCACCACAACAGCTGACTTTCATTACTTGAGCATTGGGAACGCTTGAACAGTCCAGTCTCTTTGAGTTGACCAGTCTTTCCGCTCAAGGTCTCCCCTGTCACCTTGCTGGAGACTACGACAACCGCGGGGTCAGCCGACACCAAAGCAATCGCCTGCATTGCTTTGCCCAAGCAAGAAGAGGACATTAAGATGCAGAGGGGCAAAGCAGCCCTGAAGAACTGACCTCCAGCACAAAACCGATGGAACTGAAAGTCATGGCAAATACTGCAACCTCATGAGATGTAGTTCCGTTTCTCTTTGGTATAACACACACCTAACACGACTGCTGTGTCTTGCAGAGGTGGCTCCAAGATACAGCCCAACAAAGTCCCTGGACGACTCGACTCAGCTGGACTTGAATTCAGTTCGAAATGCACCTCGAGCCACAACAACGTAGAGATCTCCCACTGACTGGTGGCAAGAGTATCACAAGCCCAAGCACAAAGACATGGAATCTTACTTTTAGACGACTTGCTTGTTTTTTTTGTTACATCATTACCTGAGTATAGCATTACAAAAAAAACTTTCAGTTTTTTTACTCTGTCATCTGATTAGCCTTGCGTTTCATAGGCTCATTTCCCATTGACTGCGTGCTCAAGGAGATTTGGAACATGGGTTGATCCGGCTGAACAGAGACCTGCGAGAGGGGAACAAATAATAATTCCACAGACATATTGCTTGTGCTCATAAGTCACTAACCTGTGAGCTAGTTGGATTGATCTGAATCACAGACGGAGGTGCAGACACAGTGAACTGGGGGATCTTGCCTCCTGTGTTGTATCGCACGTCTCGCAGACTGCTGTTGCCACCATACCCAGAAATGCTGTGCTTGGGCTTGACCTTGACCCTGTAGTTCGTGGCCGTGAGGCAGTGTCGATCAGGAGGCAACCGCAAGCCACACGTTGGCTTAGGGATGGGCAGAGGAGCTGAGTTCTTCGCTCGGGCCATGTCAAGCAGGGTCTCTCGGCTTGGCGGAGAAGTCACGTTCTGCTCCACATACATCTTGAACACAAGAACAAACCTTTATGAGAACGTACACAGACGTAAAGTGCGTACGAGCTTGATGCATGCCGGACTACGCTGTAACGGCTGCACTTGTACTTCACCTCAGGAGGCCCTGGAGACATTTCAGGTCCTTACCTGCACAGCCAGCTGCACGTCCTCCACATCAACTGTCTTCTTACGTGCATGTGCAGACACTGCACGAGCATCCTCCAACACGTTGGTTACATATCGGTACGAGAACTCAAGCATCTGAGTCACAACTCTCGGCTCGAAATCCGACACACCCATGTCCTTCAGGATAGCGGTCATGACCTGTGCGTCTTTGGGCATGGAAGCCCTGGTCAAGGAAGCGGCCTTGACTTCGGACTTATTATCAGGATTATTGGCCATTTTGTCACTTTCACTGAAAGTCCCTTTTTTTCTCAGTGCTGCTCCTTGGAGACCATGTGCCTCATAAGGTCATTGACGAACCTTTCCATCTTCTTCACATCCTGGGCGGCGTCGGTCTTATACTGCAGGCAGACCACATCGTCCGTCATCTTCATTTCGAGCAGACCCAACGAATGGTGATACTTGATGTTGAACCGGGCCTTTATGGGATCCTGCAGATAGAGTCGCTCGGCCGCCTTCTCAAAGTCCTCCCACGTGCTGAGAACCGTCATGTCGGCAGACTGCCGAGACTGGACAAGACGCCGCCTCTACCAGCTCCCTTAGTTCTCCCTTGCGACCAAGACCGGTCACAAGTCGAAGAGGTTGAGGGCCACCTTAGTGAGGCCGAGAGTTGGAAGAAATAGCCCGTAGAACCTGTGGAACACTGACGCCGGCCACGACAGCACTTGCACCAGGAAGAAGGGAACGGAGGAAAGAGCCCGAGTTCAAGCGATTGTTGACATTCTCGAGCAATCTGTCAGGGTTGACAGATTGCTTGCTCGAGATTGCCAAAGCTGTAAGGAGGCACAGTGCCAACAGACTGTGTATACGTCAAGACCAAAGATATCCTCTAGGAGGATATCTATGGTCAAGACTCGAGGGGTGTCTCTCCTGCCGCACGGCGTGACCTTGATCACGTGACGAGCGGAGCCGACTTTGATTGGAAGAGACAAAATAAGCAGGCGAAACATCGCTGTATCATATATACATCATATATAGCGTTGGGCTTCTAACTATCATTTAGTCGCACTTAGGAGATGCCCTAGATACAAATTTGTATGAAGTGAGAGCTGTACATGAATTCAATTGCACATATATATCTCTATATTAGGTTAGGTCAATTTTTTAATCTCTTTTGGCGTCCTCGACTTGTTGCCAGGATCCACTTGAAGACCTTCTGGTGAAATGGAATGAAAAAATAGTGACTTTTTGGGTCCCCCCTCTGCCTCTGAAGTATTTTAGACACAAGGATGTTAGGTCAGCATCACAACTTTGATGTGGACCTGCTTAGTTGCTTTCTAGATGCAAAACTGTAGTCAATTACAACTAAAAACAAAGTGCTGACAGCTTAGTCACAGGGCTGTCAAAATCTGAGCACCTTGTGTACTGAACTCATGCAGTAAAACCTTATATGCAGTAAAACCTTAAAACCTTGCCATGGAGGGGGGTAAAAAATTCTTTTGGAAAACCATCTGACTACATCTTTACCATTTGGCATTAGGTAACAAACCTATGATGCCCTCAGTCAAATTCCAAAATTTTCATTTTTTGACCTAGCCTACTCTATGTACAAAGCGCTAGGACTTTATGTCCTCTGTCTGCAAGGTTGATCCAATGAAGTAGAGCCAGTCCCCCGGGTCCCTGGAGAAGATCCCCCAACACCCCGCTCCAGGGACTGATCCTTGGCCCCAGCAGGCTGCGCGACTACAACGACGAGGAGAAGGAGGACATCATCCGGCTGAGGGCAGAGCTGCAGGTTTAGTACTTCCTAAAGATGGACCCTCCCTTCTTCTTCTTGGCCTTGAGCGTTTCTTTTTGTCTCTTGCGCTCCTCAGAGCTGTCCCTGCGCTTCTCCTCCACGTAATACTTTTTCCTCGGAAGCTCAGGGTGTTTCAGATGATCCTTCCAAGGCTCTCCAAACACTCCCTCGAGCACCGCCTTCTCCCTGCGGAAGTAGGCCTTCAAGTACGCCTTTTCCTCCCACTCGACGTGGCGCTCGCTCTCAAAGTCGTCGTCCAGCAAAACCTGCTGTTCGAGGCCTTTGGCGTCTTCCTCACGTTGGGCTCCAGATTTGCGGGCAGTTTGGTCTTCCATGAACTGGAGGACGGCGTCCATCTGTTGGGAATGAAAAGTTCTTCCGAAAAGTTACTCCATGATTGACATTACCAACATACCGTGTTCTTGGGTGACTCCCTAAGATGTCTCGGGACCTCCAGCACGTGCACGGTTCCAGATTCATCTGCTACGGACAAGTAGCTGAGGCTTTCGGCGGGGCAGTTGTCCAAAGCCAGGGTGCACACGGCTACGAAGGGTCGAAACGACATCATGTCGTCGTTATGCCTTGAGTTCAGTCATTCATACCATTGATGGTCCTTCCAGATATGTCTTGTGTTTGCAGCGGTTCCGAGTTCCTAGCATTGATCTGCCAAACTTGGACGTTTCCAATTTCATCGGATAAGTAGATGATATCTGGGCGGTCCAAGGACCAGGCGGCGCTGGTGAACATGCATTCATTCACGTAGTGCAATACGATAGGAGTCGCCTGAGATTGTACGAGAGTATTTGCAACGAGAGCAAAGTTTGAGCATGATGTCGTACCAGTCCAAGGTCTCGCCACACTGCCCAACTATATCCTCCGACCGTGAGGATGAGCTGCTTGACCAGGGGCGACCGACACATGATTTTGACGGGGCCATCGTGCACCGATGTCTCCCACTGAACTCTGCAAACTGCCAAGAAGTCATGACATCAAACAAGTGGGTGGACTCAGTGCCGAAGCTTTCCAAGTGTGTGCAGGACTTACTCAGCTCGTTCGTGTCCACGTCCACCCGAACCTTGGTGAGGTCGACCTGGAAGACTGCCCCGAAGATGGTTCCGGCCAAAAGAAGCGTCGGCAGAGCTGCCTGAGCTTGGTCTCTTTCTTTCATCCTCCGTCTGCGTCTCTCCTCTTTTTCCTCCAGGTCTTCCTCGTCGTCGCCACCTTCATCTTCTTCCTCCTCCTTCTCGGCAGTCTCGATCAGGGAGGTGTCTTCTTGGACGTCTTTTGGACGCTCAATGACGCAAAGCGACGTGATCAGAGCTCTCAATGGTTCGTCCTCCCCGTCCTTGGCCGTTACTACAAATCTTCAAACAGAGGAGTCAGGCTCAAGCGAAACATTCCAGTCCATAGCAACTATAGTGTGTCTATGTGCGAGAAGTGCAATCACACGCGGCCATCCGCTTCCCACTTGACCATGGCCCACCCCTGCAACAGCGCTTTCTACTTGTCGCAGTAGGAAAAGGTGGCCACCTTACGAGTTGCTCATCTACGCCAGCATTCTTCTCGTCATCACACATCCGTCATTGATTCACCTGGGCCAAGCTTGTTACCTGATCTTGTGCACCGGGCGCCAAATCTTGTCCAGCGACTCGTACTGGCCTATGGCTGGCGAGAACTTCTTGGTGGAGGTGACTGAGGCTGGCAGTGCACTTTGTAGCTTCACCTTGTGCCAGTTGGCACTCAGAGATTTGATCCTAGGTTCTGTTGTCGTCGTCACCGCCGCTGCCTCCGCCGCGGCGGACTCGGTCATGGAATCCACCTGATGCTTCCTGAGCGCCCAGATGAGGACGTAGCCGTCGCAGTCGCAGGAAATTGCTTGCACTTCTCGGTCGTTCTGGTTTGCTTTAGGATAAGCGCTATCCGAGCTAAACTGCGGGAAAAAAAAAAGAGTGGACAAGTTTGCCTGGACCATTCAAGAGTGCAACACTCACCCACACTGACTTGGGCAGCCACTGCACTGACTCGACTGCGCCCAAGTGCGAGTAGTCCTTGTCCGACTCAGCGCTCCAGTGCAACAAGGGGATGAATCCGTCGGCTATGTGCAACTTGTTCTGCTTGGAGCTCAAGAAAGTGTTGTGATTCCAGGTGGAGTGGCCGCTCTTCAGCTTCGTCACGTACTCAGAGATGTCCCACAGGACCAGCTGGCCGTTCATGCAGCCACCAATCAGAGTCCCCGGTTCAATCGGGTGCCACTCAAAGCTTGTTACGTCATCACACACCCGGAGCAAGATCTGCAAGAGGATTGTGTCAAAGTACAACGACTGCGTGGCGTCTTCTCTTTCACCTGTGGAAAGAATGGATGCGCCAGACTCCAGACTGTCAGCACGTTGGGCATCACCAGCCTCTTGGACAGCCCATTCAGGTAGTCCCCGTAACTTGTGTTCTCCACGGCGGAGAGAGCTAAGACGCCAACAATGGTGGGATGCCAGCGGAGGTGAGTCACCCTCATGTTCTTGGTGAAGACGAGGTCCGTGAAGAAAGTTGTGTGTCTGAGTTTAGTCTCCTCTACATCAACCACCTAGCAGTAGCACAAGGTGTTGAGTGGGTAGATCTTCGTATCGTACCGGGATGTCCGCACAACGTACCTCGTCCCTCCGATAGAAATCTTCCACTTCTGGTCGAAATTCGCCCATGATGTCGGGCTGAGAAGCCACCTCCATCATTCTGAAACCCCAAAAGTTGCCAAATACGTCCTGTGGAAGGCGTTGTTCTCATCGATGTTCCGCCTACTTACATCTTCTCCGCCTTGGACAGAAATGCCGTCATTGACTCCGACTGCCACAACTGACTCACTTCGTCCTCGGTGAATGTCCTGGCCTCATACTGAATGGCCACGTTCTTTGGATGCTTGAGGTGCGTCTGGGAATGGTTGTCTGACATCTGTGGCACTGCTTGTACACCTCGGTCCATTTGCCGCACTCGCCGCTCGAACAGTCGTCTCGGCGGTTGCGAGAGGCAAGCCACGTGCCCGTCGGACACGGCGTTGGCGTTGCGGTCGCTCAGTCGGCACGACTGGCCGCCGCCCACGCGCGCCACCGACCGCTTGATCTCCAAACATATCTGCTCTCCAGTGATGAGTACGTCAGAGCGTGCGCGAGAGCAGTTTGGGCAAGAAAATTGTCACCTTGGACCTGGAGTCCCTGACCCACGCCTCCTCTATGTCGCGATCACTCCCCAGCGACTCCCACGCCTTGGGAAATGGCGGCCGATACGTGTAATGAGGCCTCTTGTCTATGAGCGCGAGCACCTTTTCCTCCTGAGCGCGGACAAAGCCCATCTTGGAGTCGGCGCTCAGACACAGGAGAAACTGGTCGCTGTCGTGAAGGATGATGAACGCCTCAGCCAATGCAGTTTGCTAATTAGAAGCAAATGTACTGCGGAGTCATAATGTGCACAGGAATTACGTATGTACCTCAATGGACTTCCTCAGGGGGTGGAAGTCGGACTGCGCGCCTTTCTGTTCAAGATCTCTCTTCAGTTCATCCACCTTGACCGTCCTTATTGGATTGATTGCGTGGACGTCTTGTCCGGCTACGCATTCCAGCGTCTCTTGAGTGCTGGCGGACAGCTTCACCCCGAAGGTGCCGTCGGGCAGGTGTGAAAAGCCGCCCTCGTTCCCTGCCGTGGCGGTATCGAGCCATCATACTACACACACGTGCGTACATGCACGTAGTACCCGTGCTTCACCGGTGACTGATTACCGTACCTGTGGTGCTGGCATCTCCGTGCTTCTCTGCAGACATGTCCAAGTCCGGAGCTTTAAAGATCTGGTCAGACGATCCAGAAGATCAGCAACATGTGCACGGTCCGCCTAGGGGGGAGGGGCCACACGGACGCTCCCACGCCAGCTACCATATTGATCTAACATCTTACCGCTCAGATTCGATTGGTTCTTTTTTGTCCAAAAAAGTCACGGCGATGACTTTGTGGATATCGATTATGCAGCTCTTGCACGAGTGACATGCAGCAGCACTTCTTTCATGCGTTGCACTTGGAGGCGTTTGTTTGCTAATGTGACTAGCACATCCAAGCTGTGTACGCACTTGAGTTCTGCGTGGTGGAGAAGAAGGTCAAGCTCAACATGTGGACAGGACACACAAAGACCAAACAAAGAGGAACTTCTTCACACCGAGACTTTCAGCCATTTCATTTCCGACTTTGCTCATCCACGAGTCGAGGCAGGAAGTGGTCTCCTGGTCGCTCCGGGCGCAGTTTTCCATCCTGTATTTATTGGTCCTATAATTTATCTACTGCAAAGTCACTTTTCGGACACGCTGATCAAGTCCTCGTCAGCTCCGGCGTCGACGCCTTCGTCGTCCAACTTTACGGAACTAGCGGGGAAGGGACTACGCAGCAATATCATATCCAATAACGCGCGTATGTTGTGTGCGCGTGCAGGAATAGTGCAATTTTCCCACCTGATCAACCGCAGAAAAAGAGTCACCGTCTAACAAAACACCAAAAATGCGTCACTCACTTGTATACACGAGCACATGTGTGCTAAAAGTTCCTCATGTATGTTTTGCGCTTGGTCTAGCAACGGTGCAAGATGCTGCACCAGATGCTCCTGGAGTGGTCAGTGTTTGCTTTGTAACTGCTCCGCGGCCTCCTCGTCAGCGTTCGGCAACAGCTTATTGCTCGTTTTTCCTTGATCAGCTCGTGCTCGACGCACCAACGAACGTGGGCGCGTTCGGACGGATGCGCTCCTGGCGCAGGAGGGGGGGTGCAATGTCCGGGAGCATAAATAAAGTTTGGAGCTGCTCTAAACAACTGCGTCAGTCTTGCTTGGGACATCCCCGAGCTAACGTAGTTTGCTTGTTGTTCCTCCCGTGATCCTCCTTCATCTCCCGTGATCCTGCTTGATTTTCTCTACTCCTGTTTGTGCGACATTAGTATGCTGCTCTACCTTATGTCACTCTGGCTGGCTGGACAAGCTCTTGGCCGGGCTGTTCCCGGACAATTTCCTAACTTCTACCTAACGAGCGCAAGAGATCCGGAGGTCGCCAAGCGGTGGCCAACCGTGAAGTATGGGTAGGCTTGCTTGTCACACTATCACCTGAACCTGATCTTCCTCATGCACTCCAGAGAACCCGTGATCACCTCGGAGGAGGCCAACGCCTACATCCCCATGGTCAATGTGGCCGAATTCCTCCTGCCCAACGACTACATCCGAAAAAATATCGCCTACCAGCGACAACTCGTCAAAGTGGACGATGGAGAGCCTGAAGCTCGGGCGGAGGAGACGTCGCCCCCTGCAGAGGAGAAGTCTGAAGAACGTGCTGATGCAGCCCCTGACGTTCCCCCAGAGGCGAAACCTTCCGAGAACGAAACTGTCCAAAAGAGCGCTCCAAAAGAACCAACAAAGTACCAGCCCGAGGAGAATGATAATGCAAAGGAAGTCGAAGCAAGTACCAAGAATGCTCAACCAGACAGTTCTGCAAAAACTGAAAAGAGCCGTCGAGAAGAAGTTCCGAAGGAAACAAAGAATTGATGTCACCTTCAGTATTTTTGAGTAGTTTTATCGTGCAAGTTACCAGACGTACATTACATAAACATTATACGTAATATGGATACTACGAGAGTATGTTACTTCACACAGATCAATCGATTCTGCAAAGCCTGAGCGCAATACTCAGATTGTATGCGGCACTTCTGGCACAAGGGTAGAGAGAGAGGTCCAGTTTCACTCTTTCTGCAGTTTCGGCCTTGTCCACGTCGTTCGGGAAGTGCGAAGAAGCTTCTTCAAGACTACTCAGCAAAGTCGGCGTCTTAATGTCATTGCTGCCGTCGTCGCCTGCCGAACAGACGCAAGAGCACTCACTCGGGCACCTCTGAGTGCCAGGGGAGTACGGCACGGCGGCCTTGGTCGTCGTCCTCTCCGTTGTCATTGTCGTTGTCGTCGTCGTCGTCGTAATAGTACTTGTAGTCGACGCCGTGGTTATCCCCGCAGCAATGGCGGATGCGTGAGAGAAGAGCGTGGACCTTAGAGGCTTGACAGCAGCTTGGTCCTCTTGATCCTGAGGCATATGGTCATAGTACCAAATCATCTGCTTGTCGAAGACCGTGTTTTCCTCGTCGCGCTTGATGGGCTCTGAAGGAACGTTGTTGAGGATAACCGCATGCGGTCGCAGAGGAGGGGCTGGATCAGCGTGGTCTTCCTCCTGCTGTTCAGGCTCGACGAGCGTGTACATAGACGACGGCGATCTCATTGCGCCTTTGTTAGCCTCCAACAGACTGCCAAAAATTCCCATTGTCATGATGTTTGCTCGAATGGCATCCAAGCTGGCGGCAGAAGACGCTCCAGCCTCCTCGTCTCGCGCGGGCTCGTCGTCGTCACTTTCGAAGATGTTTGTGGCACCGCTTCTGAAGGCAAGAGTTGGTGCTCGAGACTTCTGGAGGGACGTTCGTGGCTTCTCCTTGAGCTTGTCCGGCCGGACGACGTCCTCCAGCTGGTTGTGGTGGAATTTGCTAGGCTCAATCTCGATATTTCCAATTCGCCGCTTACTGCTGACCACTTGGTAGTGACGTTTGGAGCTGTGGACGTCCATCTCCTGGCTGTAGTGAGGAGCGTAGTAGTTTCCGTGGCCACTGCTCAACCTCGTCCTCAGTCTGGCCGGCCGTTTGTTCTTGCTACCGGGGTGATCTAAGAGCAGAGCCGGCTTCTCTCGGTAGAACAACATCTCCCTGAGTGGCATGACCCCTCCGCAATCCGGCCAGTGGCATCCGGTGGACGAAGGACTGCAGGAGGCGCAGCTGCAGATGGTGACGATGACGGCCGCCAGGCTCGACAGGTCCTACATTTGTGCGGGGCAAGGAGAACTTTTCACATTATCCCTGCATGCGTACAAGCTGCGAGTAGCGCTGTAGACATAGCTACAGCACGTACAAGAGACGGTGATGAAATGGACTGAGACGCAATATCCGCCATCATTGGCTGAGTCAAACGATTCCCAAGTATGAACAATTGTCCCTATCACTGACGGATGATTGAAAAGTGATTGAAGTGACTTGGCTCTCACAGCGCACGATGCTCGTAAAAGCTAAGCAGCTTATTGCTCTGGATTGCTGAATGTGATTGATCAGTGCAAATAGTCCAGGTTGGTAAGCGTCTTCTTACCCAGATCATGTTGGCAAAGAGCGTCAACGTTCAGATGCAGAGAATCTTGTGGAACTTTTCACCAGGACCGAGGGAGAGCGACTGACACCATTGGCAGTATTTTGGAGATGCAATCTTGGTGAGGACGGCGATGACGGCGATGAAGTTACTTACCTGCGCCACATCATAATCATGTTGTACACAAACTTTTTTCTCACACACTCGGACCTTGCCATCAGTGAAGAGTCTTCGGTGCAATTTACATTGCGAAAGTTTTTGAGAAAAACTCAAGCGAGATTCTGGCAGGCGAGGAGCAGAGTAACCACCTCACATCGCAGGACATGTAGGACGCGACGGACGTACAGTGCACGACCGATATAAGTCTCAGCGTCAGAGATGCAGGCCGACGATCGGAGTCTGACGTCCTTCAGAGTCTGGCACCGGTCGACGCCAAGTCGAGTCAGCCCAGATAGTGGCCATCAGGTGAGTCCCAGAGACTCATTAGATCCTCGGTGCACTCGCTAAGACTTTCGCAAGCACGTTCTATAGCAGCCAATATCGATGCCATGGTCCAATGCACGCCTTAAGAGGCCTCGGTCCTGTGTCCGTCAGACTCTCATCACGGAATATGAGGCCAGTTGGACTGACACTGTGTACTCGTCGTCCACTGCTCCGTACCAAGTATCTCTCCACTTGAACGCGTCCAACGCCAGTAACATGTCTGACGTGGACAACTCTTTGACGTCCGCCAAGGAGCAGCATTTGTGTTCTCTCCACGCAGTAGGCCCGATCTGGGCCTTGAGAAATGTGTGTGTGTGTGTGTGTGTGTGTGTGTGACATGCTTAATCTGCGGCGTCATCTTGATTGCGTCTTGTGAGAAGAAGTTATAGCGCACACGCTCACTCCATTTAGGCACGGACAGATGATGATGGCTGTTAGAACTCGATACCGTTGTTGGACCAGCATTCATCCAGGTATGGCACATTCTGAGGGAGCCGCCACAGAAGCTTGCGTTTAAACATAACGGAGTATTATTCACTTACCTCACGCGTACGTACTTGAGTACAGTAACTTACCTGGCTTCGTCATCTCCATCTCTCGGCCATCTCGGGAAGATTTTGGCAGAGGACTCTTTTTTTCCCAGAGAAAAGACGAATTGACTGAGTCCGAGAGATTCGTTTCTCCGTCAAGCAAAAAGAGGCTCGGCGTAATGGATGCGGGCAACCCCTTGGCCAGTTTCACCTGGCGGGAGAAATCTGCTATTGATGATATGCACAAAGACGTGGACTGAGTGAGCATCGCGGACAACAGTGAAATCGTGCTGATAACAGTTTCACTTCTCATCGCGTAACCTCAGGAGAGCCTTCTGGAACGGCGCAGGAAGCCCTGAACGACGGTGATATTTCCTCAGCTCCTGGACAATTTTCTCTTCATTCCGGCTCGACGCTGGCGAGAAGTTTTTCCCACTCATGCGACGACCGCAAGCTGCGAAGGAGATCTAACGGCCGCAAGATGAGTGACTTGGAGATGGTCGACGACAACGACTTCTCAAGTGCACGCGCTTCACTGTACTTGCACTGACGTGACGGACTCACTGGATCGGCTGACCTGACTGGATCGGCGGACCTGACTGGATCGGCTGACCTCACTAGAGCGGCTGACCTCTCCCATGTGACAAGGCTCAACTTTGTCACAGGTTCCCTCCAAGACAGCATCGAGTACAACCTGGCTGACCTGGCCTTAGTCATGGCTCTGAACCGCACTCAAGAAAGAATTCACTTGGAGAAGTGAAGCTGTTCTTGCTGCAGTTGCACCCACAGCTGAAGAAATTGTCAAAACGACATGCAGTTGTCCAAAAATCTACTTCCGCGGGGCAAAACCAAAAAAGTCATGAGAGGAACTTCTCCTCAGCTCTGAAGACGCATGTCATCAACTACATAATGCATCTGCACACAATGAGGAGGAGATAATGGAGGCCAACAGCATGAAGACTCCAGTCTACGACAATGAAGCAAAGCAACAAAAAGCGTACAGACTAAAAGAATTGTTATCCAATGCTCTTCTGAACGTCCGCTGCAAAAAAATTGCTCTGCCTTCCTCTGGGATGCTCGGCAAAAGTAACTGTTGTGTCCATGTAAACTTTGATGAGGCTGGGACAGAACAACATTGCAGAATTATGCCAGTTATGCACAACTGAGCTGTGAGGCATCTAAACAATAGCACAAATGTATACAGTGTGTACAAGTGCATAGAGGACGACAACAAATGGCTTTTTTTTTTGCCCCTAGGCGACGTTTTTCTTCCTCTCAGCGATCACTCATAAGCTGCGCGGGAGAAACTCTTCGGGAGCGACGACGACGGTGGGGCGAACTTCTTGGAGGAGGCACCTTGGTAGGAGGTGCAGGAGGCACCACGTCTTATGTACTCGTCCGTCCGTCGTCCACGCTGTGCGCGTGCTTGCCTCTCTCCCCCTTCTGGCCGCCAGTCAGTTACGTTCTCGCCGTCGTCCAGTCCACACTCCCATGTGAAACTGGAGAGAGAGGAGTAATAGGAGAATCTCGCTCACTCCAACACATGCGGACGTCCCGTGCGTGCTCGCTCCCTTCTAACGTGTACGCCCCCGTGTCCATGGACAAAGTTGTGTCGGCCGGAAGCTGCCGTCATCCCGCAATGCGTGCTATTACAGCCAGTGAACATACGTTGGTGAATGCGTCGTGCTGCAGACGACGACCACTTGTGTGTGTTTTGTGATAGAGAGCTCATAACGCACGTCCGCAGTGTAGACTGGGTCTGCGAATACGCTGGGAGGGAGCGGGAGCTTCTTCTGACAGATGTTCTCTCAGTCTTGCAGACGTTCTGCTTCTGCACCAACGTAGAGGGGGCCGCAGTCAATGGTGATCGGCCTGGACATCGGACGGAAGCTGACCGTGCATCTGCCACAGGTGACAAAGAAAGCACGTGGAGAATGAGGTCCTGGCGAATTCAGGAGTGAAATCGTCGCCGTCGTCCTTGTGGTCGTCGTCATCGTCGTCGTGCTTTCCTTCTCTTGGGTGGACATCGCAAGCCCTGAACAATAAGTTCCACAAGTCGGGTGAGTTAAACGTCCGCGTACGCGAGCGCGCCCGCGCTCTTCCTCCTCCCGCTCCTCTCCCCACCCACCCCCCAGCTCAGGACGGAGATGAGAGCCAAAATAACTCTCATGCACCGAAAAGACTGTCTGTCTGTCTTTCTGTCCATGCGTTCTTCCTCTGTCTGTCGCTCTCTCCATCCATCCTCGTCGTGCAGTCCAACAGCGATGGCGGCACCAAGAAGACGCAAGAGCTCTTCCATGGCTTCGTCGTTTCGACGCAAGAGTCGGCCCGTCTCCATGGCCCTCAACCGAGCGGGTAACGAGGAAGGAAACCACGCAAGTTCCTCTGTACCTCTGCATGACGCCCTCACACCTCGTACTACATTCGAGGCAGGAAATTGCACAAGCGTCTTCCTCTCCTGAGCTTAGAGTCAAGCCTGTACTTGTGCCAGACGTCCTCCATGTCATTTGCATGTGATCCGCGCGTCACAGTCGGCATTTCTACTTTTGTTCATCTCCACAGCGCGCCACATCATGTCCGCCAAGCCCTCGCTCCGCAGGTCCTCGCTGGCCCTGCACAGGATCAACTCCGGCAAGCACCAACGGTGTCACGACGGATTCGACGAGCTCAGGATGTTCGTCAAACAGGGCGGCGAGTTCTCTAAGGAGTTGGTTCAGACACTCAGTGAGCGAGCCGATCTGGAGAGCAGCTACGCCAAGGGTCTGGCCAAGCTGAGCTCCAGACTCATCAAGGCTGTAAAAAACCAGCAGGTAAGCGCGGTGGACTTCCCGTCCTTCTGCATTCGCATTGACCCCCGAGTCTGTGCAGGGCACCGTCAGCAACGCCTGGCACTTCATCGCCGACGACATGGAGGCGAGCGCAGAGACCCACCAGAGCATATCGCATCGCTTGCAGGAGGGGTTGGTGCGACCCTTGAAGATGTTGGTTGATGCCCAGCACAGGGCCAGGAAAAGGGTTGAAGCCGTGGTCGACAAAAGAGCCAAGGCTCTTTCTGAATGGCGGGCAGCTGAGTCCAAGACCAAGACCAAGAGCTACGGCACGTGCAGGTACATGGATGTAAACAAGTTGACCGCGTGGACGTGGTACAAGTCCAACCGTGCATTTGCAGGGAACACGAGCGCGTGATGGACGCCGTACTGGACTGCAAGCTGGGGCGAGGCCGGGTGCTGGCAGAGAAGGAGTTGCTCAAGTTGGAGGCGAAAAGGAAGAGAAGTGAGACAACGGTTAGGAAGACTGATCTGGACTACTACGCGTACTGCCTGAAGGCCGAGAGGGCCAGGTAAGTCAGCAACCCCTTCCCCCAATCGCTCCTGCACGTGTGAGTGGAGCGCGGACGCCGCGCACTCCACGCCCCAAGCCGTTGACTCGACCACAGTGACTGAAGTCTTGACGTACGTCCCTGCGGCCATGATCATCACCAAGAAAACATCTGCCTCCTCACGCTCTTCTGTCCTGCTGACTCGATCGATGATGCTGAATGCTTTAAACTTGTGCATCTGTTCGGCGTCCACTCTGTTCTTGGTCGTTGCGAAACGGAAGTGAAAACTCCATTGGGCTGCACCAGAAGACAAATGGCCAAGATCGAGTGGGCGATCGCGGTGATTGGATTTCACTTAGTGACGCTCCAGGTACATGAGGATGCCAAAAGTGTCCGGTGGAGTTTGGCTCCCTCGCATACACAAGTCTCTCATTATGATTCTACTTTTAAGGCAGGCATCCAAAGTGCCCTTGTTTGCAGAATGATGCTTGCAAAAGCTGACCACAGCACATCTTTAAGTGCAAATCTGGAGTATCTTTTGATTCTTTCATGCTTACAAGAATTACTTAGCAAGGAAATTCTTCAAGTGCTTTAGTCAGTCCGAGAACTTTGTCCCCTTGATTCTCCTCTTCCGCAGCTTCAAAGCTGCCTTGGTTTGTAACTTTTGAAAACAATTTTCTAAAGTTTCTTTCATATAAATTTAAAGGAGAAGTAATTTTTCTTCAAATAAGTGCGAGTCAACGTCCATCAAACCAATGCAAGCCCAAAATTATTGTGATTTTCTGGATCTCTCCATGAAATCGCGTGGTTGCCTCGATCGTCCCGTTAGGTTGCAACGTATTCCATGGTTGAAATCGTCGGATTGATAAAGAAGTAGCCAGAGAGTGGCCAATTTGATGCATTCAGCATCTACTTGGATGGACTTAATCCCACTTCAGCGAGCAACTGCAACAATTTTCGGGGGCAGCGTTAGAAGTTTTGGGCAGTGTTAGGCCTAAGACATGTCTGTTGTGGGCCAGGCTTATAGAGGTGGATGTGGGTCAGACATCTTTGAGCGTCATTGAAGTTCTTTCGAGCCCAGCTTTATTTTCTTTTGAGAAGATTGAAGCTCAAGATCATATCCAGGAGGCTATTGAAACAAGAGCAGCCAGAAACAACTGGGTTGATTTGCCAAGTGACCACTAAGGTTCACTTACATTCTATTGTTTTCTCGCTTAGGTCGTGTTCTCAGTTTCGGCCGGCCTTGATAGCGCTTCTCTGGTCGCAACTTTGGTATCACTTTTCATGTCGATTTGATTTAGAGCTTCAAACGAGCCACGATCAGGTCGGGTCGAGCCGAGCTATTGAAAACGGGTCGGTTTTTGAGAACTCAAGCTTCGCGCAGCTCGGTCGGACCTTTGAATGTACAGTAGAAAGAGTCCCAAAGCATTATTTATAAGAGTATTTTCCCCTCATACATGGGATTCATACTGAAACTCAAGTCGTCCTACTGCAACCGGCGTCTCAAGATGCACTTAGCGCAAATGAGCCAGCCTCTGGAGTCATGTCAAGCATCACCGACCGTGTCTTCTCTTCCAGGCTCGAGTGGGAGTCAGCAGTTCTTCGCGGCTGTGCTTCTTTCCGACAGATGGAAGAGGAGAGGCTTGTTCAGCTCCAGGGATTGGCTGAGCAGTACTACCAGACCATGGTGGAACTGAGGCCCAAGCTGGTGACAGCCTCGGAGCGGCTGCACGAGCCAGTCAAGACATGCGACATCTCCGCAGACATGGAGGTCGTCGGCAAAAAGGTACAACGGAGTACGAGTACGAACTTGATCTTGTCTCTACTGATCTGACCAGACAGTTTTGACGTCTTCGTCTTTTGCATCGTGATCCACGTATTCTCTCTCAGGCCAACATCGACTCGGATTCTTTAGGTGAGCAGGTGCTCCCCTCCTTCTATTCCGAGGACGCCACAAACGCTATGAACTTGGAGCGCCGAAGGGAGTCGCTCGCGAGGATGTTGAACGTTGTCAAGTCGGACATCTCCAGGGAGAAAAAGGGCAAGGCTGGAGTGGAAAATCTAGCCAAGGCCCTCAAGGAGACGCCAAAATTTGGCGGGCAAGACAGTCAGCAAGATGTGCAAGAGAAAATTCAACACATGAGGTCCATGCTCACCTACTTGGAAGCGTGCAGGTACCCGGCCAGTAACCCCAAGTGCGCCTGCCCTTGTCATAGAATGATGTCCCGTCCTAGGTACAAAGTCCTTGGGTCCCTCCTCTCGACGGAGGGCAGAACACGCGAGGAGGACGACCAACATCCACTGAGGTCGTGCATTGAGACCACAAAAGACAAATCGGGCATGCCTCGCGCAGTCCTTAGGGTGTCCTACATGAATAGGCAGCAGTCAATAGGGTCACTAAGTGACGACCATTCTTCGACTTCCTCATCCGCAGTCCCACTGCTGGACAGACGAGGTCGTGCAGATGGCCTCGCCGAGACTGAGGCCGGACGAGGCGCAGCTGACGGAGAAGACGGTGACAGTAGCGACTTCGACGACTTCAGCGACGGCGATGAACAGGTTCGCTCTCTTGAATTTTACGAATGACTGACGCGTGACACGCTCCGTCCTCACACAGGTGAACATCATCGAGGTGGTGAACGGCGAGAACACGCGCTACGTGCAGAGCCGCTGCCACGCCATATACGACTACGACGCCTGCCTGGATGACGAGCTGAGCATTCGAGTGGGCGACGTGATCGAGGTGCATGAAAAGCAGGACGACGGCTGGTGGATGGGGAGGATGAAGAGCAACGGACAAGTCGGCATCTTTCCGGCAACTTATGTACAAGAGATTGATGCAGAAGAACCAAAAGAGCATCAGCAGACGTGATCATCCTTACTGAAATCAACGCCTGTTATATGCAACTTCCTAGAGAATACATGAATGCGTTATGAAGGACATGGACTTTCGTGTCCATCGTCATGAGTAACAATTCAGTGAAGCACGCGGTTACTGTAGAAGCACTGCAGGCACCGTGCGAACACCTGCACGACGATGGTGTCTTCCTCGATCAAGCTTTAGGTGAACTGGCGGTGTACAAACTCTTCCTTGTACGCTGGTCCCTCCTTGCAGCTCAGCCTGCACGTATACACAGCCAATATCCCCCAGTCCACACTCTCCTCTTCTTTGCTGTCCAACTGTAGGCTGGCCAGTAGCTGGGGCATGATCTGGAACTCGAACCTCCTCGGCCCACCGCAGTACTGGCAGGGTGGAATGACATCAGGAATTCCATCGGAAGAGATCCAGAGGGGGCTGCCACCTTTATTGTAACGCAGCACCTGATCCGGGTCACTCTTGATGGCCTTCTTGAAAGTCAGCAGCGCTTTGTTGTCGCCAGGCTGCTGTGGAATGTCAAGGCCCTCTAGTTCAGCGGCAGAAAGGTGTCCCGTCCCTCCGGAAGCCTCCAGCTGCAGAAATTCTTGCATCCTCCGCTCTTCTTTTTCCTCCTCACTTTCCTCACCTTCGGATTCTTCAGCCTTCTCCTCAGCCTTCTCTTCAGCCTCTATGACTAACTCGAACTCTGGCAATAGCACTTCTTTCATCCAGCGAGTGGATGGTCTTTGGCGTTGTCCTGATTTGCACTCCTCCCGGTGTCCGGCCTTCCAGTCGAGCGTCTGGTGCTCGCGCGAACAATAGTGTGCCAACTTGCAGGCGCCGCAAGTCTTTTCGCCCAGGCACCCGCACGCGTCACACACCTTTACAAACGCCTCTGCACGCACATCGGGACGCCATTCGGGGTCATCATCCGGGGGCGCAGTACTCGGGTAGAACTCATTCTCCCGGGGTAGTTGACACCGGAGCACGGCGAAGGGCAATCTGGAATCTTCTCCAGAGTGACAATTGGACTTGTTGCAGAGGAAGACGAAGACGGTCCGATGGAATGCGTCCGGATCGTCTTCGAAGGGCGCGTAAACTTGGCAGAGCAGGGACATGGGGCGGTCGCATCGGGGGCACCGAAGTCTCTGCGTCGAAGGAAGCGATCGCAGATCGAGCCAAGATGGACGGCCGCCAACTTTGCTGGGGAAAAACCTCGACTCCAGCAGTCTGGAATCACAGACGGGCTCGACGAAGCCCAAGTCCACCGCGGGTAAGGTCATTCTCGAAGCCACGTTACGAGCACACCAGTGTGTTTGTTTACATCAACTTCCAGCCTGTTGTGCGGGGTCGACTACAGCGCTCCAAGCGGTCAGAGGGATGACTCAGAGATGCCCGAGCAAGACCTGGCAGAAAATTCGCAACTTCCAGGACCCACGACGTCTCTAAGGACAGGGCTGTATGAACGTGACGTACCTCTTTGGAAAGCTCTTGTGAAGACGTACACGAGATATTAGCGGCGATATCTCGAGATAGGTTGTTGTCCCCAGCGTTTTGGACTTTCTTACACGAAAATACTCTGCAAGGAAGTAGAAGAGACACGTATATGATATATTATACTAATACATATGTGTAAATATGGATATCTTTGAAACCAGCAAGCCGAACCTGACCTCACGGACGCAACCATATGTTCATAGCAGTTTCTGCAACGATTTTGATTACTCCAATTTCTGCCAGAAACCATCCAGTTTTGAATAGGAGAGTCTTAAAAAGATATTAGCAATCTCTGCTTTAGCCACATGAACCAAAAGTCCCATCAAATCATTTGGATGTGTGTTGGACTAAGCTTATAACAACAGTTATGGCATGGCATCTTTGAGGTTGTTGCTGCAAAGTTGTGCGTGCATTTGGTGTGTGCCAAATTCTGAGTCTTCTTACACCTGGAAGCCAGCAACGCATTTAGAAAAGAAGTTCCACTGCTCTAATTTTGCACACCCTGTCCAAGTTCACCTCGGATCATCAAGTTTGCTTGATGTCAAACTTCTCCGAGAAAGCAACAGCACGAGGAAGCTGAAGAGCGCTATCAGTTGGACGGTGGAAGGTTGAAAGTTGCTTAAAGCTGTGCAAACACAATGAGACTTAGGGCGAGTGAAGAAGCCGAGGACGGATAAGAAATTTGCAGGACAAAATCTAGTTACTCATATCTTTATGATTTACCAATACGAAGACAACTTATCCTAATCTTGGAGGAAGTGGAGTCTCTATCTAGTATGAACATCTCTCGCCGATATTTCATGAAGTTGTGGCCTCTGCTCCTGCTCATGGTCTTCGTCTACGCAGGCTTGAGCGTCCGGCAGCTGAACATGGACCGTGACAAGCGCTACCACTACGGTGAAGTGTTGGAGGAGGTGAAGCTGTTCAGCAATGGGTCAGAGGAGACAAAAACAGTGTGTCAGCCAAAGACAAAGATCGCATTGGCCAAGACGCACAAGACCGGCAGTTCAACCATTCAAAACATCTTGCTGCGCTATGGAGTCAAGAATGACCTTGTCTTCGCCCTCCCTCCCAACAGTTGGATGTTTAACGTCATTGAACCGTTCAACGCCAACATTGTGCTTGATGGGCCCTGGAAGGACTTGGGCAGTTTTGACATCTTTGCCTTTCACTGTCGTTGGAATCGTCTGGAGGTGCTCAGAATCGTACCTGAGGCCACCTTCATCACTATATTGAGGGATCCAATCGCTACATTTGAGTCCAACTACGTCTACATGGGCAAGCAGAAGGCCCTGAACACCTCCCTCAACGAGTATGCCCGTAAATTCGTACCTCAACGCAGCAAGCGCGGACCAAAGGACTACGTGGGGCGAAACAATCTCTTGTGGGACTTGGGTCTGGATCCCCGAGACGTAGCAGATAAGACCAAGGCAAGAGCCTTGATTGTTGATGCAGACAGAAACTTTGACCTGGTCATGATAATGGAGCGCATGGATGAGTCATTGATCCTCCTGGCTGACATCCTTTGCTGGGACCTCGCCGACGTGGCCTACATCAAGCAGAATGAGCGGCTTCCTGACTTGAGAAACAAAGTAGGGGAGGAGTCCAAGGCCATCTTGAGAGAATGGCTGAGCAATGACTATGACCTGTACAATCACTTCTTATCCAAGTTTGAGCGTCAAATAGACAAGTTCGGACGGAAGCGCATGGCCCTGGAGCTGGAAAGGTTGCAAGAACTCAATGCCCGCATAACCAAGGATTGTGTCGTGGCCATGAGGGACATAAGAGATCCCAATGTGAAGGGAGGAGGCCTTGACGCTGTATACAGGCTGGAGCCGGTGCCCGACAAACCCTGGTGCGTTGATTATACCCTGAGAGAGACAGAATTCTGCAAGAACATCAGGGAGAGTCAATCAAGAAGGGTGAAAGATCTCAAAGTGAAGGAAATCATGCCGTGATCTCATGCGCCAACCCCACAAGACTTGATGAATAGTGTAGTGTGATGTTTCAAGTGTTGAGGTGTTTTTTTGTTTTATTCTTATACTCATTTACGTTTCCTCTTATGTGATAATTCATCAGGAAGTATTAAAAAAGTGATTTTCATGTATTACTTACATACGTCACCCGTCAATTTTCTTAAAATTCTGGCACATTTTAAAAGACAAATGGAGAATGAATTTACAAGGAAAATTTTCATCCTGGCCGGAAAGTTCTTGCTGCGTCTTCTGGTGTCGGCGGGCCCATCTCCCTCAACGTGTCCCAAATTATTCCCCAATCCTCGATTGAGGAATCCACAGAGATCCTTGTCGCTGTCGCCGTCGAGGACCCGCCTGTACGTTGCACGGACGGCCGACGGGGCTGCGGCCTTCCGACCGTCACTGGAATTCCAGGGCATCCACACTAACTAGCAATAGTTTCGGATTAAAGCACAAACTATTGATAGGTCATCCTCTCGCATCCAGAGGGTGCAGTGCGGAGCTCCTGTGTTGGAGCTAGTGATGCCAAGCACTACTAGGCCTCTCTAGTAGTCCTTGGTGATAGGTGATCACTCTGGTGGCACGCGAGAGTGCAGTATTGGAACCAGATTAATCAGACTTGTCCTAAGGCTATGTTGCGTGGTCTCCGAGAAGCTACTCAAGTGGTTCACAACTACGTCCCCGTCAACATGCATGAAACATGCGTAGAAATAGACGCGTACCAATATTTTGCAGCGTGTTCATTAGTGCTAATATGACAAAACATATAGACACACGTCAGAGAGAGTAACGAAGTTCCAGTAACACACATTATACAGGTACATAAATGCCAAGAATGATGCATAATAGAGTTTTCTTGCTGACTTAATGACCTTTAAACGAGCGTGACACTAAAACCCTCTTCAGCCGTCTTTGCTGTGTAATACTTTATAACCATTGACATATCGTCAGCTCCTTCTCGACCTTCAGCTTCAACACTGAGACGGGCATAGGCAGCACCAGGCTCACTAACAACCAGAGAAGACATCCTAGGGCAAAATCATAGTTAATAAAATTAGCGTAGGGGCTCCTTAACCATTTAACTCACAGCTTGGCCTTCTTCTTGACATGTGTTGGCATGGCCTTGACATAGATCATCCGGGAGCCCTGCACGATGAGAGAGGCTTGGACACCAGCCTGTTGGTCCAATCTGGTTAGGAATTCGCCAAGGGTGCACGCCGGGTCACCCTTCACTACGACGATGTTCCAGAGGGTCAACAGACGGTTGCATCCCAAGGAGGAAAGCGTGTAAGTAGCCGGACTTCTTGGGGCAGCTGGCAAGACCAGAAATGGATTTGAGAGATTCAACCACCAGTTCCTGGGGACTTCCTGGTGTTCGACACTGCGACGTAACTCCAATACGCCCTAGTGAAGATGGGGATATAAATGTTAGTCAATCAAGTCACTTTTCCAGGTTTGACCTGCTTACAAGGTCCGAGAGCACCTCAACAGTGGGCTGTGGGCAAGGACAGACTTTGCCAGCCAGTCTGGCAACCTCAGCAGGGTCAGGCAGTGAAATTCCATACATCTGACAGCGGAGACATGTAGCTAGATATATTAGGCGATCTAGTTGATGGAACGGCACGGCCAGAGGGTCCAAGACCTGGCAAAGAGAAGAACATTTTCTAGTCAAGACATAATACTCACACACATGTGCCATATAGTATCGAAGAAGAGTCACTTACCTTGGGCCGAAAGCTCTTGATCTTCTGGGCAAACGCGTCAAAGTTAAGATCATCAGCACTTTCCTCAACTTCACTGAGTGCGTCACTTTTACTAACACTCTCATCTACGACTATTTTCTTGTTCTTGGGGACGAATGGCACGACAGTCACAGAATGAAGCACACTTTTGAGGTACTCGTCACTTAATTCATCAGAAGTAGGCTGCAAAAGGAAAAGATTAAAATGCTTCCGAAGACTCAAAAGATCACTGATGAACCGTAACAACACACCTCCACGCCAGTAATGGCTGCCCAAGCCGTTGCAAGACTTTTCACAAACCCCAGATGGTTTGGACACTCCGGATCGAACATGACAGGTTTAGGGGGCCTCTTAGGAAATGTCCAGAACCTTCTGCTCTGCTCATCAACTGAAGTCGCGGGGAAGTTGGTGAGTAGCTGCAGGGCCTTGTGTACGAAGTATTTTTCAAACTTGTTGCGCGCCAACGAAACACACTCGGACCAACTGCTACACAGTGCCTGCCCACAGATGAAGAGCTTGGCTGCCAAGACAACATGCTCAGGACGGTCACCTGAGAAGGAAGAAGTCCAAAGAGTCCAAGGATACGAAGCCAACGAGTTAATTGCACCGATAGTAAGCAAGTCAGTAACTCACCAGCCATAATCGAATCGCTCAGCTCCTCTGGAGAACCCTGCTGCCAGAAGGTGTTGAAGGCATCGGGCTTTTGTCTCAGCAGTGTGTTAACTTTTGCAACTGCCCAATCAATGGCATGAGAGGCTGAGAAAGGAAATGACTTAAGCACACAGAAAGGGGGTGCATCATCATCGTAGCGGTCGTTTGAGCAGCTGTATGACTCTGTCATATGAGGAATCACCAACTGGAATAGAGAATAGAGAGAGACTGTACAAAAAGGACTGTGTGTACTTAAGGTATAGCAGTTACCTGACAATGTCCCATCAATCCCTGAATGCCCAAGTCAATCAAAGGCACATGAAACTGCACGCTGAACACTCCAAGACTCCTCCTCTCATCAAAGTCACCATCAGCACATACGATAGCACTGACACCGGAGAAAAACTCATCATTGAAGAAGGACTGACTGTCAATGCCAAGGCCTGGAGCATGACCCACAGTCTTAGCGGAATTAGTTCTTACTGTGTAATCTGAAAGAAAGTGAATACAGGTGAGCTCCTAATGCCTCAAGACACGAGCATGCAAGCAGGTTCTCACCTCTCAGGTACTCCCACACGGGCTTGCCCATCTTGATCTCTCGAAAGAGATCTCTGTTCTTTTGGACATTGCATGCGAGTCCAGGTGTCAGCACATCATCACCAGCCAGAGTAATGCGACTAACTGACTTTTCTTCAAGTAATCGGAGAAAAGTTGCACAGCCCAGTGGACCATGGCCAAAGAGGACCACATGAAGATTTCTCTGACTCTCACCCTCCTTAGAACCAGTCGGGGACACTAGGTCTAGGTGGAACTAGACAGAACAAGCGAGATCACCTTTAGTTGAGTTAGTGACAAGAACTGAAACAAACGAAAACTTAGCACACCGTAAGTGCATAGCAACAAAGACTCAGCATCCGCTGACTTAGTGGCCTAATGCCTCTATGCTACACCAAGTACCTGACTGCTCTCTCAGTAGAAAAGAGACCATCAAGCCGAGGTAAGCGGTGCAGCAGCAAGGCAGTGACCTCGGCATCTTCTTCGCTCATCAGATTGTTTAGGCACGATGTGCTGAAGTATTAAACTTACCCATTGACAGAGGGGAGGGAAGCGCCTCGTGACAAGATTGAGCACTTGACTGGTGACGACACCTGTGATGACTCCATACGTCAGTTCAGGAGAGCCAGAAAATTCATTGATTCGGTCCAGCAACCCCTTGACATAGCTGCAAGATGTGTTCATGAAAGACGGCACCACCAATCAAGTGAGTCCTTTAGGACTGAGCTCTATCATGGTACTTTTAGTATAAGCAGTAGAATTAGTCCTGTTCTCACCCCATGTCAACAATGTGTTGGCCGTCCAACTTGTCAGCAATGTCTTCCTCCTTCTTCTCTTCTTGAATCCTGCAGAGAAACGCCAGATGAGCAGCCAAATTGACTGGCTGCTGCACGAGGTCGCCATCAAGACTGTCAAATGCAGGCCGCCACAGGCTGTCGGAAAGCTTGCACTGTGGATCAAAAAGCACGTATCAGTCTCCTATCTCCTCTTCTGTAAGTACATGAAGGCCGGAATCCTCTCTTCAAATGACAGAGCGCATGTAATTTGAGACTAGGCCAAGCAATACGGTCATACCAGACGCTAGACAGCTACGTGTACAAGTATTGAACACTTTTAAGTGCTTCTATAATATTTCAGAGAAAATGACTCAGCACGCGAGCATGATCATGCTCTTAATGACTTACATATCTCTTTGTCTCTGACTTGTCCGCCTTCCACACCAGCTTGATGGCATTTCCAGACTTCTGCTGAGGCGAACTCTTGCCAACGCTGCCACTCAGCTGGGATGCAGCAGCCGGAACAGCATTGAATTCTGTGGCGGAGACCACGAGACCCACCTCATACTGGCCGTCATCGATACTGACGACATCGTTTTCCGAGAGACCATGTGCCACGGTACAGGTGACCAGCATGGGTGACACATCCTGTGAGAAAGGACATAACTGAGCACTCTGTACCACTTCCACTCACATTGCAGTCACTTACTGTGTTGATGTTTCCCACCCTGACAAGGAGGCTATCTGAGCGACAGTATCCGTGAGGATTCAGTCTTGGGACATCCTCCGCAGGGTCGCAGAAAACGCTCACCAGGGGACCCAGCTGGCTGGCCCACAAGAAGGGGATGCCAGCAGAGCGACAGACGTCATTGAGTTCAACGGCCTCCTACAGATGGAGCATAACAAAACATTTGGTTGGAGATAAAACCATAAGAGGGATTCCATATTCTTACTGTCAGCGCAGCCTCTGCATAGATGACGCATGAGCATCCTTCCAGGTCTGCTGGAGTGATATTTTTGATGCCTCCCGTCCTGGTGATGATCTGGGAAGAAACTTGACCAAGACTACGGCTGAGGCCCCAGGAAAGTGGAGACTGCAGATGGCCGTATAACACAAGCTTTGTCGAGTCCAACGTGGCCACGTACTCCGAGCCATAGGTGTACAGGAGGTGGCTGGAGGGAGTTGAGTCATTAGTCAAGTCCAGTTTTCCCTATGTCCATATGAACTTCTTCATACGTATTTTAACACTTTTTTAGGGGAAAAACATTTTGGGGATGAATTTCACATACTGAACAGAAAACAAAAGGTGACAATGCAAAAAGTCCGGAAGAGTTTATTTAAAATTTCTCTGAGGGCAGTTTTGAATGCAGTCACAACGCTTTTGGTCCATCCTTGGACTTTGCACAGATGAACAAGTAAAATGCAGAGTCCGCCTTGCAGAACGATACATGTCTAAGGATACAAAGAAACATTCCAGACCTTAGGTGGAGACACTGAAGGGCAAAATAGTATCAGCCCCTTCAGTTTAAACAAGTTACATAGACGTGGAAAAGTTACTAATTTTGGTCTTCTGAAGTTTCATAAAAATGCAAATTTGGAGTCTTAAAATACATGAAAAACCGGACTCTTCTTGTTAGTCTCAGCGAAGATATTGAAGATTAAGTATCCCAGTCCTAGGGTGACATTAGATCGTGGCCGGCAAGTTGTTGGAAGGTGCGCTTGCCCGGGCAGATTCTTGTCACGTCATCCAAGAACGTCCGTACAACACATGCAATATGCTAATATCTTCTAGCTTAAATCTACCCTATGGATGAGGAGAGGAGCTGGTGACGGTAGGAAAGGAGGCTGTTACTAGGCAGAGACTATGAGACGGGAGTCCGACTGGAGGGAGCAGCCAGCGAATGAACGAGGTCAAAGTAGGGACACGCTGTCGCCGCGTCCTTCCACTTCTCGCTCGGTCGATACGGTCGCGTAGCCTCAGCGGACAGGCGATCGGAACGGGGAACCGGAATTGGGGGAAAAGGGGGGGAGGGAGGCGAGCTCCGGCGACCCGAACGGGTCGGCAGGAACCTCCCACGATTTGTCTCTCACGACCCAACTCACCTTTTGTCAGAAGAAGCCTCTGAGAACGCCGAGGACGCCGAGGACGCCATGGGGAGGGGATCGGGGTATCCCAATCGAACAACGCTGGAGGCGACCACTTAGGACACCGGTGACCCACCAAATTCAACCGGAGTTGACTGAGAAACAAACAAAGAAGTAAGACAGGATTAAGACCTGTCCACAGGCTGAGTGGACTGGTAGACTGAGCATCATTGCTTTTGTCAGAGCCAAAAGTGAGGTGCTTACAGCTGATGCCATGAATGGCAGAAAGTAGAACCTGCGTTATAGTCATAAGATGCCCTTAAAGTTGCTTCAGCCGTTCTGGATTTGCCAAGCCGGAAGTGGTGATTCCTTCTGGAGGGACTTTTCCTTAGACTACTGATCCTCATGAAGTTTTCACGGCCGTTGTTGCCAGCTCAACTGAGCGCTCTATGCATATACGACGTGCTGTTCAGGGCAATGCGGCGATTACCTGAGCTATTTCTCATTGGAAGAGGACTGGTCAAGCTTCTTCTATCCTCCGCAGTCCGCACCAGCAGCTTCTCTCTTCTTCTACTCCCTTGACCGCTCTATTTGTTTTCCTCTTGGGTTTCTCTACGGGTCTGTCTGTTGTATGTCTTGCTCCTTCCTTCGGCCCGGCGCCGGCTTCTGCAGCAAGCAGCTGCTAACCTCCGACTGATCCAGTCTCCTCTCCTTCTTCTCGAGCTCTCTGCTCCGTGGACTGCGGCAGCTCCATGCAAGCGGTCGTCCCCGGCCCCGGTCTGAAGTAGGGGCGAAGGGGCGAGCGCAGCTGTGGGACAACGGGCCTGGTGGAGCGAGCGAGGGACCAACCGTTGGCTGGCCTGACCCCAACCTTCTTCCCTTGGTGCATGGAGAAGTATGCTCTGGTGTCTTTGCTGCTCTAGTTGTCCGTCGGGTCAATCTTACAGGGAAGTAACAAGAGGGCCAAGTTCGACACTTATCCTTTGCACACTTCCAGGGGAGAAGTTGCTTTTGCCGCCCTCTATTCTAAGTAACTTTAAAAAGTATGTACAGAGGAAGAATCACAACATATGAAGGATGGGGAAAGAACAAAGTCAAACAAAGTACCCCTTAGATTCTCTGAGAGTTGTACCAACTTTTCGTACGTCTTGGCAGTGGCCAGGTTGACGTCGCTCCAAAACTTGTGCCGTTGTCGTCTGTCGAACTTTGATTCTGAACAAAGAGAGTTTGCGGCTCTTCCGCCTGACGTTGGCCCTCTTGTTACTCGTCTCTTGACTGGTCGACCGGGGTGGTTGGGGTAGGGTTGGAGAGGTTGCTCAACCTTTCCTAGGGTGGGGGGTAGGAGACCAAGAGATGAAGAAGGAGAGAGCGCATGGAGAGGGGACAGAAGTCAGCTGGTGCTTAGGGCATGAGATGTTGATAGGACTGCATGCTGCATTTACAACCAGCTTCACAACTTGATGTGTCTTGACATTATAAAGCTTCAAAATTCGCAGCTCAGTGCTTTTTAAAGTGGATGACTTTTGTACTCATGTTACAGTATAACGAGCAACTATGTTGTGCTCCAACGCTGTCATGTCCCAGCTTATATATATATATATATCTGCAAGTGAGTGAGTTTCAGCCCCTTCCTCCTGGCTCCTCTGCTTGCAGTCCATGCACTCCATGGACGTAAAATTCTGTTTAAAGTCCACTCTGCACTTATGGACTGCTCTTAACTCCTTGCCGGCGTCAGCAGCACCACAGAGAAATTCAGTGAGAGCCTGAGCAATCTCCTGCAGAAAGCGAAGATGGAAGAGGAGACTACGGCCAGCTGCGCCTGTGGCCAGGTGATTTCAAGCAAAGTAATACAAAAAGAGAACAGAGAGGAGACACATTTGGCATGACCACTTGAGGACCTGAGGTGCTCAAGAACATTGAGCGCCAAAAACAGGCTGATCTTTTTCAGCATTCCTGAGCTCAGAGCTCGAAGAGTCTCTCAAGTCACTCCTCCAGACCAAAGCTGTATCGAGCCAAGGCTCGGCTCGACCCGAGACTGTCGAGGCTCGATAATTTCTTTGTCCGACAGGTCCAAACATCTGTGAGGACGTTCGGAGCTCGACGGATCTAAAATAAGATCACTCTTACTTGTCTTTGCTCTCTTCTCCCTCTGATGCCAGTCGAGCTGTAATTTCAATAACGGCACATGGACGGAGGCAAAGATAGGGATTGCTTCTGGATTGTTAGGTAATTTCGTCCTGGACTGCTGACGTCACTCCGCAGTCAGTACTGAAGTCAGCCTCATGGTTATTAGGAAGTGCAGCGTAGGTGGCATAAGGAGTCTAGGAGGACCATTGTTTAAGAACTCGTTGATACCATAATAAAGGAACTACTGGACTGGTTGGGCTTGGACCAACCGTTGAATCGTTGACGGAACTGCGGTCAAGTGATCAAGGTCAGTGGACAGACTGAGGTTGGGACAGACAGAGGTTGGGACGGACTGTGGTCAAAACTTATCATCAATCCATGAGGATCCGATTTGGTGGCTTTGGCGCCGCTGAGGAAGCCGCTGCCTTCGTGCGCGTGTTGGTCACGACGGCTGAGAACTAAATGGGGACGCGGCGCATTTCCCTTCACTCCAGAAGGTGCCTGATCGAGCTCTAGGTGTGGCGGAGGAAGCGGCTTCCTCAGCGGCGCCAAAGCCACCAAATCGGATCTGGACCTCCTGCATCCATGGATTGATGACTTTTGACCACAGTATGTCCCAATCTTAGTCTGTCCTTGATCACTTTTCCGCAGCCTCGTCAGCATCACAGATGTACCATCAATCCGTGGACGTAGAAGTTCCGGCTGGGCTTTGGCCGCTTCTGCCGCCACGAAGGCCGTTGAGGAAGCCAGGTCAAGAGCTCGATGAGGCAGCTTCAGGAGTGAAGGAAAATGCGTGTGCTGGTCACAACGGCGGAGAAATAAATGGGGCCGCGGTGAGGCCGAAAACGGCCTCACCACAGACGTAAGATATGACTTACTTCTCTCAGGTCGATTGACATCCACTAAATGGCCTCAATCTTTGTTCAGCCTTACTATGTGTATACAAAATGCAAGGCGACCGCGGCTGAATCTTTGCTGACCCTCGCAGCCCTGTTGTTATACATTGGGCTGGTTCGAAAAGGTACTTTTTTGAGAACGATGTTATTTTTTGGTCTGGGTTTTTGGCTTGTATTGGACAAAATATTCAGGTTTTTCTAAAACCATTTTTGTGGCGGACCATTTGCTACTGGCACTTTTTGCTCAAAGTTTTACGACGTATGTTGTATAGTAAGTGTGGTTACTTAGTGGACACCTCTTTTTTCAGCCATAACTTTCTACTGGATTGAGCTACAGAAGTGGTTCATAAGTCTATGGAAAGCTGAGAAGCTCCTCTAAAACTGAACTGATTTTGTACTTTGCTCTAGTACCCCTCATTTGTCAATAGTAAGGTCAAACTTTTGTGTAGCAAACTCTGCTACAGAACAAAACTTTGTTCTGTAGTTCAAAGTTTTGTTCTGTAGCAG